>Ga0153924_1000207_pt1 | contig 39327 bp, 38 predicted proteins | sample TSNJ008MetaG_FD_104709 | JGI IMG/M metagenome (GOLD analysis project Ga0153924, IMG submission 104709) | Attine ant fungus gardens microbial communities from New Jersey, USA - TSNJ008 MetaG | ecosystem: Host-associated > Fungi > Mycelium > Unclassified | place: USA: New Jersey, Wharton State...
CGTGGCAGCGACTTCCTTGACCAGCTCGTACGGGGCCTGCAACTCCTTGGCCGCAACGTACAACTCGTCTTCCGGGAGCGAGGAGAGCTTCGCGATCTCGGAACGGATCTTACGCATGTGCCCGGTGGCGTTGGAAACATCGCCGGTGCCGGCTTCGCCCTTGGAACGGATCATGGCCGCGCCCTCGTTGATGCGGCGCAGCGCTTCACCGAGGTTGGTGGCACCACAGACGAAGGGAACAGTGAAGTTCCACTTGTCGATGTGGTTGATGTAGTCGGCCGGGGTCAGGACCTCGGACTCGTCAATGTAGTCCACACCGAGGGACTGCAGGACCTGGGCTTCGACGAAGTGGCCGATGCGGGCCTTGGCCATCACCGGGATGGACACAGCGGCGATGATCGCATCGATCATATCCGGATCGGACATACGGGACACGCCGCCCTGGGCGCGGATATCGGCAGGAACACGCTCGAGCGCCATGACAGCCACGGCACCTGCATCTTCGGCGATGCGGGCCTGCTCTGCGTTAACGACGTCCATGATGACGCCGCCCTTGAGCATCTCCGCCATGCCACGCTTCACGCGGCTGGAGCCCGTCAAGGGAATGTGTTCAAAAAGGTGGGGGCTTCTAAGCACGTGATACTCCAAGGGCTCAAGGCTGTGATTGCATCACAAGCGCCCGGGGGGCAGACGGCTGGAGGGCGCCTGATATCCCGGTGATATATTAGTTGGAGTCTTTAGTATGCAATCACTAAAGCGCGGAGTCAACAGGTGTAATAAGGCGACACTCAGGCCGCGAAAAGCGCCTGCCGGACAGCTCGCTCGAAGCCATTGACGTGGATCCGGGCCAGCTCGGCAGCCCGCTCCTCTTCTCCATCAATGACGGCCTTGAGCAGATCCAGGTGCTCGCGCACGTGGTGCTCAAGATTGGGCAGCCGGTCCAGGACCATGCACCAGATCCTGGTTGCCAGATTGTCGTAACGAATCAGGATGTCCTCAAGATGCGGGTTGGCCGCCGCCGCATAGATTCCCCGGTGAACGCTGGCATCAAGCCGCAAGGTCTCAACCACTGAGGCCGCGGCGACGTCAAAGCCCTCCACCGCATGCATCACCTCAAGCAAGTGCTCCTTGGTGGCAGCGGAGGCAACCCGCGCAGCTCGTGCAGCAGCAAGGGGTTCCAGTTGCGCCCGGATCTCGGAGATGAAGGCCAGGTCAGTCACTTCCACGCGGGTGGCAAAGGTACCGCGCCGGGGATAGGTGATGACGAGGCGATCAAGCTCCAGACGTTTCAGCGCTTCACGCACCGGCGTCCGGCCGATTTCCAGGTCCTTGGCCAGCTGATCATCATTGAGGAGGTCGCCGGGTTTGATCTCCAGCATCAGGAGCCGATCCCGCAGCCGTTCGTAGGCAAGGTCGGCCAAAGACTTCTTCGTGTCTTCACCGGCGATTGCCAGAGTTCCAAAAGCCACAGCGCCCATCCCCTTCTTAACAACCGAAAAACCTATTGACCTGCCTGTGCGACCAGTATACGCTGATTCCCAATCCTAATATATCAGTTCAGGACCCAGGAATATATCTAAAGGAGGAGACATGACCCTCGTGGCAACAGACTCAACGGTAAGCACTCTACCGAAGCCCGAATTGCTCAAAGAAGAGCAAGCACAGAAGTTCGTACTCACATTGTCGTGCGTAGAACGCGCCGGGATCGTCCAGGCAGTCACCACCTTCCTTTTCGAGCGCGGCTTCAATATTGAAGAGCACCAGCAGTTCGACGACGGCCTCCGCCAGACGCTGCACCTCCGGACCGCTTTCTCCGGCCCGCTGTCCTACTCCCCGGAGCGGCTCGAAGAGGAATTCAGCGCCATCGCTGACCGCTTTGAGATGAAGTTCAGCTTCCATGACCAAACCAAGAAGCGTGTGCTGGTCATGGTGTCCAAGTTCGGGCACTGCCTGAACGACCTCATCTTCCGGTGGCGTGGCGGAAGCCTCGGCGGCGACCTCGTGGCAGTTGCTTCCAACCACGAGACCCACCGGGCCATGGCCGAGGCCGCCGGCCTTCCTTTCATCCACATCCCGGTCACCCCGGACACCAAGGCAGAGGCGGAGCAGAAACTGCTGGACTTGGTGGACGAATACAACGTGGACCTCGTAGTACTGGCTCGGTACATGCAGGTTCTTTCAGATGACTTGTGCCGCTCCCTTGAAGGACGTGCCATCAACATCCACCACTCGTTCCTCCCTGGCTTCAAGGGCGCCCGCCCTTACCACCAGGCCTACGACCGCGGCGTAAAGCTGGTGGGCGCCACCGCCCACTACGTCACCGCAGACTTGGACGAGGGACCGATCATCGAGCAGGAAGTGATCCGCGTCGATCACAGCTACGGCCCCACCACCCTTTCAACGGTGGGCCAGGACGCCGAGGCCTTGGCGTTGTCCCGCGCCGTCAAGTGGCACTGCGAGCACCGCGTGCTGCTGGACCAGACCAGCACAGTGGTTTTCCGCTAAGCCCTAGCTTCAGAACACCAGCAGACTCACCCCTTTACTTCAGCAGGAGAACCCCCATGGCATCCACGCCTCGCATTGTCATCATCGGAGCTGGGATTGTTGGCACCAACCTTGCCGACGAACTGGTCACCCGCGGTTGGAACAACATCACCGTCCTGGACCAAGGACCCCTGAACATGCCCGGTGGCTCCACGTCCCACGCACCGGGCCTGGTTTTCCAGACCAACCCCTCCAAGTCCATGGCACTGTTCGCCAAGTACACGGTGGAGAAGCTCCTGTCCCTCACCGAGGACGGCCAGAGCTGCTTCAACCAGGTTGGCGGCCTTGAAGTTGCCACCACGGAGACCCGCCTGACGGACCTCAAGCGCAAGCTCGGCTACGCGCAGTCATGGGGCATCGACGGCAAGATCCTCTCCCGCGAGGAATGCAAGGAGCTCTACCCGCTGATCAACGAGGAAGACATCCTGGGCGGCCTCCACGTCCCCACCGATGGCCTGGCCTTGGCTGCCCGCGCAGTCCAGCTCCTCATCAAGCGCACCGAAGCCGCCGGCGTGAAGTACATCGGCAACACCGAAGTAACCGGCATCGAGCAGTCAAACCGCCGCGTCACCGGCGTCGAAACTGCCGACGGCGTGATCCCCGCGGACATCGTGGTTTCCTGCGCCGGCTTCTGGGGCGCCAAGGTGGGTGAGCTGATCGGAATGTCCGTTCCGCTGCTCCCGCTGGCACACCAGTACGTCAAGACCACCCCGGTCCCCGCGCAGAAGGGCAAGAACGAGCTCCCCAACGGAGCCCAGCTGCCCATCCTCCGCCACCAGGACCAGGACCTCTACTACCGCGAGCACGGCGAGCGCTACGGCATTGGTTCCTACGCGCACCGCCCCATGCCCGTGGACCTTGATGAACTGGGCAGCTACGAGCCCAGCAGCATCAGCGAACACAACATGCCCTCACGCCTGGACTTCACGCTGGAGGACTTCCTTCCCGCGTGGGAAGCAACCAAGCAGATCCTGCCGGCGCTGCGTGAAAGCGAGATCGAGGATGGCTTCAACGGCATCTTCTCCTTCACCCCCGATGGCGGCTCCTTGGTGGGCGAGTCCAAGGAAGTTGACGGTTTCTTTGTTGCCGAGGCCGTGTGGGTGACCCACTCCGCCGGTATTGCCCGTGCAGTGGCTGAACTGCTGACCACCGGTAAGTCCCAGATCGATCTTGGCGATTGCGATATCCACCGCTTCGAAGAGGTCCAGCTGACCCCTGAGTACGTCAGCGAAACGTCCCAGCAGAACTTCGTGGAAATCTACGATGTCATGCACCCCTTGCAGCCCAAGCTCTCCCCGCGCAACCTGCGCGTCAGCCCGTTCCATGCCCGGCACAAGCAGCTGGGTGGCTACTTCCTTGAGGGTGGCGGATGGGAGCGTCCGTACTGGTTCGAGGCCAACGCTGAGCTTTTGAAGGAAATGCCTGACGAGTGGCAGCCGCCTGCACGCGATGCCTGGTCCGGGATGTTCAGCTCGCCCATCGCCGCGGCCGAGGCGTGGAAGACCCGTACCGCTGTTGCCATGTATGACATGACTCCCCTGAAGCGCCTTGAGGTATCCGGTCCCGGTGCCCTGAAGTTGCTGCAGGAACTGACCACCGGTGATCTGGCCAAGAAGCCCGGCGCCGTCACCTACACGCTGCTTCTGGATGAGGCCGGTGGAATCCGAAGCGACATCACCGTGGCCCGCCTGAGTGAGGACACGTTCCAGCTTGGCGCCAACGGCAACATCGACACCGCGTACTTTGAGCGCGCTGCCCGTCACCAGACCGAAAACGGCAGCGCCGGCGACTGGGTCCAGGTCCGCGACACCACCGGCGGCACCTGCTGCATCGGCCTGTGGGGTCCGCTGGCCCGCGACCTCATGAGCAACGCCAGCAGCGACGACTTCACCAATGACGGCCTGAAGTACTTCCGCTCCAAGCAGGTCACCATCGGCGGCGTCACGGTCACGGCCATGCGCCTGTCCTACGTGGGCGAACTCGGCTGGGAGCTCTACACCAGCGCGGACAACGGCCAGCGCCTGTGGGATGCGCTCTGGAAGGCCGGCCAGCCGTTCGGCGTCATTGCCGCAGGACGCGCCGCGTTCAGTGCACTGCGGCTCGAAAAGGGCTACCGCTCGTGGGGCAGCGACATGACCACCGAGCACGATCCCTACGAGTCGGGCCTCGGCTTCGCGGTCAAGATGACCAAGGAAAACTTCGTGGGCAAGGCCGCCCTTGAGGGACGTACTGAGGAAGGCTCGGCCCGCCGCCTGCGCTGCTTGACGGTGGACGACGGCAGGAGCCTGGTGCTGGGCAAGGAACCGGTGTTCTACAAGGACCAGGCGGTGGGTTACGTCACCAGCGCCGCCTACGGCTACAGCGTCCGCAAGCCGATTGCCTACGCTTACCTCCCCTCGGCTGTGTCCTTGGGAGATTCCGTGGAGATCGAGTACTTCGGCCGCCGCATCCAGGCCACCGTCACCCAGGATCCGCTGTACGACCCCACCATGAGCCGGCTCCGGGGCTAACACCCCTCCAACGGCACGCGGTCCGGACCCTCCTCCTCGCAATGACGGGTCCGGGCCGCTGCCTAAGGTTTCAGTTATTCAGCCCAGTCAGCCAGGAAGACCCATGATCAGTTCAGAAACCATCCATGATTACCTTTCCAGGCTTGCTTCTCGTCAGCCCACCCCCGGTGGCGGCGCGGCCGCAGCCTTGCACGCTGCCCAGGGCGCGGCCTTGGTTGGCATGGTGGCCAGGTACACCACCGGCGCAAAATATGAGGAACATGCCGCACTGGTCACCCGAATCACCAGCGCCGCCGATCACCTGATCGTGGAGGCCCTGCGTCTTGCCGATGCTGACGAGCACGCATTCCAGTCCGTGATCGACTCCTACAAACTTCCCTCGGATACCGAGGAACTGAAGGCAAGCAAAACAGCAGCCATACAGTCTGCCTTGGTCCAGGCCGCCCACACTCCCGCGCAGCTCATCAAGGTTGCCGGTGAGGTGGTGGACCTTGCCACTGAACTTTTTGATGTCGCCAACCCCAACGTCATCAGCGACGTCGCCGCTGCCGCCGACGCAGCCCGTGCCGCTGCCACAACGGCGCGGGTCAACATAGACATCAACGTCGTCGCCATCAAACACGGCGAGGCGCGTTCCCGCTTGGCAGAACAGACGGATGGAATTGAGGACAAAGTTGTCCTCGCCGCCGATGCCCTGGTGAAGCGCGTCCGCGAAAGGATCCTTTCATGAGCACCGCAGAGCCGCTGACCACCGACGTGCTTTCCGGCAAACCACTCGCCGCCCTCATCCAGCAGCGGGCCCTCGCTGAGACCGCTGCCCTGGAAGAGGAAGGGCTGCATCCGGTACTGGCCGTTGTTGTTGCCACGGACGATGAATCCACGCACTGGTACGTTCGGTCCATTGAGCGTGCCGCAGGACGGGCAGGCATGGGTTGCCGGATCGTTGATCTTGGGCACGATGCCACCGAGCAAGTCCTTGCCAGTGTCCTGACGGACCTCAGCGCGGAACCAACGGTCCACGGCATCATCCTCCAGACTCCCCTGCCCGCTGCCGTCCGCGCCGAGAATTTGGTGGGTCTGATCGCGCCCGAGAAGGACATCGACGGCGCCAATCCCCTCAGCCTGGGCCGCTTGGCTGTGGGGCAGCCGGCTTTTGCCCCTGCTACCGCGCAGGCCGTGGTGGAGTTGCTGGAGCACTTCCAGATCCCGGTAGCAGGACGGAACGTGGCCGTCGTCGGGCGTTCCGCTGTGGTGGGTAAGCCGCTTTCCTTGCTGCTCCTGGAAAAAGATGCGACCGTAACAATATGCCATTCCAAGTCAGGGGAATTGGAGCGCTATACCCAACCGGCGGACATCGTGGTTGTGGCCGCCGGGCGGACAGGGCTGTTGAAGGGCAGCCACGTCTCCCCGAAAACGGTGGTGATCGACGTCGGCACGAACGTTTTGCCTGATGGTTCCCTGGTGGGGGACGTTGACGAAGCCAGCGTCACCGGCGTCGCAGCCGGGCTGAGCCCGGTTCCGGGCGGCGTCGGATCCGTGACCACCGCACTACTGCTGCTGCACACCGTGGAAGCGGCCCGTCAGCAGTCCCGAACCACGCTGCTCACTGCTTCCACGTCCCGGATCTGAAGAGGTTTCCCATGCATGCCAAAGCTCCGCGCGAGAACATTGACGAGTCAAAGCTGACCGTCAGCAAACCCAAAACCAAGGCGGTGGGCATCCCGGCTGTTGCCAATGCCCTGAAAATTTCGCTGGAACAGATGGGGCCGCTGCGAAGCGTCCAGACCCTTCTGGCAGTGAACCAGCTGGATGGGTTCGACTGCATGGGTTGCGCGTGGCCGGAGCATGAGAAGCGCAATGCCGCTGAGTTCTGCGAGAACGGCGCCAAGGCAGTGGCCGAGGAAGCCACCCGCCGCCGTGTCACGCCGGAGTTCTTTGCCCAACACTCCGTTGCCGAACTGAAGACCCGCGACGATTTCTGGTTGGGCCAGCAGGGCCGCCTCACCCACCCGATGTTCCTTGACGAGGGCGCTACCCATTACAAGCCCGTTGACTGGGACGAAGCCTATGACCTCATGGCTGAGGAACTGCGGGGCATGGAGAATCCGGACCAGGCTGTTTTCTATACATCTGGCCGTACTTCCAATGAGGCAGCTTTCGTTTACCAACTGCTGGTTCGTGGACTGGGGACCAACAACCTGCCGGACTGCTCCAACATGTGCCATGAGTCCTCCGGCTCGGCGCTGGTGGAAACAATCGGCATTGGCAAGGGCTCGGTCAGCCTCACTGACTTGGAGACTGCCCAGCTGATTTTCGTGGCGGGCCAGAACCCGGGCACCAACCACCCGCGCATGCTCAGCGCGTTGGAGAAAGCAAAGAAAAACGGCGCGATCATTGTGTCCGTCAATCCGCTTCCTGAGGCCGGCCTCCTGCACTTTGAGAACCCGCAGCATGTGGCCGGCATGATTCAGGGAACCCAGCTGACCGACGATTTCCTGCAGATCCGTGCCGGCGGAGATCAGGCACTCTTCCAGGGCCTGGGCAAATACCTGCTCGAGGCAGAAGCCGCCGGACGTAAAACCCCTGGCTTGGAAACAGTGCTGGACCACGGCTTCATCAACAACCACACCGTGGGCCTGGACGACTACCTGCGCTACCTGGAAAAGGTGGAGTGGGATGACATTGTGGAAGCCTCAGGCCTGACCCTCGAGCAAATCCGGGCCACCGGTGAGCGGATGCTCGCCTCCAGCGCCACGATCGTGTGCTGGGCCATGGGCCTGACCCAACACAAGCACTCCGTTCCCACCCTCCGGGACGTAGTCAACGTCCTGTTGCTCCAGGGCAACATCGGCAAGCCGGGCGCCGGAGTGTGCCCCGTGCGTGGCCACTCGAATGTTCAGGGTGACCGGACCATGGGAATCTTCGAGAAGATGCCGGAGGCCTTCCATGACCGGCTGGACCAGGAGTTCGAGTTCCGCTCTCCCCGGGACCACGGCTTTGACACTGTGGCGGCCATCCGTGCCATGCGGGACGGCAAAGTCCGGTTCTTCATGGGAATGGGCGGCAACTTCGTCCGGGCAGCCCCGGACTCGGACGTGACCGAGCAAGCCCTGGCCAACACCCGGATGACCGTCCAGATCTCCACAAAGCTCAACCACTCCCACCTGTCCACGGGCCGCCGGGCACTGATCCTGCCCACCCTCGGACGCACCGAAAAGGACACCCAGCGCACTGGCGATCAGCGGGTCACCGTTGAAGATTCCATGAGCGCAGTCCATGCATCGCGGGGACGCCTCAAGCCCGCCAGCGATCACCTCCACTCCGAAGTGGCGATTGTCTGCAACCTCGCGCACAGGCTCTTCACCGATGGCCACAGCCGTTTGCCCAACACTCCTCAGGCTTCGTGGCTGGCCATGAGGGACGACTACACCTTGATCCGGAAGCACATCGAAGGCGTTTTCGACGGTTTTGAAGACTTCGAAGCACGGATCCAGCATCCGGGCGGCTTTGTGCTCCCCCACCCGCCGCGCGATGCCAGGAAGTTTGACACCGCTTCCGGGAAAGCGCACTTCACCGGCAACGAACTGGAGTACATCAAGATCCCGGCGGGCCGCTTGGTCCTTCAGACCCTGCGCTCCCACGACCAGTACAACACCACCATTTACGGCAAGGATGATCGCTACCGCGGCATCCACGGTGGCCGGCGCGTGGTGCTCATCAACGCCGACGACATCACCGAGCTGGGATTTTCCGACGGCGAGATGGTCCACCTCATTTCCGAATTCCAGGGCGTTGATCGCCGGGCCGAGAACTTCCGCATTGTGGCGTATTCAACCCCCAAGGGCTGCGCCGCCGCCTACTACCCGGAAACCAATGTCCTGGTGCCGTTGGATTCCGTGGCCGATACCAGCGGGACCCCAACCTCGAAGTCGGTGATCATCCGGCTGGAAAAAGCCTAAAACCTCAGCAGAACCGTCCGTTTATCCATACGTCCAGTGATCCGTGAGGGGTGCTTCGGTGCCTGAAACCTGGGGAGGTATTTCCTCATCGAAGCACCGCTTTCGGATCATTGGGCAGCACCTTTCAGTAACAGCCAAAGAATAGGGAGTGACCATGTCAGGAAACAGAGCAGTCGCCTACAAGGAACCCGGTGTCGTTGAAATCATCAACACTGACTACCCCACGTTTGAGCTCAAGGACGGACCGGGCGTCAACCCGGCCAACGTTGGCCGGAAGGTGCCCCACGGCGTCATCCTGCGGACAGTAACCACCAACATCTGTGGCTCGGACCAGCACATGGTCCGTGGCCGCACCACGGCGCCCAAGGATCTGGTCCTCGGCCACGAAATCACCGGTGAAGTGGTTGAGGTGGGCCCCGACGTCGAATTCATCAAGGTGGGCGACATCGTCTCGGTGCCGTTCAACATCTCCTGTGGCCGTTGCCGGAACTGCAAGGAACAAAAGACCGGCATCTGCCTCAATGTGAACCCCGACCGTCCCGGCAGCGCCTACGGCTACGTGGACATGGGTGGCTGGGTTGGCGGCCAGGCCGAGTTCGTTCTGGTTCCGTACGCGGACTGGAACCTGCTTCGCTTCCCGGACCGCGACCAGGCGTTGGAAAAGATCATGGACCTGACCATGCTCTCTGACATCTTCCCCACCGGTTTCCACGGAGCCGTCACAGCCGGCGTTGGCGTGGGCTCCACCGTTTACGTTGCCGGTGCGGGCCCTGTGGGCATCGCCGCCGCCGTGGGCGCCCAACTGTTGGGGGCCGCCGTCGTTATTGTGGGCGACATGAACGAGGACCGCCTGGCCCAGGCCCGTTCCTTCGGCTGCGAAACCGTGAACGTTTCCAACGGCGATCCCAAGGACCAGATAGAACAGATCCTCGGCGTACCTGAAGTGGATTGCGGTGTGGACGCTGTTGGTTTCGAGGCCCGCGGCCACGGCAAGGACGCCTCCCACGAAGCTCCGGCCACGGTGCTGAACTCGCTCATGGACATCACGGCTGCAGGTGGTGCCCTGGGCATCCCGGGCCTTTACGTCACCGGCGATCCGGGTGGAATCGACGAGGCAGCCAAGCACGGTTCCCTCTCACTGTCCCTGGGTACCGGCTGGGCTAAGTCCTTGTCCTTCACCACAGGCCAGTGCCCGGTCATGAAGTACAACCGTCAGCTGATGATGGCCATCCTCCATGACAAGGTCCAGATCGCCAAGGCCGTCAACGCCCAGGCCATCCCCCTGGAAGACGCTCCGCGCGGCTACGCCGAATTCGACGCCGGAGCAGCAACAAAGTTCGTGCTGAACCCCAACGGCTACGTGAAGGCTTAGTACTAGCCAAACTCAACACGCATCAAACAGATTCCGGGGACTGCGCGGCACAATTTACGGGAAGGCCGGGCAGTCCCCGGCATCTGCAACACCTCCACAAGCACCACCTCAGGAAGCGGACACCCATGCTGGCACAAGCAACTTGCACAGACGCACCCGCCTGGGCCGACGCCCGGCAACTGGCCCACCGCTGCGCCCTGCCGCTTCCCGCCTCCACAGTCACCCTCAGCGAAGGAATCGGGCGCGTCCTGACCAGCGCCGTCACCGCCCAGCGGAGCATGCCCCATTACGCGTCCTCAGCCATGGACGGCTGGGCCGTCAGTGGCAACGGACCGTGGAAAATTACGACGTCGGCACCTCCTTTGGGGGCCGGCGAAGCCAGCGTTATAGCCACCGGCGGACTCGTCCCCACCGGAGCCACGGCAGTCCTGCGCAAGGAAAGCGGCTACGTCACCCTAGAAGGGCACCTCGAACTCACGCACGATGCCAGGCCGGGTGAGACGCTCCCCGGCCGCCACATACGTCCAGCCGGAGAAGAGGCCACCGCCGGCGACATCCTCATTCCCGCGGGCACCCTCCTCAACCCTGCCCACATTGCCCTGGCCGCCGTAGCAGGCCACGATCAGGTTCAAGTCCAGCGCAAGCCCAGGGTCGCCGTCGTACTGACCGGCTCCGAGGTTGTCACCTCCGGTGAGCCCGGGCCCGGGCAGGTCCGCGACGCGTTCGGCCCGCAGCTCCACACCGTCATTTCTCAGCTTGGCGGGGAACCCGCAGGGCAGCGCAGAATTGGCGACTCATACGACGATTGGATGGCGGCGCTCAGCGTGGACCCAACTGCCGCATGGGCAGACGTAACGGTTACCACCGGCGGAACAGGCAAATCAGGCACGGACCATTTCCGGGATGCCATTGCGGCGCTGGGCGGCACGCTCCTCCTGGACGGGGTTGCCATGCGGCCGGGCCATCCGGCGGTCCTGGCGGAACTTCCTGACGGCCGTTTCATCATCGGGCTGCCCGGGAATCCCTTGGCCGCCATGATGTCGCTCATGACCCTCGGTGAGCCCCTGCTGGCTGCCTTGGGCAACAGGCCCCTCGCATCGGCCCGCTACGTGACATCCGGGGCGGACATCGATCCCGATCCGGGCAGAACACGTCTGATGCCATGCAGCCTGATCCATGGCCTCGCCGTCCCGGCTTCCCACACGGGTCCTGGGATGATGCGTGGGCTGGCCTGGGCCGATGGTTACATGGCCGTGCCTCCTGAAGGTGTGGTTGCCGGGGCAACCGTTCCAGTCCTCCCGCTGCCTTGGACTTAATCCGCCGGGTAGCAGGCCGTGCAGCGACGGCGTGAAGTGGTCCCTGCAAAACTCCGTCTAGGATGAGGTCAGAGGAGCGCGCAGGCCGGACAGCGCTGGAAGTTGGGGCGGCCTGCCAGGACAACGGACACGAGGCATCATGGCCGCACGGAATAACCCGGAGATCGAGAAGGACGCAGACGCCCAAGGCGGCGGCGTCCAATCCGTGGACCGTGCGCTGCAGATCCTGGAGATCCTTGCCCGCGAAGGTGATGCCGGGGTGAGTGAAATCGCCGAGGAAATGGGCGTCCACAAATCCACCGTGTCCAGGTTGGTAGGTTCCCTGGTTAGCCGGGAGATCGTCCGGCAGAACTCTGAGCGCGGCAAGTATCAGCTGGGCTTTGGAATACTCCGGTTGGCCTCCTCCATCCCCGGCAGGTTGAGCGTTGTCCATGAGGCCCGGGAAGTACTTGAGGCGCTGGCTGCCGAGTACAAGGAAACCGTGAACCTGGCCGTCCTGCGGTCCAACTACGCGGTCAACGTGGACCAGGCCATGGGTCCCTCAACATTGGCCACCTATGACTGGGTGGGCAGCCTGACACCACTTCACGCCACATCCAGCGGGAAAGTGCTGTTGGCGGCACTGACTGCCGATGAAAGAACACAGGTCTTCAAAGCGGTGGGGCTCCCGGCCCGCACCCCGCGCACCGTGACCAACCGCGGTGAATTGGAAAAGCAGCTGCTGGAGGTGGCCCGCAACGGCTACGCCACCGTTCACGAGGAGTTCGAGATAGGCCTCACGGCCGCGGCGGCACCCATTTACAACCACGCCGGAGCAGTGATCGCAGCCATCAGCATCTCCGGTCCGGCGTTCCGGTTTTTGCCCGAGGATCAGCCGGGACTCATCACTGCACTCCGTGAAGCAGGGCTGACCATCAGCGCCAGAATGGGCTATAGAGTCCGCTAATAGGGGCGCTTATTCAACGCGCCATGCGCAACCCGGAACATCATGCGCAACAGAATTGTCACAGCCAATTGATATATCAATCTGCTGTCAAAGTATATAAAAGTCTTGACTTTGAGTGTGACGCGGCGCACTCTGTTGCATAGGACGGATCTTGTTGATCCCTGCGGAACACCAGTCGGGTCCCCATCCGACGACTCGGCCGTCCCGTATCACCACCCGCACCGCGGCCCGCGGTGGTTATTGGATCGGATGAAGCCCCCAACCTTCCATGCCGCTCCACTCACCCGGGCCACGTATAACAGCAAGCCCATGACTCTCCGAGAGCAAAAGGACCCGCTCATGGCTACAAACAGCGAGACAAAACCGTTAACACCCGAGGAGTTACCTGCCGGTGAACTGCCGGCGGATACTCCCGCCCCGAGTAGACGATCCCACGCGGAGAAGCCTGAAGAAGTTATCAGGGTCTCCGCCGATCACTCCACCTTGGCAGCCCTCGACGCTGAGGACGGAGGCGCAGCAGTCTTGCCGGATTCTGACGAGCACGAACAGATCATGGAAGAACTGCGCCACGCCAAGACCGAGCAGGCAGTTTCAGCCCGCCGGAACCGCAAACTTACCCTGGACAAAGTCACCTTCGGGATCACGGGCGCCATCGCCGTCGCCTTCGTGGTCTGGGGCTTTGTGGGACGCGACAGCCTTTCCGATACCTCCAAGGGCGCCCTGAACTGGGTCATGGAGTACACCGGTTGGCTCTTCATGGTCCTCGCATCCTTGTTCGTCATCTTTGTGTTGTGGCTCGCCCTTGGCAAGTTCGGCAACATCCCGCTGGGCAAGGATGGCGAGAAGCCCGAGTTCCGTACCGTTTCCTGGGTGGCCATGATGTTCGCCGCTGGCATGGGAATCGGGCTCATGTTCTACGGTGTGGCCGAGCCGCTGTACCACTACATTTCGCCCCCGCCCGGGACAGTGGACGGACGCACCCCCGCAGCCATCCAGACTGCCATGGCCACGTCCATTTTCCACTGGACCCTGCACCCCTGGGCCATGTACGCCGTAGTCGGCATCGCCATGGCTTATGGCACCTACCGCCTTGGCCGCAAACAGTTGGTCTCCGCAGCGTTCACCTCCCTTTTTGGAATCCGTATGGTGGAAGGGCCGATCGGGAAATTCATCAACATCCTGGCCATCTTCGCCACCCTCTTTGGAACTGCCGCCTCGCTGGGCCTTGGTGCCCTTCAAATCGGCAGTGGCATGACCTCCAACGGTTGGCTCGGTGAAGTAGGCACTCCGGTGCTGGTAGTGATCGTGGCTATCCTGACCTTCTGCTTCGTTGCTTCCGCCGTTTCAGGCATCAGCCGCGGCATCCAGTGGTTGTCCAACATCAACATGGTGCTGGCCGTTGTCCTGGCCCTGATCGTTTTCGTGGCCGGCCCCACACTGTTCATCCTCAACCTGATCCCTTCCGCCGTAGGTGACTACGCACGGGATCTGGCGGAAATGTCCTCACGCACCGAAGCCGTGGGAGATGACTCTCTGCGCAGCTGGCTGACCAGCTGGACCATCTTCTACTGGGCCTGGTGGATCTCCTGGACGCCCTTTGTTGGCCTGTTCATTGCCAGGATCAGCCGTGGCCGCACCATCCGTCAGTTCGTCACCGGTGTTCTTCTGGTCCCCAGCGTTGTCAGCGTCATTTGGTTCGGCATCTTCGGCGGCGCCGCGTTCAACATCCAGCAGGAAGCAGACAAGGCCGGCACTCCAGGCCTGGTGACCATGGTGGACGGCGCACCCTCCATCAACTTCGATGGCGCCCTGTTCGATCTGGTCAAAAACCTGGACATGCCTGGCTGGCTAACGTCAGCAGTGATTGTCCTGGCCATGGTCCTGGTGGCGATCTTCTTCATCACCGGAGCGGACGCGGCCTCGATCGTCATGGGATCCCTTAGCTCCAACGGTGCCGAGCACCCGCGGCGCGGAGTGGTCATCTTCTGGGGCTGCCTCACCGGTGCAGTAGCGGCGGTGATGCTCCTGGCCGGCGGCGATAAACCATCCGAAGCGCTATCCGGGCTGCAAAGAGTAACCATTGTGGCCGCGCTGCCTTTCGTGATCGTCATGCTGCTGCTCTGCTTCGCACTGGTCAAGGACCTTCGCCGGGATCCTCTGCAGTTGCACAAGCGCTTGGCCACCTCAGTGGTGGAACGGGCTATCCGCTCAGGCGTGGAACAACACGGCGGCGTTCAGTTCGACCTCGTCACCAAGCACGACTGTGCCGAAAAATGCACGGACTCCGATTGCGCCGCGGGAACCGCTTCGGGCACAGCCACCGGAACCATTCCGCTGGTAGGCAAGCCCCAACTGGAATCCAACGACAAATAGCCCCGCTTCCGCTAACACCCTTGACGTTTCAGAAAGGTTCACCATGTCCAGCACTTACGCCCAAGGCACCGCGCGCCGCAACACCCAGGCCAGCCTGAGCAACCAGTCCAGCGAAGACCTCACCCTGACTGCTTCACAGCCCGTCACCGTGCGGATCGAACTGGACCACTGCCCCTGCGGTTCCGAACACAACCGTGCAGGCTCTTACGTCGACACTGACTTCGGCCGCTAGCAGCCGCTAGGCCTCTCGCAAAGATATTAGGCCGTAAGGGTCTGGGCACGGTATTTCACCGGGCTCAGGCCCTTTAGCGTTGTTGGAGTGCTGTCTCCAAAGCTTCGGTGTTGAGGAATCAGTCGCTCCCGCGGGTATTCCGCTAAGGTACGACATGCCCGCGCTATAAGAATCACTTCGTGGTGCAATTGAGAAACAAAAGAAAATATTGGGGGAATTTGTGACTGAACAGCAATATCCGCAGACCGGACCTTCCGGGAAAAGCGCTGAGGCACCTGCCGGTAGCTCGGGGAACTCCGGCGGTTCCAGGTCGGGCGCGATCCCGACCTCAAACCTTCTGAAGTCTTTCGACTATCAAACTCTGATCCCAGGTGCCGTGATCGGGGCCATTTCCTATGTGGTGGTCCTCGTCGCCGCACTTCTTTTCCTGATTCTGGCACTGATCGGTGTTGGCGCCAGCAATGGCGGCACAACAGAATTACCCTCGAATTCCATGCTCCCCAGCAACAGCTCGATGCCCTCACCATGGGCCTTGGTGGGCCAGCTGGCCGTCCAGCTGGTTGTCATGAGCCAGCTTGGTGCGCTCGGTTCGAGCATCGAGGCAACCGTCCCGCTCATAGGGAACGTCGAGGGATCGGCTTCTCTCTTCGCGGTTCCATTGCTTCTGACGGCCGTCTCGATCGCGGTGCTGTACTTCGGCGGCCGGTACGCGGCCAAGCGGGTTGCAGCGCAAACTCCGGCTGCAGCTCAAACACCAGCCGGAATCTGGATACAGGCAGTAACAACTGGCTTGGTGTTTACTCTTCTGGTCAACATTGTCGGGGCCATCTGCGCCATTTCCATACCAGTACCGAGCGTGAAGATCGCACCGATCGGTGCGGTGACCTTCGGGTCATTCGTCTTTGCACTAGTGATCGGAACGCTCGCCACGTTCGCAGGGCTGGCATCCGCGCGTCCCCGCGCCGCTGCAGGCCTTGGTGTCCGCGCGGCGGTCCGCCGCGCGTTTGAAACTGTCGCCGTGCACTACGGCGTTTTTCTGGCGATCGCCATCCCGGTGGTTGTGATTGTCCTGGGCGTCAAGTCCGGCTGGCAGTCAAGCCTGTCCTCGCCCTTGTGGGCACCCACTGTGGGCTTCTTCATGGTGGGCCTAGGTCACCTAAGTGCTCTCAGTCGCAACTGGAACTTTGGTTCCTTCGTGGCCTCGTCGGCGAATTCCGCTGGTTCTGACGTGAGCTTCGGCTTCGGACGCGCCTTGGAACAGTACGGCATCCCCGGCTGGACCGGATGGTTGCTGCTTCTCCTGGCGCTTATCTCAGTCGTGGTGGCCTCGGTCTTCTGGTACCTGCGCCGCGGACCGGTGGTGACCAATAAAATCATTGACTGGGCGGCACTCCCTGCCGCATTCCTCCTTGCCGGAACGCTGGTGACGTGGCTGAGCAGCGTGACCGGCACTTTCGACGCCGGGACGCTGGCGTCCGGTGCCGGCGGCATAACGCTCGCTTGGTTCACCCCGTTCTTAATGATGCTCTGGGGCGGTGCCACGGAGGCATCAGCGCGTTTCCTCGCGCCTCAGCTGAGCCGGTACGTTCCTCTGGCCTTGGCCTACAAGATCGCTCCTGTCGAACCGGGACAACCTGCACCAGCCGGCACTGCCTCTGGTGTTGTTACTGCTGGAACAGGTGCTGCGGGTGGTGCGGCTAATGCGGCACCCGAAGTCCATCCTGCGCTGGCACCCCGGGAGCCGATGTCCGCCGGCACGAAGCGCAAGCTTGGGATCATTCTGGGATCTGCCGGTCTCGTGGTCGTTCTGGCGGTCGGTGGAGTTATCGCCGTCAACGTCATCAAGGGCAACAACGGTCCCGATAAGGCAGTGATTAACTACCTCCAGGCTCTCCAGAACGGTGAGGCCTCCAAAGCGATGCTGCTGGCTGATCCGGGCGTGGCCAATGATCAACGGGCTCTGTTGTCGGATCAGGTTTACGCCAAGGCCGCCAAGCGCATCGACGGCTTCGACATCGTGTCCACAAAGGTCTTCGATGACACGGCCACAGTAGTGGCCGAGGTGCATCAGGACGGTCGTAAGCAGCAGGCGACGTACAGCCTCCGTAAGTCGAATCCTGAACTCCTGGATGATCGCTGGAAGATGGACTCGACACCTCTTCAGAGTGTGACCATCATGTCGGACACCGCAGTGAAGAAGATCATGATCAATGGTCAGGAACTCGACGTTGACCTTGCCGGAAGGTCCTGGGGCTCATCAGGGCTAAGCTATCCTGCCTTGCCTGGTGAGTACACCGTGGAGCTGCCGTCCTCGGAAAAGTATCTTTCCGCTGGAAAGTCGACGGCGCTGGTAACTATCGGCGCCGCCCAGGCACCAGCGACCGCCAATCTCAAGGTGGACCCCTCCGAGGCCCTCAAGTCCGAAGTCATGGCCCAGATCGACGCGCATCTCGCCGAGTGTGTGAAGTCCACGGAGGCGGATCCGGCCAATTGCCCTTTCAACACCTACGCTTCTTCGCGCACTTCACGGAACTTCCATTGGACACTGACCACGAAGCCGACCTTCACCATGAGCAAGGATCCGTACGGCTCGTCCCCGTGGCGCGTTTCCACGCAGACACCCGGGAAGGCCACCGTCACCTATGAGAAGGACAGTTCATATGGGTTTGGAACAGCTGACTGGAAGCCGGCAACGGACACCTCCTCGGTGTCCATGAGCGCCAATGTCAGTCTGGATGACGGCAAAGTGAAGGTGACCTACAGCAAGTACTAGAACCGGTTTCACCGGACAATAAGTCGATCACCGGGCAAGGAACTGCTCTTTAAAACGAAACTGCTCCCCTTAAGTCAGAACTGAATTTTCAGTCCAACTTTCGGGGAGCAGTTTAGATTTCGCTTTTGCTATTTAGTGCTGGTGGAAGCTAAGGCCTATTTGGGCATCAGCACCGAGTCGATCAGGTAAACCGTTGCGTTGGCGGTGTGAACGCCACCGCAGATCACGTTGGCGCCATCAACCGTGAGGGCATCCTTGGTACCGGCTACGGTCACTTCGCCACCCTGGACAGTCTTGTGGGTGCCCACAACCTGGTCCGGAGTCAGCTGGCCGGGGACTACGTGGTAGGTGAGAATCTTGCTCAGCAGGGCATCGTCCGTCTTGAGCGTCTCGATTGTTGCGGGGTCGATCTTGGCGAATGCATCGTCAACCGGTGCGAAGACAGTGAATTCGCTGCCGTTCAGGGTGGAGACCAGGTCAACCTTCGGGTTGAGCTTGCCGGAAACGGCGGCGGTCAGGGTCTTGAGCAGCGGGTTGTTTCCTGCAGCTACTGCTACCGGATCCTGAGCCATGCCAACAACCGAGCCGGAGCCGTCCGGAACCTGTGCGGCGTAGCCGGCGCAGCCGGGGCCTACGAGGTCGCGGGCCGGGTCCATGGCGGTGCTCGCCATGGCCGAGGAGGACGGCGACGGTGCCATCGACGACGGTGCAGCCATTGAGGTTTCCGGAGCGGCTGACGAGGCAGCGGGGGTGCTGGTGGTGCTGGAACCACCACAGGCAGTAAGTCCGAGAAGGGCGGCTGCAGTGAGGCCAACGAAGGCGAGGGCGGGGCGCTTTGTGGACAACATGTCATTCTCCTTGTTTTTGGAACCAGGGCGTTGGATCCATTGGTTGGTGGACACGGGCTGCAAGTGCTGCTTTTGCTTTACCTGCTGTTTATGTCTCACCAGCTATTCGGAGGATGGGGCGGGGTGGATGGGTGCGGATTGAAAAAGTTTTTTTAACCCCGCCCCATCTACCGTCGGCGGCCTAGAAATACGGCTTAGTGATCAGCTCCAGAGCGTGGCCTGCGGGGTCTTTGAAATACACACCCCGCCCGCCATGTTCGGTGTTTGTCTCGCCCGGGCGGGTCATCTGCGGATCCGCCCAATGCTCGACGCCGGAACTCACCAAACGCTCGTAGGCGCGGTCAAAGTGCTGATCGTCCACAAGGAACGCATAGTGCTGCATCTGGATTTCCACCGGGGGTTCGGCAAATTGCAGCATCACTCCGCCGGCCAGCGTGAGGTTGGTGAAGGGACCCCAGCTGGGGGCTTCCTCTGCCTCGAGGATTGAACGGTAGAACTCCGCAGAAGCGGCTCGGTCCTTGGACGCGATGATGGTGTGGTTGAAAAGTGCTGGCATTCATAACTCCTGTGTATGTAGCGATGTCAATGGACTTGCTGGTTCATTGATCCACGAGGAGGAGCCCGAGGGGCGCCGCAGCTGCGGGAGCATGCGCGGGTCAGAGGTCGGCCGGGTAGCCAATCCGTGCGGGGCCGAGGCCCGATCCGGTCATCACGTCCGCAAGTCTAGCGGACTGGTGGAATCCAGTGACAGGATGGGCCAATGGCTATCGAGGTGAGGCCCGCAACAGAGTTCGAGGACGTCAAGGCCATGGTTGGCCCCAAGAAACCGGACTCGAATGTGTGCTGGTGCCTGAGCTACCGGATCCCCTCCAAACTGAACCAGGAGCTCCAACGGCAGGAGCGCGGAGAGTTCGTGAAGAAGCTGGTGGCCGAGGACCCTCCCCCGGGTGTGGTGGCTTACGACGGCGGCGAGGTAGTTGGGTGGGCGGCGGTTCACCCCCGCGCGGACACCACTTTTGCGAAGAATCGCAAGATTCCGAAGGTGGACGAGACGAACGTGTGGTCCGTTTGGTGTATCCGTGTGCGACCGGGGCATCGCGGAAAGGGCATCTCCCATGAGCTTTTGCGTGGGGCCATTGATTTCGCCAAGAGCCAGGGTGCGCCGGCCATTGAGGGTTATCCGGTGGATAACAAAGGCGGAAAAGTGGACCTGACCATGGCGTATGTAGGAACGCGAAGGCTCTTTGAGAAGGCCGGCTTCAAGAAGGTCGCGGAGACCACGTCGGTGCTCAACGGTTTCCCCCGAGTGCTGATGCGCCTGGAATTCAGCTAGTACCTTGTAACCGCGCAGTCATCCGGTGCGCTTCCTCGAGCAGCAGTTTCCCTAAGAATTCCTGGCGGTCTGGGCGGAACCTGGGCTCAATTCCGGTTAGGGAAAGGGCCCACACAGGCCGTCCCTGGGGGTCGAACACGGCGGCCCCCATCCCCCAGCTGCCTTCCAGGATCAGCCCGGGGTTAACGGAATACCCGGTGAGTTTGGTTTGCTCCAGGTTCGCCCGCACCACCTCCGCGGGATGTCCATCCGCAAAGGCGCCTGCGTGCCCAACCCAGTCTGCCAGCAGCGACTCCTGCTCGTCGGCGGGCAGGAACGCCATGATGGCGGTACCCGCTGAGGCCACGCCCAAAGGGAAGCGCACACCTTCGTGCAGCACGAATGACCGCACCGGAAATGATCCTTCTTCCCGCAGGACGCACACGGTTTCGTTGCCGCGGCGTATGGAGAAGAAGGCGCTCTCCCCCGTCTCCGCGGCCAGCCTGCGCAGGGAGGGGCGGGCGATGTCCTCCATGGGGAACCGTGCAGCAGCCACTGATCCCAGCAGGAAGATCTCCGGGCCCAGGACCCATTTCCCGGACGCGGAGTCGTGTTCCAGCAAACCTTCCGCGGCAAGGGAGGTCAGCAGCCTGTGAACGGTGGGCCGGGTCAGCCCGGATTCGCGGACCAGGCCCGCCAAGGAGGTGCCCTCGGGTTTGCGCCCCACAAGTCGGAGCAGCACCGCCACCCGGCCCACTACTTGTGCTCCTTGAACCACCACATCATCCTCCACCTGAGATTTCATCCACATTATGGACAGTTGTTAGTTTAGCGTCCACACCCTGAGTAACAGCCACCATCGGCCATTGACGCCGCACCCAGACAATCCTAGGCTCCCTAACCAGAGGCATCCACGTCCACTTAGTGGATACACACACTTTCCGGATACACAAAGACTCAAAGGGGAGCACACCATGGCCAAGATCCACGCGAGCGCAGCCCAAGCGCTCCATGACCTTTTGGCAGACGGCCAAACAATCGCCGTCGGCGGCTTTGGTCTCAGCGGTATCCCCGCGGACCTGATCGACGCCGTACGCGACTCCGGCGCCAAGGACCTCACCATCGTCTCCAACAACATGGGCGTGGATGGCAAGGGGCTTGGGGTATTGATCGAGGCGGGGCAGGTCCGGAAGGTCATTGCTTCCTACGTGGGAGAGAACAAGCTCTTCGCCGAGCAGTACTTGGCGGGCAAGCTCGAGGTGGAATTCACCCCGCAGGGCACGCTCGCCGAACGGCTCCGCGCCGGCGGTGCCGGCATCCCGGCGTTCTACACCCGCACCGGCGTGGGAACCTTGGTTGCCGAAGGCAAACCGCTGAAAGAGTTCGACGGCGTAACGTACGTCCGCGAGCGCGCCATCACCGCCGACGTCGCGCTGGTCCATGCGCACACCGCCGACACGGACGGCAACCTGATCTACCGCTACACCGCCCGTAACTTCAACCCCGTGGTGGCTACCGCGGGTGCGGTGACCGTAGCCGAGGCTGAGGTTATTGTGCAGCCCGGCGAGCTGAACCCTAACCACATTGTGACCCCCGGCGTTTACGTCCAGCGGCTGGTGCAGGCCACCAACAGGGTCAAGGACATTGAACAGCGCACAGTCCGCCAGCGGCTTGAAGCCGCGGCCGTCTAGAGAATTGAGGAGCACAACCATGGCATGGACACGAGACCAGATGGCCGCCATCGCGGCGGAAGAATTGAACGACGGCGACTACGTCAACCTGGGCATTGGCATCCCCACGTTGGTGGCCAACAACCTGCCCGACGGCGTGCGGGTGGTCCTGCAGAGCGAGAACGGCCTGCTTGGCATGGGCCCCTTCCCGTATGAGGGCGAGGAAGACGCGGACCTTATCAACGCCGGCAAGCAGACCGTCACCATCACCCCGGGCGGCAGCATTTTTGACTCCGCAACCTCCTTTGGCATGATTCGCGGCGGCCACGTGAAGGTGGCCATCCTGGGTGCCATGCAGGTCTCCGGCAGTGGAGACCTGGCCAACTGGACCATCCCGGGAAAGATGGTCAAAGGCATGGGCGGGGCCATGGACCTGGTAGCGGGGACACCCCGCGTGGTGGTCCTTACCGAGCACAACGCCAAGGACGGTTCGGCCAAGATCGTCAGCGAATGCACGCTCCCGCTCACGGGACTCAGGTGCGTGGACCGGATCATCACGGACCTGGCCGTTTTTGACATCGTGCCGGATGGAACGCACGACGCCGGCACCCGGCTCTTGCTGACCCGCCTCGCCCCGGGCGTCACCGTGGACGAGTTGCGCGGTAAGACTGACGCAGAGTTCGTGGCGGCGCTTGAAGAAGCCACGCCGGAAGAAACCCTTGAAGGAGCCAACGCATGAGCCTCAAAGACCAGTTCGGCAAAGACATCCTGCTCACGGGGTGGGGCCACAGCAAGTTCGGGAAACTCACTGACCAGACCTTGGAGACGCTGATCGTCCAGGTTGCCGGTGAGGCCATCAAGAACTCAGGCGTGGATCCCAAGGACATCGACGAGATCTACCTTGGCCAGTTCAACTCCGGAATGCAGCCGCTGGGCTTCACATCGTCCTTGGCGCTTCAGTTGTCCGCGGACCTTGCCAACGTCCCGGCGACGCGCACTGAGAATGCCTGCGCTTCAGGATCTGCTGCTTTCCAGCAGGGCGTCAAAGCCGTCCTCGCCGGAACGGCCCGCAACGTGTTGGTGATCGGTGCGGAGAAAATGACCGACGCCGGTGCGGACGTTGTGGGGGCGGCTCTCCTCGGTGCTTCTTATGAGATGGCCGGCAAAGCCTCCTCCACCGGATTTACGGGCTTGTTCGCGGAGGTGGCCAAGCATTACGGGAAACGCTACGGCTCTTCCCTTGCCGGCCCGGGTTACGAGGCAGGACTGGGCGATGTCCTGGGTTCCATCGCTGCCAAGAACCACCGCAACGGCATGGACAACCCGTACGCCCAAATGCACCGTGACTTCGGTGAGGACTTCTGCCGGACCATTTCCGAGAAGAACCCCATGGTGGCCGAGCCCCTGCGCCGCACAGACTGTTCGCCCGTCTCAGACGGTGCCGCCGCCGTCGTGCTTTCAACCTCCGCTACCGGGGGCGCAACCGCGCCTGTGCGCCTGGCCGGGTTTGGTCACGCCAATGACTTCTTCCCCGCGGAAAAGCGGGATCCCACCGAGTTCGCCGCCACCCGAGCCTCCTGGGAGCGCGCGCTTGGCATGGCCGGTGTTGGTTTGGAGGGGCTGGACTTCGCCGAGGTGCACGACTGCTTCACCATCGCCGAGCTCATCATGTACGAAGCCATGGGCCTGACTCCCCGCGGCGAAGGTTCGCGTGCCCTCAAAGAAGGCTGGGTATTTAAGGACGGCAAACTGCCCGTCAACGTCTCCGGCGGGCTGAAAGCCAAAGGACACCCCGTTGGCGCCACAGGTGTATCGCAGCACGTCATCGCAGCCATGCAGCTAAGCGGGACTGCCGGCGACATGCAACTGCCCAACGCACGCCGTGGCGCCGTGCAGAACATGGGCGGCGTGGGAATCGCCAACTATGTGAGCGTGCTGGAAGCCGTCTAACTAAAGCACCGTAACTAGCGGCCCCTGATCAGCGCCGCGATCTCCGTAAACCCGAGCCGCTCTGCATTCTGCAGGGCGGTTCGGCCTTGGGGATCGCGGATGTCCGGGTTGGCCCCGGCCGCCAAGAGCTGGCGGACCACGTCCTGCTGGTTGGGCCCACCGTTATTGAGCAGGATGGCTTCCTGCATGGCGGTCCAGCCCAGGTTATTGACGTGGTCCACGGGCACGCCCGCTGCGATCAGGATCCGCACCGTTTCCGTGTGCCCATGCTCGCTCGCCGGGATCAGCGCCGTGCCGCCGTACCGGTTGGTGCTGCTGACGTCGGCCCCGGCGGAGAGGGTGAGCTGCAGGACTTCGTTGAACCCCTCGGCCCCGGCATAAAGGAAGGCGGAGTCCTGGATATCGTCCTTGGCATTGACGTTGCCGCCCGCGGCGATCAGTTCGCGGACCCTCACCACGTCATTGGCTTTAGCGGCCAGGATCAGGAACCGATCGGTTTCCATCTGGGCCTCCGGTGAGAGTTTGGGTGGCGTTGGCGTTTGGGTAGGCATTGCCGACGACGGTACCGGACTAACGCTAGGCGCCGCGGCTGTGCTGGACGGCGAGCCCGGGCTGGAAGGCGACGTTCCCGCCGTCGTGCATCCGGACAATAACGCTAGTACCAGCAAAGCCGCCCCCACCGCCGGAGTTTTCATGGCTACTTCGCTGCCGCAGCCAAGGCCTCAGCGCCGGCGGTTGCGCAGGCCTCGTCCAGAGCGCCATCGGGTGCTCCGCCAACGCCAATCCCTGCAACGGACACCCCGTTGACCTTCAGGGGGACGCCGCCGGCCAGGAACAGGGTGCCCGGGAGGTCAGCGATGGACGGGCCGTTGCCATTAATGCGCTTGGCAAGCTCGCTGGTGGGAGCACCGAATGCGGCTGCCGTGTAGGCCTTCTGCTTGGCGGCCTCAATGGTGTGCTCTGCGGCGTTGTCACCGCGAAGGAGTGCCTGGACAGTGCCGAAGCGGTCAACCAAAGCAACTGTCACGAACGGCAGTTTGTCCGCCTGGCACTTGGCGAGCGCAGCGTTGACGGCGGCACTTGAGGCACCCACGCTGATGCGGTTCTGGGCCACAACGTTTTCCGGTGCAGGCCGAACCTCTGCGGCAGCTTTCACGGGGGCGGCCGGCGCGGCTGCGGGGGACACTGCATTGGCCACGGCAGTAACACCGCCGGTCAGCAGCAATGCTCCGGCAGCGGCGGCGGCAACGATCTTGTTGGACTTCTTCACAGTGTTCTCCTCATGGTCAGTATTGGGTACATCTCCATGCTTCCGCGAACGTCCCCACGCCACATCGGCCGGGCGCCGTTTCCCCGCTCCACCATTGAGCTACCGGTATCAGCCAAAAGGTGGAGAGACCAATGACCGCGCGGGATCTAGCATGGAAAGAACGCCTTCCACCAAAACCGGGAACGGGAACCAGCCATGCCAACTGCCCATCCACGGCCAGAGCCCAGCAACAGGGTTGATGGCCGCATTGACGTAGTTGTGCACTTGGGCTTCGCGGTCCTGATGGTGGCCTCTGCGGTCAGGTACGTCATGCGCCACTCCCCCGCGGACAATCTGTGGACTGTTGCCCTGGCCGTTGCGGTGTGTGCGCTGTACGCGGTCACCGCAGGGTTGGCCCGCCGCCAGCCAGCGGGCCGGCGCGCGCATCAGCTGTGGATTCCGTGCATGGTGGCTTTGGTGGCTGCGTGGGCTGCGCTGGTGGTGGTGGCGCCGAGCTTCGCGTGGTGTTCCTTCGCCATTTTCTTCCTCACACGGACGGCCTTCCGCGGCTGGGCCGCCTACGTGGCGGGAGGTGCGACGGCGGCCGCTACCGCCGTGGGGCTCTTCCGGATGAGTGGTTGGACGGACATCGCCATGGTGCTGGGACCCCTCGCCGCCGGGGCGCTGCTGACCGTGATTTACAACAAAATCGAACGCGATGCGGCCCTCCAGCGCAGACTGTTGGACGAGGTCACCCAAGCCCAGGAGCAACTCGCCGCCAAGCAGCGTGAAGCTGGGATCGCCGCAGAACGCGAGCGCGTCTCACGGGAAATCCACGACACCGTCACCCAAGGCCTTGCCAGCAGCCTGCTCCTCCTCGAGGCTGCCCAGCGTTCCTGGCCAGCCGAAACCGCGCACTCGGACGTGCGGAAGGCCGGTGACCTACTCAGGCGAAACCTCGCCGACACCCGCAGCCTGGTGCACGAGCTTTCAGCCCCCGGCCTGGAAACAGGGCCACTCCCGGAAGCCTTGGAATATGCAGCCCGGCAGTTCGTGGACACCATCCGCGTCCAGGTCACCGGTGAGCCCCAGCCCCTCCCCTCCGAGGTGAGGCACGCGCTGCTCCGCATCACCCAGAGCGCCGTGGCCAACATCAAACTCCACGCCCGCGCCGCCAATGCCAGCGTGACCCTTGGCTACCTTCCGGATGCGGTCACCTTGGACGTGTACGACGACGGCCGCGGCTTTGATCCAGCAGCGGTACCGCCGGCGTCCGCCCAGGGAGGATACGGCCTGCGCGCAATGCGGCAGCGGGTTGAGCTTTTGGGCGGAGAATTGTCCGTGGAGAGTTCGCCGGGTGAGGGCACCATCATCGCCGCGCAGTTTCCGCTGGCCCCGGCCGCTGCTCCGGTCAACGCCCTGAAGGAGGCCCTGTGAACATCATTTCCGTGCTCCTGGTGGACGACCATACGGTGGTCCGGAGCGGACTCAAGGCGCTGTTGGGCACCCAAGCTGACATCGCCGTCGTCGGGGAGGCTACCAGCGGTGAGGAAGCGCTGGAAGCTGCGCAGGAGCACCAGCCCGCGGTGGTCCTCATGGACTTGGCGATGGGCGCCGGAATGGACGGGATCCAGGCCACCAAGAAACTCCGCCAGCGGAGCCCGAAGCAGGCCATCATCGTGTTCACCACCTACGACTCCGACGCCGATATTGTGCGCGCAGTGGACGCCGGTGCCATGGGCTATCTGCTCAAGGATGCGGCACCGGAGGAGATCTTCGCTGCCGTTCGCGGCGCAGTGCAGGGCAAGAGTGTGATGAGTGCGCCCGTGGCCTCGCGCCTGTTCCAACAGCTGCGAAATCCGGATGAGATCCTCACCCCGCGCGAAGCCGAACTGCTCAGCCTCCTGACCGAGGGCTTGAGCAACCGGGATCTTGGGAAAAGGCTGTTCATTTCCGAGGCGACAGTCAAAACCCATCTGGCCCATATCTATGCCAAACTCGGGGTCGAAACGCGGGCCGCAGCAATTGCCACAGCTATCCGGCGTGAGGGGATGCGGTAAAGGCTCCTGGTTGGTTACGCTGAGCCCTATGAACGACGCCGCGGATCGCAAAATGTTCAAAAGCCCGGGAACTGCTTTGCTGGTCCGGGGAGTCCTTTCCATTGTCTTTGGCCTGCTGATCCTTGTTCTGCCCAGCGCCACGGCCTTGGTAGTAGTGGTCATGTTCGGTGTTTTCGCAATTATTGATGGCATCACCAGCGTGGCCCACTATTTCTATGACCCGGCCGGCCGATCCCGCTGGACAATAGCTGGCGGCATTATTTCCATAGTGGCCGGAATTGTGGCAATTGCCTTGCCTGGAGTTACTGCAACCGCAATCGGCGTCCTGATCGGTTTGTGGGCTTTGGTCCTTGGCCTTTCCCAAATTGTCCTTTCGTTTGCTGCAAGGGCCTTCATCCACAGTTGGGCTGTTTGGCTCTTGACGGGCTTGATCACCACCGTTTTCGGGATTGTGGTGTTGGTCAACCCCGGGTTGGGACTCCTGGGCCTGGTGTGGATGCTGGCAGGCTTCGCGATTGTGACGGGCATACTCCTGGTGGCTTCGGGAATCGGCCTGCGCAAACTGACGTCCTCCTCGGCTCTGTACGTCCGCTAGTTCATCGAGGTAAAAAACCGTAAGGGGATGCGCTCAGCGCCAAGTTCGGTAAGTTAGTGGCTGTGAAGATAGCTACCTGGAATGTGAACTCCCTCCGCGCCCGTGCCGACCGCGTTGAAGCCTGGCTTGAGCGCAGCGACTGTGATGTCCTGGCTATCCAGGAGACCAAGTGCAAGGACGAGAACTTCCCGTGGGAGCTCTTTGAACGTATGGGTTACGAGGTTGCGCACTTCGGCGTGAACCAGTGGAACGGCGTCGCGATCGCCTCCCGCGTTGGCCTGGAGGACGTGGAGCGCACGTTTGTGGACCAGCCGGCGTTCGGCAAGGCCGGCAAGGATCCCGCACAAGAGGCGCGTGCCATCGCAGCTACATGCGGCGGTATCCGGGTCTGGAGCCTGTACGTTCCCAACGGCCGCTCCCTGGATGACGAGCACATGCCGTACAAGATCAAGTGGCTCGAAGTCCTTCGCGGCCAGGCAGCCGAGTGGGTCCAGGCCGACCCCACCGCCCAGATTGCCCTCATGGGCGACTGGAACATCGCACCGTTCGACGACGACGTGTGGGACATCGACCTTTTCCGCAACAACAACTACACCCACGTCAGTGAACCCGAGCGCGCAGCCTTCCACGCCTTCGAAACCGCCGGATTCACCGACGTCGCCCGCCCCTACACTCCCGGCCCCGGCGTCTACACGTACTGGGACTACACACAGCTGCGCTTCCCCAAGAAGGAAGGCATGCGCATTGACTTCTGCCTCGCCTCCCCAGCGTTGGCATCGCGGGTCACTGGTGCGTCGATCGACCGTGAGGAACGCAAAGGCAAGGGCGCTTCGGACCATGCGCCCGTCATTGTGGAACTCGCAGACTAAGTTCCCGCACAGCAAGTTCAGGCTCACTGAGGAAAGGGGCGGATGACATGACTGGAAACCTGTACCGGGGCCAGGCGGGTCTGCCCTTTTCTTCCTCGCTCCGCATTTACGAACCCCTTGAGGCTTTCCCGCCCGAACAGCGCCGCCAGTTGGCGGCGGAGGGCGGCAAGGCAGGTTCCCGGGCCGCCGTCGAGAATGCGGAGCTCCAAGCCTCGCTGGGACGCATCACGCGCTCCGGCGGTGATCCGTTCCCCACTGGCCGAACGGATTTGGTGCGCAGGACGCGCGTGCCCACCGGGCGGCACGCCGCCGCGGATAAGGAGAACGACGCCGAAAGGCTGCTTTACTGCCCCAGCCAGCTGGTGATTCGGGCCGGGTTGGCGGCCAACGCGCTCATGGACGGTGTGCACAGTCCGTTGGCCGATCTCCTCATTCCTGTCTCGCAGCGGGACAAGCACCAAGCCAGGATCGATCGCATCAACGCAGGAGATGCGGCCAAACGTGTGCACACCCGTGCATCCACGTGGGGCATTCCGTTCAGCTGGTTCTCATTGTTCAGCGAATCGGACCGCAAGGACGTGGTGGAGTCCGAGGGGCGCATCCTCACCGTCCGGGTGTGGACACCGCTCACGGAGGCCTTGGACCGGGCGCGGTTCGCCGTGGCGCACTTGGCGTTGGCTGCTCCGGACCTGGACATGCTCGATGACCTGACGCAACTCACGGAGTGGCTGGAACTTTTCCACGTCCAGTCCATGGTGGAACTCGATTATGGTGCTGTGGCTGACAAGGTCTACCCGGATGAGTCCCCCATGGATGTCCGGCTCGGCATAGAGTGCCTGGCCGAAGGGGACATGACAGGTGCAGCTGCGGCCTACCGCCGGCTCGCGTCGCGGTGGATCCCCATCCGGCAACTGGCGCGCGCCTCGTAGCGTTCTAGGCTGGCGGGGCCGTGGTCTCCCGGACAATCAGCTTGTGTGGGGCTACCTCTGAATGGACCGCTCCCGGGTTGCCGTCCAGTTCATCCAGCAACATCTTGGTGGCCAGTTCGGCTTGGTTGTCCGGCCGCTGGCCAACAGTGGTGAGCCCGATCGATGATGAGAAGTCATGGTCGTCGATTCCAATGACCGAGAGGTCTTCGGGCACCCTGACGCCGTGCCGTCCTGCTTCGAAGATGACACCCATGGCCATCTCGTCCGAAGAGCAGAAAATGGCTGTTGGTTTACGGCCGGGCTGGCCCCACAAACGGTTGAATGCCTGCTGTCCGCTGGCCACTGTGAAATCCCCCCACTGGTCCCATTCGGGGCGGACTTCCAGGCCGGCGTCGGTCATGACTTCTTGAAAGGCGCGTATGCGCACCCGGGGAACGTCGAAGTTCAGGTCCGTTTCGTCGTCGCCGTGGAGTAGCGCGATGTCCTTATGCCCCAGATCCAGCAGGTGCCGCACGGCGGTGGACGCGGCGTCGTAATCATTGATGCCTATGTACGCGCAGTCCTCAACGTGACCACCCACCACAACCAGCGGAATATCAAGCTTGTGGAGGTGTTCCAGCTCTTCGGCGGTCAAGGACATGCACAACACCAGCAGCGCATCGATCTGCTTGTAAACCATGGTGGAGCTGAAGAGCCGCTCACGGTTACTGCCGTGGCCGCCCAGGTTGAACAACGAAAGGTTGTACTTGCGTGAATGGAGCTCCCGGTCAGCGCCCTCGATTGCCTTGGAGAAGAACCAGCGGCTGACGAAGGGGGCCAGCACACCGATGGTGCGCGTGCGGCCTGTAGCCAGGCCCGAGGCCGAGGATGACGCCACGTAGCCAAGGGAACCGGCTACTTCGAGGATCTTTTCGCGAGTGGCTGGAGACACCCGAGGCAGTCCCCGCACAGCTCGTGAAACGGTAGCGGTGGAGACTCCAGCGGCTGCGGCGACGTCCTCGATACTGACGCCGGTATGGCCGCCGCGTTGGGACCTACCCGATGTTTTTGACACAGGCTCCCCTCTCCGGCCGCCGTTGCTCCGCCTTCAAACCTTAGGTGTGTACTTGTAAATTGCGGTCCTCGGTTACGCAGCTGCGTCATGCACTGCGCAACCGAGGCCGCCACTCCTTACCCCTTGAGTCCGCCGGAGAGCAGGCCGCGCACAAAGTAGCGCTGCAATCCGAAGAACACCAGGAGCGGGATGATGATGGACACGAACGCTGCCGCCGGGTTCAGGTAATCCCTGGCACCACGGGTACCAGAGATCTCAGCCAGGCGCTGCGTAATGGGAGCCACGTCCGCCGTTCCACCGGAGAATACCAACGCCACCAACAGGTCGTTCCAAACCCACAGGAACTGGAAGATTGCCAGGGAGGCAAGGGCCGGAACCGAGAGGGGCAGGATGATCCGCCAGAAGATGGTGCTGTGTCCTGCACCGTCCACCCTTGCCGCCTCGATGACTTCACCGGGAATTTCGGAGATGAAGTTGTGGAGGAGGAAGATGCCCAGCGGAAGGCCGAACATGGTGTGCGCAATCCACAGCTGGGCGTACGATCCCGCGGGGAGATGCAGGGTCTGGGTGAAGAACTGCAGCAGCGGGATCAGGGCCATTTGAAGCGGGATGATCTGCAGGGCGAACACGAAGATGAAGAGTGCGTCGCGGCCCTTGAACTTACCCCAGGCAAAAACGTAAGCAGCCATGGACGCCAGGACCAGCACAAAGATGGTGACCGGGATGACGATCGCAATGGAGTTGACGAAGTACTGGGACAGGTTTGCAGACTGCGAGCCGGCTGGCGTCAGGACATCCGCGTAGTTCTTGAAGGTGAAGTCCCAGTCAACAAACGCGTTCCACCAACCGTTGGACCTCGGCCCTACCTGCTTGGCCGCTGGCCGGAACGAGGTGACAAAGAGTCCAAACGTCGGTACTGACCATACGACGGCGATGATGATGGCCGCCGCTGTTGCCCACTTGGAGGTGAGCTTGGTCTTGACGCGCCGCATGATCGGCTGGGCATCCTCCGTGGGATCGGATCCAGGACGCTGCCGGGTGGGGGCCGTCGAGGCCTCTTTCGGGGCTGGCGTGGCTGTCAATGGATCTCCCTTTGCTTGCGAAGGACTCGAGCGTTGTACACGACGATTGGCAGGACCATCAGGAACAGGACCAGGGCCAGTGCGGCGCCACGTCCTGGTTCACCGGCACGGAAAGCCTGCGTGTACATTTCGTTGGCCACCACTGACGTGTCGTAGTTGCCGGCTGTCATGGTTCGGACAATGTCGAACACCTTGAGCGTGGCGATGGTGATGGTGGTCAGCACCACTACCAGGGCTCCACGGATGCCGGGCACCGTGACGTTGCGGAACTGCTGCCAGGCGTTGGCACCGTCGAGGCGGGCAGCCTCGATCAGTTCCACAGGGACACCCTTGATGGCTGCAGAGAGAATCACCATGGCAAAACCGGTCTGGATCCAGACCATGACGATGATCAGGAAGAAGGTGTTTCCCGGCGCGTCCAAGAGGAACTGCTTGGGATCCATGCCCAACGCATCCCGGATGAAGTTGATGACACCGGTCTGTTCAATGCCGGGGCCCCGGTAGTCGTAGACGAGCTTCCAAATGATGCCGGCGCCCACGAAAGAAATGGCCATTGGCATGAACACAAGCGACTTGAGGACCTTCTCACCGCGGGCCTTGTCAATAAACACCGCGTAGGCAAGGCCGAAGCTTGTAGAAAGAAGAGGAACCAGAACGGTCCAAATGACGGTGTTCCGCAGGGTGGCAAGAGCCTCAGGCTGCGTGAACATCCACACGAAGTTGTCGAATCCGTTGACGTTACCGCCGGCATCCGTGAACGCCAACCCTGTTGTGCGGACGGCAGGATAAACGAGGCCAACCAACATGAGGATGGCCGCAGGGGCAAGGAAGCCTGCAACGGTGACTTTGTCCTTGATCGACTTCGGCGCCCTGTCCACCACCAGCATGATGATGCCGATAACAGCCGCGAATATCGCGAGTGCTATCACTACTTGAAGGAGTTTTTCTCCAATAAAATCCATACCCAACCTCCGGGGCGTGAGTGAATCACTAAGTTCCGGGAAAAGCACTGCCTCCCCGGCTGGGGGTTCCAGTCAGGGGAGGCAGCACTATGGGAGTTAGCTCTTAGGCCAGCTGGACTCGATGCTGTTGGCAACATCCTGCGAGGAAGTGCCGTTGATCCACTGCACAATGCCCTTCCAGAAGGAGTTGGATCCAACTGCGCTCGGCATCAGGTCAGAACCGTCAAAACGGAACACCGTGTCAGGGTCCTGCAGGATCTTGACAGTCAGCTTGTCCAGGTCGGACTGAGCGTTGTTGGGATCAAGTCCCTTGTTAGCGCTGACTACGCCACCGAGCTTGACGCGGTTGTTGGCGAAGTCTGCACTGGCCAAGTAGGCGAGGAAGGACTGAACCTCAGGAGTGTCCTTGTATGCGCCCACCATCTCGCCGCCACCGGTGACGGCCTTGCCCTTGCTTTCGTCGATCGGCGGGGTCATGAAGGCCCAAACATCGCCGTTCTCTGAAACGTTGGTGCCTGCAGGCCAGTTAGCAGCCTGGAAGTTGGCCTGGTGGTGCATGGCGCAAGTGCCATCCAGGACCGGCTGGCCAGCCTGGGCGAAACCGGTGCTCAGGATAGTGCGGACGTCGCCGAAGCCACCGTTCACCATGTCCGGGCTGAGCAGGATCTCACCGGCCTTGTTGAAGGAATCAACAATCTTGGGATCGTTGAACGGAATCTGGTGCGCTACCCACTGGTCGTAGACCTCGGGGCCGTGAGCGCGGAGGACAACGTCCTCGATCCAGTCAGTGCCCGGCCACCCGGTAGCTTCACCGGACTCGAAACCGGCGCACCACGGCTTCATGTTCTTGTCATCAGCCGCGATCTTTTTGGAAAGATCAATCATTTCGTCCCACGTCTTGGGAACTTCCCAACCCTTGTCCTTGAAGGTCTTGGGCGAGTACCAAACGAAACCCTTGACGTTCGCGAGCATCGGGGCAGCGTAGTAGGTGCCGTCAACCGTGCCGTACTTCTTCCAATCCGGGGACCAGTTCTTGTCCACCAGATCAGAGACCGTCTTGGGTGCGGGCTTCAGGAGGCCAGTACGCGCCTGGGTGGCGAGAAGGCCCGGCTGCGGGAAGATCGCAACGTCAGGGGCGGTTCCGGACTGGGCCCGGACACCAATCTGCGTTTCGAATTCCTTGCTTCCCTCGTATTTAACAGTGATTCCTGTGCACTGTTCGAACTGCTTCCAGGATTCTTCGAGGTTGGTAGCCTCGAGGTCCACGATGGTGGAGTACACGGAGACGGTCTTGCCGTCGTGCTTGCCATAGCTGTCATAGGCGGAGCAATCGCTGGATCCAGCGGTGGATCCTCCACCACCGCCATCTCCACTACAGGCGGAAAGGGTAAGTGCCAGAACACCGGCGGCTGCGACCGGTAGCAGGTACTTGGTTTTTTTCATGCTTAAGACTCCTCGCTGAGTACAAAGATACGGCGGCGCAATTGATGTGGTGACGCTCACAATAGCTATGATTCGAGGAAATATGCAAGCGCTTACACAGACCGTAATCACAACGATACAAAGCAGCCTGAGCATTCTTGTCCGCACGCGCTGGCGAGGCCGCTCCGGTCCGCCCGGACAGCTCCTCGGATTCCATCATTTGCAATGCCGATTTGATTGCCTACTATTGCCTATGGAAAAGTAGGAACGGTGGATGAACTTGAAGCACTGCAAACCATAGGCCGCCTGATCAAGGAAGAACGCTTGGCTCAAGGGTTGAGCCAAGTTCAGTTGGCCAAGCAGGCGGGCACCGCCATCAAGACCGTCCGAACACTGGAATCAGGGACCCGGCGCACTCAGGAGATCAACCAACGCAAGCTTGAGCATGCTTTGGGCTGGAGGGCGGGCTCTGTATCCGAGGTCCTGAAGGGCAAGACGAATTTCGCTCCGGAAATGATCACTCCGGATGACATGCGCTCGGGCGACGAGTCACGGCAGGGACCTCCGCGCGTTACCGTTCCCATAGCCCCCATTGCCCGGGCCTCGCACCTCTCCGACGAAGAATTGCTAGCCGAGCTCACCTACCGGATGATGCACCGCAACCGAGGCTAGGCCTCAACTTGCTGTTTTGCGGCGCACCATTTCGTTGATCCAGTCCGGCGCGAACGGCGAGGTGCAATTAGGTGGAGTGGGGTAGTCCTTGAGCACTTCCAGGCGCTCCCCGATGTCCAAGGCTCTGGCCCTGTGCTCAGGAAACTCAATTCCGATCTGCGCCAAGCAGTTGTTCATGGCCCACTGCAGACGATCCGGGGCCGCTTTCATCTTGGCCTCGATGATGTCCAGCAGCTGCGAGAGATGCAGGCCTTCGGGCTTCTTGACCACGCGTTCGGAGGTCAGGGCCCAGCCAGCACTGGCCACCACCGGATCGGGGTCAGGGAACCACGCCACCCGCAGGTCTTCGGAGTGCGGGCTCTTCTTCACCACGTAGTTCACCAGCCAGTCCTGCACTTTGGGGGTCCGGGCTTCCCTCAGCATGCGGTCCAACTCATCATGATCGAAAGCCCTGGGCTTGCAGATCAGGAGGGCCAGCAACCTCGCCGCAGTATCGCCCGTTGCCCACAGCTCGAGGGAGAGATCCTGCTGGGACTTCAACCTCTTCGCAATTGCACGCAGCTTGCTGAGGTTCACTCCGTGGTCATCGCCGTGTTTCTCGTTGACTTCGCGGGCCCGTGGTTCCTCCAGGGCGGCCAGTTCCGCCAACAGCTCTGAAACCGTTGATTCAAGCGTTACGTTTTCAGCCACCGTCAGCGAACCCTTTCAGCCTTGGTAAACCTTGCCCTCGCTCCGGACACCATGTGCACCAGCACCGGGGTCTTCTGCCCGATCACCAGGTCCAGCGCTTCAACCAGTTGCGATACTTCCGCAGCCAGGACGTGGGGTGCCACGCCTTGCCTCGGTTGGATCCGAATGCGCAGCCCCGGTTGGCCCTTCACTTCAAGGGTGGCAACGGAAGCGCCAGCCAGGTCCGTCCTCTCGGAGAGGGCTGCCCTGAGCGCTTGCTCGGCCACACCACCGCCGATCCGGACTTCGCCATCCACGGCGCTGTCGTCGTCGCTCGCCACCAGAAGGTTTGCCCGTCCCTTACCCTGCTGGGACAACCAAGCGATCATCGCAATGATGATGGCCACCAGGACAATGCCGGCTACGATCCACAGCCAGCTCTCTTCGCGTCCGGGAAGATGCGTTTGCCTGAAGGCATTTTCAGCACCAGCCCACGCAGAAGCGGACCACCCGTGCCACCACGATGCAACAGCCGGCACGGTAGCCAGCAGGACCAGCAGCAGCCCGACGGCCAGAAGTTTCACGCCAATGATGAAGAGCAGTATGCGGTTGAGCGCCCGAGGTGTTCCATTCACGCGCCAATCACCCCCGAGGTTGCCAGGTTGACCCTCACAGCTGGCATCGGCACCGGCGACATTTGTTCAAGTTCGGCCTGCACGGCCGTCAACACTGCTTCTTCGCTGACCCTGCTGCCAGAGGTTGGCCGGACATTCACCACCACCAATTGCCGGGAGACGACCACCATGACTTGTTCCTGGGTGACGTTCGCCGCCGTTCGCGCACGACGAGCCAGCGCCGAGGCTAGAACCTCGTCATCAACAACGACGGCGGTGCGTGGGTCCCTCAGCAAATGGCGGGCCCGCCTGCCGGGCAGGACAGCGTGCAAAAGGAAGAAGAGTCCGGCCATGGCAACAACGGCGCCACTGGCCCCAAGGAGCAGCGGCGAGATGCCGTTTGGAAGGGCGATGATGCGCTCCGCTGCCGTGGTGGGATCAATAAGCCATGGCGGCTGTCCGATCGCTCGAACTCCAGCTTCGAGCAACGCGTAGCCGCATAGAACGATCACCAGGATGGCCGCAATTACGGACGCTCCAGCGCGTGACGAGTGCGTCTCACGGCGCAGGATTCGGCTCATCCCCGGGTCTTCGCCGGCCACCGGGGTTGCACCGGCGCTGAAGTTCGCTGCGATCACTTGCTGTGTTTCCTGATCCTGGGTCACTGGACGCGGCCTCCCTCAGTAACGTGCGCTCCGCTGATCCTGATGTCCACCCTGCTGAGTTGGGAGCCACTAAGGCGGGTCACAGTGTCAAGAACGAATGCCTTCGCAGCCACTGCACGGTCCCAAATGGAGCCCCCAAAGCCTTGGACGCGCTGCGGATCACGCAATACCTCCGTCAAAGCCGGGATGCTGATGGGTGCCACGATGGACAAAGCCAGCAGGCCGTCGTCGTCCGACCAATCAGCGCGGATATCTGCGGCGTCAACGCCGAGCGCCTGCGCCGCGGCCGCCCGAGCCAGCGATGTTAATGCCTGGGTACTGATCCGGTTATGGCCGGCCAGGCTGGTGGTGTTTTCCACAGCCTCAGCCACGCTCATGACGAAGAGCGCCGGCCCGTAATGGCATCCAGCACACTACGAAGATCCAGTTTGCCCTCAGCCGCGCGGCCAAGAAGAGCGCCTATGCCCATGAAAAGCAGGGAGATCAGGAAGCCCCATAAACCGAACGAGAGAGACATGAAAGCCACGAAAGCGCCTATGGCAATTCCCACCACGGTCATGCTCATTGAAGTGCCTCCCTTTCCACTACCACTGCCTTGCTTCCGGCGGGTTTGGCCGGGGGTGCAATGAAGACGTCAGTGATTTCGATATTGACCTCAATCACCTGAAGACCCACCAGCTCTTCTACGGCGCGGTATACGGCTGCCCGGACCTGGTTTGCGACGCCGTGAAGGGGGTGTCCGTAGAGTGCAACCAAGGTGATGTCCACGGCTACTTGCGTCTCCCCCACCTCGGCGCGGACGCCCGCTGCGTGGTCAGAGCTGCCGACGGCGTCACGAATAGCACCCAGCGCACGGGACGGAGCTGACCCTAAAGAGTAGACACCGGGTACGGCGCGGGCAGCAATGCCCGCAACTTTGGCAACGGCCGCCTCGGAGATGATGGTGCGTCCTGTACCAAGGATTTCGCCCCCGGGCACGGGATCAAGCTGCACATTCTGGTCTTCCATGGAGCACTCCCCTTCTCTTGAGTACCACCCTAGCGTCTAGCCCCGACGCTTTGGGAGAAGCCTCTGGGGGATGGCAACGCGCCCGGCCCGGAAGAGTCCAAAGAGACCTGCGTTCGGCGACTCTCAATATGTTTGCGACGGCCTCCAGGGAAGTTATCCACAAGCCATAATTTGCGGCTGTGCTGAGGCTATTTGCCCCACCTAGACTGGCCGACACATCACCAAAACAGCTGCTGGGGAGCCCTTTCATGCCACGCCACTCGTTCATGCCATTGTCTTTTGTTCGTGCCCGTGCGGCGGCTGTGGCTCTTGCCGTTGCCGTGGTCCTCAGCGGCTGCCAAAGCGCCACCACACCAGGCAGCGAAGCCTCCCTAACAAGTTCGACGGCGACCGCGCCCACCTCGGGCGCCACGCCGCCGGAGGCTCCACCGCTGGCTGCCACAGACGCGGCTACGCCTGCCATTTACAAGCCAGCCGATGCCCAGGGAAAGGCCCAGAACGTGCCAGTACCTGTGATGCCCGAGCTGGCGAAGGAGAACTCGAAGGCGGGGCTGGAGGCATTCATTGGCTACTGGTATGCGACCTTCTCCCTTGCCACTGAAACCGGCGATCTGGAGCCCTGGTCCCACATAACTGTCCTGTCCAGTCCCGTAGCGGCTGCGTACGTCAAAGCAATTGAGCGCAATTACAGTCAAGGTAGATGGATGGTTGGAGGGCGGGTATCAACGCCGGTCATCGATATCGTGTGGACTGAAGGGGCGAGTGTCCAAGAGGCCAGAGTCCAAGTGATACAGACTGAGGCTCATTACTTCAATGCCGATGGAATCGAAGGTAGAGCTCCCACGCCGAGCACAAACATCGCGGAGGCCGTCTTTAGCAAATTTGGCGAAGGTTCTTGGGTCGTTACAGACAACGGGATGATTGTCGGCCAAAAATGAAGATTGCCCGCTTCGGACTCCTTGTAGGGTTCTTTGCTCTATTTCTTGGACACGTGAACATCGTGCACGCCGCCTCCGACGATGGCGAACAAATTAGCGTTGGCCGAGGGGAAACAGCCATCACCGTCGGCGGGACTTTCGAGCTTGACCTCAAGACAGGCAAATCGGTCCCGAAGCCAGGAACTTCCCCTATAGCCGAGGACCCGAACCAGTACCTGGCTGATACTCACTGCCGGGACGACGGGCCCGACACAAGGGACCCCGGCTGCGACGCCCTGGAATGTCCGGCCACCACTTCTGCAGGTCAGGAAGGTACCCCGGTCATCTGGAAAGAAGCGCCCAAAGCGATCACCAACCCCGGCTGGACGGACTGGATCCCGGTCAGCGGACCCACATGCCTGTACGACCCCGAACCCGAGAACGTGCTGGAGAACATCGCCGCACGGATCCTCAACGACTTCCGCCAACTACCCGTCAACCCCGGAACCCTCGAAGCCCAACCCTTCCCCCACACACTCATAGGCGGCCCCACCAACTTCTACACCACCGCCGGCGAACAGGCCTTCGACATCACCATCCTCGGCCAGGCAGTCCACCTCACCGCAACACCCGCCAGCCACACCTACACCTTCGGCGACGGCACCACCCTGGGACCAACACCAGCCGCCGGCTACTCCATCCCCCAAACCGAATGGCTCACCAACCAAACCCGCACCAGCCACAACTACACAGAA
>Ga0153924_1000208_pt1 | contig 39279 bp, 41 predicted proteins | sample TSNJ008MetaG_FD_104709 | JGI IMG/M metagenome (GOLD analysis project Ga0153924, IMG submission 104709) | Attine ant fungus gardens microbial communities from New Jersey, USA - TSNJ008 MetaG | ecosystem: Host-associated > Fungi > Mycelium > Unclassified | place: USA: New Jersey, Wharton State...
AGAGGTTTCCGAAGGTACCGCAGCAGCAGAAAAACTTGAGGATGACAATTCGTTGCCTACCCTCCCTGATACCGTCCATTTGACAGAGGATGATAGACTGAGTTCTCCATCCTGAAGATTGGTGCGAGAAGGAGAGGGAGCTGGTTTTTCAACGTTGGGATTCGAGAATTTCTATTTTCGAGTAGAAACAGGAGACTGTTTAATGATTATGGGATGTTTTAGTTTACCATGAAACCGAACATTCTGGCCATGAAATGATGCACTCACAAAGTCCCTATACCCAAGTCAGATATTACCTTATGAAGAATGGACACTTCACACAAGATATATAGCCCCTTCATTGGGTATTCGCCATAGCACGACGATCTCATCACCCTAGACTATTATGAGCTAGGCAGAAGGAAGCTGCACCTGGCAGCGCACCTGTAGGAACATGAGATTATCTGAGTGCTCTGCAATGTAGTCGTCTACAGCTATACATGTTCCAACGCCACCCTCCGCAGAAAAGTGTCCGAGCTTCTCAGGCTCCATGCGAAGAGCGAGCAGAGTGTCAGACATGATAATTTGGAAAATTAATATATTATTATTACATAAGATCTGGACAATTTGCAGCTAAATATGGTAGGTGAGCCAGTGGTATATAGGTACCAGTCGAACATCAGCCAAAAACCCTGGAAAGGACAAAAAAAATAAGAATTAGATGATATGATAAAAAAAATGACATACTCTTCATGTATTTCGATTCCACCAACACGACTCCTTCTATCTCCATCCACACCTCCAACAGCATCTATCACATCCCTCGCAAGTTCAACAGGTCCACAAACACCAACTACAACACCCGTTATATCCTGAATATCTTCCTTCTCTCTCGGCTCAGATGCAGCATCAACATCAATATGCAACTTTCTCATAGCCTTTTTTTCATAGAATACACCGTCATGACCCCGACGAGCATAATGCGGTTTTCCTGTACTACCTTTAATAAACTTCCCATTGAAGTTATTGGTCGTATTCATATCTGACATGTCAAAGCGAGCGCCGAGAGATAATGCTTTGGAAACCACGTAATCGATAACTTTTCCAATACGGGGACGACCTGGGGAGAACGCAAATCCCGGGATGGTAGGAACACTGGGTACAGTGTGTGATGCACGGGTGTAATGGACCGAGATGCGGAGAGGAGTGAAAACAGATTGGTTAATGAGTGATGCAAATGTTGGAATAAACGGGACAACGGAAGCTAGGCGTAGTATTTATTGGGTATCAACCATAGGGCAATAGAAAGGCAGACTTACCAGCATCAGGAACTGTCCAGATGAACTCGATCACTTTAGCTCTACTTTTCCCTTTTAGATCTTTGTCGACAAGGTCCTTGATCACACTTAAACCAAACGTGATACCACTGCCACCTACAACAATCATAGTAGCAGAGAAACTCGCAAAGTTTGTATGACCGGGACCGCCTGCATGACATCAATTACCATCTCGTGCATAATAGGAATCGGCCAAACAACGCACCGTATGGACCCTCAATCCATACCTTGACCTCACGACCAAGAAACCCATCCACATAAGCACTCATTTTCGCCATCTCATACAACCTCTTCGTCCATGTTCCAGTTCTCTTACACATCAGTATCATACCTTCTTCGCCATTCCTTCGACGGATATTGCCACCAATCAAAGTATCCGAAGCACTGACTGAAGCGATAGTGAAAGGATGCATCTCAGACCAGCCGAACCACCCTAAACCGTTGGTAAGGATCCGTACCCGCACGTGTTGACCTGCACGCCAGCCAGAATTGATATTCGAAACCTCGATCCTTGTGAGATCCAGCTCAGGGAGAGGGCGGATAGTGGCTGTTACAATGCGAGTTTTGAGGAGACGAAGGACGTAGTCGAGGCCAAAGATACCAACGGTAGCCAGCACGTAAGGCATGAGTTCTGGTTTGTGTAAGTAGAGCTGGTACGGGATAACGTCAAATAAGAATAATTATGATCTGAGCGGCATAACCTACCCCTGGAATAATGAGACTAAAACACAAGACATGTGTCATCAAAAATACATTATACATTCGTTGCCTGAAGAAACTCAGGGAGAAGACCCAAAGGACATCAAGGAAAATAAGGGAAGCAAGACCCCACACGTTTTGAGGATGACGAATAAAGGTAGAAAAAGTGCCGGCCAGCGACCACTTATAAACTGATAGGCAGGTGTAGTCAGAATGTCATGATGGAAGCGAGAGAATTGCAGTTGTTCTCACCATAACCCAAGCCATGCAAATTTGCTGTCAAGACTACCACTCGACCGGCATAGCGGTGAAGATAATTCAGCTTGATTAAGAAGCTCTCATCAACTAAAACTGAAAAACATCAAAGTTGGACATACACGTTTATAGCCCACTCCGAGGAATGTCCCCACAACATTATTCTTTGCTCCATAGGCAAGTACAAATGGCAATTGACCGATCGAAACCCACCCTACGCGGTTATACTTGAGAAAAAAATTTGATTTATATAGAGTCGCGTAAATCAGGATCCAAGAATAAGCAGTGAGGACAATGACTTGGCCAAAGGAATGATTCGGAGTGATTCGATGTCGAAGGAGAGGTAGCGTCCAGCGCAAGGAGGAAGGGCACGATGCGATATGGGTTGGATACTGCATTTCTATTGGACGTCCCATGGAGTCGACTCGTTTGAACGTTTGTTGATGATTCGCAAGCGTATGTGACTCATCAGAAGCAACATCATGTGAAGGTCTCTGAGGTGTTGGAGAGGGTGGTTGAGTAGCCAGACCACGTGTTGTATGTGCAGCTCGGATGATGCGTCGAGAACGAGAGGTTGATCGTGGGGGTCGATAGGGGATATAGCAGAGTATGTGTCCGATGCGCCAGTCATCAGAACCAAACAGGGCGATGCCCCTAGGCAGCCTAAAGAGAACGACAGCCCCTAGAGCGGCAAGAAGAAAGAGGGTGACATGAAAAATGAAAGACTCTGAGTCAACTTCTTGGGGACTGGATGAAGCAGCAGAGGCAGCCATACAGCTGAGAACGAAGAAATAAAAGGCAATACTCAAGGAGACCGTGAAAAACTGTGCACCAGGCCTCAAGAGACCATTCCGACCCCACTGGCCTAGATATACGAAAAAAAATGAGGCATGGCCCAATCAGGGCATATCCGATCACCTTCCTTTCTAAGGCAGTTCTAAATATGAATCTCAATCATTATTCAAAGCTGCCGAACAGCGGATACCTGTGTGCGGAAATGAGACAGACATCATGCAAAATTGCCTTACTCAAAATCATTAGAAATATGAGAATGGCAATGTAACCACACTCGTGGCGACTCTGAAATAGCAGTTCCATGTAGTGACAGCTTTGGTAGATCCAAAGATCTCAAGTCGTTCCTTCTTCTGCCTGGCGTACGCAACAATGTTTTAGTATTCGAGCCACCGAAATCGTCAAGAAAGGTCAGTCTCAAACAGTCTACCATATTCGGTGATCTTGGCCAGTGCGGTCAGAATCGTATCCAAAATACGGAAGAATTACCACAGATCGTGTTCCGCAGTTACAACGACAGTGACCTTCAACTTTACTTTGATCGGTTGCACTGCTTGGAGAGTGAAAGTGGATTCATTACTCATCGGATGATATTCCGATTGGGCTGAAAGCAAACATCAAGACTCTTTCCATGTCGAAACGGAACTATTCGAGACGTCTAAATGAACTCCCGTATTGGAATATTTCCTGTTGAGGAACCCAGGAGTGCAGTGCAAACCTTAAATCTTGGGACAAATATACAATCCGCCACTCACACGAACCGTCATCAACGCAAAATTCTCACGCAAAGATATGGACGTGTATACTGCCATCCAGCAAAAATAACCCACCTGGTGAGAATTTGATTATCAAACTTGTTATGTTGATGTTCCATCAATCATCATTGTATATATATTCGGGATAGTTTCAACACAAAAAGCTTTTTTTTCCTGTTTTCAAATCCTTTATCAATGTCATTTATTGGTTCCAAATCAAGAATTACATTCTGTACATGTGGGGGTCATATAGAATCATCAGACAAGTTGTGTGCCTTTTCGGCGAACAAGCATTTCGCGAGTGATGGTTAATCCAATTGTGGATATTAACATTGCCACCTATCCTGGGATGAACGTACAATTGCTCAATACAAAGAAAGAAAAACATACACCACTGAATGTCACAGGCCTTATCCAAGGAAAAGTGTTTCCAAGGAGCGCTCCATCGACTGGGTTTCCTATCAAAGCACCAAAAGAGGCCAACGCGAAGGCGATCCCGAACCGAACTCTAATAATCCATACATCAGCGTCTGAAAGAACATACAAAAGATGAGACCAATTTACCCTACTTCACTTGGGTCCTTGGATAGGACGGCAAAGGCAGGAGCAGCCAGTGCAAGAACTACCGTTCGCACCAAAGTCATGAAGAGGCTAACCATGAAACATGGTACATACCAGCACCAGACACAAATCCATAAAGGATGGCAAAAACAATCATGCTAGCAACAGTTCTTACGGCGATCATTGCAAAAATGAGTACCGCGGAAGATAACATGCAGGGAATCCCGACATTGTAAACGCCGAAATGATCAGCTAACATGTTCGGAATGGTCCGTCCAGCAAGGGCAGATGCATTCAGAATCGCGACCTATAAGCCAACGATGAGATTGAACTGACGGTAGAGAAAGGGAGACTGACACAGTAGAATGCAATCTGGGGGTCTATGCCATGAAGGATAGAGAATAATTGCAAGTAAAAATCTACGAGAGCGCTCATCTTCCAGATTTGGGTATACACAAGTCATAAAAAAAACACACATGGAAAGAAGATGCCCCAGTTTGTCACAAAAAATCTTTTATGGTATGACTGATGTGATCAAGACGATTTTTAGAGATCAAACTCACGAGAAGACAGTAATCAAGTAGGGTACGTCAGTCATGATCTGTCTGAGATTGACCTTGGGGGGTTTAGTGGTCGAAGTATGTGGCCTGGGTTTCATAAGCAAGTTGGCGAATAGCAACATGCCGAGGACAATGAAGGCAGAAGCGCGTACTCCCCACTGGAAGCCAGCAGAGCTCTTGAATAGGCGATTGAGCATGATTGGGAAGATGACGCCACCAATGGAAGAACCTGAATTGTTAATTGGATCATATGAATAGAAGTATGCGTATTGAGCGGAATTGTGAGCAGGGGAATGAATAGAAGGATGAAGAAGACAGACCAGAGGCAACAATGCCCATGGCAAAGCTTCGATGGGTACGCCAATGATGTGCTTGAATGGCAACACTGGGGACATAGAGAAGGCCAGCACCAATGCCCATGCCTAATCCCTGTGCAAGATATAACTGGTAGAACTTGTCCATGTGACATAGAGATAACATGAACATTCTGGGATAGTGAGAGAGAGGGGGGATAAATGGAAGAGAATGGGCTCACGAAAAAACATAGATTAGGGTTCCAACGATAGTAGTGAACCGAAAGTAACCCATATCGAGAAGTTTACCGGCGGGAAGTGCCATAGCAAAAATGAAAAAAATCTGTGTGGCGCCGATCCAGCTGACAGCAGAGGCAGAGGCAGTGTTAGAACGGGTGTAGAGATCCTGGTATACGCCAAAACTATTGCTATAGCCAAATGTAGTTGCCACAGTCAAGAGACTGGAGGAATTGAGAGAGAGAATGGATGGGACTAGCTGATGAACTCACCCACCGATGACGGTGAGCCATGCTTGGAGACCACCATCGAGAGGCTTTTCTTGTTCCATGATGGGGAATATGAGAGCGAAATTGGGTTATATACATAGGATGGACAGTAAAAAAGCATTCTTTCCTAACACACGTCGGAGATGCTTTTGTGATTTTTTAAGACACTTGTCATGATGATTCTGAACCAGTCATCCATCATGACTAGAAGCATACTGATGGCATGAAAGCCAAAGTGTCGTCTATGCAGACAATAGTGTGACTTAGTCTTATTGGACATATGATCCACGTGACTTATGATAACCTCCACGTGGAGTAGGGAGAATTGATGGAATTTTTGATAAGACCGAACTGCAATGGCAAACGATGAGGATGCGTTCGTGCGGCATCTCATCCTCCTGCTATCTGTCTATGAGCTGGGCTCAAAGTCTGCCCCTGTCCCTGTCTGGAACGGTCCTCGCACCTGGCAAAGTGATGCCATTATCCGTGCCATCGTCGGCCTTGGTCGCCGTCTCTGGGGAGCAGAGGATCAGGTTCGTCGCTGTCGGGCTGAACACACCGAGAAGAAACCCGCAGTCTCTCTCCCACCCGCAGCAGGTCGTGGCGACGGCGTCGACAGCTACTTTCCCCGTGTCGGCGACAGCGTCAACGAACTCTACGTCGTCGAGCACGATGCCAAGCCTGCTACCTCAAAGCCACCTCCTCCCTCAACTACCACCACCACCGCTACAACTTCTACTGCACGTGCAAAACCAGCTCTTTCTCTTGGCTCATTGCCTGAGCAGCCTCTTGCCCGTGACTGTCCAGGCTGTGGCAGGCCTCTGCTCCTCGGACTAGACACAGACTGCGAACCTGTAATTCATTCTAATGACTCTTCTCCCATGATCGTTCCCTCTATGGGCCCCCTCGCCCATGCTGCCTTCGAGTCTGGCATGTCCGCCGTCGAGGAACTCAAACTACTCAAGGCCCAGGTCCAGGACGTCGCTCGTGTTTGCAATGCCGTCGCTCGTGGCGACCTCTCTCAGAAAATAACCGTCCCAGTCCAGGGTCTCGTCATGGTCCAGCTTAAAAACGTTATAAACACCATGGTCGACAAACTCAAGCTCTTCGCCCGTGAAGTCACCAGAGTCAGTCAGGAGGTTGGCACAGACGGTAAACTCGGTGGTCAGGCCTACGTTGTCGATGTAGAGGGCACTTGGCGCCAGCTCACCGGTGTCGTCAACAAGCTCGCAGCAAACTTGACTTCCCAGGTCAGATCCATTGCAAAGGTCACAAAGGCCGTCGCTCTCGGCGATCTCTCAAAACAAATCGAAGTTGATGCCCGTGGCGAAATCCTCGATCTCAAAAACACTGTCAACGGCATGGTCATTCGGTGCGTCTCCCTCCTCCCTCCTCCCCCTCTCCTCTTCTCATCATCTTCCCCCCTTCCCTCTACACACAGCCTTCGTGCTCTCGCCGCAGAAGTCACCCGCGTCACTCTCCAGGTCGGTTCTCAGGGAATGCTCGGAGGTCAGGCCGATGTTCCCGACGTAGAGGGTGTCTGGTTCGAGTTGGTCCGAAATGTATGTCCTGGCTCCCTCCAATCCTCTCGTGTCCTCATTTTCCCTCTTCTAGGTCAACCTCATGTGTTCAAGTCTCACAGATCAAGTCCGCTCTATTGCCGTCGTCACCACTGCCGTCGCCCGAGGCGATTTGACCCAGAAAATAGAAATACAAGTAGAGGGTGAAATGTCTACTCTCAAGAGTACGTCTTCCCTCCCTCCTCCTTCCTCTTTTCTTTAACTTCTCTATCAAAAGGTACTGTCAACTCCATGGTTGACCAGCTCTCCGCTTTCGCTTCAGAAGTCACCCGCGTTGCTTTGGAAGTCGGCACCCAGGGTATACTTGGTGGCCAGGCCAAAGTTGAAGGTGTGCAGGGCACTTGGGCAGATTTGACCAGGAATGTCAACGTACGTTTTCTCGTCTTATTAACCCGTCTCGTCCTACTATTCCTCCAGAAAATGGCCTCCAACCTCACTAACCAAGTCCGTTCCATTTCCGAGGTCACCAAAGCTGTTGCACTCGGAGATTTGAGCAAGCAAGTCAACGTCGATGTCCAGGGCGAGATGCTCGATTTGAAAGAGACTGTCAATAGCATGGTTCATCAACTCAACACACTCGCCAACGAAGTCACCAGAGTCAGTTTGGAAGTCGGAACAGAGGGTATTTTGGGTGGCCAAGCTTCTGTACCTGATGTTCAGGGAATGTGGAAGGTCTGTATCTTGCTTTTCTTAATACATACTCCTTACCAACACGGTCATTCAGGTCTTGACTGACAACGTCAACCTCATGGCCATGAATCTCACCAACCAAGTCCGTTCCATTGCCGAAGTCACGAAAGCTGTAGCAGGTGGTGATCTCACAAAGAAAATACAAATCGATGTCAGGGGCGAGATATTAGACCTGAAAGAGACCGTTAATGGCATGACTGAATCCCTGAATGTCTTTGCAGACGAGGTCACTCGCGTTGCCAGAGAGGTAGGAACAGAGGGTAGGTTGGGTGGTCAGGCTAGAGTTACCGGTGTTGCTGGCACTTGGAAGGATTTGACCGATAATGTCAATGTCATGGCTAATAATCTAACCTTGCAAGTGAGGACCATTGCTGTTGCCACAGTGAGTTCTTGATTTCTCTCCGTTCCTCCCTGTCATCGTTTAAAAATTCGACTAGACCGCTGTTGCCAGAGGAGATCTAACTCAGAAAATTCGTGGTGTATCGGTTTCTGGAGAAATGTTGAATTTGGTGAATACCATCAATGATATGATTGATCAGTTGGCCATTTTCGCTGCAGAGGTGAAAAAGGTGGCTAGAGAAGTGGGCACAGAGGGAAAGTTGGGTGTTCAGGCCGAAGTTGGCAACGTACAAGGAATCTGGCAAGAGATCACGTACGTCACTATCTGTTTTTCCGATACACTCATCTTGTTCACGCTCAATCAGGCTGTCTGTGAATACTATGGCAGGTAACTTAACAACACAAGTGCGCGGATTTGCACAGATTTCGGCAGCAGCTATGGATGGCGATTTTACTCGGTTTATTACCGTGGAGGCGTCTGGAGAGATGGATTCATTGAAAACTCAGATAAATCAGATGGTGTTCAACTTAAGGGATTCCATCCAGAAGAATACAGCTGCAAGGGAAGCAGCCGAGTTGGCCAACAGATCCAAATCCGAGTTTTTGGCCAATATGAGTCATGAGATCAGGACACCTATGAATGGGATTATTGGGATGACCGAGTTGACGTTGGATAGCGATCTGAACCGATCTCAGAGGGAGAGTTTACTGTTAGTGCATAGTCTGGCGAGGAGTTTGTTGCTGATTATCGATGATATTTTGGATATCTCCAAGAGTACATTTCTTGCTCCTCTCTTCTTTCCTGACTCATCAGAATGCTTTAGTTGAGGCTGGAAGAATGACCATGGAAGCCGTTACATACTCATTACGCCAAACCGTTTTTGGGATTCTCAAAACACTCGTTGTGCGAGCGTCGCAGAACAATCTGGACTTGACGTATGAGATCGAAAGTGATGTTCCTGATCAACTTATCGGAGATTCGTTGAGGTTGAGACAGGTCATTACGAATTTGGTGGGAAATGCGATTAAATTTACGCCTAGTAAAGTGACGAGGAAGGGACATGTAGCGTTGGGGTGTAGGTTGTTGAGTTTGGATGATCAGATGGTGACGGTCGAATTTGCGGTGATGGATACTGGGATTGGAATTGCGAAGGATAAATTGACGATGATTTTTGATACATTTTGTCAAGCGGATGGATCGACAACGAGAGTGAGTGCCAGCAATTTTTGTTGCTATCATTGTTAATATGTTATTAGGAATATGGAGGCACAGGACTTGGACTGTCAATCTCGAAACGACTAGTTAATCTCATGCAAGGCAATATGTGGGTTGAATCAGAAGTATTGAAAGGATCCAAGTTCTTTTTCACCATTTCGTCACAAATATCGATATCGCCAATGGAAGCAGTTTTATCCAAGATGGCGCCGTTTTCGAAAAGGACGATATTGTATGTGGATACGTTAGGAGATACGACGAAAGTGGACGATGTGATGAGGGTGCTGGGATTGAAACCACATGTGGTACATAGCGTTGCAGAGGTTGTGGATAAGGACAAATGTCCGCATGTGGACACGATTGTGGTGGATACGTTGAACACAGTGAGTGATAGTTTGGATTGGATCGAAGTTTTTTTCTGATAACAGAGTAGACGGAAAGTGTGAGAGAATTGGAACATTTGAGGTACATCCCGATTGTACTCTTGGCACCCAAGATGCCACGATTAAATTGTATTTCACTCCATTCATTTGATTGTTTAACGCGCGCGACTGAAATTATCTTTAGTGAAATGGTGTTTGGATAATAGTATCTCGTCCCAAGTGACAACGCCTGTTACACCACAAGATCTATCCTCTGCGCTGATAACAGCCTTGGAATCCAATACAGTTTCACCTGTTTCTGCGCCTAATGATGTCACGTTCGATATTTTGTTAGCGGAGGATAATCTTGTTAATCAGAAATTGGCGGTGAAGATACTGGAAAAGTATGGCCACACTGTTGAGATTGCCGAGAATGGAAGTTTGGCTGTGGATGCGTATAAGACGAGGGTGGAACAGGGCAAGGCATTCGACATAATACTCGTGAGCTTTTCTTTTTTTCGTGAAAAGAAAGTGTGCATTGATTGTGTTAGATGGATGTGTCCATGCCATTGATGGGAGGAATGGAAGCTACGGAAGTGATTAGGTCGTATGAGATGCATAGAGGGATACAGCCAATACCGATTATAGCGCTTACGGCACATGCGATGATTGGAGACAGAGAGAGATGTTTGCAGGCTGGTATGGATGATCATATCACGAGTGCGTGTATATTTTCTCTCTCTCTCTTTCTCATGTTGACTCTATTGATGTTGTTTTTTTTAATACCCGGGCGATAGAACCATTGAGGAGAGGTGATTTATTGAATGCGATTAATAAGTTGGCTAGTGAGAGGGGAGCAACGGGTGGATTGAAAGGACATTTCTTGTTGAGGAGGGCGGCGGCGGCTGTCACGAATTTACCCCATTATACCTGAAAGGTGAGCTGTGGTTTATCACGACTCACTAACCGAGTAATTGGATTGATGATGGATTGATTGTGTTGCTGAGATATTCGCATTTTTTTTGGATAGGAAAGAATATTCTTTTTTGCTGTTACTGACCAAATTACTTACTGTTAGTGCTACCGTTATATATTAGATATGTGTATATATATCCATGCTTTGAGGAGCTTTGTTTTCTTCTCTTTCGCTCTTCTCTCTCTCCGTCTCTTTTTCCTTTTTGTTACTTCTAAGTTCGATGATTTTTGATGTGGACTTGTGTGCACGTGTGTGTACGTGTGAGTTTGGGAAAGGTTTTCTCTTTGTGAAGATTGTGCTCTTAAGGGGAAAGATGTATGATAGCTTTTTTTGATTGAATTTGCGGAGGATCGTGTATTTGTATTTTTTTGGCAATGAAAATGAGCATGTGGAATATAGTGATATTCTTTTATGTTTGGATTTGATATGGTGGCTCATTTTACTTTGAGTTTAGTAGTGGGACCTCTGCGTGTGTGCATTGATGTTACTACAAATGGTTTACTATTCTTATCATGCTCGCCAATGCTTCTCGATTCCGACATTAGGCTAGGAACTCAATTATTCAGGGTGTTCTGACGACAAGATCCGTCACCTGCGTATCGACCTCTGTCACGTGGCCGGGCCGCCCGTAAAGACGCACTGCCGTTATCGGTGGGTACCAACTTTCTCCTTACTTTCTTCGATATAAGACTTCAAAGCTTTACAAAATAAAAATGCCTACTAAACGCCAGTATCAGGTATGAAGCTGTCCCATTCGCCTGATTTCTTTGATTGCGCGTTATCCATGTTATCAATCAATGATATTATTCTTATCTTTATAATTTATAAACATCATTGTCACAGGCCGTTCCAGGATTCTTTGTACACGATGCAGGAGATCATAGTTCACTGACTGTACCAGCTGTAAGTATCAACATATTTAGAATAGGCATACAAACATTTGCGATGCTAGGTTCCACCAAGGATGGGATTGCTCGACGACTCACCGGAGCGGTGGGATAATTTTCGAGCGAGAATCATCCAACTGAATGAGCAGCTAAAAAAAGAGAATGCAGAGGCTAAAGTGTTCTTTTTTGCCAGGCACGGTCAAGGGTGGCGTACGTTTGTCCTTGTATATCGTTACATCTCTTCTTCTTGTTCTTCTTCCCAGATAATGTCGCAGAAGCCAAATATGGAACACAATATTGGGATGAGTGAGTATTTCGTTTTTTTTCCATTCATGAAAATGCGTTTTTTGAAATGCCGTACCAGAGAAATGAGTAAAAGATGTCGAGATAACGAGATAACTTGGGGTCGTATGTTTTTCTCGGTCTTTGCTATCGATTTTGATGTTGAAGGTATGGTGTTAGCGGACCCTGAGCTTACCGAAATTGGCATCAATCAGGCTCTCGAAGCAAAACGTGGCTGGGAAGCTGAGTTGCCGTTCAAAATCACGCTTCCGGAGAAACTATACTCGAGCCCGTTGACCAGAGCGTTAGACACGCTTCGGATTACGTTTCAAGATATCACTACAGGGGAGGTAGAGAATAAACGAGTGGTAAAGGTTTTAGAGGTGAATTTCTAAAAATAAAATCACACTCAGGCAGCGGAAGATGTTGACAATAGTCTTTGTCAGAACTGTAGAGAAGAGAATGGAGTGCACACTTGCGATAAACGCAGGACACGCTCGTGGATACATGAACGATTTCCCGATTTTGACTTTGAAACGGGATTTTCTGAAGAGGATCTACTATGGGATCCAGATGTTAGAGAAACCGAGGCCGAGGTAGTAGAGCGTGCTCGAAGGGTATTGGATTATATTTTTGAGGATCCTGCGACATACTGTATGTTTGGTAGCTATCGGCGGACAAGTATGTTTTGACAGGCTTGCAGGTGTCTCAGTTACTGCACATGGGGGAATCATTAGCGGATTTCTCCAGGCAATTGGACGTCAACCATTTGGAGTTTCTACTGGGGGTAAGCTAACACTTAATTCTACGTGCTAGGTATTGATTGGTTGATTTTTACAAAGGTATTCTACCGGTTGTCATCAAATGTCAGAAGGTTTAGGAATGGTTTGTTGAAATATTAAACACTGTGTTAAATTAGGTTTTGTCTCATGTTTTTATATTCGCATATTTCACTCTAGGTAAGAAAGGGCTCATTGCACATTTGCCAACTTCCTCTCCCTTTTTTTGCTTGCTCTTAACTCAACATGGCTGGTGTGGTGCCACTGACTCACTAAGATGGGCATATCTCAGCATTATCAATAACCTTGCACAAGTGCATGATGAGGGCAAAGATCCTCTGCACACCTACTAAAGCAAATTGAATGCAAATTGAAGGTACGACTTACCCTTTTTTCGATACATAAGACTAGTTTAATTCTAATACCTTCTCATTTTCTGATGAAGAATAGGCATCCATGCTGCGCAGTGGGATGTGCTCTAGGTCTTACCTTTACAGTGGGCTTAAGGATCATCACTACAACACTTTAATTCCGCCCATACCATACTTTGGCACTAAGCCTCCTGTAGATACACCCCCAGTTGATGGACCATATTCTAGGCCCTCCGCGTCTTAGTACTAGCTTGCCTGTTTGCTTGTTGCGGGATAAAAATGCTGAATCCAAACAAAAAAAAGAACAGGGCATGTGACTCAGATCTAAAAGATATGACGTCACTGGCAGAAATTGTGCGCTGCGCCAAGCCAAGCCAAGTCAAGTCAAAACCTTGGCTATGAAGGAGTCCCAATGTCAACGAAATTATGAGGAACGTCTTTTTTTTGTGCTTCTTAATTTACTTATTCACCTTCCTTGCAGGCTGTATCAGGATTTTTCTCTCAGGATGAGCCAACACCAGGACTCCCAGTATTATTCTTGCCACCTCTGAAGGAGACATGCTAAGACACCCCATATCAGATACAACCACAATTTGGACTCCTTGATGATACCGCTCAAAGATGGTCAAACTTTGAGAAGAGAATTCGAGAACTCAACAGTTCCGCAATGCCAGGGGAATCGTTCAAACTTATCTTCTTCTGTAGACACGGTCAGAGCTACCGTATGTGCTCGATATTTCAAGAGTTGGCTGGTTTTCATCTTAATTATTTCTACAGACAACGTCGGAAAGGATAAGTACAATGCTGTGGACTGGAAAAGGTGAGCACTCGTAAGATCCATGCCCATGGTGTTGATGAGAAACAGCTATTGGAGAAGAACGAACGGTGATGACGAGATTACCTGGGGTCGTAAGTTTCCCTCAAGTATAGTTAGTTTCATCATTACATGTATCAACTGCAGCAGATCCAGATCTCACTGTAACCGGAATAGCACAAGCACTCCGTATCAAGAACGAGTGGGAGAAAGAGCGGGCTTTTGGTATCCCTTTCCTTGATAAAGTATACACAAGCCCTCTCACGCGAGCACTCCAAACTTGCAATATTGCATTTGGGTGGCTCAAGAAGTGTCAACCTTGGTTGCCAATCCTAGTCGTAGAGGTGAGTACAAAGGATGGTGTCCGTCAACCTGCTTTGGAACCTTTGATCCGCAGAATTGCAGAGAGCAAAACGGCGTCTATACGTATGACAGACGCGGTTCGAAGACATACATCAGCAACAGTTTTCCCGAGTTTCATTTAGAGGATGGATTCTCTGAGGAGGATATGCAATGGCTGTGTGATATACGAGAGACGAAGACGCAAATGGTGGCTCGTGCGCAGTCTGTTTTTGATATGATCTTTAATGAAGAACCTCCTGTTACATGTGAGCATGCACTGCATATTCATCATTCACGTGCTCATGGCACCACCTGCCGGAAAGATGCTTGCCTAACAATACATGGAGGATTGATAAATGCGTTTCTATCTGTCTTGGGTTGCCCAAGGAGGTCGTTACCTACAGGAGGTAGGTACTTCTAACGTTTTTCATGTTTTACAACTTATTTTAAGCCAAGGTATCTATCCCGTTGTAGTAAGAGGGTACAAGTAATCTGGTTAGCCAATATTGAGTAATTGTCATCTTGTTTTGAATTATGAAAAGTTTGTATCTCAACGTCAGAACTGACTAATCCGAGTCCGCCTTAGCTTTTCCTCGTGCTATGAAATCCTCTCGAGGTGATGCAAAATTCAGGCATTCTGCTGCCAGATCGATGACTTTACCTCTGAGCAATTTTTCTAGGGTCTCCTGATCGAGACCCTGGTGAACATCTTCAGAAATGATATTATCAAGGTGAATCCAGATCCATTCGAATGACCTCCCCTCATTCTCTCTTGTAGACTGATAGATGGGTACCAATTTAGGACAGCCAGGGCCTTCTCACTGTTCGAATTCGAAGAAGCGACGTCCAACGGTTCGGCGGTATCATGCATCAACTCCGCTTGTGCCTTCGCACAGCCCAAAACAATCTCTGATTTTATGTTAACCAGTTCTGAGCACAAAGGAAAGGAGTTCATAATGGCGTCTATAGCATCATCGCCAACATGGGTGGAAATGAATACCATATATGGTGACAATGATACGGAAATTTACGCACAAAATCATACCATGACACAGGGCGTACTCAAGGCAGCGCCCCTTCCTAGAAATACGATAGGAAATTTTTTTTTGCATCTTCTGCTTGCGTCTACCTTCAAGCAAAAAGACATTTTTCTCAAAAAGAGAGACGTCTTTGCCTGTGGGTGGGGGTTCTATTCCCAGCCCGCAAGGCCTCTTGTTAGAGCTCCTTGCTGCACAATATGCACAAAAGTTCGAATTTCGATTTGATGAGAGAGAAAAGTCCAGGTAAGTACTGGCTGAGAGATTAGATCGTCAATACGGACAAACCTGAAGTCTAGTTGGACTTTAGAAGACAGTGGGTTCTTATAAACGTGTGAAAGAATAATCAACACCAAATAAAATCCTACAGAAAATTCTATGATCAACGTGAAGACAAAAAGAATCATGGAATAAATTTAACTCAGACATCAAAATGTATATAATTAGTCAATCTCACGATATTCGCAATCACAGGGGGCCTTGGATCGACGTCAACAATGAAACCATTCCTGAATAGTTTCTGTTCGGGGTCCTCATACCATTTTCGCCTTGGGCTACCGTTTGAGCGATAGAAGTTCCGATGAAGCCATTTTGGTAGTGTGGTTCCCATGGATGAAGTCAGATGTCGTACTCTTCCAACGACACGCTCAAATAAGGGTATCGAAACTTGATTGTAGACCATTTTTCCCGAACAATGGTATTATAAGAGTCTCTCTTTTCCATCAGAGTAAGATCTTTCCCAGAGGCTGTCCGCCGTGCATGGGAATTAGATGATCAAGGGCCGTTAGCCAGCTAGATTATGTGATGCCGTGCTTCTGACACCGTGCATGGACTACCTAGCAATAACTTCCGCCGTTCCTTATGAGGATCGCAGATACGACGCTTCAAGAACGCGTAGGCAAATCCAAAGTAAATTAGAAGTTCCACACTAACCATTGTTGGGAATATGTGACTAAATGATGGGTTCACCAGGGGATGCAGATGAAAAGAGGCAGAGTGGAAAGCTGCGGAAGCAGTAGCAAGTGACATCCTCTAAGATTTGAGGGAGAGAGAAAATATGGTGGTTATAGTGAAGAGAAGGCTCCTCATTTATAACTTGCAGTTCCAATGGCTGCCCAAGCCAATTGCCTCCCTGCCTATCCTGCAATAAGACATTTTTACTGACGCCTTCAATTGGGAATCACCGAAATATCGATCCTGCACTGATTCAACATTCTTCCTCTACAGCGGCTATATCTCCTGTAGACACCCCTATTCTGAGAGCAGCCCCAACTGAATTTATTCAAGTGAGTTCAAAGAGACGTGCCTGCTTTTTTACAGAGTATTCAACCAAGCAAGGCCTCGGATGAAACCAAACAACGTGGGCTCGTAGATGAGTATATCAAGAACCCTTTAATACTACATCAAAGTGTTATTTCCTGCCCAGCTCGGACATAAGTACAATATCTGAATCAGTTGAAAGTCTATCTGAAAAAAATCAAAAACTGAAAATCGAGCTTGAAAACGACGTCTAGGTATCATTAAGCAACCTCTGCCGCTTCTACACATAGCCCACAACCGATACATTCTAGACAAGCTATAATCAAATCAGCTTCGGAATTCCTCGACGTTCGCCATAGAAAACTCACCCAAGCCTCCACAACAGGCACATAGATAACAGGGAAAGCAGCATGGATTTTCAAATACACCTTGGTCACATGATTAGCTTCGCCTGTATATAAACACAGGTAACTCACCTCGACAACACCAGGCGCTTAGCATAATTCCAAAGACCAGGACCAAAAACAGCCCGACGAAGATTATAATCAGATAGTCTAAACCATCGAGGTCAAATACCCAAAGCTATCTGAGGATGCTGGATTACTCACATTTTCGGTCAATGAAAGATTGTGCATCATCCGCTGCACGTTTGAAAACTCCTCCAGAGATGCTGTCCAAGAATCCCGAAGTTCCCTCAATCGAATAGTAGGTGTAAATTCCAGCAAGCAGGATGATGAACAACAAGAAGACACTAAAGAGGAATATCCTTCGCCGCAGTTGGTGACAACCCTTGTGGTTAACAACACAACACCCAGACTGTGAATGGTGATTTCTTGGATAGTCGAATTCACTCATTGGAGGTGGACTATCTTTCAAGTATGGATCCATGGTAGCAGAGGGAATGTCCTTTGGTTGTTCCGTGACGAATTTGTTCATCAAGGTGAAATGGAAGTTAGAACGATAGTGCAGCAATGGCTCGGGGCTTAATACTGTCCCGTTGTCACAAGAATGTCACTTCATCGCAACGGCGCAGAGGTTGCTGCGGAGGATTATATTGCACAGCTTTTCGGCCCGGCACATTATCGACTAATTTACACGATCTTGGCTGCAAGGGATGTTATTCGAATCATTTGCTCAGAAATTAGTCCTGTTGAGAAAGCATTCTAGAGAGTTAGGACGAAAGAGTAAAAGAGAACGCGAGATGAAGCTTAACAATCAATCAGGCAAGACAAGAGCCTGAAGTCCGAACTCAAATGACTAATGAGAAAATCAATGACGACAAAAGATGATAATTAGAAAAAATTTCCGGCTACTGAAAATTTTTGTGCCGACCTCGAATTGCATTTGCTGTCAAGTATGAGTAGTTTTCTTGTAGACATTGTTATCGGCATATTGAATTCCTGATCAATGTATTAATCATTGATAACATGAATCACCACAAGGTGATAGGAACCTCATTTCAGGATAGCAGCCTCAAGACAGTGAAAAAGACAAACAAGATTGTGTGGGTTGATGGTCAAAATAACCGGTGCAAAGTACTTGATCATTTCCTTACTAAAATGATCCTCTTTTATGCATCTACAGAATGGTATGAGCTATACTGAATCAATATTCACTGAGAGCTTTACAGAGAATTTAATCTAAGTGGTGACTTAGAGTCCACCTGATTTGTTCATAATATTAGCTGGAGCTAAGGTATTAGACTATGTTCCATGAAAGATATTTACAATGGTAATACTGACCGAGCTATGTCAGCTGACAGACATTGCTTTCTTCATAGACAAAAGCATTATGTCATCATAATGGTTAACGCACGCGTACATGCTGATCAATGCCTAGAAAGGTGAGTGCTTTGTTCAAGGCAAAAATGGTATGAGGACCCCGAAGGAAATTATTCATAAATGGTTGCACATCAATTCTGGCCGACTCCAAGACCTCATGCCATTAAAAGACACTCCTACAGTCCTTATAACAGGAGGATGCGGATTTATAGTGGGTTTTCATACTGTATATCCTTGCCTTTTGACCAACCGAGCGGAAAGGGTTCTAATATAGCAAAGCGACTATACGACCGCGGAGGCTATGTAGTTAGGATAATTGACATCGAATCTATTCCTCCAACGGACACTATCTGTCATGAATTTTTGCATGGAAATCTGTGCGACATCTCTACTTGTATCGCCGCGGCTCGAGGTGCCACCATGATACTGCACTTCGCCGCCAACATGGGTGGAATGGGCACTATACATGGTGACAACGATGCCGAAATTTATGCACAAAATCATACCATGACTCAGAATATACTAAAGGCAGCATCCCTTCCTGGAAGTACTGTGACAAGATTCTTTTTCGCATCTTCGGCTTGCATATATCCTCAGAGACTTCAAAACGAAGAAGACGTTTCTCTCAAAGAGAGTGATGTCTTTGCTTTTGATGGTTCACTCCCCAACCCCCAAGGCCTCTATGGTCTCGAGAAATTAAACTCGGAGCTCCTGGTTGCACAGTATGCGGACAGATTCGAGGTAAGAATTGCTCGATTTCATAATATTTATGGTCCCGGGGGCTCGTGGAATAACGGCCGAGAAAAAGCTCCTGCCGCGCTCCTACGAAAGGCTCTCGCGTGTCGCCGTCTCAGCGATCGATCATTAAAGCCACCCTCCTTCGAGATATGGGGAGATGGGACCCAGAGGAGAAGCTTCCTCTTCATTGATGACGCTGTAGATGCCCTCCTGAAGCTTCTATTTTCTTCGTGCTCAGAGCCGGTCAACATAGGATCAGATCAGGCTGTGACTATTCAAGAGCTCGCGGAGATTGCCCTGGGTTCTGCAGAAGCACAAGCAGAAACTACGTATGATGCAAATAAACCGGTGGGAGTAGCTTCTCGGAATTCGAACAATGAAAAAGCCTTGGCTGTCCTCGATTGGCGCCCGTCTATCAGTCTACAAGAAGGAATGAGAAGAACATCCGAATGGATCCAGATTCAGCTTGATAATCTCCTTTCTGAAGATGCTCAACAGAGTTTACACCAGGAGGAGATACTTAGAACATTGCTCAGAAGTAAAGTCATCGATCTGGCAGCAGAACGCCTGACTTTTGCGATCATCCTACCCATCACCTCGAGAGGATTGCGTAACCCGAACGACTGCCTCGTCAACTTGCGCAGTTTCTGCCAAACCTTGAAGGATACGACATGGAGAGACGTCGAGGTCTCCTCAGACCAGAAATATCGTTTTGTCATTTATCTAGCAGTTGACGCTGAAGACACGTTTTTGCGGCAGGAAAATAAGGCCCATCAAGTGATCTTGGACCTTGGGATTCCCCCTTCGCAAATCCGAGAGATCGTCAACTTTGATCATCCCAAAGGTCACGTGTGTGCCCTGTGGCGTGACTGTGCTCGAGAGGCTTACAAAGATGGGTGTGACTACTTTGTGCTAATGGGAGATGATGTCACGTTGTTAGACGAAGGATGGATGCGAAAGTGCCATTCTACTTTTTCCTCCCTCTCAGAATCTTCTGGCATTCCTTTTGGCCTAGCATGTGTCGCTTTCACCGATGTGACATTTCCGGGGATGCCCACCTTCCCAATTATTCACAAATCTCACATGGAAGTTTTCGGGGGGCATGTGGTACCCGAGGTGTTCGTTAATCAGGATGGAGACCCGTTCCTTTTCCAGCTATATCGCCGCTGGGGGACCTCGGTAATGCTTTCTTGCCGCCTAAAGAACGGAGTCGGCGGTTCTATTGATGCTCGATATAATAAACAGCATGTTGAGGGGTGGTCATTGACGCCCCTCCTCCGTGCTGAATGCGCTGTGACAACGTATCTCCGAGATCGCCACGGTTTTGCCACCGCCCATATTGAGAATGTCAAGAAACTGACTTTAGACGTGATCATCCCCTGCTACAGAGTCAATCTAGAGATCTTATCAACTATCCTTTCTCTCGAGGCGCCATCTTCTACTGCGGTAACCTTTATCATCATTATCGACTCACCAAATTCCTCGTCTATACCTGCGCTCCTTGCACGGTATTCATCTAATCCAAATGTCAGAATTAGAGTGAACGACACTAATCGTGGTGCATCATATTCTCGTAATAGAGGGCTGGAAGAGGCGTCGGCCGATTGGGTTCATTTCCTCGATGATGACATCATCCCATCCTCTAACCTTTTGTTTGCTGTATCAGATGCAATACGCGGCAATCCTGATGCTGCTGGATTTGTCTGCAATACTCAATTCCCCACAACAACAAGCGTATTCACCACTGCTGTACACCTTGCTGGGGTGACATACTTCTGGGATATTGCCACAAAAACAGAAGTTGACGTACCGTGGGGTGTTACAGCAAACCTGGTCTCACGCAGAGTGCTAATCCCAAAATACATCGAAGCCGAGAACGAAATTCCCACTCCAACAACATTCTCTCTGGCATACCCAAAGACTGGCGGGGGTGAGGACATAGACTACTGCCTTCTGCAAAGAGCAAACCACCAGTCTGTTCACTACAAAGGTTCAAATATCGCTCCAGGATTTTTTCCAGCACCTGACGCTATCGTTGAGCATCCTTGGTGGGATAATGGAAAGCGAAGTTATTGGAGATTTCACAAATGGAGTATTGGAGACGGCCATCTCATCGATGCATATCCGGATTTGAGTTACCAAGACTATACTCCAAACAGTGCCGAATGTTTTTTGGTTACTTTGTCAATCTTTTGCTTCGGCATCGTCACTTTATCTTCGACGACAATCCTCTTCAGCATAAAACTGAATCTATGTATTTTTACTGCAAACGTGATCCATGATATTTATCGGCACTTATTTCTCCATCCGGACCGCAATGTCACATTGAAAATCGATTCTCGGATTCGACGAAATAGTCTTCTTTGGACTATTGCAATTATAGAGAGCTCTTTGATACGAATGTTCAGCGAACTGGGGAGATTGAGGGGAATTGTAGAAAGGAGAGAATGGGGAAGTATTGGAAAGCGATTTGATTGGTTCGTTGGTCGGGTACCGGGAGATAGGCCAAGGAAAGAGGAAAGAAGGAATTCGGTGGAGCGTGTTGGCGTTATAATCGTGCTTTTGTTGTTATTGAATTGATTTCCAGGCCTTTTTGTTTTGGAACAGACTCTTAACTCTGCTGTTGAACCCTTATATCACGAGATTGATTACTGAGTTCTAACTGATGACAGCCGAATTATGACATTGGAATGGTTACATGATAAACAACTAGTGAATAAAATATTCACGCCCAACGAAGGCCAGTGACTTGGAAGTGTTTTCAGGGTCTTTGTGATAGAATCCTAACATGCCTTTGCCTATTTCGTCTCTCCCTTGATGCAATCAACTGTCGTGGACAATAAATAGCTCATTTCACTTCGGGTGATTCATTATATTATTCTTCTATCACAAATCATCACCTGAATCACATCTGAGATATAAATTGGTGGTGAACAATCGGGGTTCTATCTCCCTGGTGAGCATACCTTCGAATTTCACCGCTGAACATCTTTCTAATTGAAGACAACATCAATCTTTATGAGCATGCAGTTTGATGATTTGCGGTCTAGAATTGCTCGAGACTCGGGGCATGACACAAAGGTAATTGGAAACTTGTCGTCCAAACTTAGGTTTTCTGATTTCGTCCATGAGGTAGTAGAAAGAATACATGTTCGAAATTAGATGACTTTATGTTACAGCTTATTAAGGAAATATCAAACTAGCTTCCTACCGAAGAAAGCTAGTCACAAGGGTAGCTAGCTGGTTTATCTCAAATACTTTTAGATACGTAGATAAATCCATCTTGACGAATACTATCGGGCCTTCGAAATGGCAGAGACTGTATATCACTTTACGCCAACTCAAGATTGGTTTTCTCACAACATTCCTAGCTGGACATCCTTGATCGCAGAGGTTAAGAGCCTCACCTCTAGCCCTCGTGTACTCGAAATTGGCTCATGGGAAGGGCGATCAGCTGTCTTCCTCCTCATAAAACTTTGTGATACCGGAGGATCAATCGTTTGCATTGATCATTTCGACCTCGGCACAACCGTGGCTGGAAAGGAACGCTTTTCGAAGATCCAGCATAATCTTCGTATCGCAGGAAGAAATAATTATCGTGTTATCCCACAGTTCAGTTTCCCTGCTCTTATGTCATTATTGAATGAGGAGATAAGAAAAGCAGAGGCTGGGTATGATTGGATATATATTGATGGATCTCATGAAGCAGATGATACCTTTTTAGACGGGGAGCTCTGTTGGCGTCTGGCAAAGAAAGGCGCTATCGTTATCTTCGATGATTATAATTGGAGTGTCGAACCGGAAGATAGCAAACATCATCCCAAACGCGGTATCGATGCTTTTTTGAAACTGCATGAAGGAGAGTATTTTAGGCTCTCAGAACCAAGCCGCTGGCAAGTTGTCCTCAGAAAAACGGTGGATATGCGAATCGGATTCCTACTCGATGACAAGCATAGCTTCTCATTGGAGGAATTTGGTTATGGAATAAATCTCGCCTTTACTATTGATTCTTCATTTTCCATTGCTGCTGCTGTGGCGATGCGTACTGCTGTAGAACATACACCAGGTCGCATCTCCATCTATGTGGTTGATTGCGGGTTGACGGAGGACGACAAGAGCACGCTACGTCAATGCTTACCTAGGTCCTACGACGTAACACTTTCCTTTCTTCCATTACCAGAAAAAAGTATTTCGAGAGAACTTGGTCCTGTATGGGCCAAGCTTGACCTCTTTGAGATCCTTCCAGTTGAACGCGTGCTTTACCTTGACGCCGATATCCTGGTCCGAGATAACCTGACGCCTCTGTGGAAGACAGACCTCCAGGACCAAGCCTTAGGTGCTGTTCCTGATGTTGGTCATCCGATGGGATACAATGCATCAGACAAACGGCCGTATTTCAACGCAGGTGTTTTGTTAATGGACTTGACGAAGATTAGAGAGATGGGAGTTGTTGAGTTATTGGAGATGCGAAATGCCAAGTTTCGCGACCAGGATGCATTGAATCATCATTTCAAGGACTGGGTCTCTCTATCCTTGCGATGGAATGCCCAGGGACTTGGAACTTATGCCTCATATCCATCTACAGATCGAGAGCTACTGAACCTCGAAGACATGAATGATCCTGCCATTGTTCATTTCACAGGACCGGTTAATCCATCTTTTATCGAAGTCCTGAACCCGTATGTTCAGCCAACAACAGCAAAACCGTGGGGATATCTTGGTTCACCTGGACATCCATTCTCTGGAGAGTGGTGGAATGCACTTGCGAAGACACCATACAAAACCTCCAAAGATTGCGTTTCCAAGAGAGAAATTGTTGAGCAAAAGATCAGTGAGGCAGCCGAAGAATTTCGAAAGCGAGTTCTTGAGGAACCATGAAGCAAGGTGATTCGGTCAATAATCAAACTAAGAGTAGTTACAATTTGACGTTGGTTAGATCCATTCGTGAGACTTTTGAACACGAACTCAGTGTGTAATCGGAACTTTAAAATATAACAACACACGGTCTAAGCCAAGCAGGTAACAGCTCAAGACTAAGGTATCACCTGCCACCTCATTTCCACTTCATGGAAAACTTCGACCCTTTTGACAACTGTAAATCCTAGTTTTTCAAAGAGGCAGATGCTAGGCTGATTTGAATCAGAGATACGCGCTACAAGTCGATCAGGAGTGATTATTGAAGTCAGGGATTTTGGAGATTGAGTTGCCCGGATATGATCGAGGTAGGGTTGCAGATTAGAGCGAGCAGTTTCCTGATCTCTAGTACGGGGACGGGTGAAGGCCGACCATTGACCGGTGGTATAAGTCAGCAAGAGGAGAAGTGTCTCAGTTGCAAGTCCTTTCCCCCGAAATGCCCTGTCTGAGTGGAGGCTTGGCATCATTGGCAAACGGATACATAGAAAACAGGCACCTGCAATCATGATCTCTACTTCCACTTCAAAATCATCCTCTCCTTCTCTTGTTTCAGAGGCTGCGCTCAAGTGATCTCCCTTCAAGAACATATTCACATCGCCAACCATCGGAAGAGCTACGATCCTTGGATCCTCAGGAGAAAGATGGATCTCGCGAAAATTTGCGCCAAGACTGGGTAGTCCATCCCCAGAGTGGCGAGAAAGTATAATGAATGTTAGTTTATCCGCATCTTTTTGCCAAGTCTCTGAATAAAAATAAGATCGCCGAGCGGGACTTGAGATATTCTCATACGTTGCATGTCATACTCTTCTTGTAATGTTAAAGGTTCACTAGCAGTGAGCTCTCTTAGTTCAACATCCGACATCCATTCATGGTATTTCTTGCCATTTAGTATCAGAAAGCGGGAATTGGATTATAGCAGATTTTGCTTACAGGGACGTGATGTTTTACATAGGGTACCAGCACTGAGTTTCTGCCAAGGAGAACGGTGCTGATGTTTTCTCTCATATTGTGGCAGGCATTCGAGTTTGTCAAGTTACGAGCAGGTCACATTTGTCACTCTGAATGAACCGGAAAAAGCAAGGTGAAAGAAAGCATAGTAAGTGCATCCCCGGCTGATTCAAAAAAAAAAACAGTGCATCCCCGGCTGTGCGTCAAGATGATAGTCGCGTAGAGATTAGCCGTGTACCGACAAATTCAACTGTGACCACGAAATATGTCGATAGTAGGTTTTGAGAACTGTAGGTCAACTTCTTGTTATACAGGTTCTCTAGCCATGTGACAATTTGTTCCGAAACAGAGTGAAAATACAGTTAAAGAGTCTTTAGCAAAATCGGAAGGTTTAAAAAAATAAGCTCGTCGAAAGCTGTGTCATATTTATTTGAATCTCTAACTCACAGATATGGACAGCGCCGAGTTTCATGCCGCAGTGAGGATCTTTGTAGCTACTACGCGACATGACCCAACAGAAATTCCTCAGGTTTATGAAGCAGTACGATCAGTGCCCAATGCTCACGTTTCCACCTATGGTTCGTCGGCACTTGAACTCGGATTTTGATAGTGCCAAGTCAACCTGCAGGTCATATTGCAAAACTTGTCGGGATGCCTCGCCACTCGCGCCATGTCGGTCAAGGTAAAACACTACCTTGATCTTCTTGAACATACTGGAGTTGACCTTGCACTTGCCAAAGCTCTTAAGTTCTTGCGACCTGAAACGAACCCTCCCGTTCCTTGGCATCGCATTATCGGCTCTTCTGGTGCCATATCTTCAAGAGGTCCAGGAACTAACGGCGCTCGTAGACAACGTGATGCCCTTGTAGCTGAAGGTGTTGAGGTGACGGAAACGCAGGACGGTGAATTCAAAGTGGATTTAAGAGAATACGGATGGTTTCCCACTGTTCCTGTCGCAGCTGAACCACAAGAGGCTACAAGACAATGATAACATTTTTCTTAATGGTCAATTGCGGTGGCCTCTTGCCGTGTCCTATCAATGTCACTATAGAAATATGAAATTGGTATTAATCAAGTGCTACAGGCACAGCTTTTTGTAAAGAGCCGTCTGTCTTAATAGGAGCAAAGTATATATCTTTCTTCATGAAACCCACTCTTCTTGCCACTCTCGCCATCGTGCCACTTGCCCAGACCGTCACTGCTTTATCTTCCGACACAGACACTGCACTCTTTTATTTGGTCTCGAGTTCAACTAATGCTGCCTCCAACCTTTTGGTACTCGTTTTGTTTCAGCAGCAGTACATTGACTGACTTACGAGCTAACTAGCCTCTCAGAACTGTCGGTGGTGCCAGTGGTTACTCGACATTGACTGGGTCAGGCCAAATTGGTCAATTTTACTTTTCCCAGGGAAAACTCGTGGCAGTCCCGCCCCAGGGTTCGAATAATGCCCAAAGACCGCTCATTGGCGCCATTCCAAGTTCTACAGGATGTACCAGCTATGGTCCCCTGGGATTTACACAGGGTTCAAGTTCGGATAAATGTGCCAAGTATGATTCATTTTACATTCAATCAGAATCGCAACTTGGGGCGCTCTTGTCGTTGAACTTCCTAGGAGGATTCTATGCATGCGGAAGCAATCAGGATGTGAGTAGAATTCTCACCTTCGGATCACAGCCAGGGTTCATATTGAATAAGGTGTGGTACTTGACCTCGTCAAGTAATATACCTTCCAACATCATTTGTAATCCCATTAGCCTCCGGACTGTCCCCGTCTAAGATGGTTGTTTTTCACCTTCACTCATTGAATATCTCATTGAATCATGGTACAGGATTATGCGGCAGTGAAACTGTCCCATAGCAATCTTCCAACAAAACACATATAGAAGTCAAGAGTAAAAAGAAGTTAGATGTACGTGATCAGGAGTAAAAGAAGCATCGCATGTAAAACTGTAAGACTAGATTAGGTATCCTTCCTTGCTATCGTTCCATCTCTTTCATCAGATTTGGTGAACTCTGGTAACCTGCTGAGTTCACCGTTGTTAAAGGAATATGCTCGTCAGGAGATGCAGACGGTCCTGGTGACAAAGAACGTAATACCGGGGTCGTTGCTGAAAATCCAGGTCCAGATATCGATGAACGTCGTCCATCAGCGCCAAAAACCTCTGCCATAGTCCCTCGCCTCTTCGGAGGGCTATGTCTCGCGGCGCTATAATAATATTTGAAGGAACCCATGATTTCCATTGCAAAGTCAGCTGTAGACATGAGTGAAAGATTGAAGATCGTGCAATGTGCGAGGAAAGTAGATACGGGATCATCAGGCCTTGTAATACAGTGGGTGAGGGAGCTTACAATAGTTAATCCTGATGATTGGGCACGTAAGTATGCTATCCACATCGAATTAAGTGACGCACGAATCCCAAAGTGGTTTCCAGATGCTGGTAGGTTTTCCATCTCTACTATACTCTTTGAAAGAGTATGCCCACCACATGAGAATCGAAAAAAAGACCATCTTTTTGTACAGACCATAAGAATTGCGTGAAAGTACATACCGAGATCAGTCTAAGTGCCAGGTCGACAGAAATAGGGGGAAACTCGCCTCGATACATATCGCTAACGCGCTCAATCCATCAGCAATGTTGGTAGCAGTCCAATAAGAAGTTGCTACGACGAACTATCAGATAAGCACCTCGCAACAATGAGAGGATAAGTATACCAAATATGACCCTGTTTTCCAGGGCGCTGAACTAAGTTGCCCATGAGCTTCAGGAAATGGGACATTGACATTAACGCACAACGAATGACTGGTAGAAGGTAAACATCACAATTAATTTGATTGCAAGAAACTTGGCCATGGGTCGTCGCCCTTTTAGTTCATCTGATGTGAGGCCATAGAACAATAGAAGACCATAGAGAGCTATACTAGAACCATCAACATTGAAAATCCGAACCTCATGAGTTTTCTTCTGACAGAGCTATGGGATAGAAGTAAAAAAAACAACACACCTGATACTGATAAAAGTGATACATTCGATATATACATTGGCCCAGCGTGGCGAGAAACCTGCTTGAGAACAGAGTACTCCAAACCGCTGGCAGATAATGCCGACTATCGAAGCAACTAAATAAAGTGAGTCTTGCCTGAAGGAAATACAATTAGGTTGCTCACTCACCTGGTCGGATGATCACATATTGCAACACGGACCACTAAACACTTGACATGAGCCGAGCATCCAGGAAATGAACATAATCCATAATCCATACTTTTACCGTATACAAAAAATATGGCTGCATCAGAAGGTCAGATCAATCCCTTGATTCGCATAGGAGTCAACTTGCCTTTGTAGGGCGATATCTCCAGCAGCAGAACTTGGACAGGCATTATTAATTGAGCACAAGGGAAAATGATAACTAGACTCACTGGTAGCGGTAGCGATGTCTTATTTTTCCGTTCAAGTGCGCGCTCTGCAGACCCATCGATGGCAGTGGCAGCAACGTATTCGATCAATAGGAGGCTATGATCCTTTCATACTCTGAATGCTATGAATGTACTGTATACTCACAGGAAAGCACTGAGGCCGATAGCCTGTGAGACACAGGAAATGCGCGATTGCAATCGCATTAATTCGAATAATTAATGGTGAAGAAGAAAGGACATGCCTCGTATACTGGTGTAGTGTAGACGTCAGAAAACAAGATCAGAAACAATGTGATAAAAAAACAGTACCAGTTTCGATAAGTGAGTAGTATGTGTATTCGCGAAAGAAACGATACGAGGCGAATGAGATGACAGCGTATACCGGAGGCATATAAAGGATGCGCAGTCTATTGACGGGATTTCAGTCAACGGCTCAATAACGGGGACAACGATCGTCCCTCGAACACGAACGAAGACGAAGAGGAGGATTAAACTTGCACAGGTGGTACACGCCTGCGTATGAGATGAACCAAGCCAGGAAAGGTGAAGTGAGAGCAGGACCATTGAGAGTTGAAAGGCATCGTATGAATCGAAGGACACAGGAGAGTGCAAAGCATACATTTGGCGCTGTTGAGCTGGATTTGTATAGTTTCTAGGAAGAGAGATTCAATTAGTTTGTGAGATGCATGAAGAGATATTGTAGCGGACCTGCAATGGGAGAGGACAGAAAACAGGGATATTATGATTGTCTATACAAAATATGAGCTTTTTCAAGTTGGCAGCACGTCAATAACAATGCTCACTAGGACCGTGCAGCCACCTGCAATGGCCCAGCCAATCCGGTGCGGAGTCCAGTGAATTCCATTCGAATCCCAAAATTTTGACTGATCAATCGCTATCTGGTTCTCCGACGGACATGACATGATTTTTGCAGAGCCTATGGAATGACAGAAATGAAGGAGGCAGCAAAAAAATTAGCAGAAGGGGACACTAGTAAAGAATGGATTCAAGGCGCCTGCGGCTGTGTCGCCGTTACATCGGCGACGTCGGCCGGCGATTGCCGGCTTAACAATATTTCTGGTCCTTTTCCAAGGGATTTTTGGAAGCATTTCCGGTTCCTTGAAGCAATATCTGTGTCGGATGTTTATCAGGTCAAAATTCACCAGACTTTTGGTGGCAGTGGTAACTCTGAGTATCTAGTCAGTGAAATCCTCACGTGACCATCTCTTTTTTTGAATTTAGATCTAGGACATGAAGGTCCTAGTCTATAAGGTCCGATGTCAGGGGTGGGTAGGGGTAGGACATGTAGGTGAATTATACTAGTAGATAGTGAGGCATAGTAAGGTGTTACCGCAGTAACATAAGGAACATGGCACCGTGCACTCATTACGACTGGATAGGTGATACAGTAGCTGGCTCCCCGACGTAGTTTCTAGGGGTATGTCAGCAACAATGGGGTTTAGACCAGAACAATACCACATTATTCCGATTTGGTTACTGTCACATTGGAGTAGGTTACAAGACAGAAGTTCAAGTCTCCCAAGACTGGAGGCATCATAAGTGAGAAAAATAGATGGAATTTATATAATAGTAGCCGGAGGGCAGTAACGAAAGCAGCGAAAAGAACATAATGCATCAGCCCGTTCAATGATACTGTCTTAAATTGAAGAGAGTGGGCCTCAGAGAAAGAGGTGGTTTGCATCAGCATGTGTACCTAGCTGATTTTTAGGTGGGTGTGTGGACCAATCTTGCTAATATGGTCCCCACGAAACCATAACGCCTGTTCAGGGCATTGAATATTGTGACTTTGCATAAGGTTCCATCAGTACGGCGCTATTAATGGAAATCAAAGTCACGAGTAACTCGTTTTTTTGTTGATTAACTACTTTCTACCACGATCTCTCTCTTCACGGTGCATGGCGACGAGCTCGCAGTCTAGGGTTGACTTACAAAGTGCAGTCTTTTCCTTCTTCCTCGTGTCGCTGGCTGATTTTCCTGAAGTTCCGTCAGAGAGCTGGGACGATGATTTCGATTTCCAATCTCACTCTGGCTCTCCAAAACGACGCAAAAATCCCGCTGCGTTACGCATGTCCGTTGCAACAGAAGACTGGGACATTGATAATATCACTTCTGTTGCGAACTGGGAGCTACCACGACAATCCAACATTCGGACTGATAAAATCGATATCACCGCTGCAAATCTTGCCAACTGGACCGAACAAGACCTCAGCATACCCAAGAAAGCCTCACACTCAGTTGAGTCCTCAACCGAGAACTGGGATGACGACTTCTTTGAAAAAAGGGAGTCGCCAGCTCGGCAGCCTTCTCATCCCAACAACTCTCCTTCATGTTACAGTATCAGCGGTAAATTACGTGCAGGTGTTCCCCTCAATCATCGCAAACATCCTCGTCTCGATGATGATGATGATGAGCACGAAACCTGGGACGATGCGTTTGATCTCGACAACTCTCCCACTAAACCCACAAAATCGTCTACGCCAACCAAGTATCGACGTATGTCTCCACAGCACACAGACCGCATGGTGTCATCTATTTCACCATCACAATCTCACTATAGCTCAGATGACGATGACGATGCGGAATTTGGTGGAGTAGGCGCAGAAGAAGACCGGACGGTCACAGCTCGTTCCCGGCGCTCTCCTCACACACCACCACCTGTTCCTCCCGTTCCTTTTTTCACTACCCATCTCACTACCACTGCATCAACAAGTACTAATGCTCACCTCACCGTACCATCTCCACGATCACCTACAGCTTCAGTTTTTTCCGTTCCAGGTTCATCCATTGCGGACACCACATCACTTCGTTCCACTGCGCCACTGCGGCCATCTCTCTCCAGTAATCTGCCTATGAATGGCCTCAGATATGTTCCCCCTAGCCCGCCTCTGCACCGAGAACGACGGCGGCTTCGTAAGAGAAGCCGTCCACTTCCCCAGGGCGTTATGCAATTAGCTGATATCAACCATCTATATCCATTCTCTGATACCGAGGCTGATAGGCGCCTAGAGGAGGTTGACGAACCTCGAACACCGTCTCCGCAACCAGCTTCAGATCCCATTAGCACCAGTGTTCCTCCTACGCCATCTCAATCAACAAACACGGGGGGCATTATACTGAGTAAATTTGGCAGTGTAAAACGTTGGAGTTCACGAAGAAAAAAGAAAAACTCGATGCCATCGGACATGACAAAAGATGAGAGAGCCAAAGGTGGGTGGTCACGTCTATTCCGATGGTTTTGAGTCTTTCCTTTTATCTTATTCGTGCTCTGTATTATTATCCTACTTCAAACACGTTTCTATCCTTCCTTTGAACCAATCTGCTCAGCTTCAAGGCTCACAATGTTGATGCACTCTCAGATATTGTCCTTCCTGTTGGCCAACAAACGCCCCGACCCAGAAAGTCTGTTGCCTCTCTCTTTCAGTCGGGCCAGCACTCGGCCCCTGCCACTGCTTCATCTAGCTGGTTCTTCCGACCCACCAGCCCACCCAACACGCAAGGTCGAAATTCCCTCGGCAAGACAACCCATTCCCGTCCGGGAAGCATGACAGATCTGAGCTTGGGTGGCTCACCATATATATCATCATCTAATTTTGAAGATGATTTATCGGGAAAGTTCTTTTCTAACAAGCTTCTCAAGCGCAAGAGTCTTGGGTTCATGCAACTCAAGAAAGGTCTTGTGCAAAACTCATCATCTGATGTCACCACTGCTCTCAGTGGTGATTCGTCGTCTAGACCGCAGCAAAAGTTAGTTTCAAAACGTCCCATGTCCATGCAATCGCACCGTCTGCCGTCTGGAGCGCAGCCCATCATCACGCAACGCCATGCATCGTATGGGACAAAACCAACGTGTGTTGCTGATGTCAATTGTGAGGATGCCACTCGAGACCATAGACCATCTGCGTCTCGCGGTGTTCGTCCGAAAGCGAAGAAGGATTGGAAAGAGAATCCAAGTCAAGATGAGGACCTGAAGAATATTGACAATGAAAAGGCCGAGGGGACTCGGGGCTTCATGGGTAACATGAGGCGGCTCAGCCTAGTCAGTCGACACCGTCGTAATAAGAGTGGGGCATCCTTAATGGAGACGATGGCGCAATTATCGTCGGAGGCATTGTCAGCGTCACCACTACCAGTACCTGGACTCTCACCGACCTCGGATGATCCACCATCGTTACCTCCCCTCCCTCCCATGTCCGAGTTCCTCATAAACCAACCCCAAGCATCGCATACCTTTGACTTACTTCCTCCCATCGAACTACGACCTCCTTCTCCGAGCTCTCATGATATGATATCGTATTCTATCACATCGAATTTTGACACCCGCCTTACTCCTGATTCATCTGTCACACCAATTACGACATCGACATCCGTGTCCGCTACGCTCTCGTCGTCGTCGTTTTCGTCACCATCCTCGCCTCGCTCTCCTCCAACCCAACCTAAGATGACTCCACCTGCTCAGTCTACTCCGCTTACAAGAATGTCAACAACGCCTGAGGCTATGTCGCCTCAGACAGTGTCTCTTGGTCGATCCACCATCAGCCCGAAATGTACGACGGCTGAAGCAATTCCGAGGAGGAACTCATTAAATGATTTAAAGAACGATTTGAAGATTCCGACAAGAATCAGTCAAGCACAACAAGGGTTGAAAAGAGATTTAGGTATGGTGCGAGATTTTGCTATATATATTGAACGTGCGTCTTTCCTTTCCCTCTGGTTGATGTTCCTGTACTAACTACTTGTATCATGCAGAACTCAAGAAGCAACAACAGGTATATCACAACCTCGTACTACAAATGCAGCGCAAGCTCGACCTTCAAGCTCAACTTGCTCATCAGCCCGCTCAGCGGACCGCTTTATCTAGTTTCCTCAACCTTAACAAATCCAAAGTGACACGTGGTCGTTCCAATACAAATCCTGGAGATAGTCGTAGCGCGCGCTATAAAGAGCTTGCTGCTGCATTTTATACCATCAACTCAAAATATCGTATATCGTGGGAGTGTGCTGAATTGCTTGTCGACCTAGCCGATGGAACGTCGGCGACTATGAATGGCGGTAGTGGTACTGGAGGTCCGAATCCAAGTGTATCAGCACCAGTGGGTCTAAGTGTGGTGGGAGGGAAGGGAAGGGAGAGGGCAATCACTCTCGCCGGGGACAATTCAAGGCCAACGACACCAACCATTTCTGGAGCCATCATTACTTCAAGCTCAATGCCTCATCCATATTTGATTAATCCATCGCCGGGTTGGAGAGCTTCGACAGGTCGACATGACCTCAGCCATCGACAACTAATATTACTTCGAGAGATGTTGAATAACACAGAGGCTATAATGTATGCAGATGGCAATACCATTGATCAAGATGGCGATAGTAGTGTGTCTGCTTCGGTTCCTGAAGAGGCGATCACTGCTTCAAAAGATGACCTGAGAGTCGTAGTGAACAGAGAGTGGAGGTGGGGCGGCCGATTGAGCAGTACTATAACCCTACCATCTCTGGAGACGGATCAGTCTGGGGCTGAGTCGTTGAAAAAGAAAATGAAGCGCAGGTTGGCTGGTATGGCCGGCATACGAGACAAGTTGCGAGCATTAAAGAAAAACGTTTTGGAATCTTCGTCTACTGGTGTGGATGAAGATCGACTCTCGCCACTCCCACCTGTCACCCATAATCATGCGATGCTCTCAACGACGTCTTTCAGTACTGATACATCCTTTGAGAGATCCAGTATTGGTCATGGTGGTGGCCTAGATAATCTTTCTGGACCTTTGACGGCATTGGAGAAGCAGAAATGGAGATCGAGGTCAAGTCATGGCTTTGAAACAGCCATAAAACCAGAAGAGGAGAGAGGAAGGGATAGAAAATCGAAAGGCACTCTATCATTGCCATCGCCGCACGGTACTGAATATGCAACCAAGTCCTCGCCTCGCCGTCCATCGCTCGCATCTCTTTTCCGGTTTGGGAGAAAACATGCTAAACTGTCGGCTTCGGCCACTGACTTATCCCTTCATAGTGGTAGTGACGGTCAACTTCTTGGTTCCAGGGTCAACAACAGAGCGAGTCCTCATCAACAAATGAAAGCGGAGAGTCCATTTGAAGAAGATTGGGACAGGATAGATTCGGCTTCAGATTTGGATGCTGCTGCACGAGCGTTGGGCATCTCTGCTGGAAGTAAGGAGGCAGGGTCAACATTAAAATTACCCAAGTCGCCATATCTGCATTATCATGCACCATCGCATCTTCCTGGGCCATCAACACCTCGTAGATCGGCTAGCGGGTCTCACTTGTCGCTCTTTGCCGAGTCTCCTTCGAAGCAGAAGGCACGATTACAACTGCAACAACAGGTCACGCCGCGAGCCCCGCGCTTGTCAAATGTCAATGAGGATGAGAAGGGTGCGAGGAGAAGAAAGCCAGAGAGGAGGGAACGAAGAATGAGTTCTGGAAAATATCAAAAATGTGGATCTGTGCGTTCAATGCCGCCACAGTCGATCTTCTCTGAGTCTAAGCTTGCGATGACGCCCGAAAACATCAAGCCGCTTCTTGAGAACGCAAAGGAGGTGCATGCAAGGTTGAGGGATTGTATCATGGAGATTCGACGTTTGTTGGACGTGGATGGATTGGGAGATCGTAGTGTTTTGGGCTCTACTTGTGTATCATAATATACTTCTTGATCACGTGGAATATCCATTTTGTGTGTCGTGTGCTATTTGTATCTTATCCATGATGCTCATAGACTTGCCGCCGGAAATTCTGGTCAGGATCTTTCTCTTCCTTCCTCTTCCTGGACTCCTGGCATGTCAGGGCGTCAATCACTACCTTTCTAATGTTATCTCCAGCTCCATTGAACTCCAGTATGCATTACATTGCAAGTCTGCGACACAGCTGGACACAGATAATCCTCAGTGCCTGCTTTCTTTCAAAGAACGCTTGACATTGCTTTTGGCTAAGGAAGCGCGGTGGAAAGAGCTTAATCAGCGTTTTCACAGCACTGCCAACATCTCATTCCTGACCTCCGGTATATATGATCTTTCAGGCGGAGTTTATCTCCTGGGCGATGTGTCTCGGAGGACGCTTCATTATACATATCTACCCAACGACTCAGACCAGAAGCTTGTGTGGAAGAGTCTCAGCACAGACCATCTGATCATTGATATGGGGTTATGTGTACATGAACATGATCTCATTGCCATCGTCACGACGTGAGCATCTCTCTTACTGTCGATCTGATTAGTGACTTCAATTCATCAAGACACGCTCAAGTTACTAGTCCTCAAACCATGTATGAAATTAGGATGCAGCTACATTCGGTGTCGACGGGCCTCTTTCACCCACAAGCTGAACAGCCCATCATATCTGTAGTTGTTACACCTTGGCAACGCCCGGCAATTGGCATTGAAATTGTTGGAGACAATTTGGTCTTGATTCTGACACATTATGGACACCCGGCTATCCCTGATGACCAAGTCTTCGTTTACCAGTGGAAAACGGGGAATTTGAAAATGGTGAGTGACTCGCAACTTGCATCAGTTCCTTTACATTGTACATTTGTTAGAGCTTCTCCGCTACACAGCACTCGTATGCTGGACTCGTCTTTCTCACTACAGACATTTTTCTACTGCCGAATGCGAATGCTCAGCGACTGGAATACTGGAAGATTCCTCCAGATAATGTATATGTCCCGTCACCTCGACCATTCTTTGCCCTTTCTCTCCCGAGGCTCAAGGGAGATGGCATATATTTCAATATATCGTGCCGTGCAGACCCCAATCCGACGTCGACTTTCCTTCATAGCTCAAAACCATTTCATGCCGATCCGCATCATGCAATTGCTGTCTTTAGCCTCTCTGTCCACATCCCAAATGATAATCCTCAAGTGGTTCAACTCTTTGGTAATAATTATAGTTTCACCTTATTTGTCCATCGCAGCTCTCTCGTTCAGTGTCTGGATAGATATCCCTCTGCTGTCTCACATGCAGGAGACCCGCCTCCTATCCCATACACTGAATGGGGTCCACCTATATGTCGTTGGCTAGCAACAAAATCACTTCTGACACGCTGGATTACCACGACTTCGGGACAACGCTGTATCATCATGCCAGACCCTAGCTTTCACCCTGTGAATACCTATCTAATTCTTCTGAATTTCAGTCACAATGACGTAGCAAAGCTGCACGCTGCTGAGAAATGGGAGGACGAAAGGAAGAGCAGGGATCACTACATTCGAAGTTATGATGAGAGACCTTGGAGGGAAACTTTCGATAATTCGGATAGTGATGATTCAGATGGCATGGACGGCTTGTCGAAACCCATAGGCCAAGTGAGGATAAATCGGCGGGCCCAAAAGTTCTGGGACAGAAATCAATGCTTTCAGGATAAAGTGCATTCGAATCTACCATTCACCATTTACTCGTCGAAGAAGAGATACAACTTTCAAGGTGTGATGCTTGATGAAGAGAGAATTCTTGGTTTGGGGGTACGTATATCTTTTGTGGGACATTTTCGTTTGCTGATCTGGACAGATTGATACTAATGATCGCATCACGACCTTGGACATTCTCTTTTATGGTTAGCTGGTAGAATAGGAGTTGGTTACAAATTAGTATTAGAATACTCTATGCACATGCGTTGGACTCGTTTCAAGCCTTATCTGCCCAGTGACCATGACATTAGTTCATTTGACGCTCCTTGTTCTGATTATGATATCCCCATCCCCTTTTTCATGTGCAGACCACTGCTTTTTCCTCTGATAGTTTTCGGAGTGGGTGGTCATGCCTTTTGGAATGGATTCTTGTGATTTCATCACCTATCGTCACTGTTTGTTCCTCGCTCCCGTGCTTTTTTCATTCTTGGCCCCCATGAGTGTGGATGGGTCTGGTAATTTATTATCTGCATGCATGGATCAGATCAGATATATGTGCTTTCTTTTGGTTTGTTCTTGGGGAGCGTTAGGTTCTGGTGACTCAGTGATTTGGGCTATAACCTAGCCCTCTCTTGTTTTTTGCTTGAAGTTTCTGATTTTTTTGTTTGTTATTATAAATCCTTTCTTGTAAATGAAGGAATTGTATATATATCTTATTGTGTGATAACAAATTGATGAGGTTTTTGTGATAATAAACAATGATGAGAGAGAGCAACGGAAAATCTTGGACATAAGGGGTGGATTTGGGCCCTGAATGAAAACCTGATTTTTCTCAAGGTGTATATTGCTAATTCAGGGTGACAAAAGGAATTTTTTTGTTTTACAGAGAACAGAAAAGGATGCTTTCTAGATAGGACAGCACTGACGTGATTCCAGTACTCGAAGGGGGTGTCACACGGTCTACAACTGGCCATGACCTCTCTCTCTATGCCATTCATAAAGGCAGTCCAAGGATGCTTTGAGGATCACATTTCATCACATGATTTCGAGTCAGTTCCGATTTTATAGCGGTGGATGGAGCAAATCAGAACTGCATCTATCAGATCCTAGGGACTTAATCGTTCTCAGGTCTTTCAACAAGATTAATATGAAGACCATCATCGATAAGATCTTTGAGGGCGTTCATTTGATGTTGCTCGAGATGGAGAGCCCTCCCAAGTAAAAATTTCCAATAATGCACAAATTTTCTTGTATCCCAACGCCTGTATGGTGCCACTTTCACCATCATCCTCTAGGGGAAATCTTCTTGATTGTAGGAAGTTGTGCAGGGCCTCAAATATCATTGGTCTACCAAGATCTTCATATGGCATTGCAATATAGACAGTTTGCAATCGAGGAAGAAAACAGTTGGCACGTCGTTGATCAATGGTCAATGCTTCGAGCCAAGAAACGACTTCGGAAACGTAATCGACTGCAATATACAGCCGTTGCAATGAGCTCAAATCTGCTCGGGAAAAGACCTCATTGAAATATGAGTATGACGGAGGACAAGGATTCCAGTCAAGAACGGTAATGCGGCTCAGCGATGGTATGAATTCCTTTACCAATACACTGTCAATAGGTTCTGAAGGCTGACGTACACGATCATGGGGCACTCCCCAGGAGAGCTTCTCAAGGTTAGGAAATCGAATCGAGGAGAACAAAAATCGATTCCAACCCTCATTGAGGCCCCCCCAATGAAAAATTCGGAGATTTGGGCAGATTTTCGGCGTGCGAGATGGGCTGAATATGACCTCGGGCGGAATGATGGTGTGAGTATTGACTGTTGGAGTGAGACAATGGAACTCGATAAGATTAGGGCAGTGGAAGAGCAGATAGAGACATTGGTCAATAGGGTTACTACGTAAACGGAGGACAGTAAGTTGATGCATTGGCGCACACCATACGAGATTATCCCATTCTTGTCTGCAGTAGTGGAAGGAATCAACTCCAGGTATTTGAAACATCAAACCAGGAAACGTCTTGTAATTCGGTGTACGCACCCACAACTCTGTGAGGTTTGGCCATTCTGTGGGCTGGGAAAAATAAGATGCCAATTGATCCCATTCATCTTGCATGAAGTAATTATCACGTAGTTGAATCCTGAGGGCTCGAATCTGCGCCCGGTGATGTTGAAAAATGAGTAATAGGCTTTCGTGAGGTATCTTGTCCAAGTTCACTTCAACAGAGACGCGACAACTTCCTGCATTGGAAAACACGAGCGCGACGATCAAGGGAGGAATTGGGTCGTCCTGTTCCAGAAGACATGTGGTCCAGAGGGATGAAGCAGACCAAATTATGCTCCTCCAATTAGAACAGATAGAACCAAGTCTGAGAAGCATTTGTATCTTGATCGAGTACAATTGAGGTTCTCGGAGATTCAGTCTGCATGCTGAGAGCCGA
>Ga0153924_1000210_pt1 | contig 39124 bp, 33 predicted proteins | sample TSNJ008MetaG_FD_104709 | JGI IMG/M metagenome (GOLD analysis project Ga0153924, IMG submission 104709) | Attine ant fungus gardens microbial communities from New Jersey, USA - TSNJ008 MetaG | ecosystem: Host-associated > Fungi > Mycelium > Unclassified | place: USA: New Jersey, Wharton State...
CATCGGGACAACTACGGGTGATCGCGTTGGCGATAGTTGCGACCGCTTCCAAGACGTGTTCGCAGTTATCGAGGACGAGCAGCAGTTTCTTGCGTTTGAGCCACTGCGGAATGGAGTCATCGACTCTGCGGCCCTCGACTTGGGCCATCCCAATCTCTTTGGCGACAACGCTTGAGACAAGTTCCGGGTCGGTGATGGGCGCAAAGTCGGCCAGCCACACCCCATCGGGATTTTGGTCGAGAACTTCTGCTCCCACTTGCAGCGCCAGCCGCGTCTTCCCGACGCCGCCAGAACCAAAGAGCGTCAGGAGCTTGTGTTGACTCAGCAAAGACTTCACTTCCTCAAGATCGTGCTCGCGACCACGAAAGCTCGTCTGCTGAATGGGAAGGTTGTTGGGGATCGTATCGAGTGACTTGAGCGGCGGAAACTCTGTAGGCAAACCCTCGATGCCCAGCTGCCAGACTTGTTCGGGTTCGGTGAGGTCTTTTAAACGGTGCGAGCCGAGGTCAAGCAGCGACACGCCGGCGGGAAGATCGCCATGGGCCAGTTCCCGAGTGGAAGCCGATAGCAGCACCTGCCCGCCATGGCCGACGGAGAGCAATCTTGCGACACGGTTGACGGCCGGTCCGAAATAATCGGCGTTGCGTTCCTCTGCGTATCCCGTATGCAGGCCCATGCGCACGCGTAAGCCGTCCACACTTGTAAAATCTTCTTTGGCAAGAGCCAGCTGGGCATCAAGAGCTGCATGAACCGCATCTGGTGCGGTGGGGAACGCAGCACAAAAAGCGTCGCCCATTGTCTTGAAAACGTAACCGCCGTGCTTGGTTATCGCATCAGTCACAATCCGCTCGTGACGCGCCACCGCAGCCTTCATGGCATCGCGGTGCGATTCCCAACGCTGCGTGGAGCCCTCGATGTCGGTAAAGAGAAACGTGACCGTGCCGGTCGGGCGAGCCGAGGCCGGCGGCCCCGATTCTACCTGCGTCGCCATGCACCCGCGTTTCGTGCTAAAGGCGTCCCCCTCCGCCGGGCATCCCAATCAGCGCACGCCAATGCCGCGGGTCGGGGTTTGCGAGCCGGCACGAATGCGCGAGAACGTCGATGAGCGCGGCTATAAGCGTTGCCTTGAGGCCAGGTCGGCGAATGGGCCCGGGATCTCGACGAGTTCCTCGTAGGTTCCTTGCTGCGCGATGCGCCCACGATCGAGCACGATGACGCTATCGGAGTGCACGATCGTGCTCAGGCGATGTGCGATGACCACGCGCGTCGCGCGCATCTCGCGCAGATGTTCGGTGACGATCGCCTGCGTCTGATTGTCGAGCGCGCTCGTCGCTTCGTCAAACAGAATGATACTCGGCTTGTGCGCAATCGCGCGTGCAATGAGTATGCGCTGGCGCTGTCCACCCGAAAGTCCGCCGCCGTCGTCTCCGATCACCGTTTCCATGCGCATCGGCAACTTGGCGATGTCGGCCGCGAGTCCGACGTTACGTGCAGCTTCCCACGCCTGGTCGTGCGTAAGAATCGTGCCGCACGCGATGTTTTCAAAGATCGAGCCGGGGATGGTCTTTGCTGTCTGCAATACGCAGCCGATTTGGCGGCGTACGGCGCCTAAGTCCAACGAGGAGAGGTCGTGACCGTCGTACAGGATCGCGCCTTCTTCGGGATGTTCGAAGCCCAGGAGCAGACGGAAGAGAGTCGACTTGCCCGATCCGGACGGCCCGACTATCGCAACGAATTCCCCGCGTCCCACGCTCAGGTCGATCTGGTCGAGGACGCGCCGCCCGTGATCGTACGAAAAAGCGACGCGTCGCATAGTGATTGCGCCGCTCAGTAACCCCGGATCGCCGTGGCCTTCGTGTACCTCGGGAACGGCCTCGAGCAGCGGCTTCGCCCGCTCGTAGATCGGCACGATGCGAAAGATTTGACTGAGCGCGCCACCAAGCGCAAGCAGCGTACCGAGCACACCACCGAACGCTGCGCTTATAGCAAGAAACGCAGCAGCTGAAATGCTATCGCTGCGAAACAGCGCGACTTCGGCGACGATGATAAGCGTCGCAACACTGGGCATGAGCGATTGGAAAATCCCAAAGCGGTAAGCAATCGTTCCGGCGCTCGCCGTCAGCCGGCGGATCGCGACAAATCGCTCGACCCACCCGACAAACGCGCGAGATTCAGCCCGGCTGACGCGCAGCTTTGCGATGCCGGCGATGACTTGCAGCACGTAGGCCGAAATGGCCCCGCCCCGCATTGAAAGCTCCCGATAGAGCGGCAACGTCAAAAACGCCTGAAGCACAGCGGCGCCGATAACGACCAGCGCGATCAGGGCACAGATTGCCGCGAGCCGCGTGTCATAGTAGGCCACCACGCCGAAGCTGCTAATCGAGAACAGAGCTCCGAGCACCACCGAAAGCGTCGCGCCCGTAACGTAGTCTTGAATCGCTTCGATTGCAAGCGCGCGATCTGCCAGATCGCCGACGGCAAACCGCCGGAAGAACGCGACGGGAAGATCGAGGAGTCGCGCCATCACTGCGGCCTGAACGGTTCCGCCGGCTCGCGTTTGGAGGCGGAGCACGAGTAGGTTGCGCGCAACGTCGACCGCGATCGCGGTAAATCCGACCAGAATCAAGCCGACGACGATCAACCAGATGCTGCTGCGCAGACCGTTCGGAATGATCGCGCCATACACCAACCCGACAGCTATGGGCGATACCGCGCCAAGTAATCCGGCGACGAATCCGAAAGCGAGGATGTGGAGCATGTCGGTACTCGAACCTGGAATCGCGACGCGAATCAAGTCGCGCCAATCGATCGGGCGAGTCGGAAACGTTCGAATGAACACGTAACCGCTCGATGCAATGCGAGCCGCAAGCGAGTCATCAACAAGCTTTCGCACCGACGGCTGCTCCGGATCGATTGCAACGTAGCGTCTTCCGCCATGCACTGGTAGCAACGCAACCGGATTGCCGTCGCAGAACCCGACAAGCGGCCCTTGTTCGCGATGCCACCAGCGCCCTCGAAGCGCGACGCGGCGAATTGGAACGCGCGAAGCCTCGCCGATAGCGCGCATCATTGCCTCGGGATCGGGATAGTGATTGCGTGGAGCTTCTATCGAGACCGCCGAGGCGCGCGCAACGATCTCCGCGGCCGCTACAATCGGATCGTCGGCGGTTGTGGACGGCGCATGGGCGTCGAGCGCGCTTGCTGCAGCGCCAAGAGCATGCCGTAACGCCGCTTCATCGAACATCCGCGTTGCGGCCTGGCGTTCGCGCCGGAGCTCTCCCTCGGTCTTGGCCGATGCGCGCCACGCGTTCCACATCGCTCTCGCGGCAAGATCCAGGGCCGCGTTCACGTCCGCGGCCGTCACATCCTCGGGTCGACCCAGCGATGCAACCATCGTAGGCTCCGTCGCACGCAACCCATGTTGCGGAGAGAGCGCCACGACGTCGCCCACCTCAACAGGAACGCCGAAATAGACGCCCTTCCCGCGGATCAGCCGCATGTAGGCAATCGGCGTGCTCGAAAGGACTCGCGTTCCGGCTGGAACTTCAACCTCCTCACGGCCTAACGAAAGCACGGCATCGGTTCCACGATCAGCGACTTCCGGGCGATCGCCAAAGATCAAATTGAGATGCTCGCGGACGGCTCGATCGCGATCGGCGGCTCGCATGTTCTTGAGCGAAATGGGTTCCAGCGCGCCTTGGGCGCACGAAACTGAAAGCGTGAGCCGGCCCTCGGCATCATCGAATTGGCTGCCGAAAATGATGCCTCCGGCGGGAACCGCGCCGACGAACGTCCGGCGGCTGTCGGACCGACCATTTTGCGTTACCTCGATGCCGAACACCGTAGCTTCGCCGAAACGAACGTGAAGGACCCCAGCGTCGGCCACTACCGTCGTTTCCTGCGAGAGGTCGCGGTCCGTGAGGCTCATGCGCTCGTCACCAGCGCCTTGTAGATTTCGCCGCGCGCGATGAGTTCATCGTGCGTTCCGCGTTCTACGATTGCACCATTCTGCATGACCAGGATCTGATCGCAATCGCGCACGGTACTCAAGCGATGGGCTACGATCAAGCACGAGCATCCGCGGCGACGCAGATTTGCATCGATGTCGCGTTCCGTAATCGGGTCGAGCGCGCTGGTTGCCTCGTCCAATACGAGCAGCGCCGGGTCGCGAACCAGCGCCCGAGCAATTTCCAGCCGCTGCCGCTGGCCACCGCTCAAATTCGCACCGTCCTCAGCGACCCGCGCCTCGTACGCGCCGGGCCGTGCTGAAATGTCGGCGTGAATCAACGCGTCGCGTGCGGCGCGTTCGATCGCCCACGCATCGAGACCCCGATCCCATAGTGCGATGTTCGCAGCGATCGTACCCGCGAAAAGCACGATCTCCTGATCGACGAAGGCAACGTCGGAGACGAACGCGATCGGATCGAGTGCTTCTCGCTCGCACCCATCGAACAAGATCGCTCCCGACCACGGCTTGTATAATCCGGAGACCAGGCGCGAAACGGTCGATTTTCCACTTCCGGTTGATCCAACCAAGGCCACTCGTTCACCCGGACGCAGCGCAAAGGAGATATTGGAGACCGCCGGCTTTGCAAGACGCGTGTAGCCGAACGACACGTCGCGCAGTTCGAGGGCGCCGCGCAACCGAACGCTCTCTGTTCGCGCCTTCGGCACTTCTTCGACCGGATAGTTGAGGACGTCGCCGAGACGCCGCACGTCGCCGTCGATCTCTTGCACGTCGGAACCGAGATCGAGCGCCTGCTGAAACGGCGCAGAGAATAGCTGCGCGAGCATCGTCAGCGCAAATAAGGTTCCCATTGAGATCGCGCCATCGATAACTCGCCAGGCGCCGATTGAGAGAATCGCCGTCGTATTGAGCACGGTAAGCAACCGCGGGACTCCGCCCAAGATCTGCGAGGGCAAACTGAAGCGCTGGCGGGCGTTCATCGTGCGCGATTGACGGGCTAGCCATTGCATCAACAGAGCAGTCTCGGCGCCGGCCGATTTGATCGTCTCGATGCGCGCCAAGCCCGAAACGGCCGTCGCCGAGAGTTCGCCCTCTTCCTGAAGCAGCGCCGCCGATGCTTCGGAACGCCAGCGCGAAACCAAGTGCAGCGCGACGATGTTGAGAGAAGCAAAAACGAGCGTTATCAACGCGAGCACAACATCATACGTCATCATCACGACGAGATAGATGCCGGCGGTCAGCGCACCGACGAGACTGGCGGCGATCTGTCTCGAAAGCAGCTCGGCAACCCTGTCGTTGCTTGAGACTCGATAGGCAATCGAGCCGGCTGAGCGTTGCGCGAAAAACGTCATCGGCAACGCAAGGACATGCCGCACGAAGCGGACTGCGCTGGAGATGTCCAATCGAGACTGCAGACGTAGAATCGCGCGTTGTTGCAGTTCGAGCAAGACGGCCTGGATGATCATGGCGACGACGAGCGCCCCGATCAACGGCCATAGCCAACTCTTGTCGCCGGTAACCAGGACATTGTCGACGAACGTTTTCGTAAAGGCTGCCAATATCAAACCCGGCACAACCAGCGCGAACCCGGCAGCAACCACGAATGCGACCACGTTTTGCGAGGTGGAAATGCGTTCCCAGAGGATCGCAAACGTGTTTCGGACGGCGCTCCCGCGAACGAACTCGGCGTTCGGCGTAAACGTTAGCACGATGCCGGTGTAGCCCGCGCCGAACTCGGCGGGATCGATCGTACGCCGACCGTATTCCGGGTCGTTGACGCGGACACCGCGGTCGGTAACGCCTTCTACAACGATGAAGTGCGCGAATCGCCAGAACACGATGAACGGCGGCCGTATGTGAGCGAGGCTCTCAATGTCGTGCTTATAGCCCGCAGCGTCAAGGCCGTAGCTCTTTGCGGCGCGCAGGATGTTACCCGCGGTTGAACCATCACGCGAAACGCTGCACGCCACGCGCGCCTCCTCGAGCGGAACGCGGCGCCCGTGATAGGCCAGAATCATCGCAAGGGAGGCCGCGCCGCACTCGACGGCTTCCATCTGCAGCACCGTCGGCGTGCGAACAGGTTTCTCGGCCGTGGCCTTCATTGAGAGCGCGCGAACAGCAACTCGATTGGGTGCATTTCGTGCACGCGGATCGTCGCAGTGCACGGCGTGCCGCCTGCGAGCGCTTCGCCCGGGCCCTCCTGCTGCAGCTCGAGCCTCACTTCACGCACAGCAACCTCCGGGGAAAACTGCGCCGCGAGCGCGTCGTCTTGCAAAGCGTTACGAATGCGATCGGCGCTTGCCGGGTACGGTGCGACGCTGACGACCTGAGCTCGAACTCCGCGCCCGCCCAATTGCGGCACGTCGGCAGGCACGACGCTTGCATCCATGCCAACCTCGACATGACGCTCGGAGGCGACGGGAACAAAGATGATCGCGTCCATAGGCCCTGGCGGAGCGACGCTTGCGACCACGTCGCCGCCGTGCACGAACCCGCTACCCTGACGGGTTATCTCGATCACCGTGCCCGCGATAGGAGCGCGCAATGCAAGGACCCCATACTGCGTACGCTCGCGGACGATCGGTTCGCCGCGATGAACGGAGTCGCCAACCGCGATGCTCACGCGCTCGATCGTGCCGTCGGCGATCGCACTGATATGCGCCGTGCCGTTGCCGGTAACCAGTACCCCTCGACCCTCTACCGTCACCGGAATCGTTCCGAGGCACGCCCACAACACGCCGATCGCGACTAGTACAAGGATCGCTGCGAGCGCAAGTGCACTGCGGGCAGAAACGATAGTGATCGCCTCATCAAGGCGATCGGCCGAATCGATCGCTGCCACGGCCTCAGACCGAAAGAGCGGTTCGTTCATCGCTGCATGCTCTCTGAAGGGTCGCTCCGAGTTATCGGTTTTAGCTGCCAGCTGTCAGGTTACCCGCATGAATCCTCCCGGGGGCGATCGACCCGGCGATCGGAGAAATCCTCGATAAGCAAAAAACTTGACTGAATGGCTGGCTAAAAGCAAGCATTTTTGACTCGGACTCGAAGCCTGCGAGTGCGGGTACTTAGTCTTTTTAGGCTAAAGGAGGGTTACCCTAATGGCGGATCCCAAACCCCAATCTGACGACCGGCCGATCGACATCGAAAAGCTGGACGACGTATCCGGTGGCGGCAAGGGTGGGCCGGCAGCGGACATCAAAGGGCCGGCAGCGGACCTCAAAAAAGAGGAGCTAATAAAGCCTTAAAAGACCATAACGGAGCAGGCCTAGGCTAGCTCGACGTTCTGGCGATCGCTGAATCGACGACGCCCCGCGACAGCGGGGCGTTTTCGCGGCACGACTTTCGCTTTCGTTCCTGATCGCGACGTGAGCGACAGCCGCGGTGTTCGGATTTGCCATGCGGGCACGCGCCTTTTTTCGGTCACGCGCGCCGTTGGACTATTTCACGCTCGGGCGCGGCGGCGGACATCGCCTCGGCAAGCGAGTCGTATATTGGCCAAAGTTGATCGAGTTCAGTTATGTGAGATGTTTGGGTGAAAGGCCAGTGTGCGCTGCGACGGCCTTCACATCGCGAAACTCTGAGAGCCCGGGGATTTCACCAAGGATCGAATGGGCGGTCTGGTCGGCGATGCCCGGAATACTCGTGAGCAAGTCGCGCTTTCCGCGCAGATGGTTGTCTTCATCGATGAGCTTGCGGATATCGGCTTCAATGCCTTCGATCATCGTGTTCAAGTAAGCAACGTGATCCTCGATCGAGGCTTGAACGGCGTCGGTCCGGCGAGCCGCACTCGAGCGATTGATCTCCTGCGTGCACGTCGGCGGCATCCAGGGATTAGGTGTGTGCGCTCGACAGAAGCGCGCAATGAGCGCGGCATCGACCGCATCGGTGTTGGCCGTATGCCCTCGTTCTGGCCGAACGCCTTGATACGTGCCGGGTTAACGATGCTCACGACATGGCCGTAATCATGCAGATAGGCGACGATATCTTCGCCCGATCCGCCGGTGGCTTCCATACACATGAACGCGCTCAACGCCTAGCGGTTTTTCAGCCACTTACTGAGCTGCTCGAAGCCAGCTTCACGATTGGGAAACGAACGCTTTGCCGTTCGCCCGTCGTCAGCAAGCAACACCGCAGGGAGATCGCCTTTGGAGACGTCAACACCGAGTACGATCACGATTCGCTCCTTCACACCAGGGAACGAGATCGCTGACCGAGCTGACGCATGCAGGTTGTGCGCAAAGCCACCTGATATCGTCCGATCTCGCGTTCGCTGCGACCGGTCGCTCAGTCTCAGGAACGGGCTCGTGGCCCAGAGAGTAGTCTCCGCGTAGCCAGTCGTCATCTGATGGATCAGGCGGCCGGCACGGGCCGACCTGCCGAACATATCGGCGTTGCTCGGAGAACGGCCTACTAACGCGTGCACGATCGCGTTGCTTTCGTTCACGAAGTAATGGCGCAGCGCATCAAGCATTTGATCGACGACGAGCCCTATTTGGGATACATGTTGTGGGCGCTTCCGCCGGCAGGGGTTCATCGTCAATCGCAAGGCTATTCAGCGCATCATACAGACCAAGCGCTGGCAATGGCATCGGCGCGCCTTCACCACCAACTATCAGCGATATGCTAGCAGGTCCGATCAACGGCGGTATGCCCGACAAATCCCCACCCCTCGGGATAGCTCGTTACACGCCGCCTCGATAAGCTCTCGTTGTAGAGTTGGTGAGACTTGCGAAATGCCTGTGGTTCCTGACGCTGCCGGTGGCAAGGTTGGCGAAGTTGCGGCGCACCGATCGCGGTCCGAGCGCGTTTTCCTCCTCCTGCTGGTCGTACTAACCGCGCTTGTCGTTGCCGGGCACTTCCGTCCGTACCTGGCCCGCGATTTTTTCCCGGGCGATCTTGGTGCCTATTACTGCGCTGGTAAGGTGGTCTTGCACCATCAAGATCCCTATCGAGTCGAACCGCTCCTAGACTGTGAACGCAGCATTCCGATGGAACGCGTCAACGGGGATACCGTCGATCCCGCACCTCTCCCCGGTTATGATTACATCCCCATGGCTGCGCTTGCTATTCTGCCGCCGCACTTTGCAGCTGTGACCTTCGGTATTCTACTGCTCGGTGCGACGGTACTGATCGCATATTGTCTGACGCGGATGTCTGCGCTGCCGCCAATTGTAGCCTTTGCGGTCGCTTTCATGGGAATTACGTACGACGCTTCCGGAACTGGACAACTGCCACCGTTGGCCATTGCCGCCGCAGCAGCGGGGGCGCTCCTTTTGCGGCTCGGCAAGCACCGATGGGCAGTACTTGCGGCCTCTGGGACGCTGTTGCAGCCACAATTCGGGCTCCCGATCTTAGTCGCATTGTTCCTTTTTATTCCGCGCGCGCGGCTGGTGACTGCAATGATTGGTGCAGCCCTCGTCCTGTTCAGCATAGCCGCAGTTGGGGTGCGCGGCACGATTGAGTATCTTTCCGTCGTACCAATTCACGCACGATCCGAGGTCACCGCTCCTATTCAATACAGCTTCACCTGGCTCGCGCACGTATTTGGCGCAAGCGCAAACGTAGCGTTAATGATAGGGACCGTCTCCTACATCGTTTTCTTTGCCATCTGCTTGCTCGTTCTCGCGCGGGGCGGAGAACGCGCGGTCAAGACCGGCGCAATTATTTTGCTGCCCGCGGCGTTCGCGATTTTCGGCGGGACGTTCATCCACTACCATCAGGTCACTGTAGCACTTCTGGCCGCGGTCGTACTGATAGTGCCGACACGGTCAGGGACGCCACTCATGCTGCTTCCGGCAGCATTACTTACTGTTCCCTTTGTGCAGACGCAATATTCTACGACTGCAGCTCTCCCATCGCTGCTTCTGGCGGTAATAGCCGCGTGGTGCGTGGTTTTCTTTCCTACGCGCACATCGGGCGAACGTACAGCCGCAAAGAACGCGTTCGTGACCGCAACCGCTGTCGCCGGATTCATCGCACTCATGCTAGTTCTGTTCCACCCATTGCATGAGATACGGCTGGCTAATGGACATTTTGACATCATGCGAGCCGCTCGCCTTGTGCACGATCCGGATGCACTTGCCACGCTCGAATCTGAGCAGGAGGACGATGCGATGGCGAAGTATCACCTCGATCCAACTCCACTTTTCTACTATATCCTTTTGAAACTTCCAACGTGGTGCGGCGTCGCCATGACGCTTTGGTTTAGTTCTCGCGTGTTGCTAGGCGAACGCGAGGATCGGCGGCAAGGACTAGAGGATTCGGCACCTGTTGCAGAGGTAGCACCCTGGTTGAAATCGCTGTAAGAAGTCACACCGCACCAAGGCGCTCAGGATCATCCCTTTGGACGAAAACGAGCAGCGTTCGATCTCTAGGGCTGAATACGCTTGGAGGGCTGGGCTGGCACATTGCCCACATCAGGGAAGATCCTCAGAATAATCGGGATCTCCTGATCTTCCTCGAGTAGGTTCAATCCCTACCGCGCACAAGAAGAGCCCGGGATGTTAGCATGCTGCAGGCTGAAACCCCAGGGAGGCGGTCTCTGTCGCGAGAGCCTTTCCTCGCGACAATGTCATACCGACGGTCATCCAGAAGAGCACACCGGGTAGTCCGACGTGAGAGTCGATAGAGAAATCTAGAACGATGAGCACCGTTTGAACGGCAAGCAGCGAAGCGAAGAGATCGCTCTCCGCATCGTTCCCGGATTTCCTCGCCTCCCGCCATCTTTCGATCGCAACGCCAAACGTCAGCAGCAGAACGACGCAATACCCGGCTGCGCCTGCGAACCCCATCTCTGCAAGGCGTGCCTGCAAACCGCCGTCTATCGCGTTAATCGCTCCCGCAAAGCTCGCGAGCTGCGCGCTCGTGCCGATGATTCCCAGCCCTTCACCCGTCGGGTACGCAATCGCGGCGCTCACGAGGCCGGCCGTCTCAACAACACGAGCGTTTGCTGACACGTCGGTACCTAAGTGCATGAAGGTCTCGAAACGCAGCGCAATACTGTTTTTCCCGCTTTGCGCGTCTCCGGTTTGCGCGGCCAGCGAAGGGGATAGGAACAAGAACAAAGCTGCCACGATGGCGCCGCACGCTAACCCTACCGACACCGCGCGTAATGGCTTCCGGCTGAGCAACGCATACACGATAACGGCAGCGGCTAGGCCCACCCACGCTGACCGTTCTAGGGTCAATAGCAGTGTGATCGCGCACACTAACATGCCGACCATTGGAAAGATCCGTCCATCGTTAAGCCTGTAAAGATTGAGAGCCACCGCTACGGCGAGAAAACTGGCGCACGGTTCGGACGAATTCAAGACGCTGAAGACGCGTACCTCAAGGGGTCGCGCCAGCCCGTTGGTCACCATACCTTGGACTATTGCGGCATGCTGCAGCCAGGCTGCGTCCCACGGTGGCAGCACCGTGTATTGAATGATTCCGTAAACGCCTACCGCGGTGGCTATCGCCAGAATCACCGTAGAAACGCGCTTGAACGCTTGTAGCAGTGGTTCCTCGCCTGCGGCGAATAACAGAGCTACGAACATAGGCGCAACAAATTGCAGGAGATCGTAAATCGAAGCCGCCCCGAGCCCTGACATCCAACCCACGATACCTGCATACACAAAGCTCCCGGCCCAAATCCACGCAAGCAAGAGCATTCGGCGCGATATAGATGTGTGTAGCCGAAACACGATGACGATCGCAAGTATGCACGTAGAGAGCAGCGGCACTGCGACTAATACTTGGGACGCGTGAAAGCCGGCCCGCCAATCCAACAGCCGCCGGATCTCCGAAACGACTACCCAAGAAACGAGAACCGCGACCCAACACCACCACAAAACACGTGGCGACGCGTTGGTGCGGTTCACCATGAGGTAGCTTCGATTTGCTCGAGCGACTGGGGTCCGCCGGCCGCCAGGGCCGGCTGTTGGGCCGCTTCTGCAATAGCTTGACGCTTCGTGAGCGCATCAAACACCTTGTCGAGCGTATGGAAACCGCCGGCTGCGGGATCCAGGCGCTTCGCCGCTGCGGCAGTGGCTGGAGGCCTCGTGATGATTCCAAGGATCTTTGTCGCCACGAATCTCGCGCGTTTCAGTGCTTCGGTCGCCGCGGAGGCCTCCGGAATATTTGAATCGGCCGGACGCATGGCGATGACACCAAGGACCTTTGCATCCACGAGTTTCAATTGCGCCGTGGTATGCTCGTCGTCGGCGGTAATCTTCCGCCCGAGCCGTACTGCAAGCAGCACTCCGTCCGCGAGTCGACACAAGTCCAGCGACGCGCTGTTCGCGACGATCGGAGGACTCGACACGATGACGATGTCGTGATCCTTGCGCGCAGCCGCGATCAGTCCGTTCAATTCATTTCGGCGGTTGCCGTGAATCGAGAAAGTAATCCTTCGAAGTTGTGCAGGTCGCCGTCCGACCTGTCTCTGCGGTCGATTCCCGTCAGCGCCATAGAGACTGATCAGCGCAGTGCGCTCGCCGGCCTCGGCAAACGCGCGCGCGACTCCGTACGCCAACTCATCTTGGCCATCCCCGTCCAGCGCCGATGACGCGACTATCACTGCGGGAGCCGGTAACCGAGCATCCAGCATCACGCGAAGCGATCGGAAGGACGAATCATTACCGCTCATGCGTAGTACCCCCTAAACGACCCCCAAAACCGGAGAGCCGTAGACTGTTTCGATAGTGGAGATGGAGCGGAACCGTCGATCCAACGCTTCCAGTGCGAAGGCCGTTGTGATCGCGATCCATAGCGTAACCATCATGATAGCGGCTGTTATCAGTGCAGGCTTTGAGTATGCAGAGGTCTCCGAGTACGTCGCGTAGTCAAGGACTATCAGCGAACCAGTTGACGCGGCCGCTGCCCTATCCGCGAGCGTCGTAATCAATCGAGCCGAAAGGAGTTGATACGCGCCTTCAGCAGATTGGCGCTCGCGGCGTAAGGCTGCCACGCTGACGCCGGATGACGGATTGGTAAGCTCATTCTGCAAAGCGGTGATCGTGTCGTCGATCTGTTGAAGCCTCGCCCGATCGTTCGCGACGAGGGAGTGGGCGCGGTTTTCTTCCGCCAGTGCCGTTGCGTACGCTTGCGTCCGGGAAAGAGCCATTCGCTTCTCGTCGCCGGAAAGGGCCGCTCGCTCACGACCGACGATGTCTGCAAGTTCCGGCAAGCCGGGATATTTGGAAGAAAATTGCGTCTGGTCGAGACGCAACTGCGCTGCATCCCGGCCGTACTGTTCCCGTACGTTTTTGTAGTACGGATCCTGGTTCGCAATCTCCGCACGAGCCAGTGGGGCCGCCTCAATCGTGCGCTCGTCGGTGATGCTTGCCTGTGCAGCGTCGCCCGACAAGGTTGCCGACAACTCGTCGCGCTCGGTCTGCAAGCGGACCAAGAGCGCACTAATTGATGTACCGCTAACCGCCCCGGCTCCATCTTCGACATACGGGTATGCGGCGGTCGCCCGCTGGAGCTCCGCGTCCATGTCTCGCAGCTGCTGCTGCCTTTGCGCGAGTTGCCGCTTCAGATCCGCAGCCAGTGAGTCGAATCGGCTCGTCGCTAAGCCGCGATAGTAGTTCACGACCTCGTCGGCGACCGCGTTCGCTCCTTGGATCGCCTCCTGGCGGCTCCTGCCAAGGAATCGGATCCTCATGACATTCGAGTTCTCGTAAACGTCGGTGTGGATATGACCCATGAGAGCATTGGGACTGATATTGCCATCGAGGTCACGCGACACCCGATCCAGCACGGCGCCGGCTTGCGCAAGCATCGGAAGGTCTTCGGACAAAAGAGGCTTGGTAGTTGTCGTCGTCCCGCCTTCGCTGGTGCCCGGCACGGGCATGCTCAGCACCGAGGCGCTGGCCGTATACGCCGCGCGCACGCGCATGTCAGCTACAAGCGAAAAAACAATGCCGACAGCGAACACAATCGCGAGCGCCCAACGCCTGTTCCAAAGTACTTCTAGCGCAGATCTCACATCCACGGCAATCGCCTCAATTCATTACTCACGCTCATCAATAAGCCCCCCTCGCACGCAAAACCGCGGGCACCGTTGCAGCAATGATACGCAGATCGAGAAGAGGTGACCAATTATCGATGTAACGGTTGTCCAATTCCATCCACTCATCGAATGGTATGTCGGAGCGCCCGGAAATCTGCCAGAGACACGTAACACCGGGCTTGACCGTGAGCCGGCGGAACGCGCGGACGTCATAATTTACTATCTCACAGGGCAACGGGGGGCGCGGTCCAACCAGCGCCATATCGCCGAGCAGAACATTCCACAAATTGGCTAGTTCATCGATGCTGTAGCGGCGAAGGAACGCACCTATCGGAATCAGCCGCGGATCATTCTTAATTTTTAGGACAGGCCCGCTCACGCCGTTACGTTCACGCATCTGTTCGTGTAGAACATCCGCGCCGGGAACCATCGTTCGCAGCTTGTACATCTTGAAAATTCGGCCGTCCTTGCCGACTCGAGCTTGCGAAAAAATCGGCGATCCTTTCGATACGAGGCCGATCGCCAAGGCCGCAACGAGTATGATAGGTGCGGTCACGACGATGAGAATAAGTGAGAGCGCGATGTCGGTGATTCGCTTGTATACGTGCCAAGCCGCTGGAACCACGGGAATTGCAACACGTGAGGGCAGTAGGCCGTAGATCAAGTGTTCCTCGACGGCATCGACCATCCGTAGCGCCGGGCATTCTCCTGTAACCAGCATATCGGCTACCAGAGACGGACCGCGCCCCATGCGGTCCAAATTGCCTGCCATACCATGCTGAAATCGATCTTGTGGCCCTCCGGCACGAACACTGTATCTCCGTCTTGAAGGGCGGGATTGTTCTCTACGCTACCGTGAGTCAACGCCGTGATGTTGTACGTGCTATACGTTCCGGAGCGAAAGACCAATACCCGAGTAATGTTTCCGTATTTCAGCGGTCCGCCGGCGGCGTACAAGGCGCTCAGGAGCGAGGCATTTCCGACAAGCACTTCCTCTCCGGGATGCGCAACCGCACCCAGCATGCTAATGCGCGGAGCACGAGGGATCGTAAGCGCGTCGCCGGCGTGTGCAGGCTGCATGAGCTCGGGGCCACCTGCACTGACATACTGTTCTTGATTTCCGCGCTGAAGCAAAATGTTCGAGGTTGCGGACGTCGACATGTAACCACCGACCTGGAGAATCGCATCGTTCAACGGCTCACTCGGATCCAAGTACGCAACTCCGGGCTCGCCGACGTCTCCGCGCACTTCCACGCGAATCGGCTTGTCCACGAGCGCAATCGTGTCACCGGCCAAGAGTGAGGGACTCGAGCCGCCATCTTGCGCAAGCGCCGCTACGTCGAAGGGCCCGAGCACGCGCCCGTCGCGGAGTACGGTGACTCGATGCAAATCTACCCGGCCGTGCAAGAGATCGTGATTCGCAAGATTCATGGGTGTCGTGGGGGTGGCGTTCGGAGCGCTTCCTTGCGGCGACTGTAGCTGCGCGAGGGCACCGGCCAGCGTTTCACCTGGGACGTATGGCAGTATGCCTCCCGGCCCACCTGAAACGAAAATAGATTGATTGCGTGAAAGGATCTGCACGTCTACGGCCACCTTGGGAATGTAGCGTACCAGGCTCGTGCGAACGCGCCAGGCAAGCTCTTCCGTGCCGGCATTGCGTGCGTCAATGGAACCGGCCAGCGGCAGCGAAATCCTGCCCGATCCGTCCACCGTTACGTGCGTCGATAAATCGGGATGGTTGTACACGATGATTGCGACGGTATCGCCGGGATGAATTTCAGCCAGCGCCGGGAGCGCTTGGAACGCAAGCGCTGCGATCGTAGCAGACATTACTAGCGTCTTAAGTCCCGCAGGAAACTTCATCTCACAACCGCCGTCCATCCGTCATTCGGCGGCTCTATACTACCACCGGCGCGAATTGACAATCATCCCTACCAGCCGGGATTTGTCGTAAGGCCATAGTGAGTAGGGATGGGAACGTGCTGCGACCACGCTAGAATAGACGTGTTATGCGAATGCAGTCGAGGTTTCTATAAATCTCACGGCGTGGCACCGACACGGACATGAGTTGCAGCCCAAGTGCTCGTTACTATCGCCACGACTGCCGTGGTTTACTTGGCGTAACCACTTGGCTGCAGAACTGCAGATCAAAGGCGGGAGGGTCGCCGAATGGTTCTTGTCCTTTATCTCCGAAGCAAACTCACTGGTCATGAACCGTCAAGACCTCGGTGGACAGCCAACGTGACCGTCGCAGAGTTGATTGCGGAGCTGCGAACGACGCCCCCGCATGTTATGGCGTGCATCCTAGACGACCAGGGCTTCCCCTATCAAATAGGCAGAATACGCTACGACGCAAACCTGGATATGGTCATCATCGAATCCCGATGGCCCCCGCAAACAACCAAGTGGTGGTCAGTCAAGTAGATCGGCGGCAATCAACCATTCAATCGAGACCGCAGCGGCGAGGTCTCGCCGAAAAACCGCGGCAGCGGCCAGGTGTTTCGAACTGGGCCGGTACACGGAGAATTGGCAGTTTGCAATGGCGGCGGGTTGACCGCCCTCGCCTTGTTCGACCGTCAATCGTTGCGGTGCATAGGCCAGCCCCGTTCCGATGGCCTTGACGTACGCCTCTTTCAATACCCACTGCTCGAAGAACCGCGCAGCGCGCTCGTGCGGGGACAAACGTGCGAGCCGTGCTTGCTGATGACGGGAAAGGAAATGTCGCGCCACGAGCGCGACGTCGACGGTGCGTGACGTCTCCTCGGCGTCCACTCCCACTTCGCCTGCGCGCGAGACCAGACAGATCGCCAAACCATCGGTGTGGGTCAGGTTGAAGCACAGAGACTCCAAACCCGATGGCGCAGTAATTTCCGGTTTGCCATACGGGTTTTTTCCGAACCTCCATTGTGGCGGGTCAATGCCGGTGTATCGCGACAGGGTCGCACGGCACAACGCTCGGGCCGTCAGATACTCATGACGCTGCAACGCCGGAAGCCGTTCGTATCGAGCCAACTCATCCGTCGAAAGCCACGACAAACGTTGCTCGCGCACGGCCGCAGGAGCGAGTTCACTTGGGTAGCATAGCCAAGCGTGGCCGGCGCTACGAAGCGCATCCCATCCTCGTGTTCTACTCGAAACTTGCGTCGCCATCGTACGCGCAGGGATCCCAAATTCTAGATTCGCCTAAATCTGCTTCCAGCGCCGGATCCGCGGCTCGGTAGAAGAACTTCCAGTTTTCGAGCTGCTTACGATAGGGCGCGCACTCGTCGACAACGCGCATCTTGGGAACGCCGCGTCCAAGATTTTCCATGATGTATAGGTCTTCTGCGACACATCGCTGCAGCGCGGCTCCAAGCAGCGCCGGTAAGAAATCCACCTCAGGCTCGATGCTCTGGTAGTCGACAAGGCGCATGCCCCGAGGGCCCTGTGTGTCGCCGTGAGGTAGAGCCGGAAGCCGGAAGCTGTGATCTTGACGCGTCAGCGTGCAGTAAGCACGAAGTCTGCGGTTTCGCGATGCCGTAAATATCCACACTCGCCCCTTTCGAAGCGGTGCGGCAAAATGCCAGGAAAGAGCCTCGCAACTCCGCTCCGCGAGCAACTTCTCGGGGTTTTGGCGAACCAGTTCGTCCCAGAATACATCAAAGCGAGAATCGAATCGATCCGGGGTTTCGATGGTGAAGGAACCCGGCACCCTCGGAAGAGGTTTGTTGCGTACTGCATCCTTCGAACACGGCGCTGCACCCGCGGGATGTCCGGTCGTCCAATACGAGACGCTATCCCATTCACCCAATGGGATGCGTTCACAGAATCGGCTGAACGATTCAAGGGCCGGCACGCTGACGGCGTTGTTAATGAATAGGTCGACGCCCGACTGATTCAGATATTCGTCCATGAGCTGGAGGGCGAACCCGCGGTAAGGCGCAGTTACGAACCAGGCACGGGAGACAGCTGAGACGAGCCTGTCTCCGCGGAACCTGTAACGCGAGCGAACCGTGCCCATGGTGCCGACCATTTCACCGTTAGGAAGCTCGAGCACCCAGCCCAGCGGAAAGTCTTTGCCGGACGCAGCCCGCAGAGGATTGTCGAGCCACAAGGCGCTCCAATCCACGTACGGCGGAACATCCAACGAATGTTCTAATCCAAGTTGCGCAATCGCTTGGTAATCGTCAAGGCGCGCCGGGCGAAGTCGGGGAGCACGAAACGTTGCCCGCTCCGGCGGCGTAAACGTTTCCGTGCTCATAAACTTGCATCGCCGTCGTATTGGGAGGGATCCCAACGTCGAGGATCGCCGAGATCTTTTTCGAGCGCGGGATCCGTCGCGCCCCAGAAGAATCTGCAATTGTCCCATTTCTTGCGATAAGGCGCGTACTCATCAAATGCACGCATCTTCGGCACGCCCACTCCGAAATTTTCCAGAACATAAAAATCCTCTGCGGCGCATCGTTGCCGTGCGGCCCGAAGAAAGCCGGGCAACAGATCGAGCTCCCGTTCGAGACTCTGGTAGTCGATCAGACGCATTCGCCGAACGCCAGGCGTTGAATATTCCCGCCGTAAAACGCAATAACCGCGCAGCCGTCCGATCTTCGATGCAGTGAAGATCCACAACCGATTCCTACGCAGGGCCGCGTCAAAATGCCACCAAAGCGCGCTGCTGCTTCGCTCCGCTAACAATTTGTCCGGATTTTCCTTGACTAGTTCGGCCCAAAACGTGTCGAAGCGGGCGTCGAACTTATCCGCGGCTTCGATCAGAACTGAGCGCGGAGGCTCCGGGAGCACTTTTTTGCGGAGAGCGTCCTTTAGCCACAGCGTCCCTCCGGCCGGATATGCCAGCAATGGGGCGAGCGGCAAATGATATCTCTGGAGTGCTCGCTTGGCGAACGAAATGTGTTCTGTTACGCAGTAGGACATCGTATCCCACTGGCCGAGGGGAATGGGTGCATAGAATTGGCTCAACGTTGCGATTGCGGCTGGGCCTACCGTGGTGCTGATAATCAAATCGACGGGCTGGTTAAAATACTCGTCTATCAGTTGCAGAGCAAATCCGCGATATGAACCTTCGACACACCAAGTACCGCTCGCACCCGCAATGAGATCGCTAGCCCGAAAAGTATAAAGTGTCGGGATCGTCTCCATGGAGCCGACGATTTCGCCTGCAACGGTTTCTAACACCCAGCCGATCGGCAGACCCTTGCCGATCCGTTCCCACAGTGGATTGTCGATCCACCTATGGCGCCAAGCCTCGAACGGTAGGGGTTCTAGAGCATGGTCTACGAGAAGCGCGCGGATGTTTTCGTAGTCGTTGAAGCGCATCGGGCGAAGGTGCGGCGGCCGAAGCGCCGCCGGCTTTGTAGATCCGGTTGCAGCGATGGCGGTGCTCATGCGTTCGCTTCGTACAACAGCGGTAGCGACTTCAGGCCGCGCAAACCGAGGTTTTCGCGCCACACTAGTTTCTCGCCCGTGAGTTCAAGCGCTGGGAATCGGGCCAATAGCGTTTCGAAGGCAATTTGCCCTTCGATACGGGCCAGCGGCGCCCCGAAGCAGAAATGGGCTGCCCACCCGAACGCCAAGTGTCGATTATCGGGCCGATCGAAGTCGAGCCGGTCCGGGTCGGGGAATCGCTCAGGGTCGCGATTACCTGCAGCCATGACTGCTATAACCGCGTCCCGCTTGCGAATTTGCTTCCCACCTAGCACGACATCGTCAGGTGCTAGACGTGCAGTGTGCTGGCTGGGACTCTCGTAGCGAAGCAGTTCTTCAACCGCTGCCGGCATGATCTGATTATCACTGCGTAGCCGCGCCATTTGATCTGGATTGCGCAACAGCGTCAGCATGCCGTTGCCGATCAGATTCGTCGTCGTTTCCTGCCCGCCGACCATCGTGACGATGCAGTTTGCGACAAGTTCTTCGTCCGTCAGTCGATCGCCGTCCACTTCGCTGGCCATGAGCGACTGGACCAATCCGGGCCGCGGTTTTTTCCTTTGGTCGAGAATAGCTTTTTGAAAATATGCTGTCAGGTTTTCCGCGGCCCCCAATACGTCGCCGATGCGGTCGGGATTGTGCTGAAAGTTTCCCAGCATCCCCGCAAACGTGGCGGACCACTCTTTCAACTGTACGTGATCTTCAACCGGAATGCCGAACATCTCAGCCGTCACGATGGCCGGCAGCGGCTCTGCGAAATCGGCTAACAGGTCCATTTCCCCGCCGCCGCGCGCTAGAACCTCGTCGATGAGTTTCGTCGCGATGTCCCCGATGTGATCGCGCAGCCGACGAACGCGCGCCGGCATGAATGCCGGAGCCGCAAGCTTGCGCAAACGTGTATGCGCCGGCGCATCCATGAAAAGCATCTGCTTGACCATCACTTTGGCGATCGGGCTTACCTCCCGCGCGCCGAGCGAGTCAAAAAACTCGGGCGAAGGCGCGCGGTCGGCGCAGAAGTGTGTGAGAACCCTGATCACATCCTCATATCTCGTCACGATCCAGGCATGGAGGTAGGGATCCCAATGAACGGGATCCTCATCGCGTAAGCGGCGATAAAGCGGATAGGGATTCGCCAAGACCTCTGGGTCCAGAAGGTGGTACAGACTCAGTGGGACTTGGACGCCTGCGTCGATCATCGCTCGCCCCTGTTACACGGCGTTGGTCAAGCGTGCAACTTCGGCTGACAAAGCCGCGACAGTTGGCGCCTTGAAGAGCTGACGAAGAGTCAACTTCACACCGAATGCGTCGCGAATACTCGCTACCAGCTGCACGCCCAGCATCGAATGACCACCAGCCATGAAAAAATTCTCTTCACAATCGATTGACGGTCGCCCGAGCAAGGACGCGACCATGCCGGCGATTTGTTGCTGCAAGAGGCCCCCTTGGTTTGACGTGCCGGGCAGGTCCGTACGATTTGGCAATAGATTCTCCGCAGACGGTGCCGGCAGCGCCGACGCATCAAGCTTTCCGTTCGCCGATACCGGCAACGCCGGGACTGACACGAAGAATGCGGGGATCATGTAGTCCGGCAGCTTCGCGGCGAGATACTCACGCAGCTCAGACTCAGTGAGATGCGCATCGGCGGCGGGAACGACATAGGCGGCAAGTGCGGGTCCGCCGGCCGCGAGGTCACTTACCGAAACCGCGCTTGCCTCGATTCCAGAGTATCGGTTGAGGCATGCGACGATCTCACCAGGCTCGATGCGATATCCCCGAATCTTCACTTGATCGTCGAAACGGCCAAGAAAATCGATTTCTTCATTTTCGAGCGATCGTACACGATCGCCGGTTCGATAAATGCGCAGCGGCTCTCCCGATGCAGCGATGTACGTGACAAATCGGCTCGCGGTGAGCTCGGGCATGTTGCGATATCCTCGACCAACCAGCGCACCGCTAATGCATAACTCCCCAGCCTCGCCGCGTGCTACGGGTCGCAACGCTTCGTCGAGAATCAGAGCCGTCGCGTTGGCGATGGGTCGGCCAATGGACGGCCGACTAACATTGTTCCCTTCGCAAGACACCGTTCCCGACGTGGCGACCACGGTGCATTCGGTCGGGCCATAGTTGTTTATTACCGCAAATGGCAACCCGGCAGGTGGCCTGCGGTGCAGCGTATCGCCGCCCGTCAGCAACAGGCGAAGAGCAGTTTCGGCGGGCCAATCCGCCACAAACAACTGCTCGGCCAAAAGCGTAGGCACAAAGCCGACCGTGATTTTTTGTGCAACGATCCAGTCCCGCAGCATTTCGGCCGAGCGCCGAGTAGATTCGTCGGCAATATGCACGCTCGCGCCTACGGTAAGATACGGCCAGATTTCCCAGCCCGTAGCGTCGAATCCAAGACCGGCGACTTGGCTCGCGCGGTCCGTTGCAGTCACCTCAAAGGCGGATTGGTGCCACTCAATGAGGTTGCAAAGATTCGCATGCGTGATTTCAACGCCTTTTGGTTGCCCCGTTGAGCCGGACGTGTAGACGACATAGGCGAGCGTGTCGGGATCGGTCTCCAGTTTTGTGAACGGAACGTCGCACTTCGCACTCGCAGCGTCTATCGCTACGACCGACCATCCGGCCTCGGGGAAGTCTTTAGCAATGCGCGAGTCCGTAAGGAGCGCGACCACGCCGGCGTCGTCGAGAATGAATGTTACCCGATCGGGAGGCGTAGATGGGTCCAACGGCACGTAAGCAGCACCGCTTCTTAACACCGCCAATGCCGCAACGACAAACTGCGTCGAACGTTGAAGAAAAAGCCCGACGCAACGTTCCGGCCCGGCACCCGCCGCTCGTAATCGTGCTCCTAGGCGGCTCGATTCTCGCTCGAGTTCCTCGTAGGTCAGTTGAACGGCTTCATCGGCGACTGCGATCTGATTTGGTGTGGCAGCCGCCTGCGAAGCGATACGGCGGACAATTGAGCGCATCTCCGGCGCACTAGCGAGCCGGGTTCTGCGGATTTCCTCCATGCGCGTTCGGACGCGCGGCCGGACTACCTCCAAATGTTTCACGACCTTGAATGAGTTGTGCAAGCACAGGGTAGGGCGACCGTGTGCGGGTGTCTATCCCAAACCGCGGGGATTCAGTAAGCAAGCCGCGCGGCCTTATAATGCCCCTGCACGAGAGTGCTGGACCGATAACATGATCAGAGTCGCGTTCATCAATCATCATGGGGCATTGCCGGGCGGAGGCGAAAGAGGCCTGGAGGCTTACTTGCGCCGGATACCAGCCGATGTCGATGCCTGCGTATTCCTCTTTGAGGAAGGCGCCTACGCCAAGCATCTGCGCGCGCTCGATATTCGGGTTTATGTCGTTCCGGTGTCTGAACAGCTCATGTCCGTAACGCGGGAAGCGATTCGTGGCGCCTACGCCGTGGACGGCGTTCGCCATGTTCTGCTTTTACGCAAATTGTTAAGCTCATTGAACGTCGATGTTGTCGTGACGAGCAGCATGAAGGCACACGTTATCGGAGCGCTCGCCGCTCGGTTGTGCGGAATTCCCGTCGTTACATGGTTAAAGGACCTTCCCGAAGGTTTGGCCCTCAAACTGATTCGGACGGTCAGCCGTACGTGCGCTATCGAACGAATCGTTTGCTCCAAAGCCGTCGTGCGAGCCCTAGGGCTGGGGCACACGACGATGCTGCTACCGCCGATCGACTTCGCGTATCACAGCCAAGTGCCGTCGCAGAGTGAGTCCAGGGCGCTGCTTGGGCTTCCGAAGGACAAGCTCGTTTTTTCGATGGTCGGGCGCATCGCGCGGTGGAAAGGGCAGGATCGTTTCGTTCGCGCGGCAGCTCGCGTGTGCGCGCTAACCGATGCTGTATACTTCTCGATCTTCGGATCACCGGCGTTTCCGCAGGATCACGAATTTGCTAATGAACTGCCAGCCCTTGCTACGCATCTCGGCATCGCCGAGCGCGTCTCGTTTGTCTCCTGGATGGACGACCCTAGAATCGCTTATGCTGCGAGCGATCTCATATGCAACGCATCTACGGCAGAACCTTTCGGGCGCACTTCAGCGGAAGCCGGCTTATATGGCGTTCCAGCTTTGTGTTTCGACGACGGCGGCGCGTCCGAAGCGGTCTTGCCGGCGGTAACCGGCACCGTCGTTCCAGCCGGCGACGTCGAGGCATTTGCGGCGGCGATGGTTGCGTATGCCTCCGATCCTGCGGCCTTACGGCGCGCCGGTTCTGCTGCGCGGGTCTACGTTCAACGACACGACGCCGATCGGCTTGCAGCGATATTTTTTGAAATCGTGCGACGTGCAAGCTTGAAGGGTCGAGCGGCGAGGAGCACCGTGCCGACGCCGCGGATTCCCGAAACAGGCATCCCGGTAGTGCCGGCTATCCACAGATAGCTCAGCTGTACCGTGCTTCCGGCCAAAACCCCAGCCGACTCGCAACCGCCGATGACTTGCGGCTGGGGATTACGCGCGGCATTTTCGGCCGTACGCACGTTCCCAATCGGTCGCAGCGGCGCTGCAATTGTCCACGTCACCATGCTGCGGGCGGTCACGATGGTGCTAAACTCCGGCACCGGCCTCATCACTGCAGCGTTCCTTGGAGCACAGGGACGTGGTGAACAGGCTGCGATCATGCTGGCTCCGCAAGCGCTTGCAGGCCTCGCCACGCTGGGCCTTCATGCGTCGCTCATCTACAATATCAAGGCGGACCCGAAACACGAACGTGAATATATTACGATCAATCTACTTCTGACGCTCGCCGGTGGACTCATCGCAGCTGCGGTGGCGTGGTTTCTCGTACCGCTCTGGTTGACGAGATACAGCGAAAGCGTCATAGAGCAGGCACGACTATTTCTTCTTGTAACGCCCCTCGTCACTTCATCGCTCTCGTTCATGGCGGTTCTCGAGAGCCGGGCCCGATTTGGTGAAGCAGCCCGCTCCGGATGCCTGCAGAGCGTTTGCACGTTGATCATTCTCGGTGCCTTGGTACTTGCGCGACACCTTACGCCCGCAAGCGCCGCCGCAGCCTATGCCTGCTCCTCCGCTCTCGCCTTCGTCTACTTGGGCGTCCTTACCGGTTACCGGATCGATACAAGACTTCGAATTCCCCTGCCGCTCTTCGGGCGTCTGATCCACTACGGCTTACGGTTCTATGGGATAGACCTCGTCGGAGTGGCGTCGGCATATCAGGACCAATTTGTCATTGCCGCCATGCTTTCGCCGGCGGCGTTGGGCGTCTACGTGGTCGCATTGAGCTTGTCCCGTGTGTTAAACGTCTTGCCCTCCGCAGCCGAGACCGTGCTGTTCCCAACGCTTGCGGCGCGACCAACAAAGATAATTGCGGAAACAGTTGGTGCGGCAGTGCGCGTTTTGACGATTATTAACGCGGCTGCTGCACTTTGCCTCGCGCTGATCGGCCCGCATCTGCTTGCGCTCTTATACGGTGCGAAATTCGCGTCGGCCGGCGCTGCGATCCTGATTCTCCTTCTTGCGACGGTGCCCGCCAACGCCGTCGGCTTGCTGTACCAATCCTACGCTGGAAGCGGGCGGCCCGGAGTGGTGACAATCATCCATGCAATCGGTTTAGCGATCTCATTCGGCTCGATGCTTGTGCTCGTTCCGGCATACGGTACGGCAGGCGCGGCCTTCGGATTGCTCATTGCTGCGCTGACGCGCCTCGGTTGTGCCCTCGTTGGAATGCCGCTGATCCTCGGCGTGCCTGTACCGCGGCTGATCTTGTCCCGATCGGATTTCGCATGGATAAGGGGGCGCTGACATGCCGGTCGACACTATCTCGACGATTAAGGATGTGCCGCGGGTCTGTTTCAGTGGCGTAGCGCCGGCGTCTCCGCTTGGAGTTTTGCTCGCCGCATCTGTTTCCGGCATCGCGACCCTAACCAACCATCGCGATGCAGCAGTGACACCGGCTCGTTGGTCACGCACCGTGCAAGGGACACACCTTCAGTGGTGTGCACCGGAAGAGAACGCGACCACGCCGATGTCCGACCACGAAGCTGCAGACATTTTCATCGACTTCTTTGGCCGCGATCTGGGCGTCTGCGGACGTCTTTGGCGCGTGGTCGACGGCAGCGGTGAAGCGATACTCAGTCCGTTCTGCCTGGTGGAGCGGTGCTGCAGATCTCCGTACGTCGAATCCATTGCGTTGATTGAAACGAGAGCCGGCGATTCAAGCTGGAGCATCATTGCACAAGCCCACATCTCAAATTGCCACTGGTACAGAGATCTGCTTGATCGTGTGGCTTACGTTGCAGCGCATCTCGTCCGCTCCGCTCTTCAGAACGGTGCACGCCCGTGTGCGCTGCCTTACCGCACAACGGCAGGGCATCGTTCCCGCTCAAGCATCAAGATCGCAGCCGGACTTATCGGTGCGACCGTGAGGCGAACCGCGATGATATTGCGAGAGACACCGTTTAACGATTACTGGGCGATCGGCGTCCTCGCTGCTTCCCCAGAAACCTTGCTCCACTCTCAATCGTTGAGCCCGGATCGTTGGATCCGATCGCCGAGTCGCCGCACCTTCCTTGCGGACCCATTCCCGCTGCCGGAGCGCTCAGATACTCTTCTCTGTGAAAGATACGACTATCGCACAGGTTGCGGTTCGCTGGAGGCGATAACTCTCACCGAGGAGGGCTTGGTCGACGAGCGATCGGTGGACTTGCAGATCGGCGGCAAGCACGCATCATACCCTTGCGCTTTCCGAGATGGAGCCCGCGTGTTTTTGCTTCCAGAAATGGCGGCATTCAACGAGCTCATTCTATTTGAGATTTTCACGGAAACCAACGTGCAGGCCGTTTGCGTAGTGGATAGCGGAACGCGGATTGCGGATCCGACACTCTTTTATCATGGCGGATTCTATTGGATTGCGTATTGCGATCAGGGCTTCGGAACTCATGACAACCTTTGTCTATTGTATGCACGGCAGCTCGAGGGGCCCTGGGTGCGCCACCGAAAGAATCCCGTCAAAGTGGACGTGCGCTCATCAAGACCGGGGGGCACGTTGTTTTCCGTCAACGGAAAGTTGTATAGACCGGCACAAGATTGCTCGGGAACGTACGGTCGTGCTTTGGTCGTAAACGAAGTTCGTGCGTGTACGCCGGACGACTACGAAGAGAGACCGGTCGCTGTACTCACGCCCGACCGCAATGGTCCCTTTCCACGCGGCCTACATACGCTCTCGATTGATGGGAACCGAATCCTGATCGACGGAAAGAAACTGATCTTCGATCCAAGCCGGCTTTGGAAACGAATGCAGGCTCGCATTCGGCGATCCGGGCTCGCAGCGGTGCGCTAAGGCCCGTGATATGCGCATATTGATGTCGATTCACCACCAGCTGGATACGAACGCAGGTGCTCCGGGCGTTACCCTTCATCTGGCGAATGCATTGCGCCGCCGCGGGCATGCCGTCGATATCCTGTCCTTTGACCGCATGCCTTTTCCCGCCAGGCTCAAAGGCTTGTTGTATCCCTGGTTCGTTACGTCGTTCATCGCGAAGCAGCCGTGGCATGACGTTCTGGACCTCTCGTCGGGTGACGGATGGGTCCTGAGCACCCTTCCCCGAGCCTGGCTAGGGACACCAGCGCCGGTTCTCATTGCACGCAGTCACGGTCTCGAACACGTTATGCACGAAGCCCGGCTCGAAGCGACCAGGTCGAGTGGTCAGAAGTTGTCGTGGAAATATCCCATCTATCACGGGGGCTTTAGGTTGTGGGAATGCCGTATGTCGTTCTTACACGCGGATGCAGCATTGTTTCTCAACGACGGTCATCTGCAATATGCAATCGAACGTCTGGGCGTCCATCCCGACCGCGCCGTCCGCGTGCGCAATGGGATTGCGGATTGTTTTATCGAGCGTGCGAGGTCGCTGATGACTCACACGCTCCCGATTTACTCACCTTCGAACATAGCGTTCATCGGCCGTCACTCGGACATGAAGGGAAGCCGCTATCTGTGCCGTGCGATGCGCGCCATACTGGCGGCCAGCCCGAGGTCGACCTTCGGAGTATTCGGAGCAATGGTAGATCCAAACGTGGTGCTTGCCGAGTATCCCCCAGAACTCAGAAGCCGAATCTTCGTGGTGCCGTCTTACCGAAACGAAGACCTACCGCGTCTGCTGCACGGATACCACGTCCTAGCCTTCCCTTCGTTGTCAGAAGGATTTGCGACCTCGCCGCTGGAGGGGATGGCCTGCGGGCTCGTACCGGTTGTGGCGGCCGCGCCGGGGCCGATGACCTATATCGAAAACGGCAGAAACGGTGTCGTCGTGCCGCTGAGAGATGCTGACGCCTTGGAAAGGGAGATCGGAAGTCTTCTGAAAGATGCGCGCCGCTGGCACGACTTGCGAAGTCGCGCGCTAGAGACTGCCATTGAGTACACCTGGGATAACGTGGCTTCCGACACGGAGAAGATCTACGAGCAGTTCGGTCACGCAGCCGATGGCGAGAACTGCGGACGAGCAAGAACGCGAGCGCTTCGGGATTGACGGGCAAAGATTTCCTTCGCGCGCTCGTACAATTCAATGTCGGCAGGCCGGTACTTGTTTACCGCCGCCCGAACGTCGGCGTCAATCGGATAATCGGCTCCATTGCGTTCCCCGTTGACGTTTTCGAACCTCGGCTCACCGAGATCGTACCCGAACATCGACCCGAAGAGCTCGAGACTTTTCGAATACTCTTCCGACAATCCGACGAATGCTAGATCGTCGATCGAAAGGCTGCCCAAGAACCGCGATTGCTGGTCTCTCAAGGCGTCCCATTCGAGATACTCCAGTAGTGTCATTTTCGCTTCGTGAAGGATCTTTTCTTCGGGATGCTCGCGCTGCGGGTTTCTGACTAGGAAGTAATAATGCGCTACCGACTGCTGAAATGGATCTCGGAAAAATGCTATGAACTGCTCGTCTGGAAACAGCCCCTTATACTTGTCGGCGACAAAGTGACCGTGAATGACGTCGTACGTATTCAACAGCTCATCGCGGCGAGCACGCATGGCTTCCTCGCGGAGGATCCGCCTCATGTTGGCCTCGGGCGTGTTGAAGCCGGCCCAGTCTCCGTAGTCCGTCATTAGTCGGTCGCCGAAGCTCGCCATCAGGGCTTCGCGGAACGAATTTCCCGCGGTTTTTGGCACATGAATCGAAAGCAACATGATGCTGACACAGTACCGCTGATGCTGTAAGCACGCGGCGAGCTTGATTGTAGTCTAAGCGGCGATGCGGTCGAATCCCCGAGCGCAGGGATTTGCAGTCAGTCCCGATATCGCATCACTGCTCACCGCATGGCGACGAATTGTGAATCTGCTCGGTTAAGTGCGGCGTCGTTGCCTCCTGCGTTTGCGCTGTCCGGTGACGCGCGGCTCGTGAGGACAGTCCTCACTCCTAAAAAGCGGCCGATGATAACCGGTTTGAGTGCGCTCCATGCGTAGCGGCCGGTCATAGAGAGCCGCACGCACTGGACGGCTCCCGGCAACGCCCTGTGCCCAACGAGTATGGCCCAGGCCAGGTACACGCCCCATCGTCGCGATGGTAGATAATCTAAAATGGCTACGGTTTCATTGTGCGCTTTATTCCTGACTGCCTCAGCCGACTTGAAAACGCGGCCGTCGTCGTCAAAGCGCTCTGCGCTGAAGTGCTCCACCGCAACCTCAGGGTCGTACAGTATTCGCAGCCCGGATCGCCTCAGTCGCAGAGAAAACGACATATCATTATGTACTTGTGCACCGGCACCGAGAAGCCGCGTATCGAAGCGAAGAGCCCCTATGGCACTCATCCGGTAGCTCATATTAGCCCCTTTGAGCACATCGACGTAACGGGCCGGCCCGACACCTTGATGGTGATTGCCGATGTGCCTGCCGAACCACTGTATCTTGCCGACGACCGCACTGTCGCGATACACGTGGCCGTCGCGCAGGAAGTCGCGCCCGCCCAACCCGGCAAGACCAGGATCGGACTCAAAATGCTGCTCGATGCGCGACAACCAGTCGGCATGTGGTTCGGCGTCGTCATCGGTGATGGCGACGACCTCACCCTTCACGCGATCCAGCCCGGCGTTTAGCGCAGCAACCTGCCCCGGTACGGCAACCGTGACGACCTCCAACGGAAGCCGAAAAAGACGGCGCTCGAGAAGTTGCTGACTTTCCGCATCCGAATCCCGCGCAACAACGAGCACTTGATCTGCTGCGCGACTTTGTTGTTCTAACGAGCGAAGGCAACGCACCAGGTGTGCCGGACGCCGATACGTCGGCACCAATACTGTAAGCTTCACAGAACCCCGCAATAGAGCGATTTCACGCGTTCGGTAATGATCGGCCAACTGAAGTTGGCGCGCGCGTATTCCGTGCACGCCTGCGGCGAAGGCAGTTGCAGCCTCCCTGCCAGAGCCGCGCTTAGGCCCTCGCAAATGGCCGCGCAGCTGCTGTTTTCGAAGACGAGACCTTCGGAGAGGGCAGAAACGACTTCCGGCAAGCCGCCCACCGGCGTAACGAGCGCCGGTGTACCGCATGCAAGCGATTCAGCGACGACCAAGCCGAAGCCCTCGAGCTCGACGCTCGGAACGACGGACATGTCCGCAGCACGATAGTACAGCGCAAGATCTTCTTCCGATACCCTTCCCGCGAAGACCACCCTCCCGGCAAGGCCGTAGTCTTGTACCTGGCGCTTGAGCACATCAAAGAGATTTCCACTGCCGACAATCACCAACAAGGCATCACGATGCATTCTGCTTACGCCGCCGAAACCCGCGATGAGGTTTTCAAGCCCCATGCGCTTTACGAGCCGCCGTACGACCACGACCACAGGCCGATCCAACGGTAAGCCCAGCCGCGTTCGCGCGTCCGCTCTCGATTGCGACACGTTGAACCGCTCGACATCGACGCCTCCGGGAATAACCGAAATTTTTTCCCGCGGAACGCCGTACGTTCGATGCAGCACGTTGCTGAACGCATGCGTGAGCACGATCGCCTTTTCGGCACGCGAATAGACGAGTTTTTCGACGAAGAATTTACCCGACGCCGTGATTCGGGACGCGCCCTCCAACAGCGATTCCGCTGCCCAAGGCCCATGAAAATGAATCACCATAGGGAGATGCTTGATAAGATCGAGACACACGGACGTAAAAAGTGCGAAATGCGACGCCACGATGTCTACGCGATCCTTCGCGAGGATTGCACGGACGGCTGCACGCGCAGCGCATAGGCGTTCTAAGAGCGGCGCGTCGCGTGCACAGATTGCACGCACGCGGTCTGGATGCGGGTTGGTCATAGATGCATTGCCCGTGACGATGTGGTGGACGGTAACGTGCTCCGATTCTAGGCACTGCGTGAGGGCCGAGAAGTATCGGGCGCAACCTCCTCCGAAACCGCCGCCGAACGATTCCAAACCAATCTGAAGCGTTGACATCACCGCGCTCGCGTCTCTAGTCGAGTACGGTGCGTTCACAAGTGGCATTGTTACGCTACGCATGCATCTTCATTCTAGCGCCATTGCGGCGCGGTCCCATCCCTAACACCAGGGAGGGTGCTGACAACGGTTGTCGGGGCTGGGTACGCGAAAGCTCGGCGGCGAACATCCGTTGGCTGAGCGTGGAATGGCGTCGCGAGGGTTGCGACGATGGGCCGGCTACGGTATCCGATCGATCGAGTTGGCTGGCTATTCGCGCAATTCGTCGGGCCGAACGATTTGCGAAGAACCAGATTCTGCTCCGCTCGTTACTGGAATTAGGTGTGAAAACTCACGGCTTCGATCAAACTGCTGACCGGCAGCGGGAACTTCCCGTTCGTGCCGGAGACGGTAGTCAACGTTCGGGCACCATAGTCCCCGAACTTCGTCACCGTTACCGACTTCACTGACGAAGGCAATGTGAGGGTAAGCGTTTCCTTCGTGGGGGATATATCGGAGTCAGTTGTCCAGTCCCACTGTTGCGTTCCGAGCCATGGCACAAGAATATAGGTGCCATTGGATCTTTGAAAGAGGACTTGTTGCAGCACACCGCTGGTATCACCGGTTAGGGAATAACGCAGTGGAGTTCCGGGAGCGGATCGGGTGTCTTTGAAGTACGACATGAGTTGCATTAACCGAGTCCACGCTGGCTTGGGCGTGCCATTCTCGCTGAGTAGACCCCAGGTATCGCCCGAGCCTTGCGCGCCTTCGTCAATGAGTTCATAGAAGTAGACATGAAACACTCGATGCTCCAGGTGAAAAAAGAGAATCCGTGGGGTGTATCGCTCTTGGGCCAGTTGTGATTCTCCACCATACTTGGTGTAGGGCGGGCCCGTGGGATATCCGGTTTCTGTGGATACAATTGGAATGGCACTGCGATTCGAGCCGCACATAGCTGGAACCTCAGCCTGCCACACAACAAGGCCGATAGTTAAGGTATTGGATTCCGGTTGCAGGGGTTTCGTGTAGTCGTGGATGGCACAATAGTTCATGTACGACGAAAGATTCCCGAACTCGGAATAATCTTGCGGAAAGGCCATCGCGGCGCTGTAGATGGCGACATTCGATGAGGCTAGCTGCCAATAATACGGCGCCCATTTAACAACCGTTTGGACGCCGGGTAGAGCGTCGGTCGTCCCGACATTGGTGCATTGCGCGGACTTGTTGATGTCGCACTCGTTTGGACCCTCATAGGCGGCGATGCTGCTCGGTGTAACCCCAAGGGCAGAGAGGTACCCGTCGTTGCAGGTCCCGTGGCAGCCAGTCGTTCCTGATGTCCAACCCTCCCAGGGGTTCGTGATCACGTCGAACTTGACGCCCGCGGCCGCAAGTTGATTCCAGCGCGTTCGCCACCTGCCGGTGCAGAACGTGCTCGCCGTTCCCCAACTACAAAAGCCGTCCCTAACGTGCTTGATCGGGGATCTAAGCAGCGTAGCTGACCATTTCGCGTAATCGGTATCGTACGCGGTGCCGGGATAGTTCAGGTGCGTGTTCACCCCGACGGAGTCGTTGAAGACCGCCGCCGGAAGGGGCGCGACCTTCGCGCCCGATGGTATCGCAGTGCTGTAATGATTTTGAATCTGCGTTGCTGTGAGCGCTGCAAGGAAACCGAACGTCAGCGCAGACTCCAAACTTAGCAGACGCGCCACAGCATCATGATCCCTGGCCGCGATGAGTCCCGCACGTGCGCCCGCAACTTGTCCAATAGAAACGCACACCGCAGCGAATGGTATGCTGAGTAAGCATCGGGATACCGGGAGCGTATTTCTGCAACGAGCGTTCTTATCGAGCCTGTCTGCATGACAAAATGATTCGAATGTCCCAACGGTCACCTGCGCATTTCTTCGTACAGTAAACCTCGACCGCCGATGCCTCGAAATCCCTACCGCTTGGGATAGATCTCCTGGATGGCTGCCCCAAACTGCGCACACTAGGGCTGGTCGGAATCATGAAGGTAGCCGTACCACTCCGCCCGCAGGCGGCACGATTTCTCCTTCTGCCGATCCGGCTCTTGCGTCGTTGGTTCGGGTTTCGTACGAAGAGGTTGAAAATTGAACATAGCGACGTATTGGGTCACGGAACCGGTGCGCTTGCTTTTCCTGCGGGCTTTAGCCTCACGCGCCGCGACGCGAACTCGACGATAATCGCAAGAAGCACCGCTAGCATCGTACCGTGGACGGCTCCCGTTGCAGGGAATTCCGTTTCAAGCAGCATCGACACGAACGGCAGCAACACCAAGAACGCTGTGAGTGCGCCGTCCTCCAGCACGGCATACGGCAAGCCCCAACCGGCATACCATGAATAGATGTAGACCGGGCTCATTCCGACGAATGCAAACGCGGCACTACGCACGATCCACTCGCGCACGAAAGCCGCCGCGAGCGCGAGCAGCGAGACGCCCAACAGCAATCTTTCGACGATCCGATGCCCGAGTTCACGCATTCCGCCGGCTTGGAGCAGCGTACCGCCCAGGGACGCGCGGGCGAACAGGTCGTGAAGGTAGGCCGGCCCGCCGAAGAGCAGCGCAGCGACGGCGACCCCGATCACGGTCGCAGCCGCCCAACCGAATCGCTGCTTCAGCTGCGATGTGCCGGCGAACACGACCACGACTAGAATTGCGGAAAGGATAGGAAGACGAGGCACGATGACAAGCCCAACAACGATACACGCGATCGGCACAAGGTCGTTATGCGCATTGGCGATGTACAAATTGTTAATCGCCGGATTGAGAACGAAAAGCGGCAGAACCGACGCGTTCTTTCGCAAGGCGAGCGCGGCGGGGCGACGAACGGAATGACTCCAGCAGCCGAAAGGCGAAGATCCCCGCGCCTAAGCTTCGCAGTCCTCCTGCCGTCGCCGCGCCGAGCGCAACCCAGAGCGGGCCGTAATAGCTCGGCTCTATCGCGCATCGAGCGAGATCAGCAGCATCGCGATGCCACAGACACCGAAAACCGCCCAATCCCGAAGCGCGAAACGATAGGACCGACCAATGCGGTAAAGCATGAACAATGCTACGGCCTGCGCGAGTCCGATCGCGACCAAGAGAAGATACGTTCGCCGGTCCGAGCACGGAACCCAGACGAACGGATACGGAAGCGAGCGGATGAACTCCGCTCTGGAGATACAGGCTCCGCCCTGAGCGTTTGCGGCGACATCGATGAGGCGTTGCTCGAACGCGTAGAAAGCAACGATGATTACTGCTAGAACTGCCATGTACAGCGCGGCGATGCGCGATGAGCGGCGAGGTAGCTGTTCCATGCGAGTGGTTACCTTAGAGATTAATCCACCCTGACCAGCTTGCGATATTACGATCCGCAGCTGAAGCGCGAGATCAATAACGTAGAAACGTAGATTTGCCATCCTCCGAATGAGTGCCCGCATGCGCGGGTTCCATCAGGTATGGGAGGGCGCTCGTTTGCAGCGACGCGCGAGAGAATCACAGCCGGTTGACGCACCGCAAGCTCGTGATGGGAGGTTATAAACGGTTTTAGATTTGGAACAGGTTCGTCTATCGCGAAGCGATTGGGCAAGGATGCGGCGGATGCCAGATACATCTCTGGTGCATATGCCTGGCTGTAAATCACGGCGCCGGGGCCCAGTGCGCGCTCGATACGTTCGGCTGCTATTTGGGCATTGGCAGTATCGTTGGTGGCTTCTTTAATTCCAAGGATCGCCCCGAGCGCGCACTTCCATAAGAGGACTGCGGCAACGAATGCAACGATCATCCGGGCTCGTACAATGCCCCACTGAAATCCGTATGTCGCAACTGCAAAGATCAATGCAGGGACGGCCGCTAAGAAGTAATGCGGGAAGAATTGCCCTGTCGCTGCCGCGGCTGCCAGGGCGCAGCCGACCCACCAGAGGGCAAACGACTCGTCTGGGTTACGAGGCTTGCGCAACACAAGGATCAGCAGGGCGCAGAGCATCGCCACTCCTGAAATAATCGAAGAACCGTAGATCAGCGAGATCACACCGAGGCGTGCTCGGAGCCCGGTTTCTAGTTCGACGCGGCTATAGTGCGCATAAACGAACCAACTGCGTGTCAGTTCGGTGACCGTGCCGCCACCAAAAGCAGCCCACATAACAGCAGCGTACGCACAGAGGGTCAATCCGAAGGACGATGCCAAGCGCAGTCGAGCGCCCGCGTCTGCCGATCGAAGCAAGAGCGGGATCGCAAGAAGAAAGGCCGGTATCCAAAACGTGGTGGCAAACGCCAGAGCGATGCCCGAGGCGATGTGGCTGCGCTTGAACGCAAGCACGTACGCAAGCAAGGTGCAAGGCAGCGCATATTGTTCGCACGTGTTAAAGTAGCACTTAAGCGAAATCACGATCGAAAATGCGAAGGCGGCCGGCGCCCAAGCCTGAATCCGGCTTTGCCTCAAGACGACGGCGAAGAGAAGGACCGAGAGGGCATTAACGGCAGCCTGCGCGACAATGTGGAAAAAATAATGTTGCCCGAATAGCACCTGGTATGCCTCGTTTACCAAAAAGATGCTCGGCAGTTTGGTATCCCATACATCGAGATACAATCGCTGTCCGTGGGACATCGCCAGGCCAACGTACTCGAAGAACGCTCTGTCACTAGTGGGGAACGGCTCGACTGCAAGCGTAGCGCCGAAGATTACTGCGACACATAGACCAATCCAAAGCGGTTCTTGAACATAGAGGCGCCGCCATGAAGCCGCAGAGAAGAGCGGCGTCTTCAGCTCAGTCTCTTCACGCTTGTGTGCGTCTACTGTCATACTTGAAGTGCTCGCCGTCCGGGAACACGTCGATACTACCATCGTCCGGAACTGACAATCATCCCTACTAGCCAGGATTTTCTTGTGTCGTAAACGGGGTGACGGTGCTTCTTAGGCGTAGGGACCCCTAGGAATAGGGATGGGATTGCGCCGAACCGGCGATCGCCCTCTCAGTAGCGTTCCAAGTTTAGCCAACTTTACAATGAGCGGGAATTTGTCCATCGAATGCGTCCGGACTAGGTGAGCCGTGAGGTGGAGTGTGAACAGAAAAACAAAGGCGATCAGGTACGGTATGTTACGCCGGGTATACAGGTAGCGTTTTATCCCGAAGTATAGCCTAGCGCTGTGCACGTAAACTCTCTCCGTCAGGGGATCAGCAAACGTGGTTTCTCCTGCTCCGATGTTGAGCGCCTTGAGGTTCGGGCAGTACTGAAGTCGATAGCCCCGCTCGATCGCACGCATACTCAGCTCGGCATCTTCATAACCAAAGTATATATTCTCGTCCCATGCCTCTTCCGAAAAAAAGGCTGCCGGATATGCCGAATAGCTAGCTCCGGCTACCTGTGGCTCGATCGCAGATTCGAAATGTCCGAGGAAATTGATACGCGAGGGGAGCTCACATCTTCCTTGCTCATCGTGTCTGAGACCGACTAGTATGGTCTTATCAGCTCGGCCATTAGGCATGCGACTGTAACACAGCTCAACGTTGGCAAACCAATCTGAATCGACCAACGTATCATCGTCCAAGAAAATTATTACGTCGCTCGATGCGGCCAAGGCGAGGCAATTGTTTCGATTCGCGCAGACTCCACGACGGGGTCCCGGCAGGTAAGTTACTGCGGTATGTTGCATCGCGGTGGCGCGAGTTGACGCAATCAGATCGTCACTACGGGAGTCGTCTGAGACGCAAACCAAGTCCGGTCGGCGCGTGGATCGGTCGATAGCACAAAGGCAACGCTCGAGCCGACCGGGACGATCTCGAGTCACAACGCACGCCGCAATTCTCATGTTGCCTCAGAGCTCAGACGGCTCGATATTATCACCATGGGAACCGACAATCGTCCCTACCAGCCGGGATTTTGAGGATGTCATCGCTTGGTGGGCTGACTGTTGGTACTGCCGTGGTCGACGCGACTGAGGCTGCGGACCGCGCCGCCCGCCGATGAGAGCCCGAATCCCGAGGATCATTGAATCATTGCGGTGAGCTGTGCGGCTTCGCCATGGAACGTCCCTCACTTTAAAGACGCGCGCCCTATCGCTTTACACACGTTAATGTTGGGCATGGAGTGCGCCCTTCAATCCGAACTTGTGCACAGCTAAGTCGAACTGACGCTTCGCTCCGCCGGGCGACTGCTTTTTCTTGCGCCGAGGGTTAAGGATGACTTTCTCGATTTCCGCTGTGCGCGCCCTGGCGAGAGAAGGAATTGAAATGCTATAGTAACACCGCGGGAGCGGCATCCTCAGGCGGCCAGGCCTGTTACGACCGTTCATGAGCACGTCAACGTAATATCCCTGCCGGTGAGGGTGATAGTCGAGTCGCCCGGTGTTACCATTTACTCGTTGTAGGGCTTGTCGTGCAGAGGACGCTATGCCATGGCTTCCGTTCCAGCTTTTTCACGATACCAAACGGGTGAGCTCTTCAAAGCGTTGCTGAGGCAGCGCGCGCAGCAATGTGTCATCGTTCTCGACGTCAATCTCGAGGTCGCATTAGTCGACCCGCGCGCTTTAGCGTTGCTGGAAACGCATTTTCAACTGAGTCACCCGATGTCCACGCTGCCAAGCTTGTTACAAGAGGCGGTCTGCGAACTCGTTCGCCGGTGGTCTGAGAAAGGTGCGGATTGCGAGCGCCTGGCCGTTACGGTCGAGGGACTGGTTCTGCGCGTCGTACCGATGTTAGCACCGCAAGGAAGTTTTTACGCCGTCTTCTTTGAGAAAGAAGCGTGGCGTGAGGACCTGAGGGAGGCGGTGGGTCGGTTTTCGTTCACTGCGCGCGAGGTGGAGGTATTAAGCCTTATCCTCGATGGATTGAACGCTGCCGAAATCGCAGAGAGTCTCCATATTGCCGAGGTCACTGTCTTCGATCACTTCAAGCACATCAGCCATAAGACGAAAGCGCGCAATCGCGCCGACATGCTCGCGAAGATCTTCAATTGGCAGTCCGGCCTCAAGACCAACGATATTGAAACGGACGACGCGGATTGTTGGGCCGCTTATCGATAGAGGTCGCCCCTGGGTCGACCGCGCAGGCTACTGCGCTTGTCCCTCAGTAATGTTGAACACGAGGCCAAACCGATCGCGGATGTAGAGGCGCGGCAGCATCGGATCTTCCTCGGCGATGCTACATCCATTCGCTAACAAGAGCGCCTTTGCGGAGACCAGGTCTTCGACTTCAAATTCGAATACGGGACCGGGAGAATCGCCGGGCTCGATATAGAGTCGGAAGCTGCCTGTTTCAAAGCCCAGCATGTCGGTGTTCGTTTGCTCGAATCGCATGACGTCGCGATAGAAGGCGCGAGCGGCGTCCAGACGATCCGTCTGAATGATGATGTCCCGGGTGGAGACCATGGCTCATCCTCCCTCAGAGGCCCTGCGGCCAGCCAGGCCCGGACCGGCGACCTGTACACTCTCGTTCCGCGGGTAGTATGATCAACCCGGGTCGACCCATGCCGTTTCGATAAGGGAACGCGAACATGCTCGAAAACACGGCCGCCGATGCGCGCGCATTGCCAAGCGGTACGGTTGCCTTCTTATTTTCGGATATTGAGGGCAGCACGCAGCGCTGGGAATCCCATCGCGAAGCGATGTCCGCCGCCATCGAACGCCACGATGCAGTTGCGAACGAGGCGATCGGAAAAGCCGGCGGCTTTATCTTCAAGCCGATGGGCGACGGCTTCTGCGCGGTATTCCGCACTGCGCCGGGGGCGATTGCCGCCGCGCTGGAAGCCCAGCGCGCGCTTGCGAAGGCCGATTTCTCAAGCGTCGACGGCCTGAAGGTTCGTATGGCCGTGCACGTCGGCCACGCCGACGAGCGCGGAGGCGATTATTTCGGTCCCAGCGTGAACCGCGTGGCTCGTCTGCTCGCGATCGGTTATGGCGGTCAGGTGCTCGTCTCCGGTGCCGCAGCGGACCTAGCGCAGGGCGAGATGCCGCCGCAGACGAGCTTGCGCGATCTGGGCCTGCATCGCCTCAAGGACCTCGCGCAGCCGGAACAAGTCTACCAACTCGTCGCACCCGACCTCCCGCAAAAATTCTTTCCACTGCGCTCGCTCGACGCGCTGCCCAACAACCTTCCGCTGCAACTCACCTCGTTCATCGGACGCGACCGTGAAATCGAACGCGTAGTCGATCTGCTCGATGCGCACCGCCTTGTCACACGCGTCGGAACTGGCGGCGTCGGAAAGACCCGCCTCGCCCTGCAAGTCGGAGCCGACGTGCTCGACCGCTACGAAGACGGCGTCTGGTTCATCGAGCTCGCCCCTCTCTCCGACGGCACGCTCATCCTCAACGAACTCGCGCCGCTTTTCGGCGTGCAGGGAAGCGGCGACCG
>Ga0153924_1000211_pt1 | contig 38756 bp, 56 predicted proteins | sample TSNJ008MetaG_FD_104709 | JGI IMG/M metagenome (GOLD analysis project Ga0153924, IMG submission 104709) | Attine ant fungus gardens microbial communities from New Jersey, USA - TSNJ008 MetaG | ecosystem: Host-associated > Fungi > Mycelium > Unclassified | place: USA: New Jersey, Wharton State...
CTGCATGAGATTCAACGACAAACGTACGTTCAATTCTGTTCCAAACATATTCAATTCTTCCTTCATCCCAGACACATAGGCATTGTTGATATTTGATCTATCCAAGTCTTGAGAATCCTGATTCAGTACTCTGGTTTTATCAAATCAAACATCTGTGACTAACAGTTTGTGAAATACTGCATTTACTTGAGCTAGCAAATCCACAATCAACCGACGATGCTTACCATCGAGCAACAGTATGATAGAATAAACCAGTCAATTTTCAGTAAAAGCCTAGCTTCTTGTTCTGTTTTGGGAGTCTGACCCCATAAAAACTGCTTGATATGACGCATTCTCGGCATGGTGGTGGTGGAGGCTTCAGAGGTCACAAGACAAACATCCAAATATCCGTGGGATTGAGTGCCGTCGCGGAGATCCTAATGCGGATAAAATATCGAATTTGTTATTGCTAGCTATGAAAGACAAGGTGTTGAAGCTTTGCATAGCTAGTATGAACGAGTCCAAATAATGCCTCAACTGAGGTAGTTGATTCTTCTTGCAAACATGCAGTGTGAGCAGCGATACGGCCTTTCCTCTGGCAATCTAGGTGAATGGACCGAGTGTTGAGGACCCCGTTTTGGCTGTAGGCGGTGGATATCTAAACCAGGACCATAGAAACCTCGTGGGCCACCTATCCATCTTCACACTACATTCATGCCTAAATTAGAAGAAGCCATTCCAGTAGTCCGACCGTTATCAGTAGTACATCCCGCCCACTATGTCTCAGGCAGTTCACGTGATTGAGGCTTTGATCGATCTTGGGATGGATCTGCGACACGGAGTCTTCGGCTCGCACACATATTGTTTATACTTCCGAAAAAAAGTACTGAGAGCTGAGCTATTTTCATCCCGCAAGGACAAATTTCTATGTTACGCCTGTGTTAGGTGGGCAATGGGCGAGAGTAGGACTGTACGAGTTGACCCGAGAAACTAAAGAGCCTGAGAAAGATCAAGGGATGCGCCGAGGTGGGAGGGAATGTGAAAACTTCTTTTGCTTTGCTTTGTAAGGTCGTCTGAGTCAACCTTTCATTGCATTTCCGATGACATGTATATTTTTTTCCAATCTCCAGTATAATAATCCCTACCTTCCTGTTTCGTATTATTCTGCTCCCCCCTTACCCAGTCCCTTCGATGGCTCCGCGCTCCCTCATCCCCTGCGTTCTCCTCATTGTTTTCTTTTTTCAGCAAACCCCGGCTTTCTCGCGAGAGATACAAGTCAAGGATTCTGGTCATCTCATCCGGGATGGGGGACACCACCATAGCTCCCACGCTCAGCCCATCCTCAAATTGAATGAAACCGAGGTTCTCCAGTGGCATGCACCCACTCCACCATCATACTATACAATCGACTGGGAAGAACCACAAAACGGTGACAAAAGATACCCTGGATTGATATTATCTCATGCTGTATTCATGAGTCTTGCCTTCTTCATTACCCTCCCCGTGGGTGAGTTTGTATCTATTCAATTTACTCTAGCATTGACTGAGTTGTTACATCAGGTATCATCCTCCGTTCCGTTAAGCACGCAGGTCACGGTTTGGCCATTATATCATTCTATGGCCTTTCTATTCTTGGGTGTGCTTCCAGTGGATTCTACACGAAGCTTACGCCAAACATGTACGTTTTGTGAACTTGCTGGACATCGATCAGTACACTGACATTAATCCTATCCTAGGTATCAAGGTTCGTTCTCTTATCGACCCTTGGCAACTGCCTGACATTCTGAGTAGGGTCAACGCACGGCCGGCACGGGTATCTGGTTCTAATTTTGGCTGTATTGTTGTCGGCAATCGACATTCTTACTGCTATCCGCCGTTTCATCTCGTTTATCCGAAGTAATGAACCAAGATCTTTGAAGCTATTTTGGAAACGAGTCATGTTAAACCAAGATATCAATCACATGGGAACTAGTTCCGAGTATACAGGTTTAATTATGGAAGAGTCAGAAGACCTTGAATTGCCACAAATCTCTCGGCAGTCTTCTGATGATGGCGTTTTCCACAAAACAGCGCAGTGGGCGAACGATGTCCATCATCATCAACGAAATTTCTCAGTTGCTTCGGATGGTACACTTTTCGGTTCCCGATCTCCGATACAATCAGACACCACTCTGGCTGCCCAGCAGAAACACCACAATCCACAGAAGAACCTCGTTCATCGAGTGGGAAATGCCATGTTTGCCGTTTTAGAGCGTTTCCTCGTATTTGCTGGACTTGCACAACTGCTGACGGGGATTGTCATCTACACTGGTCTGTAGTTGAAACTCCCTCCATGTATATATTCTCATTATGCCCTTGCGCAGGTGGCTGTCGTGAAAATTATATCAATGGTTGCTTGGCTCATCTGATCAGTTCGTCCATTCATTTCGTATTAACCCTTTTCAATCTAAATTTTGTTCAAGAGGGTGGGATATTCTGGTGTTATGGGCTATTGACATTTGCCCGTTTCTTGGGCTCCTTTGCCGAGCTTGGTTGGGCTTGGAACCGGGCACCTTCATGTGACCCTGTGTCTGCTGAATTTGTGGAATCATTTGTCATTTTCTTATACGGGATCACGAATACGTGGATGGAGCGTTTTGGCGCACATCCAGGTGACCCCTATACAACAAAACAAATTCAACATATAAGCATCGCAGTAGGTGGCGTTTGATAATCGAAAGATGTACGGGTTCTTAATTCATGTGTCAGGTAATGTTCTGGTTTGCCGGTCTGGTTGGCATGGGTATTGAATCCAAGCGAGTAAGAAGATGGCTAGCGGCATCTATCTTCAACTCTGTCGCAACTACATCAAATATGCCTCAGGATACTATCACCGAACCTCCTAGCTATGGCGGCAGTTTTAATCCATTCCCAGCTCTCGTAATTGGAGTGACGGGTGCGGCTATGGCAGCACATTTCCAGACCTACTTATTCCAAGTGTGTCCGCTCTGAATGAGTAATAATATATTTTCAGCTCTCAATGTTCCATCTGCACAGGTGCAAATTCATGCTCTATGGGGAAATCTTTTGGTCGGATTTTCTGTCTTGCGTTGCCTCACTTACTGCTTCCTTTGGTTGAATCCTTCTCGCTCGATTCTTCCATCCCGACCTCCTACAGAAGCTCTTGGTAGCTTTTTCTTAGCATGCGGGGGTTTAACCTTCATGTTCTCTACTGAGGAAGTTACTCTTGCTGCAATGCGTCGTGGTCGAGATGGTATGCATCTTTTCATTTACGTTGTAAGGAATTCGATCTCACCAGATTTTCAGATGTAATGATGTTTCTGAATGTTGCTGTTGCTATCACCTGTTTGGGTTTCTGTTGGACCTTCTTCGTTGTTGGCTTCAAGGGATGGCTCAAGTCCAGACAATACGGAACAGTGACATACAGGGTCGCAGCATAAAATTCCACTGATTTACCCGTTTTTTTTTCGCATCTTCGGATATCATTGCACGAATATTTATCTTCAATCTGCATGGTTCGAGACGACTTTTGTAACGAAAAATGTTATCCTTTCAATGTTGTAGTTCACGTAAAAGAATGATCAATTAGAGTATGAACCATAGATAATCGGCGAGGCTTCCAACAAAAACCCAAAAACCACTCCAGCCACAGTCAACAAAACCCTTCCAGCAGCTCAGGCGATCATCTAAATTCGTTCGGCGCAGAACTCGTGCCAATTGTATGGCAGCAATGCCCACCCCACAGTAAAAGGGCAAAGTTTGAGAGTTTAGATAACCAGCAAAGGAAATTAGAGATGTGCTTGAGATGGCAAGACCACTCATAATCATGTGTGACTTCTTGCCAAAAAGTAGAGCTGTCGATCTGATTCCAACTTTGACATCGTCCTTCTTATCCTGTAATCATTCGTCAGCCGACAAGTTAATTACTGAAGACAGGCTTTGAAATGAGTTTGCATGTAATACTAACCTGATGAGCGTATATACTATCGTATACGAGGGTCCAACATATACCTCCTGCGTATAACGGAAGAGCAACAAGCCACTGAACAGCACCAGTTACTGCCGACCAACCAAGTAGTACGCCGAAGTTGAACGCCAGACCTAGATGTAGTGGTGCCGTGATTGAGTCAGTTGCCATGAGGCCAAAATAATCATACTGACCAAGGACGCCCTGAGGCCAGTCAGTAATTCGTTTCATCAAGGGATAGACTGTGACCAACAACAATGACGATGCGCCAAGAAAGATGCTTAGGGATACGAATATTAATGCCATTTCAATGTTCTGAGCGATAGAACTTGTTGCAGGTATTTAAACTCACCTGTACCAGTTCAACTGCAGGAGGACACCAAGCCCAGCGGTTAATTGCATTCCAAGAAAGACAAGAGCTTGTGTAAGACCTATGTCCCCTCGAGTAAGAGGTCGGTCCTTTGTCCTATCTGGCTATCTTTGAGCGAATGTAATTTGGTCGATGAGGGCATACATACCTACAGACTTATCCAAGTCTTTATCCCACATATCGTTGATTGTGCATCCCGCCCCCCGCATGATGAGGGCTCCTATCCCGAACAGACTGATGTAGGTCAGCGGGGTAGTTACAGGTGCTTCGATAGCATAAGAAGCCATGAGGATTGACCAGGCTGCCAAGATAATACTTGAGCTCGTTAATCGCCCATAAAGAGGACCGATTACCTACTGCAGGGGAGAAAGAGGAAGAAGGTTCCAATAGGTTTATCAAATCGTGCCAAGAAGAAATACGGCCTCCAATTTGCTGGCAAACGGTCAATCAAAGTGGCTGAAATCTTCGAGCTTGAACGGATTGGGGCAGATGTTGATGCCCATTGCGTCGCTCTGAGTTTGTTCGAGGGTTTGCAGTTGCGTAAAGATACATGGCAGCGTTTTCTTGTCTCGCAATAGGCGCACAAAGCTGCTCGAGGTTGCTTGATGGTGCAACGTAATAGTCGTGGCGAAAGAAGTATCATAAGAAAAAAAACAAGTATAAATATCAGCATGCAAGAATTTGCAAGCCTCACACAATACGACAAGATTTTTTTCGAATTTTTAGGTTACTGCTATAAGATTTGTTCCAGGAGAAACAGGTACACAATGAAAAAAGACAAGATAGTAGCACCCATTGAGGTTAGGAACTCCCTTACTCCCACTCCTTAGCGAGCTTGAAGGTCCAGCTCCAATCTGTCTCTTTCCATCAATAAAGTTCGTACCAAAACCCCATGGACTCACCTGCATAGACCTCGTTGTCGTCATCGACAATCCGGCTTTGTACGGTGTAAGTTACTTTGCGAGCTATTATTCCCGAAGGAGACTCCTCAGCTTCAAAGGTCTTCACGTGTGGCTCGCCTTTAGGATGGGGACCATACGAGCCTATCATTTTCTCCGACCTTTCGGCTAGGGTGACTGTGAGGTTACATCTTTGTGCTATTGAAAATAGGCTTCACCTTTAACACCCAAGGATCTGACGACCTGGATGTATCTAAGACCCTGGAAAGCGGTTAGTGGCCATCACTGATACCTACAGCGGATATACTCACGGAAATAATAGAGTAATTCACCTTGAACGTTATCCGGACGCTGACTGTCCATCAGAAACAGTAACCGTTATTACCATCAGAAATCCTACTTGTATTCAACGCCTTCTTTGATAATAATCGGGTTCTTCTTGGTGCTGGTCTCGATTTGATGTAGATCTGCGAGGTCGAATGCTATCCTCTTTCCCTGTGGTAGAGTTGAAGAGACAAGCTCAAGCGTCAACAGAGTCAACTAAGAGTCGTATCAGAGAGTAATGTAGCATGTACACAAAGGACTTCATCACCTTGGGGCCGCTCTCCGCCGGGCCAGCCCCAGGAACAATGCCAAGAGAGGCCTTCCAACGAGCCAAGCTCTCGTCTTCAGCATCAAGGTTGGCGAGCTCTTCGGGTGACTTATATCCACCAGGATTGTAGCCTGAGAACAGATGACCGATCAGAATGAAGAGGACCTGATGGTGATGAGATGTCGTACCAGGAGTGCTGGTGGGTTTGAAGTCGGTCTCGGTATCTTCGTTCTGCTATACAAGTCAATCGAATATTCAAAAGAGATAGAGAAGCCAGACATTCATTAGACATTGCCACAAATCACAGGAGGTCAAGATGTGAGTAGGCGTTGCACAGGAGCCTCCCCATCACTTAATATCGATTTCGCACGAGTACTACCGCAATTTGCCGATTGCCACAATCCTATACAATAAAAACAAACTGAAAGCAAGTGCACAATTGAGGAATGGTAATACACAATCCAGATACAAATCCAAGACTACCGCTATGCCGCCATAATTGACTAATCAGATCCCGGCCAAGTTATCCCTCCCCACCCATCTTAACAGTTTTATCAAGCAGAAATTTAACCACGAATATCAGCAACAAATATTACCAATGCACATATGCACGCAATTCATATCAGATTAGAATTTACCAAATTTTAAGACGATTCAATAGGGGAAGGTGCACCAAGAATGGGATGCATGCTCTCTGTTATGATTGAGTCAGCGGACAACAATTTTATTTAGCTCTGACACACCTCCTTTGAACCAGCATTTGCCTTTGCTGAGATGGTAACACTTGGCACCGTTAGGGCAAACATGGCCCCAACAACACTTGTCACCGAAAGGACAGGGCATTCCTTCAATTGGACATCAAAGATGATCTTACAGTCAAAGAAGCCGACACACCATTTTTGAGCCAATTGCAAGGCGCCTTTTTTGCATTGACAGCCAAGGAGTGCAACTGCTCTGATGTCAAGACATAGTCATGGGCATACTTGCATAACGCTGCCTAAAGTAAAATATTTAATCTCTATCACAAGCTGAGCTAAAAATATTCCGTACCCCTTTTGAACAGGTCATGAGGTAGTGTTCATTGCAAGGAGGGGGATTTTCTGAAGCATGATTAGATCCAGACAATCTCAACGGAATGATCCCTGCTTACGTTTATGCAAGGGCTGGAATGTTGATGTTGACATTTAACTCAGAACCAATTGCAGATAAAAGATCATACCAGGCAAGGATCAATGAGGCGCCCAATGGAGCGAGCGGGAGACTGTGGGCTGATCAGTCCTCCATTCGAGGTCACATTATTTGAGGTGCCAACAGTAAGTGGTATAAGTTTACGAGCTACCCGGGGAAGCTTATCTGATGTGAAGACTGCATCCAGCTTGAACTGTGGCAATGGATGGAGCGGGGCTTCTCGCTCCCCGTTTTCGGATGCTGTCAAAAGAACCACTTTTCCAATGACTTGCTCTTTTTCGAGAACACTAAACGTCCCCATATATGCAGTGGGATCGTATCCTGCCCGACCATAAGAAACGATTGGGACTAAATCAACCGAAATACAAACCTCCAAAAAAGATTCGTAAGGTTTGTGGGAAACAAGCATAAACTTGCAGGTATTCTGGACCCACAATCCTCTGTGAATGCTGGCATAGCATGCAGGACACACTCACCTCGGATTTTAGCCTCTGTGGCATCCTTGCTATTACAGCCATCGATGGCAAGGAATCTGGGGGAAGCGTGCGTGAAACCCTGTCACATGCCGACATAATTATAGACACCGAAGAAAACCGAAACAAAATTAGAACACGCACAGTAATAAAATCGTCAAATTGATCTGGTGTGCAGTGATGGGCTTCGAGGAAAAACTCTTTGAGTACGCTTTTGTTGAAGTAGATATTTATCCAGAACGAGAGGCGCCCGAATACATGGATGTCCTCGTTTGCCAGATATTCAGCAATGGTCTGAGTGACAATTTGCGCAGCCAATCTGCCGCCCTGATAGCCCTGAATGACGAGATCTTGCTTAAACAAGAATTCGTCACCGTTGATTACGCAGAGTATAAGCGGATTGTAGTTCTGTATGCGAGTTTTAGAAGCTCTTTTGGCGGATCACTAAACTCACTCACTGTTTTAAAACTATCCATATTAGAAATCTGGCGGTTGAGAGCAGCAAGTTGCACATTATGTGCCTTAGCATCTCTCTCAGAGGCCTCAAGCGCAACAGAGTGAGCTTGTTTCCAGACATGTAACTCAACTTCTAGTTCGGAGACCCTGTTTTCTAACTCGGTATTTCTCTGAAGAGTTACGCTGGACAAATCTGGCAGTCTGAAATCAGGAACTGAGGAGGAGGTGAGGGAGAAATTATTACTGAGAAGCTTGGTAAGAGTCTCGTCCCTTCAGGAGGCGGTGTTGAGTATTAAGAAATCGAAAAGATAAGGCCACGTACCATGTTCTCTGGTTTACCTCATCACGAGGCTGGGTGGCCATTGTCTACTAGATGCACAGTTTAGGAATGTGGGGTGTAAGTGTGAAAGGCTTAATCGGTGTTGGCTGTCTTTAAAACCAAACCACTCGAGCAAGTCAACATGTAAACAAACCTTCTTGGGGTCCTTATTGACTTCTCCTGTCAGGCGAAGAAGGTATAGCTCGGAAACGGAAGTCAGAAGGTGATGATGATGCCGTACACTTGCTTCGATAATCACACGCAGAAAAAAGCCGCCAGTCCACTCATTGGTTTGGTGGCCATAGAAAAGCTCTAGCGAGTGGCTTGCCGTGCGGCAGGAGATATTGTTGAAAAAGGAAGAGATAACGTTGAACACGATATACTCAAATTTCCGGGAGAAATATATTACAAGAAAACCTTTTGATGTCCTGCGTCATAGCATTGAAACTCCGCAGCAAGAAGCAGCAAACCAATCGCATTCGAGCCAGCAATGCGGGAAAAGTAAGGAAGAGAGTTTGGTCCATGCTCATTAAATCACCATATTCGCAGTGTCCGGCTTTACACCATGCATATTGGCTATTTCAATCCAAATGAGGGATTGCGACTCCTGAAGGTAGTAGGCATAACATACCTCCGACGAACTTGCATTTACCTTTCTTGGAGAAGTAACATTTTGCGCCTGAGGGACAAACGTGCCCGTAACAACAGATATCACCCCACACACAATTCTGGTCTGGGACAGGTATTAATACTGAATTGGCCGGTCAAAAAAAGCAACACTTACTCTTATTGACCGCTGGGCAGGGCATTTTCTTTGCATTAGCTTTGATCTCAGCATGGTGTTTGGGCTCGAGAACATAGTCATGGCCGTATCTGCATTGGGCGCCAAACTTACAATTGTTCGAGAGGTAATGCACGGTACAAGGAGGAGGTTTCTCTATAATGGCAGCGAGAAAAATGAGATCAGAGTGGATGGAATCACCAGACTCACGCTTATAGAGCGGCTGATGTCGAAATCTCAGCACTAGCTAAAGCATTGGGTGTGCGTACGCACCAGACTAGGATCCACGTGACGTAGAACTCCTGCACTGGGATAGGAGTGACCCTCCGTGGTGTTGCCATGATTACTGGTAATCTCTAAGCCGAGCGCCGGAGCAAACTGTTCTGATTGATATAGGAGATAGTCGGGATAGATTGAAGGAGAATAACATGAAGTAGGAACTTGACCCTCGGGCTCAATGGTTTGGGCGATGGTGTGACCCCGTATGCCCGGTGATACAATATCTTGTAGTGGAACATCAAAAAGTGAGGGAGGTAGACTTCCAGAAGCAGCCTGTGGATCTTGGATTGAGGTGTAAACCAGCTTCTGAGTTATGAAGAGACCGGGAATAGCAAGAATGGGTAGTTCCAGTTCATCGAAGCCTGCCGCGTGTTCTGTATAGCTTCGTAATAGAATTAATTTGTGTTTGTATCCAGACGTTATGTGTGAGCGTATAGTGGATACGTAGCCATTGTCGTGACAGCCTATTCGAGAGTGAATGAACGTCAAGGGTACCTAATTTCAAGGAAGGTAGAAACCCGAGCTACCTCCAAAAAATATTTTGTATGTTTGAGGGAGGCGAATCTCGTCCTCTAGGAAAGCTAATAACCACTCAATCAGTATAAACATTCCCAATCGCAAGAATTAGCTACCCTTTATTTTGGAATCCGCTGCTTCCTTTCCATTACCAACGTCAACCATGATGAATCTTTCGGAAGCTTGATTGAATCCTACAACAAAATCCTCGAGACGATTCCTGGCCGAATGATAACCACAGCGATGGAACGTTTCAAGTAACCCTCGCTTGTTAAAAAATATATACACGGAAAGTTGAAAATCATTCTCATTGAGGGAGCCAATATAATCTTTTATCGATTCCGACAATTTGCTCGCAGCCTTATGGCCACCATTTTGACCGAGTGCAGTCAATTCAGGGATAAATATGACACCGTCCCCATCTAGCAGGACTGCAACTCTAGAAGCCTTCCAGCAGCAATTGAGACCTCGGACGGAATGCTGCAATAATTGTTTCCGTACCGATGGATGCTTTTCCGCGCTTCCTTTTTGCTTCTCAAAATTCTTTAATTGTTGATTTTCTTCTTCAAGATGCTTCTTCTCCGCATTTGTATCACTGAAAACTCGTTTGTACATCTGTAAATCGGCTTCAAGCTGCTGGTTCTTTGCTTGAAGTTTTTCTTGGTTGGATACAAGTCTCGCAATTTCATCTGCAGAGGAGTTCAATCAAAGACTGAAAAGAGGATGGGGCAGTGGCACCTCTGACGCTGTCAAACCTCTGAAGCCTGGAGAAGGATATTTTTGAATATCGGAGTGGCACAATCATAGTATAGCTCACAAAAAATCGTCTTCCTGAGTGCCGTCCATAACACTATCTGGCAGACGGTGTCTTTGGTAGACAGGCTATCGTACAAAATGCGGATCTTCTTTATGACACTTACACGGCCTACCCGCGCGCTTCCTACAATAGGGTTTTGGTCAGTGGAAGGAATGGAACCGGTGCAAAGTTGTGGGCGGTGGCAAAGTAACATTATCATTGTAAATATAGAATTATAGAAGATGATTCACACGAGGCGGCTCATTTGAGCACTGCCCCGAGAAAAACAAGGAAAGATCAGAAGAACAACAAGTAGTACAGAAATAACCATACGTCAATTTAAGTCACACCAAACTAAGCAGTGCGCCTACCAATATTGAGTAAAATAATTGCTCAATCTGGATTTTCGCGTGGCAATAGAATACCCGAATAGATCGGTAGCTTGATGGCAGGACAGGAGTCGACACTGTCACTTCTGCCACTCCTATCTCATGACTCCAGTCGTTACAGTTATCACAAACCCGAGAGAGTAATAAACCCGTGAATCAGTCCCTAGGTTCTTTTGTCTCCTTGTGCATATCGGCTTCGTGGCATCAACTGAGTGCTCTAAAAGCATTGACTGAGGCGTACCTCCAACGAATTTGCACTTTCCTAGTTTCAGGTAAATACATTTACTCGCCGAGGGACAAGTGTGCCCGTAACAGCAGTATTCCCCCCAGGTGCAGATCTCATCTGGAGACGATCAGTCTTGACCTATTTCTGAGGGATCCAGAGATACGCACTTCTGTTGGTGGTAGGACAGGGTGATTTCTTCGCATTGATCTTCATTTCCTCGTAGTGTTCAGCATCGAGAATGTAATCGTGAGCATATCTACACTCAAGACCATGCTTGCAATTGTCTGCGAGATAGAAGAGTGTACATGGAGGAGGTTTTTCTAGAATAGGATGTCACAAGGGCGGGTGTCAAATTACCTAACCTGACTCACGCTTGGAAAGCGGCTGACGGGAAAACGAGGTAAGATATTAACCCACCGGGGCGGATCCGCTTTTGCACTTACCAAGTTTGGATTAAGGCGACGAGATCTATCTGTATTATGGGGAATGAAGACGCCATCATCATCGTTATTTTCGCTGCTCGTGTCAGAATCAATTGTTGGATGTCGTTCAGTATTTTTCAAAAGGATCTTTGAATATGTCGTGAAGGGCGAGGTATCCACACCGCGTCCCCCTATTCTGAGGGGCTGTTGAGAAAAATCACTTCGACCTGATAAAGGTGAGGCATCCTTGGTTGGAAGATCAGAGGGTGGGGGTGATTGTTTGGCAAGAGGGGCCTGTGAAGGGGAAGCCATAAGCTTCTCAGTTCTAAATAGATCGGGGATCGAAATTGTAGGGAGGTCTAGATCATGGTAACCAGCTGCACTGGACGAGTAGCTCTTCAATAAAATGAGTTTATCTTTGAAACCAGATGTGATGTGAGAGCGTAGGGTGGTGACATAGCCATTATCATGGCAGCCTATTGAAAATAGAAGACATGAGCTCAGAGCACTAGTGAGACTGATCCAGAATACATACCTCCGAAAACAATTTTTAACGTCTGCGGAAGTCGAATTTCATCGTCCAAAAATGCTGAGTTATTTGAATGTGAAAAGATCATCCCAAACGTGTCAAATGACGATTACCTCTCATCTTTGAGTCTGCTGCCTCTTTATCACTCCCTACGTCAATCATCATAAATCGCTCTGTAGCCTGATTGAACCCAGCGACAAAGTCATCGAATCGAATCCGTGCCCCGTGGTAACTACAATGGCCGAGTGTTTTGCTGAGACCCTGCTTGTTGAAAAATATGTACACAGATATCTGAACCTGACAAGTGTCTCCAAGAGTACGTAGATGTTCCTTGATACCTTCTGACAGGGCGACTGCAGCTTTCTGCCCGCCGGCATGTCCAAGGGAAATCAGATGCGGTAGGAAAACAGCCCCATCACCATCAAGGAGCACGACGACTCTAGAAGCCTTGATGGTGTATCAGCATGAAATACACTGAGGTAATACCGAACTCACCTGAAGCCTTTGTTCGAACTGTTTCTTTTGTGTTTCAGCATCACGCTTATACTGTTCACATTGTTCTTCCAAAATTGTCTTCTCGGAGCTAACCTCGGTATAAGCTTTCTTGAAAACGTTCAGCTCGCCTTCAAGTCGTTTGATAATATCTAGCAATGAGGACTCGGCAGAAACCAGTTTCAAAACTTCATCTTGAGAGTGTCGTTAGAAGAAGGAAACCGGTTTAAACAATGAACCGCAAAATGTACTTTTGATATTTTCGATCTGAAGCAGGCTGTGCGGGAGATAGTTTAGTACTCAATATACTGTTGAAGAAGGATAGTGCTTACAGAGGTTCACCAGACGAATGAACATTCATGACGATTCTTGGGGTCGCAGTATAGTTCGATGCGTGTGCAACTTTTATAGGCAGTTCAGTCGTCCATTGGGTTAAATACAAGTCAAGAGAAGGAATCTGAAATCTGAAACGAGGATGCGGTCTTCCGGCGAGAAAACGAGAGCCCCTGGTGATTCAATGAATCTTTTCCCGCAAGTATGGACCATTGACATCGGAAGAGGAGACATCCCCACGTTGAAAACATGCATTGAGATTCAAGGGCAAACCACAGTTTATTCTGACATGAACATGAAAAGTCACGTTACTGAGATGGTGATGTTCGAGAGTTAAGCTTTCTGTGTCCTCATGAGTGACATCTACTCAACTCTACAGGTCTCTCCCAAAAAACGCCGCCAGCCTTCCCCAGATTATACCCCTTGTACTCCCAAGAAACTACGCACAACGTCTGCTATTTCCACCTGTAATAGACTCCAAACTAACTCGCTTCACAGACCATTAACTCCATCTTCTATCTCCCGCAGTGCAAAGGCGCCTGGAGCGTCTCCACATGTGAATAAACTTCCAGATAATCTGGCCCGTCTCTGCACCATCCACAGCTCTCTCCAGCGTGCCATCTCTCATGCTTTGGCAACTTGTGCTGCTTCCCCGACTTCAGATTCAGGGCACCTTCGTAATGTAGTTAATCATGTCTCTCTCAAGACATACTCTGGGCTATCCTCGTCGTTTGAGATTGAGGACTTGAAGCGTCTTTGCTGGCTCTGGGAGTGGGACGGATCGAAACCAGAGCGCAACAACATAGAAAATGGGAAAGAGAAGGAAGACAACCCCTTCTTAGACGAACCCTCGCCTGCATCAGAGGATTGGACTCGAGGAGGAATGGGTTTCCTGGTAACACCCACCACTCATCTCTCAAAGCAAACTCGTCAACGCATCCCTGCATACGGTGTTGGGATTGAAATTGAGATAGACATCGATAAGGGGATGGATAGCGGCATGGCTGCTGTTGCACGCTGGACCTCGGGAGCTGACTCGCGTCAGAAAGAATTCAAGCAAAAGATCTGGCGATGGAATAAGGTGAGGCGAGCCCAGCTCTTTTGTCCTTCCTACTCAAGTCATCTCAGCTATGCGAAACCTGTGACATTATCCCGGCCATTGCTCTTGCAGACCTACCTGCGCTTCCTACACCTCTCAAGGTTTCTTCACTGACACTGAAGTTTGCGTCTGCTTCTCCTAAAGGGCTTGGCCCAAAATCCATATTTGTCCCCCCTGCGTCACCAGGCAGCTCCCCGGAGAAATATCCCGTGAAAAAAGGTGCATCCATGTCTGCGGTCCCTTTCCCAACATTGTCCTCAGTAACCTCATCTACCAAAAAATCATCTACTCTCTTTCCGCAGACCCCTCGTCACAAACACATAGAGACCTCCACGATGCCTATCACGCCGCAAACTCCGTCCAATAGGGCCTCATCAGACCTTGGTAGTAGTATTGAGGGTCCCCCGGAAACACCCAAGAAGCAAACCGGTTCATCTGCAGAAACAGCCCCTGCCAATCCGTCGACTTCGAAACGTCAGGCATTATATGAACGCATTCGTCAGAAATCACTTACTGCGTCCCCGACGAAAAGCACCAGAAGCCCTTGCGTTTCAAACTCTAATTTGACTCGTGATCAGATGCTCAAGCTCAGCCAGGAAGCAACGAGGAAACGATGTATCCTGGGTCGCCTTGACCGAGTCGCCGAAAGTGTCTGGATGTCAGTTTCACAAAAGACTACATAATCTGCCTTTTACATCATATTTACATGTTCTTAGGAAGTTCTCTGCTCCAACGAGTGGCAGTTTGGCTACTCCTGGAAGGAAGCGCCGTGCATTGCCAGCTTCTGAGGTAGCTGTAGCCGTTGTGCAATCCTCACATGTGCCCATTTCGGTTGCGGAAGCGAACGAGTCGCTGTCCCTTCTCGTGAAACTTTGTCCGTTCTTTTTGAAAAGGCTCGACATACAGGGAGAGGAATGGCTGGAAATGCCTGCTTCGTTTTCTGATACACTGGGAACAGGTGCATGTGGAACCAACTCTGTCAACAACACCACCCCCTTGAAGCGTGGTCCGGCGCCACCTGCTAGCTCCGGGAGTAGTAAAATTGACAGTGCGGAACTCATTCATAGAAGTCCAAAGCGAGTCAAAAAGGAGGCAGGAGGACTGAGAGAGGTCCGTGAGATCATACGCAGGGAATTGGAATTACAGGACTAGTTTGTTATGCTTCATCATTCATTTCTATCGTTTGCGTCACTTTACGTGTCGATGATTTCAGGTTTGTAATGGTTTTTGTCTTGTTAACTCAGTCCGTTCCTTGCTTTGTCATTTACGGCATTAGTCCTCCTGTCCAATACCTCTTCCTAGATTTACCGAACTATATATAAATCACGTCAAGTATTGTCCTCTAGTTTGACATCTGGATGTCTGGCCCAAGAAAAACAAAAAACAAAAAAGAATAAGTTCTAGACTGCTGTCAAGTCAGTCAATCGGCTCCATGATAGTCCGTGAATCGGAAAGCATGGGAATCAATTTGACACCCCTTTGCTTCACACTGGACGGATCGCGATAGTGGAATTGTCTCTCTGTACAGGATAAACAAAAAAGTATCCCATTTGCTTGTTTAATTACGTTGGATTCTCCTTTTCGAATTTTTCTCTTGCCTTTTTCTCAAATTCGATACAGTCGACCACCTGGCCTTCTTTCCGACTAGCTTCAGCAGCGAAGACGGTCATATGACTTTTAACCATGTCTGTCACATCTGTGCCAAGCACCTCTTGCTTGCCTTGTCGTACAGCTTGGATGAACGTTTTGATGAGACCAAGATCACCACCACCGTGACCACCGGCAGTATCAAATGCATATTCCTCGGTGGTGTTGGAGGTGAAATCAGTGACGGTGAAGCTGTCCATGTCTCCGATGATCTCTCCGTGACTGAAATGCAAGCGAACCTGACGTTTGCAGATGAGAGAGGTAAAGGCAATCATGGTGAACGAAGCCGTGGTGCCATTGGCAAATTCGATGTTGACGACTTGGTGATCGCAAACGTCGTTGGGGGCTTCATACACACATTGGCCATAGGGTCCCACTTTGAGAGCCTCGGTGACGTTTTCAATGTCTGGAACACCATCTACCAGGACACTGACAGGCCACGATGTATGACCCGACCTGACAGAGTCAAGATAAACTGCAATTTCGTGAGTGCTGTGGCTATGGGTCGAAAGCTGTATTACTTTTGGTTGCACTGTAAGGGCACCCGTCATGCTGCAATGGACAGTCGAAACATCTTTTTATATCTCGAGCTTGAGGTGGTTTTTTAGAACTGCGAAAGTGAGTCAAGGAGCCAAATGATGATACCCTAGCAGGAGTGGTCGACGAGAACCAGTGGCAGAGGAGATCAATATCACTGTTCATGATCAGTAGGTCGTATTGCTTGTTACTGAAATGGATACAGACTGGCAAGATTTAGTCATCAACACAAAGGAGCTCTCCCCTTGAACCCCCCAATTTCCACGCACAAAGGAGTGTGCAAAGTGGTAATAGCCTACAGGCTCCACGAGGACAATATTCACGAGATCACCGAGAGTGTTCTTGTGTACGATGTCGGATAAAGCTTTCGTATATTCTGAGTAACGTAGTACTGTGATGAACGAGGTTGAGCAGCAACTCGAGGCAAACTCTGGCAGAGGACTTGCCATGACCGATTCCAAAAATAACACCTGCATTTTTTATGGATCGTTCGATGCGCAGACAGTCATCGACAGTGGTAGCCATGGGTTTCTCCAGCAGAATATGATAGCCTTGCTGCGCAAATGCGAGAGTAACTTCGGCGTGCATCTGGTCGTGGACAGCGATGACGACTGCATCTGCCAGACGATTTCCAATAGTGGCCATTGTTTCGGCTGAGGCAGCAAGGAGATCTTGCCAGGTATTGAAGACGAGGGTTTGGTCGATGTTGTGAAGATTGGCAAACTGGCGCTGGGTGACGGGTCTGGGCTCGGCGGTGGCGACGACCCTGCACTCATGGGGATGTGAGAGTGCGCGCCTAGCATAGGCCTACAGTCTGGGATGAGTGTGCGGGGAAAGGGGGAACAGGTCGTACCTTGGCGCGCTCACCTCAGCCTACGATGGCGAGGGTGACCGGGCCAGACATAACGCATCACGTGTTTAATGTAAATATTTAATGATGTATCACGTGCTCTGTATGGTCAGGCTTCTCCCTCGCCTCGCCCGGATTAACCAGTCTCCTGTGTGCGAGGTGAAACGCCAGCGGCCGAGGCGACCAAAGTCTGTGCACGGACCACCTCTTTCTGCTCCCCCATTTCAACCGCACTTTTCTCTCCTTCTCCACCCACAAAATCCCATTGCAACACCCGACCTCTATGTCCGCCACAAATCCCTTCCTCCCCGCGTCTTTGTCCCAAAAATCCCACATCACCGTGCAGGCGAATATGACAGACCCCGTCAAATGTCAGCTGAAGAGCGTCGGTGGTGGTCTAGTCCCTATCGTGTGTCCAACTCTCTTCTTGCCTTCTTCGTTGAAGCATCCATCCAGTCCGCATGCTCGCAACTCCTCCCCGCAACTGTGCTCTCTCAGGACGTCTCATCCCATCAGGTACCATCTCAGGAAATTTACACAATCTCTTTCGCACTCACCCCTCGCATAGCTTTTCTCCTTAGGCTCACAGCCTTGCGCATGCATCTCTCTGAGCCCACAGCAAACAAGCCCGTCTCGTGCATGATCGCGCCTGATGGTCTCCAACATCCTCAGTTCACTGCAAGGCGCTCAAACAGATCCGTTCATGTCCTCTGCTCTCGTCAAGCAGTATCCTTCTGTATTGCAAATAATAGATTTGGTTCTCTTCCTGCCTACGCACGTATACCATCCAACCTCACCGAACAAATTTCCCACCTCTTGCGTGTTCGTATACTGCAAGAGCTTGAGCTACTTCTCGCTCAGCTGAGAGCTAGACCCAAGGCCGATATTCTTGCTAATCCTCCCATTCGCCGACTCTCCCACCTCGAATGGACCAAGGTCCAAGAAAACCGTCAGATACCATGGCAGGATGCCATCGCCGTCATCAACGTTCCTCCAATCCCTAATCCCACTGAACCTTCCATGTCGCCCTTCCCATTACCGTTTGACCCAGAGATGGAGGCAAATGCATCTCAGCCTGTCGCCACATTCTATCCCGTCTCTCGAATCTCTGCCTTGCCCACCAATTTCCAATATCGTGATGTCCTACCTTCGGCAAGAGTTCCATTGTATAATGTCCTTGGACTTTTCCCCCATATTGCCCAGCGTACAGCTTTCCACCAATTCCTCAGCCAGGCGCAATCGAGTCTTGAGACCGCTCGTAGCAGAAAAACCGACGATGAAGAAGCCTCGTCTTCACCGTCAGATGCTTACCTTCTGACTTCCAACAGTCAGACCATCAAACTCGTCGACATGCCAGCCCTGGCCATCGCGATGTGGAGAGTTTATCTATATGAGCGTAGTATTGTTAGAGAGTGACCAGTGTCCTTATCAGATGAAAAAATATGGATTCATATTGCTGAGATTACATCATGCTTCGACCATCATGACATCCGGAGTATGTTTTACAGCTTGGCCCAATACTTCATAGCCTTCCCAGAATTTGGGTAATTCATTTCCGGGAACAAACAGCCGTTCCACGCCATCCTCTGTGATAACACACATCCGAATGACACCACCTGATGAGCCATCACGAGACATTGCAAGTGCCAGAGCTGAAGGAGGCGATTGGTCACAGGTAGCAGAAAGGAAGAAATGACGACGCTCACTATTCTTCACGAAATTGACCGTTTCGTCACGACCCCAGCCCTCCTTGTATGTAGCATCGCAGTAACCATAGACATATGTCGAACCAGAGCCTGGTAGAGGGAATCATGAGAAGAAACCGATATGAGGCATGTGAAGCATACCACCGATAGCCCATGGCTGGCGGAATAAACCACCACCAAGAGGAATGTTATACACACTAGGTCCTGCGTCCTTATCCCATCCAGCAACAATGATACCTGCACTCAGGGCATCCTTGTTCTGGTAGCATATCTCTTGGAATAACGAGGCTGCAGTATGTACAGGTGGTGGACCACCGGACATTTGTCTAGTTGGTTGGTAGACTGTCAGAATATATATTTATGTATTTCAAGACAGACGTACGTGTAAAGTTGGAGTTGGTAGTGCACTGCGTCTGCGATGGCTTGTGTGTCGGCTGCTGAACCTGATCGGCAGCAGTAGATACGGTCATGGACATAGGTGAGCTTGTCTGTTACTCGATTGGCCTGAAGACTGTTCGAGTCAAGTTAATGTAGATGCAAGTTTATGAACGTACGATGTAGCTTCCTGTCGTTGTACGACTATCTGCACCAATCACGACGCCGCCATTGAACTGGACGGCCATGATCGAAGTCTAAAATCGGATTACAATGTAAAGAAAATGGCACTTTTTATCATGGCTTACACCTAGGTTGACCTCGCCGGTCTTGAGTCTGTTCATGTCGATGTGATCCATGGCTTGAGGGATGAGGATGACGCGTCTCGCTAGACAAGTGTGATGATCAAATAATAACAATAATAATATATACGCGTCATCTTGCCCCTTTACACCACTCAATGTCATCTCAACCAGACCTCCATGCTCTATACACAGAGCTCATTAACACCTTCATGGCCCAGCCCTGTGACCTCAGCAAATGTGAAGCCTTGCTCATGCAGCTGAAGGTATAGATTTGCCTTCTGCTCTACTCTGGATAATTCATTTACCTAGGTCGGACTCATTCAATTCGGTTTGTTGCTCCCTCAAGGCGAGCCCAATCTTACAGACCTTCAAGTGGCGCGTAAGCCCTGTTTTTCTAACATATGTCCCGATATAAATACACCCCGGCTTGACTTAGGTGATATTCTCGAAATCGGTGCATTCTGCAGTATTCGGGCAAGAGACGTCCCCTCCTTTGATCGCTACTTTTCCCAACTTCAAACATTCTACACCGACTTTGGGTGAGAGACAACATTCTGCGTCTAACGTGTGTGTGAGCAACTTGGATCGATATATATATATATACCAGCTCTATCCTCCCTCCGTCGAGTCGGGAATACCCTATACGTGGCCTCCACCTCATCCGTCTATTGACACAAAATCGCATTGCCGAGTTTCACACGACACTTGAAAGTCTTCCCTTATCTGCGGAAGCCATCTCCCAGAACAAATTCATCAGCCATCCTGTCAACCTTGAACGGTGGCTGATGGAAGGAAGCTATAGTAAGGTTTGGAACGCACGAGAGACAGCACCTGCAGAAGAGTATAAATTGTTCGTCGACAGTCTGATGGTCACTATTCGGTGAGAATATTAAACTCGTTCAAACAAATTTTTTATATTTTTTGAAACTCACTGTCTTTACGCAGAAATGAAATTGCAAGCTGTGGTGAGGCTGCGTATGAAAGTTTGCCACTCAAAGACGCTGCTACGTTGTTGTTCTTCCCCGATCGCTCGGACCTTCTTAGATTCGCTGAGGAGGTGCGTAAGGTTCATTAGAATGCGATTCATTAGTTTATCGAGCTAAAAATGAAGATGACAGCGTGGTTGGCAAGTGAGTTTGATCGAGGCGACAATAACGTTCACCAAGAAAGGGGAAGAAAATTTGGAGATACCGAAGCAGAAGCTCATCTCTGCTTCTCTGGCATATGCACGGGAGCTGGAACAAATTGTGTAGAATTTTACCTATCTTCGCAATTGTGTATCTTTTTCCCTCCTCATTATCACGAGTCGATTGCGAAAACTATTGATCTTCACATAAAATTACATTCTACTCAAATATCTCGAGGGCTGCCTTGGCCTTGGCCTCGGCATCGCGTTGCAGATCTGCAGGCACTGGGAGATGCACACCATTCGTCTCTTGTCCGATCCACGATAGCTCAAGTTCAAATTCCTTCTCCTTGGCATCATCATGCACGAGGTATATACTGAGGATTCATTGTTAGATCAGTCAGGATGATTTAAATTGTCCAAGAACTTACATTCGGGTTGCTTCGTACACAGCTTCTCGCGTTGTTAATTCTCTGAGGTTGAGTTTCTCTAGTTCTGTTTTGGCCAGTTGACGACCTTTGCCTACAGCTGCACCGTTGTAGCCCTGATAGAAGATGCACTTGAAGGCTTTCGGTGAGGAAAGAGAGGAACTTACAAAAAAGATGCCACTTGGTTCCACGACGTATAAGGATGGGCCATCTTTATCTACTGCACCTAAGATCGTGCTGATACCAAAGGGCCGCACAGAGGAATACAGTGTATAGGCTTGTACATACAGGCCCAGTCGATCAGCAAGGATCTTAATGAGTGATCAGTGTTCAGACAATGCATGCTCGTAATAACAAGCTTGCCTTGAGCGGTGTAGGTGAGCCATAAACATTTCTGTGGTTGAGAGCTTCATCTCGAGCTCGGTTAGCGATGTGTCGACCATCTGCGAGAAGGCCTGCAGTGGCCTATCTCTCTACCGTGTTCAGTTGACTGACACTCAACAATGCTGTCAGACGCACCAAACCGATATGCCGGTCTACTGTCTGTATTCTTCGATTGGCCTCCGGCATAAGAAGTTTGGAGTGAATGAGTTTCTCGACCGCTAAAACGATTCCATCTTTTACTTTGAGACCAATCGCAGTTCTATAGTATCGTTCATATAAATCTCTGTTCTGGAACACTCTGATCAAGAAAGACGTACCCAGAATTCTCGACGGCTTTGCTCGCATATTCTACCTACATCAGGCCTGATTAATGAGTTCACTTGCTCGATTTCCCGGAGGAGACGCACTTGGAATATACGGCCATCTGGAGAGTAGGTGCTCGCTGAAAGGTCGTAGCCTGTCCCGATAGAAGTCATACTGGGATGATAAAACAGAGGGACGCGCAGAGGGACGCGCAATACATCCGTGAGAATAAATACGCGCTTTTGTAACCTCAGCTCGAGCACTCGAAAAAAGCCATCATGAATTCAGACAACGACTGGAACGACATTCTCGAAAACCACCCCATATTCTCGCCAAAGCCCCCCAAGAGTCCGACGACGACGACGGAGGTAGAGCTTTCCTCAAACACGCTTCCTCGTTTCGTCAAAGCAGACTCTTTGGACGATGGGCCAACACCTTCTGGCAGGAGACGGACCATGGCACTGAAGGATGCAGACTTGATTGTCGCAGTAGGCAAGGAAATTCGTATGACCTCTTTAGACGACGTAAATAGTACGGAAAAGAGCTATAAAGTATGTGGGTCACGTCCACGAACATTCTCAACCTCCTGAGTATTGATTCAACCATGTAGATACTCCATACCCCGAATATCCAATTTGATATTCATCAGGTAGTGCTGAACCCTTCCGGAAAGCTGCTCGCTGTGGCTGGCGCGTTCGAGGTGGCGGTCATTGTATTACCTCGAACGGGCTTTATGCGACTGGTGCCCGAGATGGTAGACTGCAAGTATGTACTCGTTTTACTCCTCGTATGCCCTGACTAATTCGATCTGACACTGAGGTCTGTTCAGATAGGCCAGTTTTATCATGCTTTGCAAACCTCTGCACCAATCGCCAAGATCGATTGGCATCCGTGGGGTGATGCAGCATCCACTCTACTTGTCATGACAGCAGATGGGAAGCTGAGGTTAGTCTGGATGTATACACTTTTTTGAAAGCTCACCGCCGCTCACAGAGAATACGACATTTCCGTGGATACAGATGAACCACAGCAACTACTTTCCTTCTTATCTGAGCGCAAGTTGAAAGCCTTGAGTGCAGAAAGCGAGTCTACGCGCGAGGTTGTGTCATTTGCTTTGGGAAAAGGCCGCGCAGACTGGGGCCCGTTGACTTTGTATGCATTGACCAAGTCTGGCGACATTTATGCCTTGTGTCCTTATCTCCCTAAAAATGCGTAAGTTTGCGTCCTCTTTTTTAAGCTTTGCATCTAACGGTATCATACCCAGGTCTGTCCCTTCGTCCTATATACATTCATTGGAATGTTTTATCTCTGCAAAACAAGAATTTTTGTCCCAAGTGGACCCAAATACTCGCCGAGACCTTGCTATCATCTATGACTATCAGCAGAAATATGTGTCTGCTCTTCTTCGTCAACTCCCTCCAGGAACTGTTTACCCTGCTACCTCCCATTTTACCTCCATACATCCTCCAACTTCGATCAAGATGTTACCTATACGACAGGGCCCATTCCTTCTACAACCAGAACCACGACTTCTAGAAGGAAGCGAAGAAGAGGCTGCAACAGATATAGCTTATCTCTCATTTGGATCGGATGACGATGATGAGGGAGAAGGAAGTCCTATAAAGCATTTGGGTATTGTTACCATAGCATATCAGGATGGGAGAGTTGATCTGTTTCTCGACGTGGACAAAGTTGAGGCTCGATGGAATTTGAAAGGAGTAGGTTGGTCCCCAGAAACTACTTCAGGTCGCTAAATTTCATCATAGATATCGGGACAGAACCTGCCCATGCTGGCCGTCTATGAGACTATTGACCTTGGATTATTTTCTGCTCTTCAGTCCGATGGCTGTCCAGATCTCCTGCAAGCCAACTATCCTGTATTCTTCCTTGATCCTATTCATGATGACACCTTATATGTTTATCATGCTTTCGGTGTACATGCGCTGCAGATTGGTTCTGTCCTTCTACATCTAGCCGTAGCTCTCCAAGGAGTAAATGACGATGCAGCATTTGAAGGTGCTCTACAAACACCTGTAGGGACCTCCGTGCATTCTTTGCTTACTACCTTCTCAGTCGAACGAAAGTGTGTTGACTCTGTGAATACCTTCTTGAGAGATGTTGACGAAACGTTTCAGGTCGTCTAACCCTATCATTGGCATCTGTCTACCGAACGACGTTTACCTCAACTACAGCGTTCTCATTTTATCCTCGTCTATGCGCATTTCCGTCTCTCCTCTGATCCTCCGTTCGGATTCGCCTCATGAACTTGGATCTCAACCAATAACATCGTCAAGTCTACTAACCAAACAAGGGTCACCGGAAGAGGATATCTGGTTAATACCTGCAGAAGGACCTCCCCCTCCTTTCTCGTCCATGCTGGCGCTAGAACCATATCATTTACCTCCTATTTTTACTGAATCCGGTCTACCAAGCATGCCTCAGCATGCCCTACCAGCCTCAAAAGAGCTGATTTTAACCCCAGAAGTGATACGGTATATGGCAACGTCGGCTCAACACATATCCTCCAATATACGAGATATCAAACTGAGTGCTCGTGCAGCTCAACGACGAATGCAGTTGCAAAAAGAGGAAATGGCGAGTTTGGTTCGGGCAGCGAAAGCTATGATTGACAAGGTGGAAAATTTGAAAGTTCAGAGGAAGGAGGAAACACATGCACGGTTGGGGCAAATACGGGAGACGCAGACGGAACTTATGGCACGACTTAACAGGTTGCTACAAGCTTTTATGAGGAAAGCCTCGCCTGAGTTGAGTGAACGTGAGACGGAGTGGTTTGAGGAGCTCAAGGAAATGAAGGCAGAAATCGTGGGATTTGGGAACTATGATAGTGAGTCCCTGGCAGTTAGGGCAAAGCAGGTATGTGCTGTCAATCTGGCGTAGCGATGCCATTGAGTCTGATATCTGTCGCTTTAGTTGGTCAAGGAGTTTTCTCGCATAATGCCGAGTCTTCAAGTACTGACTGAGAGGGAGATGCAGATGAAAGGCAGAACTACAGCAGTGAACGGCGGTCTCAGATTTTCTCAAGTGTTTGAGTTTGGGCAACGGTCAAGCATCGAGTGCGTTCCAGGTCTCCTCTTATCTATGACTAAACTTGTTTTTGATGGATTTTCCCCAGACGAGCTCAAATAGAACATTTGGAGCAAGAGCTCGCGAAATTGGCGATACAGGTCAACGCTAACATTGGGAAACCCCCGCGGTCAAAATGAGGTCAAAAATGAATGGTCATTACGTATTGTACACATTGTTTGATCCCCTTTTACTACCCATTGTCATCCTTCATTGCTACTGAACCACTAATATACATAGCGGACTGGCGTGTCAACTTGATTTAGCTTTTTTTTCTTTTTTGGCAAGATCGCTGGTTTACTCACAATCTGGATTCTCTTGGTCGGTTAAATCGTCGAATGCGTGTTGATGGGAAAGGTTCTCGTCCTATGAGTGCACGGGTCAATTGACCAGGGACGGATTCGAACCTTATATGTACACACCAAGTTTTTGCCACTAGTTTTGATGGATGTGTCCATCTGCGCTTGTCTTTTGAGGGCATTCAGGCGCATGAGTCGGATTCGAAGGAAAACAATCGTGGCCAGCTGGATTCCATAGACAACAATATGTGCTATGAATGCTCTGACGTAACGGGGAGCATCGTTATTCCGGAAAACTGGAGATTTCAAATGTTGCGGATGTCTGAAAACATGTATAGACTGTCTTACCTTGCGGCCCAATAGCATTTCCTACTGCCCATGCTCTACCAAGCATTTTGATCAGGACTGTTGGCCCCAAGGTCCACTGAACCACTCACATGAAAACGAGACTGGAGGCAATAACTTGTTTGGTTCTCTGCATCCAATATGTAAGTAAAATAAATCATAATCGGGAAAGTGATTTTTTAACGCACGCCTCCCACGTTTCCGGTCATGACTGCCAGATTCAGGACAGCAACAGCACCGAAGCCCTGCATGCAACTAGGAAGAATTGTCAAAAGACCTTGACCTCTTTTCTTTGATAAAGGGAAACTCACTAAAATGCCATAAGAAGGCCAACTTTAGTATGCCCAGATGTGGGAACACAGAGGAAAACAACTGTGCCCGCGATGTTGGGAAGGGTATAAATCTATAAAAGAAAAATAAAGAAGTGGATGGTCTTGGTTAACACCTCACTTACAAATGCCCAAAGTAACTTTTGGTCGAAGCGTTTCGAGAGCCAAGCTGCACTGAACAAAAATAGCATGATGATAACACCTAAAATCAAAATTGTGAACCTATTTGTTTGGCGTAAGTTACCCGACTTACCCTGTGCAATCGCAAGAAGATAGGTCTGAAGTTGAGTGAATCCCTATAAAACCTAAGATCAATATTCACCGATCTCAATAGGAAGTTCTTACAAAAGCATTGAGAATGATATTTGAAAAGGCCCCAAGACCCCCGGTTGGGAGAGCATTAGTGAAAGAAATCAGTGTGACAGCCCATACTGTCCAGTCTTCGAATGCCTGCACTGCGATCCAATGAGATGTAGTGATTACACCATAGAACTGTGCTTACCAGCCTGGTATACCTATAATTGCGCCTATCAGCATACCATGTCTTTGATCGTAAGCGGGAAACTCAAACCTTGAACTGTTTGTTCTGAATCCCTGTCTCGTTCTTTCGGACCCGTTCTGCCATAAGCAGTCGATCTTCCAGTGAGAAGCACTTTGCATGCATCGGACTGTCCGGCATCCAGAAAGCAATGAAGATACCCCAAACAAAGGTTGAACAACCCAAGAGCTAGGAAGAGATGTTCAAGTCTTCGCATTCGCACAAATGGACACAACCGATACTTACAGTGAACAAAATCTGCCAATTCTTGAGTGCAGCACCTTGAATATGAGCTATGCCGTAGGCGATCAGTCCTCCGACACACTGCTGGAAGCCATTCATTGAGTAAAAGGATCCGATGATCAACGCCTGTTCAGCTCGGGTATACCACATAGTAGACCTGATCTGAGTGAGTACCAAGATGACTGATAGTACAAGACATCTCAAACATACAAGAACACAAATGCAGGTTGACAGACACATTCGAAAATACCAAGCAGAGTTCGAACAATGACAAGACCCGTGAAATTAGTGCAGGCCGCAGTACACGCAAGTACAGCACCCCAAGCCATGATACTAGAAACGGTGATCAGACAAAACCTCAATACTTCCGAAAGACATACTTGAATGCAAGATACTTGGCAATGGGCAATCTCTGTATCAGTCTATTTGCCGGAAACTCCCAAACCAGACTGAGAAAAGGACCGTTTGAGCAACTAGATTAATGCCTTTGACATTGGAACTCACATTGCGATATATACTAAAGGGAAATACATTAATTCACGCGGAATAAAAAATGCATAGGTACTTACCGCAAGTTGTCAACCACGCATACTCTTGCCCTTTGAGGTGGGCATCGTCTATTATGCCCATTATGGATGCAAAATTAATTGTCCTGGTGAGGTCGTATGTTTAGAAACTATTAGGTATTGAAACTCATAGAACATACCCCTTGTCCAACGTTTGCGCGACTGCCCATCGTAGAAAACACAGTAAAAAAATAGTGTAAACACATGGCTCAAACACTCACAGTACGTTATCACCATGACAGACTGGGAGCAGAGCATGGGTCAACGAGGTCAAATGGAAGAGAACCTAGCGCGTACCAGAACGCGTTTGTGTATCATCCACCGTAAACGTCGATTGGTCGCACCATCAATGACCTTCCCTTGAGTCTCCTGAGTTTGTTGTGCGAAAAACTCTGCCACCTCTGCGTCGATACCTCTGTGCATTGCTATGAAAACAAACAAGTTCAGTGTTCAGAACCGGACACCAGGAGGCTACAGACCTGCATCATAAGTCGTAGAACCGCTGCGCAGAGAGTGAACGTCCTTGGGGAAATCCTCATATTGAACTATATCTTGTCCTTTTGTCATGGTTCAAAAGAGGACTCGAACAGGCACAAATAACTCCTGCTCTGAATTCACCCCAATATATACGCAAGAATGTCTATGACTATAGATAGGATCACGTTGTCGTCGTGTGATTCATTTTCAGGGGTAACATATCAATGGCCGGTTTTCTGATCAGGTTCATATCTAGTCGTCACGCGCACGCGCGGGGTTCCGTCAGCATCCGGATGGGCTTCTTGCCTGGTCAGTCATATAATCAGACCTCAGCTAGGAATTGATATAGAGCGCAGAACTATCAGGATTGCTTCTCTGATGACGAAGACAGGTTTCCGGCGTCGAACAAGCCTCGCAGTCATTGCTTATTTCCGGGGTTCATTATGACCCCGTGGGGTTGCATATGGGGTTGCATCTGTCCCTGGATTCAAGGGTTTGGAGCTCCATTCCGAGGTTGATGGAAGAACGGCCCGCGGGCCGTACGGCAAAAAGCTAGAATGCTACATAAAACGCATGGCCAAATTTCACGATGGAAACATATTGCTAACGATGTCTTCCAGGACAATAGATCCCCGCAAAAAGGCTACTTTGGATTTGATTGACCGTCTGATTAACTGCATGGTCAACATCAAAGATGAAACAGGCGAATTCCTCCTCCATCTGCAAGATGGACGATTGATCGATACGAAGGGTTGGAATGACTGGGAAGTAAGTCATACATCTTGTGGAAATCTGGGTTGAACTGACTGGCGGCACAGTGGACACATGGAGTAGGTCAGTATCTAAACAGATCTTCATGAATGCATTTCTGATATAATATAAGGTCTATATGGGTTGTTCTGTCTCTTTCAAGTAACCGGGGATATGAACGCTGTGGAAATATGTCGCAAATGGTTCCGCGATCAATTTGATTTAGGAACAACAAAAGTATGGGCCCCGAAAACTTCTTCCGCTACATGTGACTGATAGGTTCCGATAGAATGTGAACACGATGTCACCGCTTTTAACGGCTGCATACCTCCACGACATCAATTTGGCCAGTTACACAGTCCATCTGGACGCATGGGCAGAATGGGTGATGTATGGAATGCCCCGTACCGAAGAACAAGGCCTACAGCACATCACATATTTAGAAGAGAATTACCAGCAGCTTTGGGATGACACACTGATGATGACCGTATTGCCATTAGCGAAAATTGGACTTGTATTAAAAAGGAAAGAGTACATCGAAGAGGCTAAAAGGCAATTCTTAATTCAGTGAGTTGCCCAATTGTCCTTTTTTGGGTATTTGCCTTAGGGGCTTGTCTAGTATTAAATATCTCCAAGATCCAGTAACCGGGCTATGGTTTCACGGTCAGTCTCAAAACCTCGTATTCATCAACTTCTTCTTCTCAACATTCCCCGATAGGTTGGACCTTTGACGGGCGTCACCATTTCGGTCGAGCTAGGTGGGGCCGTGGAAATTGCTGGGTCACAATTGCCATCCCAGATTTCATTGAAATGTTAGGACTTTCCAAAGGTGATGGGCTGCGCGATTACCTCGTCTCTTCGTTCAAAGCTCAAGTGGATGCCTTGGTGGAGTTGCAGGATGGAGCGTCAGGTCTCTGGCATACTATCCTTGACGATCCATCAAGCTACTTGGAAGCGTCAGCAACAGCAGGATTTGCGTATGGAATCTTGAAGGCTATTCGACTGAGAGTTCTCCCGAAAGAAGAAAAGTATATTAGAGCGGCTGAAAAGGCGATCCAAGCGATAAAGGATAACATATCAGAGAAAGGCGAATTGGGGCAGGTCTCTTTCGGCACGCCAGTCTTTGGAAATGTGGCTGAATACAAAACAATTCCCCTCACGAGTATGCCTTATGGGCAAAGCCTCGCACTTCTTGCTCTGACAGAGCACCTCAGAACCCTGCTATGATAGTATATGTGGAGATTTCCTACGTTCTGTCATCTTCACGTGTAGCTGTGTTCCTTGATGGACAGGGATGAAGTAGTCTTTAAAGTTGTCGTAATCGCAGGAACTATGTGATTGATTAGTCGTAGTAACATCTGACTAGAGAATGTAAACCCACCCTGAACTATCAAGTTCAATTGCCAATCGCCGAAAGATGTTCCCAAATATCAGATATAACTCTACCCAAGCCAAACTGATGCGTCTTGAGTCGTTCATTCAACGCTCGTATGTGTCTCTATACTCACTTTATGCCAAGGCACATTCTAGGGCCTTTGGAGAACGAGGCAAGAAGATGGTCAAGGCTTTTGGATTCAGGCTGCAGCCATCGCTCTGGATCAAAAATTTCTGGATGAGGGAAGAGATCGCTGTTATGGTGAAGGGTAGTAACGCTCATCCCAACAATAGTCTATTTGCTATTTGTGAGGATAGATGATAATGAGATGTGGTCCAGAACATTGGACTTACACCGTGAGGTATCCGAATTCCGCAAATATGTCGATCCGGACCCTCGACTAGCCTGGGAAGAGGAGATACGAAACCATAAGACAACCGCAAAGATTCCTTGATCACGGCTGTCTATATGGTTTATCCATTAAGAAATATTGAGAGATATTGAGAAGAACATGAACTTACAAGATATGGGAGCTTCTGTAGAATGGCCAGGCTGGCTTGCATGTTTTTGTCCGGAGCAACTGTAAGAAGTTCTTGAACGAGTTTATGGTGGATGACTGGGTTGTTCAGAATATGATATGTTCCAACTGTGCAGGTATTTCCGACGGTGTCGCTCCCAGCCTGAAGAAGTGATAGTGCCTCTTCGAGAAGCGACTGCTTGACTTCCAGTTGCATCGGGGAAGGATGCTTGGAAATCAAGCGATGGTAAACGCTCGACATGCGTCGTTGATCAGTCTCTGGAGATGTTCCGATGACAGAGTCAACCAAATCTTCGACTTGTCGACGGATTGCGAGCTGTGACCCGATTTGCCAGGGCAGATGAGAAATGATGAAAGAGGGGCATGATGATATGATAGCAGGAATCCAGGGGAAAAATTTGGCAAAATGTAAGAACGGAACAGAGGCCTGTATGGTCAATAGAAGGGGGAACGCAAACTTTTCACTCTCTAAGGCACCGATGGCCTTCCCAAAGCAAAAGGAAGTTATCATGTCTAGTGTCGCACAACGGAAACCCAAGAATAAGTTACAGGGACCGTCAGAGAGCATCACTCTGTCAATAAGCTTTTCAATCTGTATAAAGTTCAATTTGGGATAAGGACGGCCAGACCGAAACTCACATGCTCTTGAATACTGTCTTCTGCATCCATGGCAGAACGCCGCGAGAATAGAGGGCCAAGAACACTGCGTCTGTCTTTGGCTTCGTTAGGGTTGATCGTACCGAATGTAGATTGGCCCACGCCGAAGCATCTGTAGAATGATGACTCCTTCTTGTACTTGTACTTGAGGGAATATATGTCACGGTATGCACATGGGTCGTTGAAGTGTAGCTGTCGGCTTTGTAGGCAGCATTCAGAGTCAATGAAAAGCTGAAATACCTCGTTGGGTCCTATTCGAACTATGGTACCTGAAAGAGAGTATATTAGCGAGCCACTTGGTCTGATGATGGACATACTATACCATATACAGTGTGCATTTGGTGGAGTTCAATCAAAAACTCACCACCTCGAATGATTTCATGATATGCTCTGTAGAGAGAAGTAGCTGCTGCAAGTCTTGGACCAGGAAATCTTGCCAGAGGATGGAACAAGAGACGCCAAAATATCACGAATGTTCGATAGATCAAGAAAGCAATGCATGTAAAAAGACAGAGCTGCATATCCGGGGTAGCGTCTCCCTTGTGCTGTGTAGCGCGATTTATAGCCCGGGAGAACAAACTTGCAGGTAAGTACGACTTCCAGAGCCCGACTGTCGGCAGTGATGTCTTGAGAGCTGAAAGGTGGGTTTCCAAGGCCACCAGAACTTTTGGAGAACCCCAAGCAAAAAAGCTCGCATGAAGTTGGCAAATTGAGCGACAAATTCGTCATAATTTCTAGGATACAAGACGCGAAAAAGCGCTTGCGGTGCATGTCGATTCATCTTTGCGTCACTGAAAGCTTACATTACCACACGTGCGTCTCCAGGCCATCGTGATTGTCGAGATGTCTCAAAGTGTGCAGGACCGTTCCCAGATAGTACGATGGAGCGGGAATGAATGTACCCAACGATGGAAGCCATAGAGTATAGGTGTGATAAGCAATTGTCGAATGAGTTTTCAAATTTCCAATTGGTATGAAAAGGGTGTACTTTGACAAGTGAAGATGACTTTGACATCTCGAGAAGTCTGGTTTCTCGGGGTTCGAGAAGCAGCGGGAAGAATTCGAGAAAGAGCCAACTATCAACACTGACAGGTTCAGATTGTCTCCTGATCACCGGGCCTATGCTTGTCCAATTCAATGATGTATGTACACCCTTACCTCAAACGTTCCGGTTGATCAAAAGGTATTGGACCTTACTAGTACATGTAGTACCGCCATGTAAACGATACAGTATCCTAAATTACACAAAAATACTAGTAAGAGCAGAACATATTAACAAGCAATGGGGAGATAACTGAGAAAAATGTACAGATAAGAGTAAATATGCAACTTCCACCGATGCTCCCAGGGCTCGGGTTTCCATAAATTTGAAGACTTCTGAACAGGTCTGTCACAGTTCTCGTCTTCGGGGCGAGCTAGCACCGCTTCAGGCACTATTGTTCACGAAGCCAGATAAACTTCTATTACGTCCATATGAGCTAGACGTGCTCGCGATATCGCCGTCTTCGTATCCAGTCTCCCCTTCTCTAGATACTACAGGAGATTCTCTAGTTGGAGTATGTGCAAGGAGTAGTTGCTTTCGATAAATGAAGTAAAGCCCTGAGAAACGACGGGGAGGAGGGAAGGACATACCTGAGCTGGAGAAACAATGCCCACTACACCAACGCTACTGTTTCGTTTCCTCGGAATAGGAGTCTGAAGTGTCGTATGGCATTTTTTTCCAATCGTCCCCATGCCAAGTCTTGAGCCATCTTGAACCTCTCCGTCGGGGCAAATGATGTGAGGTACATGTTCTTCTCGGTCGGAAGTGGTACCATTAGCAATGATGAAGACGCCAATGAAAGTCGCTACACATCCGTATAAAAAGGTGATAATCGCGTGAAATCCTGCTTTTTTAAAATCACCATATAGGATGGCACTACCTGTGATTGCCGACAGAGTGAAGAACACGAATTGGATAGGGATCACAGTCTATACTATAAATTTGAACGCAAGTCGCGAAACAGCCCAACGAACACACCTTGCCGTCGAAGCGCATCAATGCTCGGTTGAGATACCTGATTTGCCCAATCCCAGTGCCCAGAAGTATCTGGATATCAGAACCTTGAGCAAGAATACTACTTGGAGAACTGCACGAGCTTACAAAAATGAGGGGATACGTGATCCATTGCGCAAAAATCCCGTACCAACTGAGTGAAATGAGAGTAGAAAGTGCTTTCGTAGATAAAACAGTAAAACCACCAAAGAGAGCGCATAGACCAACATCGATAAACACATAAACGCGCCCCATTTTGCCATGCGACAAGCCGGCAAGAATGACTGCACCAACAATGTAGGTGCCGACATATATGAGGAAGGGTGTTTGTTTGATCGCTTCAAGTAGCTGACGAGAATCCAATCTTGTATCAGAGGCATTTGACGAGAGAACGACAGTCACAGCGCCAACGATCGCAATGCATATGCCAAAGAAATCCCGCTGAATGCTGTTCAGTATCTCTCTGGACATATTGACAAGACATATACCTTTCGAAAATGTTCACTCAGCATGAGAGGAGCAAATACACAATTGGCAATGAGAGCAAACTAGAAAACATCGTCATAAGACTTCATTCCTAGTAAAAATTCATGTTATTCACAGTCCCTAGCGGAGCCACCACAGACGCAGGGGCAAATGCATAGGATATGAAGTTGCCCAGCTCGCCAACGTTCATCAGAGTAAAACCAGTCCACCTGAAGCCTGATGAGCACACTGGAGCAATGCACTCGAAAATGGATGCTTACCACAGTTTAGATTTTAGATAGGCAGTTTCATTCGTTTGCTGGTCTTCATCACCTGCCCATCCTTGAGAGGACTCCGAGCCGCGCATCACGTTCCCACCGACCGGGAGTATAGCTGCCTGTTTAATCTTGTTCGGGGGCTTCTTGAATAATAATATTCGTCTAAAGAGTCCGGGGTTGCAAAATTCGTGTTCCGGAAGATCGTCCTCCCGGTCGAGGGCGATATTACTTCCGGAACGATAGGAAAGCAAAGGCTGAGATTCAAGGATGGGGATATGCCACTGCGGAGGAGACAAAGGTTCAGTGACAGTGTCTGAGTCCTCGTCTCGTTCGTTTGGACTTGGTCCGTACGGTAAACCTCGTCTGGGGGTCAACAGAGGTCTTATGTGCCCACTCCTATTAGCATGAAAGCATTTTTGCGCATCTAATCGCTTATGTGCCAACTTTTGCAGATTGAGTGCAAGGGATATGAGGACATTGCCCGATATTGCGACGACAATGCCGATGACATCTTCTATTGGCAAAGAAGGAAAATCGTCCATCTCAAACCAGAGCAGACAGCAAATAATTTGAGGCGATGGCTACACTGATGGCAACATGCACCGAGCGCCCGGAAGTGAAAATGCGAGAACCTCGTTTTGAAGGTGGAGGAGAAGTGATGTTTGAAATGGTCACATGTCCCCATCACTATTCCTGAAGTCTGTGTTCACATTCCCCTCTCATGCGTCCTCGCCACACACAACACTCCTTATCCGGATTTCCAATCCACTCAGTGGCATTTGTCGCCCCAAATGATATCGTCATTGGTGGTGGCGGTGGCTCGTCGAAAAGCGGTGTAAAGAACAAGCTGGTGTGGATCCAGCTCAATTACCCCGTGCACCGGAACTCAACCAGTCTTACAGCGGTTGTACTCTATAGGCTCGGACAGGTCTATTGTTTTCAAGAATGAGATAGAAGTGGAAGATGCCCCAACGAGTATGGCCGTCGACCTTGAGGCAGGCACTGGTCACTTCGAATGCCGGGATCATACTAACTTGCCGAAGTCGAGCAAAATTATATGTGGCATTAACAGCCCTCCTGCAAAGATACAACAGGGAGAAAATGTGAATTGTCGGATGTTCAGACTGAATGACGATGTGTATGTGTATTCATCGCGAGCATCATCAACTTGCCGAACTACCTCTCAGGTTTCATCCAGACAAATTCATAAGCACCCTACCACCAGATGAGGATGACTATCAAGTACAGTTTTATTGCTTTTTGAAAATCAGAGAGTTGAATAGGTCACAGAAGGTTACTGTGCTTTCCCCGAAAGGTAACTTGGTCGCTGTGGCAGGTTGTCATGATGTATGCATCAATCTTCCGTTCTTAGCTTTGATTCTGAAATTGTTATAGCTGTCTCTTTTATTATTTCCCAGTCTTATACCGGCCGCTTGCTCTGTTCAGCTGGCAAAAGAGATTTACGATGCTACTTTCTCCTCCACCGGCGAGATTGTAAACTCATTATCGATTCAGTACTCACTCAGACTTAATTGCTCAATAGTTCGTGGTCGCAACGACGCACAATCTTCATGTCTACTCCACAAAAATGCTTGCTATGTCAACACCGTCGAGGAAGAGCAAAAACAAAAACAACTCATTCATGGAGAAGACAAAAAGTCTGGAGCTTCTACAAACAATAGATCTGCCCAATTCGATAGGTCCCGGAGCTTGTACTTTTCGATCAGTGAGGTACGTATGACTTTGTGGGAGGCTCTAGTACACGTTAAGGCTAGTTCCAGATATCACCCATGTGACGATGACGTGGTATATACTGTCATCAATGCTTCTCTGCCCCGTGGGCCTGGTCATAAGACGCCAGCGCGAAGAGGATACATCCTCAAGTGGAACACCCAAACATGGACTGTGGAAAAGCACAAAAAAGTTGGTGACAAGGGTTTAACCGCTTTTGATATCAGGTCAGTAACAATATGAACTAGTCTAGCTGTGTATTACCGACATGCCTTCTCCAGCTTGGATGGCCGATTCTTGGGTTATGGCTCATCGGATCTATCAATAGGGATTTTGGATACCAAAACCCTAACTGTTGGTGATACTAATATACACCTATCATCCCCCTCTAACTTGGCTTCTCTTAGCCATTGTGTACCATATTGAAAGCACATGAATTTCCACCAACTGCTGTCAAGTTTGATCCATCCACGAAACTCATAGCATCAGGAAGTGTAGACAGTACTCTCCGTATCATTGCCATACCAGAAGCTATTGGAGGTTTTTGTGAGTAGACCGAACTTGGGCTTGTGAACCTTGGCTGACCCAACTCGAGTAGCTTGGACAGTTATCATCCTAGCGCTAATGGGAATTTTGGTAGTCATTATCGCAGTTGTCATGCAAGACAAGCGACTTGGTTGGTAAGGTTCACGAGGTTATGGACTTAATTTATGTGCGAAACATTGTTAAGGTTCCTGTCGTATTTATAGAATATGAAAGAATTAATTTTAGTCGTAATCATCCTCCTCTACTAGCTTCCGTTTGACCTCGCCCGAGTTGGGAGTCGTTTGTACTTCCTCCATGCCGTCGCTCTCTTCTTCATCGTCCCCACCTGCGAATAGACCGTCTTCTTCCTCACCAGCATCACTTCCTTCATCCACTTCTTGTGTGCTTGCTCCGGCAGCCGGAGTTCCAAACATCTCAATATCAGAAGGTGTGGCAATTGCACTAATTGGAAAAGGAGCTTCTTGAGATTCTTGAGGTACAGGTTGAAGAGTTGGGACAGGTGCTAGCTCCATATCCTCATCCATGTCCTGTTCTTCTAGTTCTTCCAGCTCTTCCTCCTCCTCTTCTGATTCTTCCACATCATCCATTTCATCGTAGATTTTAACATCAGGAGGAGGTCTGTTTGGAATGATATTGAAATCCACATTTGTGAGGCATTCTGACTGTGGTGGCAGCCGCACACCAAATACTTCAGGAACGGCAGGCAAAGGCACTGCATTAACCTCATTTGCCATTGAAAGGATATACTAGATGGAAAGAAACGATTGAGTAGAGCTCAAGTAGGAGACTACCATCGCACCTCTTTTGGAACGCGACCGCCGAACTCCCAACCGACACGTGCTTGTACAGCGAGAGTTACGTCGTTCATCTCAACCTTACCTCCTCTCCCAGCATGCTCGGCGTATACACTTGCATCTGTCAACACCTGTGCAGTGTATCTATGTGAAAATTCAAGGAGTTGGTGTAGGACCCCTGGCTGAGCATCTTGAACACTTGGACTTGAGGACAACAGAAGAGCCACTGCGCGAGCTGTGCTTGGGATGTTCTCTGTCTGCCGCGAAGATAACGACAAGGTTGTCATCTTGGCGTTATATGTGTTGCTCGCTGCATTGCTGTTACCAATTACCACAAATCATTTGCTGGGTATTATTTGGCCGTGTTTATCTGCGGCCTCGACACTGTTGCCGGGGTGGTTGCGTACACAAGTTATTCACAGATTATTATTATCACTTAGGCATCCACCGGATGCTTGTTCTCAGAGGCTAATTGGAGTCCCTGACCCGGACTCAAACTAATGAGGCTTCCGGAGTGGCATGGCACGTGCCAGTCAACAGCCAATCAGATTGGAGCACTGACCAGTATGACAAAGCGAATTTATGTATTAGGAACTTGTATCAGGAACTTCTCCACTTTCTTCCGTTAGCCACGATCTGCCATGTTTCGCTCTACAATCGCCAGACCTTTGCTTGCAGCTGCTCGACCAGCTTCAATGCGTTCTGTTGCACGGCCAGTCACCGTGACTCGCCATTATCACGAGAAAGTTATCTCTCATTATGAACGGCCCAGAAACGTATGTGTCTCACTCTTCAGTGGGAGCACATGTAGATTCTGTTATCTGATAATACATCCTCTGCTCTCTAGGTCGGCTCTCTTCCCAAGAATGATATAAATGTTGGAACTGGACTCGTAGGAGCACCTGCGTGAGTGTTTTTGTGTTGGCTGCAACTATTTTCCGGAGCTAACCGGTTTTCTATAGATGTGGGGATGTTATGAAGTTGCAAATTCGTGTGGATGAAAATGGAATCATTTCAGACGTCAAGTTCAAGACGTTTGGATGTGGAAGCGCTATTGCTTCAAGTTCGTACATGACTGAACGTGTCAAGGGTCTCAGCCTGGAGGAGGCTGGTGAAATCAAGAACACTGAGATTGCCAAGGAACTCTGTCTTCCTCCTGTGAAATTGCATTGCTCAAGTCTGTTCAGTTATACCTTTCAAATTTCGTATCACTAAGAAAATGTTTCAGTGCTAGCGGAGGATGCTATCCAGTCGGCTATCCGTGATTACCGCTCTAAACGACAGCAAGTAAAGCAGAATCAGAGTTTCGTCAGCGCAGCTCAAACAAATGGCGAGGCTCCAACACTAGCAGCTCCCTAAAGCCAGGTCTTCAAGGTTTACTATCAATACCTTCCTCCCTGTTCTTTTCATCCTAGTTGCCTTTGATTATGATTCTGCACGATGTATCACTATCCATTTTATGCATGCTATTCAGACAAAGAATAGATCTCTTAATCAACCGGGCAGGAATCTGAAGGTCCACACAAAGCTTAGGTGCCTTGTTGACCCGCAAAGGAAAAGGTTCCTGAGCCAAACCATTTCTCGTTAGCCTCCTTCACTCGTTGTGCCATCGCTGCTTTGTTAGTGAGTTCAAAACCTGGCGCAAAGATGTCAAACTCTGAACCCTGGATATCCAGACCGACTCACCTTGAGCTGGCGTTACACTTAATGATGTTGCTGTGCCCGAAATCTGAGCTGCCTGAGCTGATCGAGTAATCGCAGCGGTTCTGAGTTTGTTTGCTTTTGAAAGTTTCGCTACAATGAACAGTGAGTATCTGAGCTTATTGCATCGCCCACGTCAACACTCACCTCGACTTTTAGCATCTCCCATTCCAGCACGGACCTTGCCTGTCCCAACTCCAATGAGACCCAGACCCTTGGTCTGATCGAATGCTCCAACC
>Ga0153924_1000212_pt1 | contig 38725 bp, 31 predicted proteins | sample TSNJ008MetaG_FD_104709 | JGI IMG/M metagenome (GOLD analysis project Ga0153924, IMG submission 104709) | Attine ant fungus gardens microbial communities from New Jersey, USA - TSNJ008 MetaG | ecosystem: Host-associated > Fungi > Mycelium > Unclassified | place: USA: New Jersey, Wharton State...
CTTCGCTCGCTACGCTCAGGGTGACAAGATTCGCGCGCCGAGTATCGGCGCGGCCCTTCGACTGCGCTCGCTTCGCTCGCTACGCTCAGGGTGACAAGATTCGCGCGCCGAGCATGGGCGCGGACCGCTACGCCTCGCGCTCGCGATGACGCGCGAGCAGAACCTTGCGTGAGACGCTGCGCACCGACGTCGTGCCCGTGAGTGCCATCGACACGTCGAGTTCGTTGCGAAGGATTTGGATCGCGCGGGTGACGCCGGCCTCGCCGGCTGCGCCTAATCCGTAGATATACGCACGCCCGAGCAGACACGAGCGCGCTCCGAGTGCCAGAGCGCGCAGCACGTCCTGACCGCTGCGGATGCCGCCGTCGAAGAGAACTTCGATCTCAGCGCCGACGGCGTCGACAATGCGCGGCAGTGCCGAGATCGTTGACGGCGCGCCGTCCAGCTGTCTCCCGCCATGATTCGAGACAACGATCGCCGTAATGCCGCTGCGCGCTGCGATTCGTGCATCTTCGGGATCCAACACGCCTTTCACCACGAGACGCCCCGGCCACGCTTCCCGAATCCACTCGATATCGCGCCAGTTGAGCGTCGGATCGAACTGTTTGGAAACCCACGAGGTCAGCGTCGTGACGTTGTCCATACCTTTGATGCCGGCGAGATTGCCGAACGTCTTGCGTTTGCCGCGCAATACGGAGAGCACCCAAGCGGGTTTGGTTGCTACGTCGAGCAAATTCGCCACCGTCACCTCAGGCGGAACGGTGACGCCGTTCTTGATGTCGCAGTGGCGCTGGCCGAGCATGTTCATGTCCATCGTGACCATCAGCGCGCTGCACTTTGCGGCGATCGCGCGCGCAATCATCTCGCGCACGAACCCGCGATCGCGCATGACGTACAGCTGAAACCAGAACGGCTTCTTGACGGCACCAGCCACGTCTTCGATCGAACAGATCGACATCGTGCTCAAACAGAATGGAATTCCCGCGGCCTGCGCTGCGCGGCACGCGAGGATCTCTCCGTCGCCGTGCTGCATGCCGCACAGACCGATCGGCCCGAAACCGAATGGCAGCGCCGCTTCTTCACCGACAATCGTCGTGGAAAGCTCGCGCGTTCCCACGTCGATCCCGATGCGCTGCCGAAATTGCAGCGCTTCTAGATCGTCTCGGTTTGCATGCAGGGTCGATTGCGTGTACGAGCCGTGATCGCCGTACTGGAAAAAAGCTCGCGGAACGCGCCGCCGCGCCATCTCGCGCAGATCGTCGATCGAGGTCGCCTTGCGCAGCGGAAAGCTCACTCGAAGAACGACTCCAAGAACGTCGATTGAAACGCCCGCAGATTTTCCGCTGCTTGAGGCGAGGGGTCCATCCAATCGTTGACCATCAGCGCAAAGATCAGCGTACCGTGCGGCGTTTCCAAATACCCCGCCAGGGTTCGCGTGTGATTGACGGTGCCCGTCTTGGCAATGACGTTACCGGCCAGCGGCGCAAACGTGAAGCGCGTGCGCAGCGTGCCGCTTCGGCCACCCACGGGAAGCGCTGCCAGGACGGTGCTACGGTTCGGTCCGTTCCAATCGTGGGCGAGAACCGTAACCAAATCGCGCGCGGTGATGCGATCGTACGCCGAGAGACCGGATCCGTCGACGAGCGTCGCCGTGCGCGGATCGATGCCGATCGTTTGCAACCACGTGCGTTCGCGCGCCAAGCCGCGCTCGCGAGTATCGCCGGTTCCCGTTGTGTCGGATTGGCCGAGCGCGTCAAGCAGCGATTCCGCGAGCAGATTGTCGCTGGGCAACCACATGAACTTGAGTAACTCCGGCAGCGCGGATGAGTGATGCGTCCACAGCACGCGCGCGCCGGCAGGCGTTGCGGCCATACGCGGCGCTGCATCGAAGCGCACTCCGGCGGCAACGAGTGCGTCTTGAGCTAGCGCGAGCGTCACGGCCGCCGGGTCGAGCACGGCAACGGCGAAGTCGGCCGTTTTCGAATCGGCCGGCAAACTGCCGGTTAGTTTCAAGGTGTAAGGCGCACTCCAATCAACGCGCACGTCGGTCGTGTCGGCCGAGTGGGCAGGCCCGGTTACGGCGTCGCTGACGATCGTGGCTGCTGATGTCGCAGGAACCGCCGTTACGATCAGCGGCGTACCCACGGCGCCCGGTTGCAGGTGCACGCGTAGCGCGTTTTCGTCAACCGAGAGCGCACTAGGCGGTGCTCCGTAGTAGTACGGGAGATCGTCGAGCGCCCAGCCGTCGGGGTATTCGGGCGCAACGACTGCGGTTGCATCGCCCGCGAGGGCCGTGAAATGCCTTTGATCCGACAATGCCAGCGTTCGTGCGGCATCGGTAAAATCCGTGTCGCGCAAAAGCGGATCGCCGGTTCCGCGCAGGTAGAGCGTCGTGCCGTCCGTTGCAATCGTCGTTGTGAACGAGAAGCCGGTTCCGAGGCCGTCGAGCGTCGCCGATCCTACCACCAATTTCAGCGTGGAGGCCGGCATCATCGCGTCGTCGGCGTTGCGCGCAAACAGCACCGCCCCAGTGGATGCGTCGATCACGTACGCGCTCACTTGTGCGCCATGCAGCGTCGGTGCATCGAAAAGCGCTGGCGGCATGAGCAATGCGATAAGACCCAACATGCAGAACCCTTCGCGCGCAATAATCCGTTGTCATCCCAGTGCGAGGAACCGCCGAGACCCCCCAGCGTCCCACCTGAATGGCCATTCGTCCAAACGTCGAAACCCGGTTCATGAGCGAAAGCACTTGTACTCATCTCGACCATATCCACGACGTGAAGCCGAACTCGACCGGATGCGAGGAATGTCTGAAAATCGGCTCGTCATGGGTGCATTTGCGCGAGTGCCTCGAATGCGGCAACGTCGGCTGTTGTGACTCATCGCCGAATCGTCACGCGACCAAGCACTTCCACAAGACCCACCACCCGATCATTACTTCCCTCGAACCGGGCGAACACTGGAAATACTGCTACATCGACGAAGCAGTTTGGGCTTAATGCGTACCGCGCAGGGTGCGGCGCAATCGGTGGAAGTCGATTAGAGAGAAACTTTCCGCGGCGGAGGCTCGCCGAATCGCGCTGGCTGCGCAAGGTTTCAGCGTGCCTCGTCCGCGCGCCGTCACGCGTCGCCAACTGCGAGCGGTATTCGATCGTATCGGCGTCGTGCAGATGGATTCGGTCAACGTGCTGATCCGCTCGCATTATCTGCCGTTATTTTCACGGTTGGGCGCCTACGATACGTCGCTGTTCGAAGATTTTGCCTATGATCCGCGCCGGCGCGAGCTGTTCGAGTACTGGGGCCACGAGGCGTCGCTTGTGCCGCTGACGCTGCAACCCTTATTTCGCTGGCGCATGGCGCAAGCAGAGCGCCTTGAGGCGGGGTGGCGACACGTCAGGGAGATTGCCCGAACGCGATCTCACTTTATCGATGGAATTCTAAAGCAGATCCGGGAACGTGGAGCGCTGAGCGCGGGAGATTTGCTCGATGGTGGGAAGAGCGCCGGGTCCTGGTGGGGTTGGAGCGATGGAAAACGGGCGTTGGAATGGCTCTTTTGGGCGGGAAGAATTACAACGGCTTATCGCCGCGGGTTCGAACGCGTCTACGATCTCGTCGAACGCGTTATTCCAAAGGAGATTCTTGCCTTGCCGACCCCTTCGGAAGAAGAAGCGCAGCGTGAGCTGTTGCGCATCGCCGCGCGTGCGAACGGTGTTGCGACCGAGCGTGACTTACGCGATTATTTCCGTCTCTCCGTCTCAGAGGCGAAAAAAGGGATTGCTGAACTTCTCGAGAGCGGCGAGCTCATGGCGGTGGAAGTAGAAGGCTGGAAGCAGCCTGCGTATCTTTCTCCGTCGACGGCGGTGTCCCGTAAAATTGATGCTCGCGCGCTGCTCTCGCCGTTCGACTCCCTTATCTGGGAGCGTTCGCGAACGGAGCGGGTATTCGATTTTAGCTATCGCCTGGAGATCTACACGCCGGCGCATAAGCGCGTGCACGGATATTACGTTCTGCCCTTTCTTTACGGCGATCGCATCGTGGCGCGCCTTGACCTCAAATCGTCGCGCGCGGAAAAGACGCTCAACGTCCATGGCGTGCATTACGAGGACGGCGTTAAGAGCAGCCGGATTGTTGAGGCGCTCGCGACGGAGCTGCGAAGTATGGCAGCGTGGATGGGTCACGACGAAGTTCGCGTACTTACGCGATCCGCCGCCGCGAGACCAGTTCGTGACTATCTACGCAAGTGAAGGTCGTCGATCGATTCCCGTTGCGCCCAGACCTGCGGTTCTCCGGCGCCGACGGCTATGACCGCTGGGCGGGGGAAGAGGTTGTAGTTGCTCGCCATGCTGTAGGTGTACGCACCGGTCGTCAGCATCGCAACCAAATCGCCCGCGTGTAAGTCCTCCGGCAACATCGCTTCGCCGAGTTCATCGCTCTCGCATGAGCGTCCGCACACCATTGCGAGGCTGAGCGGCGTATCGGACGCACGCGCACTCACGACATGATGGTATGCCCCGTACAGCGCAGGCCGCGGATTGTCGGCCACGCTACCGTCGATGATGACGAAGCGCCGCCCCTCGAACCGCTTTACGGCGACCACGCGATACAACGACGTCCCCGCTGCACCAATGAGTGCGCGGCCCGGTTCGATCTCGACGCGCACGCCGCTCGGCACGACCCGCGCAACGGCATCGAGCGTTCCCGCAACGTCGAAGGCCTGATCTTGCGCATCTGGCCGCATTCGCACGCCGAACCCGCCGCCGATCACGATCGTATCCGCTTGGTCAAACCCTGCTTCACGTGCTTGCTGCAATGCAGCGACGAGGCGCCGCGCATTTTCGACGTATGGCATCGTGTCGTAAATCTGCGAGCCGACATGCGCGTGCACGCCGCGCAACCGCAGCGATGGATGCGCGCGCAAGATCTCGAGAGCGGCGTCTTCCTCGCTCGGCGCAAAGCCGAATTTGCTGCGATCCCCCGCGGTGCGGACGAAATCGTGGGTATGCGCCTCGATACCGGTGTTGAAGCGCAGCAACAGCTCGCATCCGCGACCACGCAGGAGCGAGGTGAGTCTACGCAGCTCGTCCATGCCGTCGACGACGATCCGGCCGACGCGTCCGTCGAGTGCAGCTTCCAACTCTTGCGTCGTTTTGCCGGCGCCATGCAACGTCAAGCGCCCGGCTTCGAATCCGCCGCGCTCCGCCGTCACGAGCTCGCCAAGCGAACACACGTCGATGCCGATCGGCCGCGGATGCAAATGGCGCACGAGTGCCGTCAACAGCAAGGCCTTGCCGGCATACGAGACGGCAATACCGTGCGGCGCGGCAGCCGCAAGCATTGCTTCGAGGGCGCCGTCGAGCACACGCAAATCCAGCACGACGAGTGGCGTGCCGAAGCGCTCGGCGAGCGTATCCGCACGCTCGCCGCCGATCGTAATCACGAAAATTGCGCCATGAATCGATCGATGCGATCTTGGTCGATGCCCGCGGCGAGCAGACGCACCCCGATCGCGTCTGACTGCTCCGGCGGCCACACCAACATGAACGGTGCCGTTCGGCCCTGCACTGCAGAAACGGTGAACCATTGCGCCGCGGCCGGAATCAATGCGGTCTGATAGCGGTCGAGATCGAACGCTACGTCCCCCGCACGCAGCGTCAGCGCGTGATCTAGGGCCATCACGATCGCCGGTCTGCTACTGGTGTCGAGTGATGCGGGCTCGTCGGTTGCGACGACCCGTTCGACGACGAAGCGGCTACTCGCGACCAATGCCGTTCGGGACAGCGCTTCGTAATCGTAGGTAATCGTTTCCACGGCCGATCGCTCACCGCGACCGTAGTCCAGCACGTCCGCAGCCTTCTGCACGTGAAGCTCGCGCGGTTTTCCGTCGCTGCCCACACGGTTCCAATCAAAGATGCGATAGGTCAAGTCGCTCGCTTGTTGCGTTTCGAACAGAATGATCCCTGCGCCGATTGCGTGCAGCGTTCCGGCGGGAAGGTAGTATGTCTGCCCCGCCTCCACCGGCACTCGCCTCAAAATATCCCCAAGCGTCCCGTCGGCCACGCGCCGCTCGTACTCCGCCCGCGTCGTGTTCACGGCCCAACCGTACACGAGCTGCGCATCTTCCTGCGCGGAAAGAATGTACCAGCATTCGGTCTTACCGTTGCGTTGATGCTCGACGCGTTGCGCGTATGCATCGTCAGGATGAACTTGAACCGAGAGCGAGTCACGCGCATCGATGATTTTGGTGAGAATGGGAAAGAGCGCGTTCGAATCCAAGTCACCGAGCAGCTTTGCACCGAGAAGCGCCCGCAGGTCGGCAATCGTCTTTCCGGCCAGCGGCCCATTGCGCACGCGGTTCGCGTCCCAGCATTCCCACGATTCGCCGATCTTCGTATTTGGGTCACCGGGCTTGCCGAACCGTCTGACCAATGCGTCGCCGCCCCAGATCGCCGAGGCTTCTTTAGGCTCGATCGCATAGGGATAGATCGAATCGTCGCTCAACGTCACTCCGTTCATCCGCGCGCCGGGCTACGGCGTACGATTAGCATATGTTCAAACTAGCTGCGCTCGTGCTCCTTGCCACAACCTCGCTCCAGCCCGTCCTTGCCGCACGCGATTGGATCGGCGCGCACGCGCAGGCCGCAGAGGTGGCCGGCAAGGTCGTGATCCTCGACGTTTTTACCGTCGACTGCATCAATTGCCGCAACGTCGTACCCACGCTGCGCTCGCTCTACTCCGCCGACCACGGCAAGGGGCTCGAGATCATCGGCATCCACAGCCCCGAGACCCCGGCTGAGAAGCAGCGGGACTATGTCACGGAGAATCTACGGCAGCAGGGCATCGTCTGGCCGGTCGCCATCGATAATGCGTTCTCGCTGTGGAACGCCTACGGCGTGAGCGCCTGGCCGACGCAACTCTTCTTCGATCGGCATGGTCGGTTGCGAAAGGTGATCGTCGGTGACTCGCAAGACGACCTGGTGCGGTCGACGACGGAGGCCCTGCTTGAAGAACGGTAAGCGTGCACGTCTACATCGGAATTGGATCGAACCTCGGGGACCGTCAAGCCAACATCTTGGCTGCGCTCCAGCGGCTGCGCGCCTACGCGCGGATCGGCCGTGTTTCCGCATTCTATGAAAGCGAGCCCGCCGACAACGCGGGCGGCCCGGCGTTCCTGAATATCGCCGCGCAAATCGACACCGAGGTTTCTCGCCCCGAATTCGAACGCGTCATGCGGGAGGTTGAACTCGCCGTCGGCCGGATCTCGAACACGCGCCTAGCCGCGCGACCAATCGATATCGATCTCCTCGCCTTTGGAGAATGGACGCACCCACAGCTCGCGCATCGCCCATATAACGCAATACCGCTTGCCGAGATCGCGCCGCAGTTTGCCCCTTTCGCAAAGAGCAACGGCATTGCGGCGCCTCGCCGGCGTGCGCGCAGCCTGCATTTTCTCGCCAATCGTCAAGAAGAGATGCCCGACGTTCGGCTTTCTCTCAATCGCGTTGGGGTTTCGCGCGTGCGTCGCATCGTGCAACTCGAAGTCGATGGCCAGCCGCGCGTTTTCAACGGTGAATTCACGATGGTCGCCGATCTCGCGCCCGACAAGGCGGGAGTGCACATGTCGCGCTTCTCCGAGATTCTCGAAGAGGCGACGCTCGACGTCCTTGCGGCGACCTCCGAACCGGCTCGCATCGAGCGACTGGTTGATGCGATTGCGCGGCATATCGTGCAAAGCCAGCGCGCCATCCGCGCCGACGTGCGTCTGCGAGCCGATTTCGGACTTGAACGCTGGACGCCCGTGAGCGGCAAGCGCGGCGAGGAGATTTACACCCTGGTCGGCATCGCGCACGCCGACGAACGCGGCACGCGCCGCGTCGTTGGCGTCGAAGCGGAAGGCATGACCGCTTGTCCGTGCGCGCAATCGATGGTGCGCGAGCACTCGTTGCACACGCTGATGGAAGCGGGTTTCTCGGAAGCCGACGCGTTGCGGGCCCTCGACGCGTTACCGGTCGCTACGCATAACCAGCGTGGCCGCGGCGCGGTCCTTCTCGGCGTCGACGACGATCATGCCGACGCCCTGCTCGCCGAGGATCTCGTCGAGATCGTCGAGAGCTCGATGTCGAGCGAAACCTACGACCTGCTCAAGCGCCCCGATGAATTCTTCATCGTCAACAAAGCGCATCACAATCCGAAATTCGTGGAAGACGTCGTTCGCGGCATCCTATCACGGTCGCTCGACATGTATGCCGACTTACCCGGCGACACGTTCGTTTTCGCAAGCCAGGTAAATTACGAATCGATTCACAAGCACGACGCATTCGCCGAGGCGTTCGGACTCTTCAGTGAATTTCGCGAGGAGCTGCGCACGGGCACGTACGTCACGACCAAAACCGATCTCGCCACCTGGCTCGGCACTCGCCCATCCCCCGTCCTGTCCGCGTCACCCTGAGCTGACCTCGTGTCACCCCCGCCTTGACTCGAGCGTTGCGTTGATGTAGGAGGCCACGTTTGTGATTCGTGCATTGTTGCTGATCGGTGCCATCACGCTGGCGACGCCGTCACCGTCACCGACACCGTCACCCACGCCGGTTCCGGCGTGTCTGCCCGCGCCGTGCCGGCCGCCAAAGCCTCCCACGATCTGCTTCGCGCGAACGTCAGAGTGCACTCAGCGACAATCCCACGTCGTGTTCGCCCAGTCTTCGCCCACGGTGTTACGCTGACCGTTCGTCCCGCGCGCGATATCGATCGCGCCGAACTCGCTCGGCTTCGTCACGCACTCTGGCCCGAGGGTTCGATCGCCGAACACGACGGCGAGCTCGTTAGCGCGTTCGAGGGAAACTTCTCTTCGCTTCCGTTTACAATTCTTGTCGCGCAGATTGGCGATCGAGTCGTGGGGTTCATCGAAGTCGGACTGCGTTCGCATGCAGACGGCTGCGACCAAGCGCATGCGGTGGGATTCATTGAGGGGTGGTACGTGGCGGCATCATTTCGCAACCAGGGCATCGGACGGGCGCTCGTTGCTGCGGCGGAGGACTGGTCACGCAGTCAAGGCTGCACCGAGATGGCTTCCGACGCGCTCAGCGATAACCAGACATCACAGCGCGCTCACGAGGCGCTCGGTTTCGAAGTCGTGGATCGCTGCGTTCACTATCGAAAAGGTCTCTAGCGGATTCTTTCCTCGAGTTTCGCGCATGCCTGTTCGATCCGGCCGCTTTGCGCGTGGCAGCAGTAACGAAGTGCGAACGCCACAATCGACGCAGCGCTCGTTAACCGTCGATCCGCCAGGCAGAGGGGCACCACCACCCCGGCGGCTAAGGAGCCGCAATGCGTGGAATCGGGATTCCGTTCTCGCCCAGCGCGCATCCGATCGCGTTCGGCGTCGACGACGTCGCCGCCGAGCAGAGGCGTTTGGAATCGCTGGGCGTGATCTTCAAGCAATTTCTCGACAGCGGCGTCTGCCACATGGCGTTTTTCGACGATCCCGACGGTAACGCGCAGATGCTACACCGCCGGTATGCTCCCGAGGACGCCGACTAGCTGATCGCATCGACGTTGTAGAAGTCTGATGTTTGGGGGAGTACCGTGAGTAACGCAACGGCAGGTGAGGGATGGGGACGTTCAACCCGCGCCCTTTGGGCTGGCGAGGAAGGTCTTTTTCCGTATGGCGCGGTCGTGATGCCGATCGTGCAAAACATCGCGTTCGGCTATGACACGCTCGCGGAGTGGCACGACGTCGCGATTGGAAAGCGAACGGGTCACATCTATTCCCGAAATACTAATCCTACGGTGGCTCTGTTTGAAGAGAAGATGCGTCAGCTGGAGGGAGCCGAAGCCGCGATCAGTTTTTCCTCGGGCATGGCTGCGATCAGTAACACGCTCTTGGAGTTGGTGCAACCTGGTGAACAAATCGTTTCCATTACGGAAACCTACGGTGGCACGAATCGACTAATCAGCGAGTTTTTGCCGCGCAATCACGTTAGAACAAGGCTGGCTAGGCCCGAAGATCAGACGGGTCTGGAGACGCTTATTGCCGACGGCACGCCATTGGTGTATCTCGAATCGCCGACGAACCCGACAATGCAGGTTGTTGACATCCAGCGCGTTTGCGAAGCAGCAAAACAAGCCGGAGCCATTGTCGTAGTGGACAATACCATTGCAACGCCGATTAATCAGAATCCGCTCTCACTCGGCGCGGACCTCGTGATCCACAGCGCCTCGAAGTTCATCGGTGGTCATGGCGATGCTATGGGTGGGGTCCTTTGCGGCCGTCGCGACCTCGTCAAGCGCGTATTTCGATACCGCGAAATCCATGGGGCGGCGTTGGATCCGTTCGCCGCGTTCCTTTTAGTGCGAGGGCTTAAGACGTTGGCCATTCGGATGGAGCGTCATAACGATAATGCACTGCGGGTCGCACAGTTCCTCGACGCCCATCCGGCCATCGAGCGCGTGTTTTATCCCGCGCTCCCTTCGCATCCCGGCCACGCAATTGCGTCGCGACAGATGCGAGGTTCGAGCGGCATGCTCAGCTTTGTCCTCAAAGAGGGTGGTGCGACCGTAGCCGACGTTCTCCAGCGTTTACGGTTAGCGCGGCGTGCTGCGTCGCTCGGACATGTCGAAACGTTTGCGGGGATCCCGTCGACGACCAGTCACGTCGAATGTTCCATGGAGCAGCGTAAAGCCATGGGGATACCCGAGTTGCTGATTCGGTACTCGGTGGGAATCGAAGATTCTTCCGACCTGTTGGCCGACTTAGAGAACGCGCTCACGTTATGAGACGACTTGATGTTCGAGCCTTGCTTGCTCTCACGCTCGTCGCATGTCTGCTTTGCACGGCTCAGCAGGCGAAAGCGGAGGTAGCGCCTAGAACGGTGGCGCCGACGCAGGTTTTCGAGGTCGGGATGCTGCGCGTCGAACACTTCCGCGCAGCCGGTAAAACGCCGCTGATCTTCATTCCCGCGCTCTACTGCGGATCGTGGGAATGGAACAAACAGATTGCTCTGCTTGCAGGTCGCTTCGACATGTACGCGGTGACGCTCCCGGGCTTCGACGGCCGGCCGCGCGACCACCAGCCGCACCTCATGGAGCGAGCCGCGGCGAGCGTAGCGCAACTCATCCGCGAACGCAGATTGCAGCGTCCGATCGTCATCGGACATAGCCTGGGAGGCACGATCTCCGTGCTCTTTGGCGAGACCTATCCGAACGACGCTGCCGGTATCATAGCCGTGGAAGGGGGCTATCCGGTCGCTCCCACCGCCGCAGAGCGCGAACGGCGCGCCGATGCCGCGTCGCAGCCGTATCTAGGCGTCGATTCACAGACGTTTGCGAAGCGGCTTCGCGCGAATCAATTGCAATTCGTCATCACGAGCAAGAGCGACGTCGACGCCGTTTCACGATATGCGGATCGCAGCGATCCTACCGCCGTCGCATTGTGGCTACGCGCAGCGCTCAACATGGACCTCACGCCGCAACTGGGCCGCATCCGCGTGCCTTTCGTTGAGATCGTGCCTTACAGCCGCGACATCGACCCGTATCGCGGATTTCCGACCCTAGCTGCGAAGAGAAACGCCTACCTGGCATGGGTTGCTCATGCGAGGAATGGACGTGTCATCATGATCGACGACGCACGCCACTTCGTGATGTTCGATCGTCCCGCGGCGTTCGATCGGGCGCTGCTCGCAAGCATTTCGGCTATGCAGTGACGCCGCCGTCTTACGGGTAGAGCCCGCGAAGCTTCGTCGCTTCGGCGACGCGATCGACGGCAACGGCATACGCACCCTTGCGCATGTTGATTTTGTGACGGCGCGACTGCTCGTAGACCTCACGGAACGCGCGAGTCATCTTGCGCTTGAGGCGTTCGTTGATCGCGTCTTCCTCCCAAAACGTCTCCTGCAAGTCTTGGACCCACTCGAAATAGGAGACGGTGACGCCTCCGGCGTTTGCGAGAATATCCGGGAGCACCATGATGTCGCGATCGAAGAGAATCTCGTCTGCTTCGGGTAGCGTTGGTCCGTTGGCTGCCTCGGCGACGATCTTGGCTCGAATTCGCGGCGCGTTTTCGGACGTGATCACCTTTTCCAAAGCCGCCGGGACGAGCACATCGCAGTCGTATTCGAGCACTTCCTTGTTGGTCAGTTTGTCTGCGCCGGAAAATCCCGCGACGGATCCGGTCTCCTGCTTGTAAGCAATGAGTCCGCTGACGTCGAGTCCCTTCGAGTTGGCGGCGCCGCCGTGGGAATCTGAAACCGCGACGATACGATATCCCGCTCGGCTCATCAGCTCGGCCGCATTGAGGCCGGCGTTGCCGAAGCCTTGAATCGCAACGCGCGTGCCTTCGATTTTGCGATCGAGCACATGCAGCGCCTCGTCGATCGTGTACAGACATCCGCGCGCCGTCGCCCTGTCGCGCCCGAGCGATCCGCCGATGGCGATCGGTTTTCCCGTCACGACGCCGGGTATCGAATAGCCGTGTTGCATGGAGAACGTGTCCATGATCCACGCCATGATCTGCGGCGTTGTATAAACGTCGGGAGCGGGGATATCTTTTTCGGGGCCGATGATGATCGATATTTCACTGGTGTAGCGGCGGGTAAGGTTTTCGAGCTCCTGGAGCGACATCGATTTGGGATCGCAAATCACCCCGCCCTTTGCGCCGCCGAACGGAATGTTCACCAGCGCGCACTTCCACGTCATCCACATGGCGAGGGCTTTGACCTCCTCGAGCGTGACGTCGGGATGGAAGCGGATTCCGCCCTTTCCCGGACCACGTGACATGTTGTGCTGCACGCGGTATCCGGAGAAGAAGCGGTATTCGCCGCTGTCCATTTTTACCGGAACCGAAACCTCCAGCACGCGTTTGGGAACGCGCAGATAGTTGTGAATGGTGTCACTTAGCCCGATCAGACGGGCGACTTCATCTAGCTGCCCTTGGGCCATCTCCCAGACATTGTCAGGAGCGACCGAGGCAGAACGATCGATCGATAAACTCATGTCTATCGATTACAACAGCAACGACACGCACCCCTGGACCGGCTATATAGGCAGCGCTTCGACGTTAAGGTCACCACCGAGCCGCTGCATCAACCAAACCTAAGACGCGATCCGTAGCCTCGGAACAACGTCGACCAGTACGGTCCCGGCGTCGGGCTTGGCCGCCGGCTGTGCTTGCATCTCGGCGCGACGGCGTGAAATCCAGCAATCGCAGCGTGCGCAATCACAACCGGATTCGTCGTGAAGGCGCGCGGGATGTCCGCATACGTCACACATGCGCGACGTAAGGACGGTACCAACGATCGACATCATGCCTACCTCCGACGGATTCCTTACACAACTATAGCCAAGATACCCGCACGAGTCGGGCGCTAATCGCGGGGACAAGGATGATCGCGATACATGTCGCAACGAGTGTTGCCGTGGACCTGGGCGTAAACTTTGAACGCGAGATTCGCGAGCAGCCCGATGCGTGGGAACGGATCGCGCGTTCCGACGCCGCGTCACGTCTTGCCGCCGTCCTCGAGGGTGAAATCGTGCTCGTCGGCAGCGGCAGCTCGCTGTTCGCCGCGCAGCTCGGCGCGATCGCTCTGCGCCGGCGTGGCGTGACCGCGCATGCGGTTGCGGCTACCGAAGCCCAAGGCGACGCAAAAGCGTACCAAGACCGCGCCGTCGTCGCAATCTCGCAAAGCGGTCGTTCGAGTGACGTGCTCGCGGCGCTGGATGCGCTGCGCCCGCGCTGCACCGTCGCGCTTACCAACACCGCCGAGTCTCCGCTCGGCGCGCGCGCCGATCTTACCATCGACATCGGCGCTGGGCCCGAGCGTGCGATCCCCGCAACCAAGAGCGTCTCGTGCACGATCGCGATCCTGCTCTCCGCCGCATCGCTGGTCGGCGGCGAACGCACGCGTGGCGCCGACGCATTGATCGGCACGGCGCGAACCGTTCGCACGTGGCTCGTCGATTCCGGCGTCAACGACGTCATGCGCGCGGCGGCGGATATCGCGATTCGTCACGATGTGATGGTGCTTGGGACCGACTACGGCGCGCCGATCGCCCGCGAGACTGCCCTAAAGTTCAAAGAGGCAACGTACCTGCATGCCGAGGGATTCGAGGCAGGAGAGTTCCGCCACGGCAGCGCCGCCATGGTCGACGGGTCCAGCGTCGTGATCGGAATCATGGATCGCGATGCAATCGAGATCGTAGGGCAGCCGCTGCGCGAAGCGCGAAAGACCGGCGCACTGCGCTACGTCGTCGGAACGCTCACGGTTGACGAAATTCCGCGCCTCGGCCCCATCGTTGACGACCCGTATAATACACTCGCTTGGCTCGTGACGGTGCAACTTCTCGCGCTTTACGTCGCACGGGCGCGCGGGATCGACAGCGATCGGCCGCGCGGCCTTACCAAAGCGATCGTCGCCGAATGAAGTCCAAGCGTCAGCTCACGCTCTGGGACTTGATCTTTTACGGAATTGTACTCATTCAGCCGACGGCGCCGGTGCCGCTTTTCGGCGTTGCGCAGAAGCTCTCCGACGGCCACACGGCGACGGTGCTGCTCGTAGCGATGTTTGCGATGATGATTACGGCGGTCAGCTATGGTCGCATGGCCGCAGTTCATCCGGCTGCCGGTTCCGCCTACACCTACGTCGGCAAGACCCTCAATCCGCATCTCGGATTTCTTGTCGGTTGGGCGATGTTTCTGGACTACCTCTTGCAGCCGCTGATCAACACGGTGTGGATCTCGATCGCCATGAGCGCCCGCTATCTGCCGCAGATACCCTACGTGCTGTGGGCTGCGCTCATCGCCGCGATTCTAACGGCGCTCAACTTGCGGGGCATTCGCTCGTCGGCGCGCGCCAACCAAATCCTGCTGGCGGCCATGTGCGTCGTCATCGTCGCGTTTATTGCGCTGGCAGTGCACTTTCTGTTTGCATCGGGCGGATGGAGCGGACTGATCTCGGCGCGTCCGTTCTACGATCCGGCGACGTTCGACTGGCACAAAATTTGGGGCGCGACGTCGTTCGCCGCGTTGACGTACATCGGCTTCGACGGCATCACTACGCTGACCGAGGATGCCAAGGATCCCAAACGCAACATCCTGCTCGCAACGGTCCTGGTTTGCGCGTTCACCGGTGTATTCGGCGGCTTGGAAGTGTACCTCGCGCAGCTGGTTTTCCCGAATTGGCACGCGTTCAAGGATCTCACCACGGCATTCATGGATGTGGCCAACCGTGTTGGCGGACCGTGGCTCTTCAACGGGATGGGCGTGATCCTGATTCTCGCTGCGTTCGGCAGCGGGCTCACCGGTAGCCTCGGAGCTGCCAAGCTACTCTTCGGGATGGGACGCGATAACGTGCTGCCGCGCAACGTTTTCGCGCACACCAGCGCAAACGGCGCAACGCCAACATACAACTTGCTCATCATCGGCGTGCTCACGTTCATCGGCGCCGTCCTGCTCGACCGCTACGGCAATGCCTACGAACTCTCGGGCGACATGCTGAACTTCGGGGCGTTTCTCGCCTTCATGGGCGTCAATCTCGCCACGTTCTGGCAGTTCACGTTCGCGCGTCCGCCCGAGCACAAGTGGAATCTACTAACCGACACGCTGCTCCCGATTGGCGGCGTCGTATTCTGCGCGGCGATCTGGTGGAACCTCAACCCGATCGCCATGCGAGTCGGCGGCATCTGGCTCGCCGCCGGCTTCATTTACATTGCGATCAAGACCCGCGGTTTCCGCAGCGCCCCGGTCATGATCGACTTTGGTTCGACTTAATTAACCGCTTGGTGAGCCAAGGGCAAGCGAAGGAGCGCCGCGACCTTAATGGAACCATAGATACTTAACGCGGACGGCAATCCGCAAGCGTTCACGTGGGCATTCGGTCCGCGCCATAGCGACAACTTTCTGGTGAATCAGGAGGTTATGCTATGCGACGTTCCTTCGATTTCCACTCTCGGATCGGCGGCATTTTGTGCGCGATCGTTGCTTCTATAACGATCGCGGCTTCGTCGTGCGCGCAAGCGTACGCAGCCGGCGGAGTTACGGGAATTTTGCGCGGAACCGTTGTCGATTCCAAGAGGAATGCGCCGGTTGCCGGCGCCACGGTCTTCGTGCGTGCGGGGTCGGGAAGTTACAAGGGCACGACCGACGCGCATGGTTTCTTCGCGTTTCTCGCGCTTCCGCCGGATACGTATTCCGTGCTTGTCAGCGCGAAGAATTACATCGACCAAACGCTGACCGGCGTAACGGTTTTCGGTGACGAGACCTTGCAACTCGGCACGATCAAGCTCGTGGCGGGCATCAAGACGATCGCGACCGTCACCTCGCGCAGTTCCACATCCGCGTTCCAACCGCATCAAACGATCGACGAGACGACATTCCAGGGCAATCGCGTCGATCAAGCGCTCGGCGAAGCCGGTTCGACGAATTACAATCAGCTCGTCATGTCGGCGCCGGGGGTCATCGAGAACACGAATTATCAGCCCGGCCCCGGCAACAGCAGCAACGCGTTTACAATTCGCGGCTCGGCTAGCGTCGAGATCGGGTACCAGTTCGACGGCGTTGACACGCGCGGGATGTTCTTCGACGAGAATCAGAGTGCCGGCTATCTCAACGGCGTCGGCGGCGGCGCGGGCGGCCTGCAGGTGGTGAGCGGCGCGGGTGATGCGACGCAAGGCGGCATCGGCGCGGGCGTCGTTAACGTGATTCCCGGACGCGGCACCTATCCCGGGACGGGATTCATCAGCTTCGATGCCTCGGGGCCGTGGTACGACCACTCGATCGCGGGCCAATACGGCATCGCGGCGCCGAATGGCCGCTATTCCGATTTCTTCTCATTTCGCGCGACACGTTCGGCTTGGCAGTACGCGCCCTACGGCGTAGATGTTTCAGATCTCAGCTCGTATTATGGCACCTCGTTCACCGCCGACAACGACGTGCTCAATAACTTTTACTATCGCTTCGGGAAGAACAACTCGCAGCAAATCCAGATTCTGACCGATTGGGCCGACCATCAGCAGTGGGCAAACGCCGGCGGTCTGGAATTTGCGAATTACTATCCGTACGATCCTTTCTCGCAAGCCTATTTCACGAGCGACTACAACGGAAATCCGATGTGGCCGAGCACGCCGAAAGATCCGAGCGGCGAGGGCTGGTATCAAAGTGTCATCCCTTATTATCAAGGTGTGCCGAAATGCAGCACGTATCCGTGCGTCGATCCACCCAAGCCGGATCAGCCTGAAGAGTACGTGTTCGGTCCGAACGACTTGCTCAAGATCGGTTATACGCGGCCGCTCGGCAACAACACGTCGTGGAACACGTTTTTCTACAACACCGGCGGCCTTGCGGCGTACAACGTGACCGGATCTTCGTCGTCGAACACGCTGGGATCGTATTTGCCCGGTTACAATCTCGCGGGTGGGCGGCGTGTCGGTTTTCAATCGCAAGCCATCATCGCCGCGAGCGACAAGAACACGCTCACGCTGATCGAGAAGTTCGAGAACGGCTTCCCGTATTGGTATCAACTGACGTACGGCAACACCTGGCAAGGCTTTGACGGTGGAGCGCTAATGGACGAGTCGGTTTCGCAAACGCCTTGTGCTTACAATCCGCTTACCGGAACGGACACGCAGACGGGAAATTGCTACATACCGACCGGCGCTCGCATTTCGGACTGGTACCTTCCGGTCAACGTCGGTCTGCCGGTGAGCGCGAGCAACCCGTGTATCGGTCCGGCGCTCGACAACGGTTATACGCCCAATGCGCCGACGGGCCAGGGATGCTACCTCTACGAGTGGCTGCTCTCGCACGGCGACTGGACCGGTAAATTGCCTGCGATTCCGTCGACCGGATTCGATTACATGGGCTCGGATTTCCAACAGTTCGGCCTTGGGTTGCGGGATCAATGGACGCCGAACCAACGTCTCACGCTCGACTACGGCGTTCGCGTGGACGGACAGAATCTCAAGTGGGCGGGCGACACGATGCTGAACAAGGATTTGGACAACACCGCCGACATCGGCGACGGCTACGCGACACTTCCGAACAGCTACCTCTACCCGCGTGTAATCGAACCGCGCATCGCCCTCAACTATCTCCTCACGCAGCACGACAGCTTGAACTTTAGCTTCGGGCGCTCGGCGAGTTTCTTCTTCGGTCAGACAGCGGGAACGCCAACCAGCATCACCGGCGTCGCGCCGATTCTCTGGCAGATTCCCGCGAAAGATTTCGGCGATGTCAACTACAACCCGGCAACGGGCGAGGGCCCGGCATGCGGCAGCGGCTGGCATCCGCCCGGACAAGGCGCGAACGGAACCTACGCTCCCAATCCCAACGTGTACTTTTCCGGCGAAGGCGTGCTAGGAACGCCCGGCAATTACTTCGAGTGCGAGAACTACGCGCAGTCAGTCTATTGGGCATTCGATCAAGCCTACGCGGCGCCCGACATCGGCGGCCAAACGGTAGCAACGTACAGCAATTGGGACTTCACGTGGAGCCATGAATTTCGTAGCGGCTGGGGACAGAAGTTTACCGGCTATTTCCGCCGCGGCTACAACACCTATCAAACGGCCTTGCTCAACGCGGGTCCGCCGGATCCGGTAACGGGCCAGCAGATCGAAGGCTCGTTCCAAGAGCAGCAGGTCGGCACGACCAAAACGTGGGGCCTGGAATACATGCTCACGACGCCCGACCGGCCGTGGGGCTGGAGCGGTTTCCTGACCTTGAACTATGTCAACGCATTGACCACGACACCGCCCGTCTCAAATTCGGATAGCATTCCCGCGGTTGCACAATATTTGTATGAAACCGGTGCGCTCTTCCACACGTCGTATCTTCCGCCGCTCTCGGGCGTAGCCGGCCTTGAGTACAAGACGAAGAACGGTATTACGATCAATCCGATCCTAAGCGCCGACGGCGGCATTCCGTTCGGCGTCGGGACGACATCCTACGGATTCATCAACGGTAAGCTCTATCAGATTCCAACGGGAAATCTCGGACAGAACTTGCCCTACGCTGGGCCCGGTGAGCCGCTGCAAGCCTATAATGCGGAATGCTATGACGATCCGGCATTCGCCGGCAGTTACTTCCATCCAAAATACGTCGCATGCCGCGGCGATAGTGAATCCGTGCTTGCCGGTCAAACGCTGACCCGGCCGCGCATGAACATGGATCTGAGTTTAAAGTGGGAGCATCGTACCGTAACCTACGGCGTCTACGTTAGCAACGTGTTTAACCAGATACGCAGCGAGCCGGGTATCAATGAAGCATGGCAACCCGTCGCCACCGGAGTCGGCGGTGCGCAAACCGGTCAGTATTCGGGAGCCTATCCGTATCTTTTGAGCAACGGTGTGCTGGTACCGAATCCACTCTATCAAGCCGGTGGGCGCAACGAACCCGCCTTCAATGAGTCGTGGCTGCCGTTCCCGGAACTGTACGTGCCGGGGCGGATCGTGCGCGCGTACGTGCAGTTCGGACTTGGAAAACAGCCGTGAACAAGGGAACTATGACAACGAAATTCGTTTTGGCCGCAGTTGCTGTGGCAAGCTTGCTAAGCGCCGCGGGATGCGGCGGTGCGGCAACCAGCGCTCCGCCCGTCACGACCGTGAATCCGTCGAGCCCGAGTTACTCGTCGCTGCAATTTGCAGTTGGAACTGCGAACATCTACGGTGAGACGCAGATCGGCCTGAACGTCGTTTCGACGTTCCGTCAAAATAGTGGAGCAAGCGCGACCGGCGTCAACACACCGACGCTCAAAGGTGTCTTCCGCGTTACAGCGGCGGCAGTGCCGTCGTATGCTGAATCGAGTCCGTCTAACAGCGGGTTTCCCGATCCGTACGTAACGCTTTTCAACGGCGGTCCCAGCGTGCGCGAAGTCGGCGGCAATACGCTCTTTGGTACGCCGCAAACCGTAGCCGCGGGCACGCCGTCATGCGACGGGCCGGGGCCCTTCCCGGCACCGCCGCCCGGGCAGAGTTTCGTTACGTGTCCATCGGGTCTGGCCGCCAACACCTCGACGTTCGGACAAAGCGGCGGCGTTTTCGCCATGGGATTAGCCCCGTATAACGCGGTTGCGGAAACGGGACAAGCCTACAGCTATCAACCGTATCCGCAGCCGCTCTTCGGCTCAGCCGATCTGACCTCGTCGTATCAGTTCATTCCCTGGGGCGGTCCACCGGCGTTTGATCCCGATCACACCGGCATGGGCGAGCGTGACGGCGCGGGAGCGATCAACGGCATCGATTCATTCGGCGATCCGTATTTTCTCGGTGTCGGTGAAGGCGTAACCGTCGTCGACGGAATCATTCCGTCGAGCGGAAGCTATACGCTGAACGTTGCGATCGCAACGATCGGGAACGGCGGCGCAATCACCACGAGCAACGTCAGCAAGACCGCATCGCTCAACGCCGGCACGATTCTGCCGACGATCACCGCACCGCTGTTCACGCCCGACGGGAAAGGCGGAGGCACGTTCTCCGTCACGTTGCCCGGCGGCGTAACCGAGGCATACGTCCAGATCGTCGATTACGGTCCGGGCGGCGGACCGAACGACGGCGCCGCGCCAACGCCGGCGAACTGTCAGGGCGCGCGCGGTACGAGCTTTGCACCGGTGTATTACACGATTCATGTGACCAGCGCAAGCACGGCGTACGCGCTGCCCGATACGATCGGTCCAAATCTGGCAACGTCGGGCGGTGCAACGAATCTGGAGCCTAGCCCATCGATTTGCACGGCTGCTCAGAATACGTCGAAGATCGGTTCGGCTACGAACGGCGACGACGTCGTAATGCAAATGGTCGGCTTTGACTATCCGATCTATCAGGCAGCTCTCGGTCTCACGCAGTCCTCGACGCCGGAGAATCCTACAATTACCGGTGCATCGGGACAGGCCGACGTTACGATCTCGCGAGCGGTGGAGCAAGACGACGGTGCAACCGCTGCACCGGTTACTCTTCGCCGGGGACTGCCGCAGCGTGTTCACGCGTATCACCGCATTCGTCGCTAGTTTGGTCTGCTGCGGCGCGATTGCGTCCGCAGCAGCAATGCCGTTCGATCCGATCGCAATCGATGTGACGACGGATCACGCGATTGCCACGTTTCGTCCGATCGAAGCGATGGGCTCTACGGTCGATAAAGAACCGATGGGATCGATTCCGCGCCTCTACGCTCGGCGCAACGTCGATGCGATGCTCGGCGCCGGGCTTGGATGGCTGAGCTATCGGCTGTTTACCGAGCTCTCGAGCCAAGACTGGCACTGGAATCCGCGCGGACATTTCTCCGCAGGCGATCGCGGGTACTGGACGAGCTCCAGCTCTACGAGCGGTCCGCTCATCACCGACTCGTACCAATACGCGTTGCCGCATCGCGGCTCCACGAGCGATCAAGGCAACAACGCGTCGTACTCGCGCATCGACGACGGAGATCCCTCGACGTATTGGAAGAGCAATCCGTATCTAACGCATCTCTTCACGCACCAACCGGATTCCGCACATCCGCAGTGGGTCGTGGCCGATCTTGGGAAGAAGCGCGCGATCGACACCGTGCGGATCGCGTGGGGAAACCCGTATGCAACGCGCTATGCCTTTGGATATTGGACGGGCGACGACCCGTTCAACGATCCCGGTCACGGACGATGGATTCCGTTTGCGAACGGCACGCCGGTTCGCGCGCGGTGGGTGCGCCTGCTTATGACGGCATCGTCGAACACCTGCGATACGCATGGGCCAAGCGATCCTCGCAACTGCGTCGGCTACGCAATTCGCGAGCTCTCCATCGGACGAATGCAAAACGGCGGCTTCATCGATCTCGTGCGCCACGCTGCGGGCGCGCGTCAAACGCCGATGATGGTCTCCTCAGTCGATCCATGGCATAGTGTGGCCGACAAAGTGCGCGATCAGGAGCAGCCGGGGCTCGATCTGATCGCGCGCAGCGGCTTAATTCACGGCGGCGTGGGCGGTACGTATCCGGTCGCGATGCTGTACAGCACGCCCGAGAACGCGGTCGCGGAGGTGCGGTACTTGCGCAATCGCGGCTATCCGATTCGCTTTATTGAATTGGGGGAAGAGCCCGACGGCCAGTACGTCACACCGGAAGACGACGCCGAGCTGTACGCCCAGTGGGCGCGCGCGCTGCACGCAAACGATCCGTCGCTCAGGCTCGGCGGACCGGTGTTCTCGGGCGCGAACGACGACATCCCGGCCTGGCCGGATGCTCGGGGCGACGTTTCCTGGCTGCACCGTTTTCTGAATTACCTGCGAGCGCGCAATGCGCTCGACCAGCTTTCGTTCTTTTCGTTCGAGCACTATCCGTTCGACGGATGCGAACACGGCGTGAAACTGCGCGCAGACTTGCTTTCCGAGGCGGGGCTGATGCGCCATATGACGCAAGTGTGGCGCGGCGACGGATTGCCGCCGCGTATTCCCATGTACGTCACCGAAGCAAATTTTTCCGCAGTGAACTTCACGCAAACGCCGATGCAAATCGAAGGCGGGCTGTGGCTCGCAGACTACTTTGCCAGCGCGCTCGCAAACGGCGTCAAGGGCGTCGTCTATTATCAATCCGAACCCGTGCCGCTCTCGCAAAATGCGGGATGTCCGAAGGACTGGGGTAATCTCACGATGTTCGTTGCCGGCAATGACGCGCGCATTCGCGCGTACGGTGCGCAGTACTACGCTGCGCAGATGCTGGCGAAGCAGTGGGTGCAGCCGGGTGACGGGCGGCACGAGATGTATCGGGCGCGTACGGCGACGCCGCTGCTCACGGCCTATGTTGTGAAACGGCCCGACGGTCAGTGGTCGGTGCTGATCGACAACAAAGACGAGCGCGCCCATGCCGTCACGATTTCGCTACCGTTTGCCGGGACGATAACGTGCGTCACGTTCGGTCCCTCGCAATACGTGTGGCATGCGCAAGGAGCGAACTCGCAACCGCGACCGGACGATCCGCCTGCGATCGCGCGCATCCCGGCATCGTCGTCGTACATCGTTCCCGCCGATTCGCTGGTCGTGTTGCGCGGACGCGTGCACTGACATGCTTGCTGCGCTCGTCCTCGGGCTCGTCACCATCCGTGTCGATACGACACATGCCGTTGCGCACATTCGTCCGGATCGGGCAATCGGATCCGCAATCGACTCGGATCCACCCGGAAAGATTCCGCTGCTCTATTCGGTGCCGCGCGTGAAGGAGATGCTGGCGTCGGGACTCGGCACGATCAGCTACCGGCTCTATACGGAGTTGTCGATCCAAGACTGGCACTGGAATCCGGCCGGCTCATTCAGTGATGCGGCGAAGCAGCAAGGATACTGGACGAGCGACGCGCAGCCCGGCACACCGATCGTGGATTCGTATGGCTATCGTCTTCCACATCGCGGCGACACGCGCGATCAAGGCGATGATAACGGCTACTCGCGCATCGATGACGGCGATCCAAACACGTATTGGAAGAGCGATCCCTATCTCAGTTCCCGCTACACACACGAACCGGATAGCGCCCATCCACAGTGGGTGGTCGTCGATCTTGGAAAAGTGCAAAGTGTCGATGCGATCCAAATCACGTGGGCAAATCCGTATGCGACCCGATACAACGTCGAGTATTGGGTCGGCTCGGGCGATGCGATACTCGACGAAGGCAACGGACGGTGGATTCCTTTCGAGCACGGCGCCATTTCGGAGGGGAGGGGCGGCACCGTCCTCACACGCCTTTCCCAAAGCCCGATACGCGCGCGGTGGGTTCGCGTCTTGATGAGCGCGTCCTCGAATACGTGCGATACGCATGGCTCGAGCGATCCGCGCAATTGCGTCGGCTATGCCGTGAGCGACATCGGCGTTGGGACCCTGGATGCGAACGGTTCGCTTGCAGATCTGGTCGTCCGCTCCACCTGCGGCGGCGATCCCGAAGCGAAGCGCGGGTGCACTGATCATCAAACGGTGATGTGGACTTCCTCGGACGATCCATGGCACAGCGCCGCCGATCGCGTAACCGCCGATCAGGACCAACCCGGTCTCGACATCGTTTCGACCAGCGGCATCACTCGCGGCCTGCCGATGATGTATGCAGTCCCGCTCTACTACTCGACGCCGGAGAATGCCGCCAACGAGATTCGCTATCTTGAGGCGCGTCGATATCCGATCTCCTACGTCGAGATGGGAGAAGAAGTCGACGGGCAGTACGCGCTCCCTGAAGACTACGGCGCGCTCTACATCGAGTTTGCCGATGCGATACACGCGGTCGACCCCAGGATCAAGCTGGGAGGCCCAGTCTTCGAAGGCTTCAATACCGACCTGGCCGCGTGGCGCGACACGCAAGGCCGCACGTCATGGCTCACGCGTTTCATTGATTATTTGAAACGCCGCGGGCATTTGAGCGATCTGGCGTTTATGTCGTTCGAGCACTATCCGTTCCACGCGTGCGACGAGGGCGATCAACTCCAGGACGATCTTTTGCGCGAACCCGACCTGATCCGCAGCATGGTACAGATCTTCCGCAGCGACGGCGTGCCGCCCAAGGTGCCGATGTTCATCACGGAATCGAACTTCGCCGCCGACGGCGGCTCGCAACCGGAGCGCGTCGACGGCGCGCTCTGGATGGCCGACTACATCGCGTCGTCGCTCAGCTCGGGAATCGCGGCCATCAACTACTATCAATACGAGACCGAGCCGCTGAGCTCGAATCCACACTGCGGGCGGTACGGCTCCTATACGTTGTTCATCACCGATCGGGATTACACGATTCGCGCGCGCGATGCCGCATTCTACACCGCACAAATGCTGACACAGCAGTGGCTGCTCCCCGGCGATGGGCTGCACGCGATCTATCCGGTAACGACCAGCCTGGGCAGCAATCGCGCGCTGATTACCGCGTACGATGCGAAGCGACCCGACGGCCAGTGGTCGCTGCTCTTGGTCAACAAGGATTTTCGCTCGCGCGAGGTTCGCATCGACGGCCTAGGCCAGCCCGTTTCTTACGCCACGTTCGGCGAGGATCAATATCTCTGGAGCGGATTCGATCCGAACGCGCTTCCCTCACCCGACCTCGGTATCACGCATCAGTCGCTGCGGGCCGGCCCATATTACCGCCTGCCGGCGCGCTCCATCTCCGTGATTCGATTCCGGTAACGCGGGCCGAGGCAGAAGGCTGCAATTAGCCACTCAACTCTCGCCGAGGCGCAGGTGCCGTGCGAAGTGTAGCGGCGCAGCGATCGGCTCGAACGGCGATTGATTCAAAGAAGTTGTGTGCCAGGCGTATGTCCTTCAGCTAAGCTAGCATCATCTCGTGAAACGCGTCGAGCGGATTCACCTCTATCCGTCGGCCCACCAAAAGGCTGCGCTTCATGCTCGATGTTACGCGCGAGCTCTACAATGCCGCGCTGCAAGAACGGCGTGATGCCTATCGTTTGTGCGGCGTCTCGGTCTCGGCGAAGATGCAATACGCTGAACTGACGGCGTTGCGTAAACCGATGCAGCGGATCGATGGTCGCTTAGCGGCGGTGTACCGCGAATGCGAGGATGCCGTATTGCGCCGGCTCGATCTGGCCTACGCGGCCTTCTTTCGACGGTGCATTCGAGGTGAGGCGCCGGGCTTTCCACCGAGTTCCTTCGCAGCAAGGACGTGAGAGCGATTCGGCTTCATGCATCGCCGTGCGGCCGCCCAATCTACGAGAAGCTTGGTTTTACGCCGACGAGCGAAATGCAACTCTAGCCTGAGGGTGTCGCATGCGGCTGCTTCGAACTATCGCGCTGTTGTGGCCGAGCATCCGCTTAATCTGGCGATACGCTTCCTTCTGGAAATTACGGGGCTGGTGGGCTTCGCGCTGTGGGGGTGGCACACTCCCTCGGTACTGTGGGCGCGCGTGCTGCCGGTGATTGCGGTTCCGCTGATCGCCGCTACCGCATGGGGATTTCACGCCCTTGCGATCGTATACGGAGTCGTCGTGGTGCTGCAGAACATCGTGTCGTACGAGCGCTGGAAGCGCTTAATCACGTGAACGCTGCAAGGATGCTCGCACCGGCGCTTATGGCCGTGCTTACCCTGCTTTTGCCGATGTCGGGCGCTGCTCAAAGCGGCGACGTTGGGGATGGCATTCTGCCGCCGGATGCATCGCGCGTCGTATATGCTGTACGGCCAGACACGGCCGATCCGTCGATCAAGCGGTTTCTCGCGAGCAATATCATCATCTATCGGCGCTCGATCCCTGCCTCTGCTCCGCTGCTGGTGTTCATGCCGGGAACGGGCGGAACGCCTTGGAATTATCGTCGCTTCTTGGATACGGCGTCCCGGGCTGGCTATCGCGCGATCGGGTTGATGTACGACGACGTTCCAGCCGTAAACGTGGTCTGTCCTGGCGACGTCGATATGAATTGCAACGAGCATTTTCGCGAGAAGCGCATCTACGGTAACGACGTCAGCAATGTCATCGACGATCTGCCTGCGGAATCGATTGTCAACCGGGTGACCAAGCTCGTGCAATATCTCGCGAAGCAGCATCCGCGGGACGGTTGGGACGAGTATTTACTCGGTGACGGTGCCTTGAACTGGTCGCGCACCGCCGTCGGCGGACATTCGCAAGGTGCCGGGATGGCGGCGTTCATCGCCAAGGATCACGAGGTCTGCCGAGTGCTGCTCTTTTCGAGCCCGTGGGATTTTCACGAGCCCAACCAGATGCTCTCGCCCTGGCTGCGCAAGCCTTCTGCTACGCCGCTGAGCCGATGGTATGGCGTCTATCACACTCACGAGCCGATGGCGAGCCTCATTCAACGCGCCTATGTTGCTTTGGGCATTCCCGCCGCGCAGATCCGCGCGCTAAGCCTGGAACCGAACCGAAGCATAGTATCGTCTTCGGGTAACATGATTTATCACACAAGCGTCGTCGGAGATTACACGACGCCGATATCCGCAGCCGGCAGCCCCGCGTACGAGCCCGACTGGCTCTTTCTGCTCGGCGGCGATACGCTGTGCTGCCGGTGCACGATATGAATGTTTCGTTAGCGGAAAGCCCGGACGCGCTTGACCGGTTCCAAGAGCTCAACACCGAATATGAGGCGAGCCTGCCGCCGGAACTTCGCCATGCGGAGTTCGAGGAAGAACGAGCGAGGTTATATGAGATCTACGCGCCGCCAAACGCTGCGTTCGTCGCGGAGCTCGACGGAATTCCGTGCGGCTGCGTTGCGTTCGTGCAGCGTGATGCGTCAACTGGCGTCATCAGGCATCTCTACGTTCGCCCCGCGTTTCGGAAGCATGGTGTGGGCCGCGCACTGCTGGAAGCGCTGATTGAGCTGGCGCGCAAACGCGGCTACTCGCGCGTTGTGCTCGACACGCATCGCGAAGAACTGCAGGCCGCCTATCGTCTGTATCGCGCCTTCGGATTTACCGAGTGCGAGCCGTCGGGTAAGGTTGGCTACAGTTGCCCGACGTTCATGGACCTTGAATTGTAGTGTTCTCGAGTGCTTCGATTCGTTTCCCAAGGCTCGGGTGTGATGCGAAGAAGAACTCGTACCACATTGGTGGATCTTCCTCGGCGAGATTCTGATCGCGCAGCCGCTGGAACGCGCCGATCCCGCTGCGCGGATCGCGTGTCGTCTCGACTGCGAACACGTCGGCTGCCCATTCCCGCGATCGGGCAAAGAGGTTGACTGCCGGGCGCGCCGCCAGCATCCCCACGCCCAGCCACGCCGCAACACGCAGCAGCAGCACGCTTTCATCCGAGCGATCGTCGCGCAGACCGAACGCGACCACGCCCAAGACGTTCGCGGTTAGCCATTCGGCCACGCCGATCATGCGCCACGTATCGCGGGTCACGTAGTGACCGAGCTCGTGCGCCACGACGAATTCGATCTCGTCGGGCGTGAACGTGTCGATCAGCGTATCGCCGAGTACGATCCGGTGCGTCGATCCAATACCGGCAACGAACGCGTTGGCTTTCTTCGTTTGCTTGCTCATGTCCATGCGCAAGATCTCCGCGTCGCCGACTCCGAAGCGGACGGCAAGCGCGCGCAGCCGCTCCTCGAGCGGTCCGCTCACGGGCTCGAACCGATTGAAGAGCGGAAGAATGTACAGCGGCACGACAAAATTTGCGAGGACGAAAAGCGGCAGCATCGCTGCCGCCGCAATGACCGGCCAAATCGAGCGCACGTGCCGTAAGATTACGCCGCCGAGCAACCCCAGCCCGGCGACGATGACCGTTGAGATCGCCGCGCTTTTTCCCCAATCGGCCACAAACGCGCCGGGGCTTTGGTCGGTGAGACCGTAGCGCCGCTCGACCGCGTATTCTTCGACGAACGAAACCGGCAGTTCGAACGTACATGACGCGATCATGACGCCGGCAAAGAAGACACCGGGCCGGAGCCAACGCGGCAGCGGCGCGAGAACGCCTTCGATGCGCTCCGCGAGCGGACCGTAGGCGAAGCCCAGCGTCGCAACAGTCGAACGCAACGTTCCCGCTACGGCCAAAGCCCGGCGCGTGCGGCCGTAGGCCGCCGGGTCCTTCGACACCGTTGAAACGCCCGAGCGCGCCGCCGCAATTGCTTGCACCGTGCGCACTGCTGCATAGGCGAGGCTCGCGCCCGCGATCGCTCCCAGCAAGAATTTTCGTGCATTCATGGTACAGCGCTTGGGGTGGTCCTTCTCGATAACGCGCGCATCTACCGCTACGACCCGAAAATTCGCCGCTTTGCCCGGCACCGCAGCCTGCTGATCGACGACGGCCGCATTGTGGCTCTCGACGCGCAAAGCAGCGGAACGCGTGTCGACTTGAACGGCGCGACGGTCGTGCCGGCGTTCGCGGATTGCCATGTGCACCTCGCGCAGACCGGCTACACCACAGGAGCCCATTCGCTTGGTGCCGTTGACACCCACGAAGCGTTTGCCGCTGCGATCGGCCGCGTTCCGCGAGAGTTTGACATCGTGTACGCCGGGGGATACGACGATGCACGTTGGGTCGATGGGCGCCTCGCCGATGCAGCGCCGCTCGAGCGGTCGCATCCCGACGCGATCGCGCTGCTCGTGCGCGTCGACGGACACTCGAGCATCGTGAATCGACGAACGCTGGCCTGGCTCGACCTGCCGGCGCAAACGACAGGCATTGAACTCGGGGACGACGGTGTACCGACCGGACGCCTGACGCAAGACGCCAATTGGCAGGCGCAAATGCGATTTTGGGAACGCATGCCGCCCGCGGCGCTGCGCGCCGGCGAACGCCGTGCCGCGCAGCTCGCGCAGTCGCGCGGTATCGTGCATCTTCACGCGCAGTTGCTCGGACGCGACTACAACGGCTACGCGGCGGATGTGGAATTTCTACGCTCGCTGCCGATCGAGGTTTACCCGAAGATATGCGAGCCGGATGCATCGATCGCGCACGCGCTCGGCTTGCCCTTTATCGGCGGAGACGTTTTTCTCGACGGCTCCATCGGCAGTTGCACGGCGGCGATTTCGCAGCCGTACCTGCGCGATCGCGGCTCGGGGTCGCTTCGTTACGGAGATGAAGAAGTGATAGCCTACCTCGAAGGCGCCGAGCGCCTCGGCATTTCGGCCGGCGTGCATGCCATCGGCGATGTTGCAATCGATCAGTTCGTGCGTGCCGCACGACGCGTGCTCGGCGATCGTCCATCGCCGCGCGGGACGCATCACTTCATCGAGCACTTCGAAATGCCGCATGCCGAACACATCAAGGCTTGTGCGCGGATGCAGCTTCATCTATCGATGCAGCCGCAGTTTCAATCTACGTGGGGTGGCGAGGGCGGCATGTACGACGAGCGACTGGGCGTGCAGCGACGCCGAGCGATGAATCCACTGCGCGAAGTCGTGCACGCAGGCGCGCTCGTGTGTGGCGGCTCCGATGCACCGGTCTGCGCGCTCGATGCGCTTGCCGGCATGCACGCCGCCTGCACCGCGCAAGAGCCGGAGTTTTGTCTCGATCCCCACGAGGCACTCGCGCTTTACACAGTGAACGCCGCTGCGTTCGCACGCGCCTCAGATCGGATTGGAAATATCGAGCCGGGCCTTAACGCCGATCTCGCAGTCCTCGATCGCGATCCGCTCGACGGTGCAACGTTTGCGCAATGTCGCGCGCTGCAAACGATAACAAAAAAGGGCCTCGCCGCCGGCGAGGCCCTTGCGTCCGACTTCTAGAGTTTGATCCGGAAGTCCAAGTAGGCGTTGAAGGGCAGAGACCCAACGAGCGGCGCGTACGCGTACGCGTTGAGCGGCTGCGCGATCTGTGCACCGGTCGACGAGAGCGCCGACAGGTTCCCGACCGGGTAGCCGTACCCAACCGCTGACGACGGACCGTAGCCGCAAATCGCGCGTGATGGAATCCCGACGACTCCCGTTGTCCACGGCGCTTTCGTGCCGCCGCTGCAAACATCGAAGATATTTGCGAGCGTCAAAACGGCCGTGATTCGCGGGTTGATGTCGTAGGTTAGCTGCGTGCTGAGCGTGTACCGGGACGGGGTCACGAACGCACCCAAGTCGTCGAACTTGCCGGTCGAGATGTCCGGGATGTCGATCGTGCCCGTGCAGGTGCTCGGATTGGCTGCATTGCCGTAACCGCCGGCCGATCCGTAGTACACCGAGCTGATGGGCAGGCCGGTCACGCCCGAACACGTCGCCGGATTGTAGCCGGTTTCGGCTAGCGGATAGCCGTAGCGATTCCCTGCGCTGAACTGCAGTGCGGGAGTGATCGCGAACTTGTCGTGCTTGAAATTGAGCACGAACGTAGCCACGTACGGTGTCACAAACGAGGCGTAACTCCCTGCGCCCGGGGTGAACGGGAACGTGGAGTACGGCGCGTAGTCGCCGCCCGTGCTGAACATCGCTTGCGGGGATGTGTTCCAATACGGGTTGGCGACGTCAGCCGACGAGCATGCAGCCGCGGCTCGACCGGCGCCGCCCGTCGTGTAGCACGGGTACGCCGGAGCATAACCCGAGCCGCAGAGAGGTTTGCTGGGCGATGCACCGTTGCACGCCGCGGTGAACTGATTGTAGGTCTGGATGTTGTCGTTGATTGCCGTCAGCACCGACGAACCTGACGTCAGATTGCTGTAATTCACGTATGCATTGGTATACGTGAACGCCAGCAGGCCCGAGAGACCGTTTCTCGTAAAGTCACCTTTCTGCAGGTCGAACTCGAAGCCGCGGTTCGTCTGCGCGCCGATGTTCAAGCCCGAAACGAAACCGGTTTGAACGTTGAGGAAGAAGTCCTGGACTTGATCCTGGGTCTTCCGGTAGAACGGTGTGAACTTCATCGACCAATCGGTTCCCTTGAATTGGTGCTCCCACGAGATGTCGTAGTTGTTGGAAACCGACGGTGCGATCGGATACGTCGGGCTCGTGCGGCCATAGCCGAAGAACGTTGGCCCGAGGTAATCCGGCAGATCCTGTTGCAGCGTGTCGTATTCTTCGTAGGCGGTTTTTGGCGCCTGATCGTAACGACCGTAGCTGACACGGATCACGTTGAGTGGGTTGATCGTATAGGTTGCGCCGACGCGGGGTTGCCAAACGAGGAACGTGTTGGTCGCAACTGTGTTTGAGAGCAGCGCCTGAACGTAGCCGGGCCCCAGTTCGGACACACACGCGCCTGTGTACGCGTTTTCTGTTGGGGAAACGGTCGTCAGCGGCACCGCCGCACTGCCGGGCGAGGCCGTGTTGTAACACATGGAATTGTTCCACGAGTTGAACCAGAAGTTGCGTGCCGGACCCGCCGTGCTGTTCGGTACGAACGTGTAATCGTCGTACCTCACGCCCACGTTGAAATGCAAGCGATCCGTCGGATCCCAGGTATCGGTCAGCGCCCCCGACGAAAACTCCGGCGTAACGTCGTTGTACTCGCCGTCGTAGCCGTTCTCGGTGGTGAGCCATTCACATGGGGCTCCGCCACACGTTCCTGTGATCGCCGGAAACGCCGCCGCCCCGGACGTTGCAGCCGCGCCGATCGATACGTTGCCGGGTGCATACCCTTGGGTCGTGCTGCACCCGGTCGGTGACCCGGCCGGCGTGTAGCAGATTCCCGAATCCGGCGACGCCGAACTCACCAGCGTAGCGAATTGCATCCCGTTGCTTGCAAATCCGGTGTAGGAGTTGGTTCGCTCGGAACTTGCGGTCGTGTACGAGAGCTGGAACTGCAGCAGGTTCTTGGCACTGAGCTGGTCCGCGAACTCCGCGCTCAGACCTCGCGTGTGCGAGCTGACCACGTAGTCGGCCGGAATCTCGTACTGGTCGATGCCTTCCAAGTAGTAGCTGATCGAGTTGCCACCGTCGTTCAGCCAATCAGAATAGCTGGTGTAGCCGTAGACGCGCAAATACGCATTGGAACCGAAGTTCTTCTGGTATTGGATCTTGACGATGCCGTCGTCGATGCGCTCGCTGTCCTGGTTTGTCAGGGGCAGTGTCGCGCCTGTCGAGAACGGGTACGCGTACGGTTGGAATTGCGTTCCGAGGCTCGCGAAGTTCACCGGCTGATTCAGCGAGCCGGTGTAGACGTTGCCGGAGGGGTATGGCACGGACGTTGTGATCCCCTCAGCCTCGAGTGCCGGGTTTGAGAATAAGCCTGCGAAGTTGCTGATCGAGCCCTCAAGATATTCGTCGATCGACGAGGTTTCGTAGAGCACCTGAATGTCGTCGCGTCCGCCGTCGTGGTGGTGCGGAATGCCGAAGTGGAAGTTAACGACGTTATCACGATCGTAGAGCGGTGCAGGGAAGTTGTCGATTGCGAACGGTGAGAGCACGAATCCCGGCGTCTGGAAACCGGTAACGCCGAAGATTTCTCCCTCCGGGCTTCCCGACAGATAGGTGCCGTTGACGTAGCATGACGGCAAGCTCGGAGATGGCGTCGACGGGCACGTGGTGAAGACGTTGCCGTAGTCGTTGCTCAGCGACTGACCATTGAACTGGTCGTAGACGCGCTGATATGTGTTATAGCCGCCGATGCCGACGTAATACGAGAAGAGCCGATCGGGCGATGCGCCGCCGACTTCGACGTTTGCTTTGTGGTAAAACGCCGGAAAGCCGAGAGCGAGATCGGACGAGGCATAGCCGGGATACGTCCCGGTCTTGATGACCTGATTGATGTAGCCGGCAAGACCTTGGCCTTGCGCGTCGGCCGGCGCCGCGCCGGTGTAGACCTGCACTTCTTGCTGGCCCAGCGACGTGGCCGTGTTCGATGGATAGGTGTCGAACGAGCGATTCACCGGAACGCCGTCGACTTCATATCCGACTTGGTCGAAGTCGCCGCCGCGGATGTATACCGTTTGAAACCAGCCCATCTGGCCGACCGGCACGTAGGCCCCCGGCATCGTGGCGATTGCGGAATAAGCATTGTCCAGTCCGCCCCCGCCACCAAGGCCCGTAACCTTGCCGGCGGTAGTGGAATTGACCGAGTAGACATCCGAGGTGGTGCCGGCTTTAACGAGTGCGCCGGCTGCTCGCGAGGTCACGTTTGCGATTTGCTTGAGCGTCGGATGCAGCGTGAATGCGAGCGTTTGTATCTGATCGGCGAAGACCGCTACGCCGGCATAGGAAACGGGATTGAATTGATCCTTCTCGATCGACACCGTATATGTGTCCGGAGCGAGCGAGAGGAACACGAAATGACCTGTGGCGTCGGTGGTAGTCGATGAAGTTTGCGATGCCGAAACGACCTTAACGGCCGCACCGGCTACCGGCTTCCCACTCTCGTTGCTGACGGTCCCGCCAAGGCCGCCCGTCGTTCCAGCCAGTGCCCATGTTTCCTGGCTAAGAAATGCGAGCGCCATAGCGAGAGCGACCACGCAACGCCGCAACGTCGTGCGTTTCATGGTAGTCCTCTTTCTTGGATGCGCAATTTGCGCGTCTCAAGCATCGCACAGGAGCGTTATGCCGGCATAACGCGAAACAACATGGCATGGAGGGCGCGCAAATCGGTCACGGGGCATGCGATTCTCGCGTTGGCACATTGTGGTGAAGCGCATCGCGGCGGCACTGCTGGCGCTAGCTATGCTGTGCGGGGCAGTCCAAATTCAGTCGATCCAGCGATTCGACGGAGCCGAGCGCTGGATCAATAGCCCGCCGCTCGATCCGGCTGCACTTCGCGGCAAGGTCGTGCTGGTCGATTTTTGGGAATACACCTGCATTAATTGCCTGCGCACGTTGCCGTATTTGCGTGAATGGTACAAGCGCTACGCGGCTGACGGGTTGGTGATCGTCGGCGTGCACACGCCGGAGTTCGGCTTCTCGGGAGATGCAAACAACGTCAAGCAGGCGGTCGAGCGATTAGGTATCACCTGGCCGGTAGCCGTCGATTCGGACCGCGCGATCTGGAATCGCTATGGTGTCAACGTCTGGCCCATGGAGATGCTCTTCGATCAAAACGGGACCCTGGTCGAGAAGAACGCAGGCGAAGGGAATTATCAAATAACCGAAGCGCGCATTCAACAGCTCTTGCGCGCGCAAAATCCGCAGCTGCATCTTCCGCCGGTTATGGCGCTGTTACCGCAGGATAGCTACGATAAGCCCGGCGCGGTTTGCTATCCTCAAACGCACGAGATTCTCGTCGAGGCCAATCCGATCGCGAACCCCAATCACTTCGGTAACGCGTCGCAAGACCTATCGTATACCGATACGGGCAGGCACCAAGACGGGCAGATGTATTTGGAAGGCTACTGGCGCGCGACCGCACAGGCGGTGATTTACGGCGGCGGCAGCGGATACTTTGATTTGCCCTATCACGCGATTCAGGTGATGGCCGTGATGACGCCGCCGGATCGGGGGCCGTCACGCGTCGACGTCACTCAAGACGGAAAGCCGATTGCGCACGCAGACGCCGGACCCGACATCCGCTACGATAGCAGTGGAATGTCCTATGTAACCGTCGATGCACCGCGGGCCTACGATCTGCTGATGAACCAGACGTTCGGAGAGCACGATCTGCGTCTCTCTCCGCAAAGCTATGGCGTAGGAATCTACGACATCGCGTTCGAGTCGTGCGAGGTTCCCGGCGCGAAGTGAAGCGCGCGGCAACGCGAGCATAGCGAGCACCGATAAAACTCTTGCGCCTCGTGCGGCCGCAGCGCCGCCGTGCAGCGATCGCACAGCGGCGCACGACCACGTTCGGCTGCCCGCACGATATGGGGATGCGTCTGCGCAAGCGCGGCGTACATCGGATCGATCGTTGCCAAAAACAACGCGGGCTCGCGCGTGTGGAACGCGCGTTCGAGCGCAACCGCCGCCGACTCCGCGTCGCCGAGCGCGAGGTGTACAGCGCAGAGTGAAATGTCGGCGGGAATCGGCGAAGCCGTAAGCGCGGCCAGCGCTTCGTGTGCGCTCGCACGGTCGCCGCGTTTGGCGGCGATGGCCCCACGCAGCGCCCTTGCGCGCGGCGCCATGTCGGTCCCGAGCATGCAGTTGAGACGCTGGAGGGCATCGTCGTACGCGCCGAGCATGAAGCACGCGCACGCGTCGTAGAAGAGCACCGGTGCAAGATTCGGATGCAGGCTGAGAGCGTTTTCGAAGTGCTTGCGTGCTTCTTCGAAGCGACCCGCAAGATAGAGGGCGGTGCCGACCTGCAAGCTAGAGTGCGGCGAGTCGGGCCTTGCAGCCAGAGCCAGATCGGCCTGAGTGAGGGCTGCGTCAAAGTCTTTGCGGCCCAGGCGCTCCCAAACCGCTGCGTTGTGCGCGGCAGGTAACTGCGGCCCAAGCACGAGCGCGTGCTCCACGGCGCTTCGCGACTGTTCGCGATCCGCACCGAAGAACAACAGGAGGGTTGCAAGCGCCGCAAATGCGTCAGCCGAATCGGGAGCCTCCTCGATGACGGCAGCGAGCATGCGCTTTGCACGCCAATACGCCTCGCGTGGCTCGTACAGCAATCGAATACCTGCAGTCGTATAGGCTTTCGCCAACATGGTGCGAGCGGCGAGATACCCTGGGTCGCGCAGGCAAATTTGCTCCAGCAATTTGATCGATTCGAAGATCGAGCCCTCGGTACGCCGGCGAAATTTCGCAACCGCTTGCTGCAGCAACGGAAATGTTGTCCGCTGGAAATCGGGATTGTGATTCTTCGCTTCGATCGGCGAGCCGCCGGTGAACTGCAATCCGATTCCGGGCACGGTGTGGATGAATTCCCGGCCGCGCGCGTAGTGAGCCAGCGTTTGGCGCAAACGGTACACGGTTTGCGTGAGCGCGGCGTCGCTCGCGGCCGTTCCACGCCACAGTCGCTCGATGATTTCGTCCTTCGAAATCGTACGCGGCCGCTGCAACGCGAGCAACGCCAGCAGCTCCGCCTCCTTGGGTTTGAGTACTACCGGTGATCCAGCGTGCCACAGCTCCTGTTGCGGCATGCTCAGGACGAACGGCCCGAAAAGAATGTCCCCGCTCAACACCCACTTCTACGCACGGTCCAAGAAAAGTGTGACCAAAACGATGACGAGGCGTCATGCCCTGGCCCTATAATGGCGCAGATGCTCCTGCGACTGCTCACCTATCTAGTGCTCGGCTTGGTTTTCGGATACCTCGGCGGCCTGTTCGGTATCGGCGGAGGACTCATCGCGATACCGGCGCTTGGCGTCTTTTTCGGCTATTCGGAGCAGCTTGCGCAAGGTACCGCGCTCGTGATGGTCGTCCCAAACGTGCTGCTCGGATTGTGGAACTACGTTCGCAAAGTGGGAGTGGACGCGCGACTGGCGATCACGCTTGCGGTCACTGCGGTTCCGTTTACCTACATCGGAGCGCACGTCGCAACGACGTTGCCGAGCGCGCCGCTGCGCATCGCGTTTGCAATCTTCATTACTGCGATCGCTGCCCAGATGGTGTGGCGGACGTTTGGACCTAGGAGCCCCTCGGCGCCGCGCGTTCTGCCCTGGCCCTTCGCCGGTGTTGTCGGCGTGATCGGCGGGACGCTCTCCGGCTTTTTTAGCGTCGGCGGAGCAGTCTTCGCCGTTCCGGCGATGTCGTTGATGTTTGGACTCAGCCAGGTGGCGGCGCAGGGAATGGGGCTGGCATTGGTTGCCCCCGGCACGGTCGTGAGCATCGTCACATATGCGCTCGCGCACGACGTGGACTGGTTTCCAGGAATTGCGCTGGCGGTCGGCGGAGCTTTTGCGGTGCCGCACGGCGTCAACCTGGCCAAGCGTCTCCCGGAGAGAGTCTTGCGAAGCCTGTTTGCCTTGCTCATGCTTGCAGCTGCGGCGGGTCTGGTTGTGCGATCCAGCCACGGGGGTTGATCGATGAAGCTGCTCCTTGCCGCCTTGCTTGGTGCCACTGTACTTGCGCCGTCTGGTATCTTGGCGACGCCGACGAAATACGACCGGCAAAACGTCACGGTGCTGGGCATCGTGCGCAGCATCGTCGCTCGGCCGGTTGCGCGCGGCACGATCGCGCAATTCGCGCTGTGCGACAGTCTGTGCGTAAACGTGGTCGAGTTCTCGAAGCCGTCCTTCCTCGCGGGTCAGTCGCTGACCGTCGAGGGCAGGTTTTACCGGATCTACTCGAACGGCATCATCCAAGCGCGCAACGTCGTCATCGTCGGAAGTCCGCTATAGCCTCCCAGGACCCGCTAAGGGTCGGCTGTAACGATGGCGCGCGGAGGTATCCATGAAGCAACTCATCGCTCTTATCCTTTGTCTCGGCATCGCAACCGCCGTCGCATTTTCCGACACCCCGCTAGCTCCCTCAGCGGTTATCGCCGGCGCATCTACCTACGACAAGCAAGACGTCACGGTTTCCGGCACGATCAAGAACGTGCAAACGAAAAATGGCCCGCGCGGCACGATGACTCAGTATCAACTTTGCGATTCGCAATGCGTAAACGTGGTCGAGTTCGGCAGTGCCACCATTACCGAAGGACAAACGCAAACCGTCACCGGTCGCTTCCGCGCTTCAGTCGATCGCGGCGCGATGAAGGCACAAAACGTCATCATGATCATGCCCGCGGGCGGCTGGCATCACCCGCACTAGTCCGACTCGGTCTACAACGATATTTCATCGCCGCCTGAAGCACCACTGTGATATGGTGGTTGCACTATGCGTAGCCAAGCGGAGAAGTGTGCGGTTTTCCGGAGCCTGCACCAGCGCGATCGCGCGTTCGTGATCCCAAATCCATGGGATGTGGGAGCACTAAAGATTCTGGAAGAGCTCGGCTTTGAAGCCCTTGCGACGACGAGTGCCGGATATGCCCAATCGATCGGGAAAAACGACGGCGACGTCGATCGCGATTCGATGATCGCGCACGCGGGCGTTCTGGCCGGCGCAAGCGATCTTCCGATGAGCGCCGACCTCGAAAACGGCTACGCCGACGACGCGGCGGGTGTGGCGGAGACCGTCCGGCTCGCCGCTGCAGCCGGCCTAGCCGGCTGCTCGATCGAAGATCTCCCCGCTCACCGTGAAGGCGAGCCGTACGAGATTGCATTTGCTGCCGAGCGCGTGCGCGCTGCCGCCGAGGTGGCTCATGCGCTTCCGTTTCCGTTCATGCTGACGGCGCGCGCAGAAAATTTCATTGCCGGCCGCCCAGATCTGACTGACACGATCGCGCGCCTTCAAGCATTTCAAGAAGCGGGCGCCGACGTTTTGTACGCACCAGGCCTCTCCACGCGCGAAGACGTCGCGGCGGTCGTCCGTTCCATCGACCGTCCGTTGAACGTCTTGGCCGGCTTGCCTAGCATGCATCTGGGGCTCGATGAACTTTCCGCTCTGGGCGTAAAGCGCATCAGCATCGGCAGCACGCTCTCGCGCGTCGCCTATTCCGCCGCTCGAAAAGCCGCCGCCGAAATCCGCGAAAAAGGCAC
>Ga0153924_1000214_pt1 | contig 38547 bp, 33 predicted proteins | sample TSNJ008MetaG_FD_104709 | JGI IMG/M metagenome (GOLD analysis project Ga0153924, IMG submission 104709) | Attine ant fungus gardens microbial communities from New Jersey, USA - TSNJ008 MetaG | ecosystem: Host-associated > Fungi > Mycelium > Unclassified | place: USA: New Jersey, Wharton State...
CACTTTTGTGACACTGAGCTTAACGCCACGTGGGAAGGCTCCCTCCGGTGCGCTTATATAAATTTTAATGTCATCAAAATCTTTCTGACTTTCAAACGCCGGATAGCCGCCTTCTTCAATTGACTCGTATTCCTCAATTGACTCAGGCGCTAACATCGGTTCAGACTCTGTTGGCGTGTTGACCAACAATTTTTCAGCTATACCCGCCAAACTGGGTGCCGCAGGCTCGCTGCCATCGTCGGTTCCCTCCTCCATACTTGTTTCACCGGCCGCATTCACAGTGGATTCTGTTAACGCAAAACCGGATAATTGGAAAATCATTGCCAGGCAAATAATTGCTGCCAATAACTTTCTTAACCTAATTTTCATGATTCACTCTCCTTTATAAAATCCACCTTCATGGTGTGACCGCCGAACCTAACAAAATCAACACGGCTGCCGGTTCAAGTGCCGGAACATTTTTGCGCTTTCCTTCCATTTTGAACTCCCCCTTTCATTCGGTTTGATTAGGAACATGCCAAATCGTTTCTCCGATTACGATCTGAACTGCATCCTTTCTATCAAACCCTACAAGCTAACGTTACCAAGAGTTGATCCAACTGGCTGGCTGGTTCGCATTGGAATTACAAACACTCTTCTGCATTTTATAATTCCTAAAATTACGAAATGTGCGCGATCTCTAAAAACGTTCCCCCATATTACGCGCACCCATCTTGGACATAAAAGTAGCTATACCGCAAGCTAAACTCGCATTTTTTGTAAATGGCGCGGCTTGAAAGTTTAACTTCCCGCCTTATAATACCAGTTTAGTTTAAGCGCCTGCCATAGGCAGTTCCCTTTGCGTTTATTATAGCATTTTAAAGCAAAAAAACCGCGAAGGTTGCAGAATTGTAACCTTCGCGGCTGAATTTTTTGTTGGTTTTACTCGAATCGATACCCCTCGCTGCGGGACGCCGTAATACTGAATCCTTCGGCTTCCAGCTTTTTCCGCAGGCGGGATATGGAGGTTTTCAGCGCCGTATCGTTGTTATTCATCGGCTGCCCCCACACGGTTTCGTAAAGGCTTTCTTTCGTGAACGCTTTGCCCCCGCTTTCCACCAGTATTCGCAGCACGGCAAACTCCTTTTTCGTGAGCTGCATGTCCTCGCCGTTAAGATACGCCCGGCCAGACACCATGTCCAGCATCAGCGACCCACGCGTAAGCGTCTTTGCGGATCGCGCCTGTCTTAGCTGTGCCTCAATGCGGGCAAGCATGACGCCAAAATCAAAGGGCTTTGTAATGTAGTCGCAGCCGCCGCTCGTAAGGCCGCCAATCATATCGGCCCTGTCCGTGCGGCAGGTCAGGAAGATGACCGGCACGTCGGAGGTCTCCCGTATCTCCACGATGAAATCAAGTCCCGAACCGTCCGGCAGGTTAATATCCAAAAGAATCAGATCGACATGCTCGTGGGCCAGCACCGCCGCCGCGTCCGCAAGGGTTTCCGACGTCAGCACCCGATAGCCGTGCCTTTGTAAGTACTCCGTATTGTTCTCAAGTAAATCGATGTCATCCTCAATGAGCAGTATGGTTTCTTTCATCATGTTATACCTTTCCGTAAAGTAAATATCCTTCGGGAATCATTGTCTCCATGACTTAATATTCGCCAAGCTCCCGGCAGGTTTGCGTAATCCTCAGATACGGTCAAGCGGCAGGGTGAATGTGACCGCCGTGCCTTTGCCGAGTTCACTTTCAATCCATATTTTACCGCCCTGCGCCTCGACGAGCCTTTTGGTGATGTACAGTCCAAGTCCTGTACCCGTGCCGCCCGGGGCGTTGGAATAATATCGGTCGAAGATAACGGGCAACCGGTCACTCTCGATGCCGCTGCCGGTGTCGGTAACGGTCACGGCAGCGAAACTGTCTGCTCCGTTCCCCTCCTTATAGACAGATACTGTAATTACGCCGTACCGCGTGGAGCGTATCGCGTTAGAGAGCAGGTTCAAGAGGATTTGCCCGACGCGGTCCGCGTCGCACCGCACGACAGGAAAAACCTCCGGCAGCTCCGTCTTGATGGTGTTGTGGTTCTTATTGAGAACGGGGTAGAACTTATCGATGACCCCGCGTATAATGCCGGTTATATCCTCCGTACTCATGCGGCATTCCATACGGTTTTCCTCAATGCGCGTAAGATCCAGCAGTTGGTTTACCATCACGGCAAGGCGCTCTGCCTCGGACGCCGTGAGCAGCATTTTGTTGACGATATAATCGTCCGGCGACGGCTTTTCCTCCTCGTGCTGACGGGTGAGCTGCGCGTGGCTGGACATCACGGCCAGCGGCGTTTTCAGTTCGTGGGATATATTGCCCAAAAATTCGGTCTTGAGCCTGTTCACCCGATCCAGCGCTAAGTTCTCTGCGGCCAGCAGCCGGGCGGAGTCCTCCGCCTCCCGTTCTTTTTGCCGCGCCTCGTACAGCTCTGCTTCCGTGCGGGTGAAGTCCAGCGCCAGCGCCAGCATATTGGCAAACACAAACACCATCACGCCCATCTGCGTCAGGTTCAGGTCTTGATAGAGGGTATTAAAGCTATACTGGATCAAGTCGAGAATCTGCAAAGCCGTATAACCAATGATTCCGAAAAGAATTAAAAAATGCTCCGGCAGGCGTCCTTTTTTCTCTTTCACCAGGCTGCGCGCCAGCAAAAAAACCGTCGAAAGTACATAAATCAGCGCGCCATAATGTACATAGGACAACACCTGTGTATAGATGGCAGAGGAGGTCAGGAGAACCATTCCGAAATAGGAGCCGCCGAGAATCAGGCCGCATATATTGATCGCTTTATTCATTCTGCGCTTAAACATCAAGTTCACATACATAAAGAAAAATACAAAAAAACCGATTGTGGCAAGATATTCCAGCCTGAGGGAAAAATGCCAGTTCAAATCGGGAAACAGCACCATAATGAGCTTATGATCGACACAAAGCGTCCGTATGGTGATCAGCAGGCAGGACAGGGGGAAGTAAAGGAACTGGCGGCGATGCCTGAAAAAAAGGAAGACTCCGAAGAAAAACAAAGTGGCCATCAACATGCAGCCCGTCATGACAGCCCCCCTGAGCTTTATCAAGTCATCTAAGCCAGCTATCAGGGAATGCTCCCCAAGATTCTGCGAGAAGAGCTTCCCGCCGTTCGCATGGACAAAACACGACCGCTGGATGACAATTTCCGTCGGTTCCGAGCCAGCCGTAAAAAATATGGTGTAGTAATTGGTCTTTGGGACGGTGGTTTCCGCACTTTCGCCCGGCGTTCCCACCGAGGAAAGCAGTACCCCGTCGATCCATACGGTTTGAGCGTAGGTGGCACTGTACCCCGAAAGTCCATATGACGTTCCGGGCGTAAGGCCGCTAAGCACCAGGCGATAAGTGCCGTATTGCGCCGCCCCTTGTTCGATCGGCTGGGGAAGCCGGGCAACTCCGCTGTCAAAGTCATCCGGCGTGTAGAGGGACTCAGGGTACCAGTCAAAACAATCGGCGCTGATATAGGCAATGTCCGAGGAAAAATCAAAGTCTGATAATTGCGCCTCGCAGTTTACGGAAATGCTCTTCGTGTTTGTAAGCAGGGTGATGGCAGTGAACACCAGGATCACCGCCGCGAAATAGAGCAGCACATTCACAGCCTGCCATCCGCCCCTTGTCCCTCCTATCCGCCGCATCTTTATTTCCGGTAGCTCTTGCTTATTATCCATGCTGTCCGTCCTCGATCTTTCGTTTATAAATATTTCTCTAAAGATTTTTCAAGCCGTTCCGTTATAATTGCCCGGATGTGCGGTGGTTCTAAAACTTCGGCATAATGTCCAAAAGACAGAATATATCCGTAGACCCATTCGTCTTCGGGGTAGCAGAGCATTATGGTAAAACTGCCTTCGCTGTTCTTTAATACCTCATGATCCGAAAATTCGTCAAATATTCGATAGCCCTGAGAGTTATCTATTTTCAAGACAATCTTTACAAAATTACCCATATCATAGTTTTCGTTCTGTTCGTTTTTTTCGTCATAAGCTCTGTCGTAAACAGCTTCGGTTATTTTCACGTTTTCCATGCGTGAAATCTTGAATGTCCGCATATCCTGCCGTATTCTGCAAAAAGCGTATAAATACCAGGCGTTTGCGTTGAACCGCAGCTGCAGCGGTTCGGCAAACCGGCTTGTTTTTCCTTGCTCCCTGCCATGGTAGTCAAAGGATATTACCTTTTTTGAAAGTATCGCTTCTTTAATGGTTTCAAACTTCCTGTCAAACCCATGCCAATGTGAGAAGTTGACCTTAATCCAATTTTGGCTCGCCTTGCCGAATATTCCGCTCAGTTTAGACAATGCGTTTTGCGCCTCGGTATAATGAACTGCCCGGAGAGCCGAAAGTGCTGTCAGTATCTCTGTTTGTTCGCCCTCCGACAGCATCGATTTATTCAGAACAAAGTTATCGAGCAGCCGAATCCCGCCGCCTTTGCCCTTGCTCATATATATCGGTATCCCTGCGCCCGACAGCGTTTCCACATCACGGTATATCGTCCGTGTGGACACGCCGAAGCGCTCCGACAGTTCTTTTGCGGTTACCGTCTTTTTATCGAGCAGGATATAAACAATTTCAAATAATCGGCTGATCTGCATTTTTTCACCCTGTTTCATTTTAACATGATAATATAACAATGGCGAGTCCTATTAAAAAATCAACTTTTTGTAAACTGAATGATAAATGTACTGCCTTTTCCGAGTTCGCTCTCGGCATGAATCTTTCCGTTATGAAGCTCCGCAATCCGTTTGACCATTGCCAGCCCAAGGCCGAGTCCCAGACCTTCCGAAGAACTGCGGGATTTATCCACACGGTAAAACCGGTTCCAAATCTTCGGGAGTTCCTCCGGTGAGATCCCGATCCCGTCGTCTGCAACCGAAAGGGCGATTCCATTGTTTTGTTCTTTTAAGCTGACATGTCTACTAACAGCTATCCACCGCATATCCCTCCGCGCTCAATTTTTTTACAATAATTTTGTTTAAATCATGATCGTCTTCCGCTACTAGAATTCTCATGCTTATCCCCCTTTAACTTTATTATACCAGAATTATTATTAGAGGAAAATTAGAAAACGATATTTAAGACCCCCTGCGGTATTCCGTCAGGGGGTCTTAAATATCCTTCTGCCAAATGAAATTAATCTACGGTGTAAGGCATCAATGCGATGTGTCTTGAACGCTTGATTGCGCCGGTCAGCGCTCTCTGATGCTTCGCGCAGGTTCCGGTGATTCTGCGAGGCAGGATTTTGCCTCTCTCAGAAACATACTTACGCAGCTTATTGACATCCTTATAATCAATTACTGCATGCTCTTCGCCGCAGAATACACATACTTTTTTTCTTCTGCGCATACCGCCGCGCTTTCTCATCGGCGCATCGCTCTTATCTCTATTGGGAACTGCCATGGTCATAACCTCCTGTTCGTCTAGTTAAACGGAAGCTCTTCGTCTTCCACTCCATCGGGAATGTTCATAAAACCATCACCGATCGCTGCCGAAGGATTGGGACGCTCCTGAGGAACATAGGCGCCTCCGCCCATATTTCCACCGGAAGAGGCATTCTTGCTCTCCGCGAACTCTATCTCTTCTACAATTATCTGCACGCTATATACTTTTTGTCCTTCTTTGTTGGTATAGTTGTCGTTCTGTACGCGGCCACTCAGCAGGATCTTCGTCCCCTGCTTCAGATACTTCTCCACAAATTCCGCCTGCTTTCCAAAAGCAGTGCAGTTAAAGAAATCCGCTTCTACAGAATCTCCGGCACGCTTAAAGCGCCGGTCTACCGCCAGGCTGAATCTTCCAATCGCCATAGAACTGTCGGCGTTGCTATAACGGATTTCAGGATCTCTCGTTAATCTACCCATAAGAATGACTTTATTCATGCAATACCTCTTTTCTTATGCTTCTTCTCTTACGCATAAATAGCGGATGACGGGCTCCATAATACGGATACGTTTCTCTACTTCCGCAGGGCATGCCGCGTCAGCCTCAAAGTGAATGAAATAGTAGAATGCTTCCTTCATCTTCTGGATTTCGTAAGCAAGTCTCTTCTTACCCCATTCATCTACGCTGGTTACGGTGCCGTCAAAACGAGCGATTACGCCTTTTACCTTCTCTAAGGCTTCGGCCCTCTCTTCGTCTTCGAGCTTGGCACTAAGAACAACGGCCAATTCGTACTTGTTCATGCTGTTTACCTCCTTGTGGTCTCTGGCCTCCTGTCAGTGCAGGAAGCAAGGATGTGTCGAATATGTCACGATTAAATATTTTATCACAACCTGCTACAGATGGCAAGCTTTATTTTGCTTCCTCTACCAGTTCCAGGTAGGCGTTTACCCGCGCCTCTCCCAAATTCTGCTTTAGCAGATCGATAACCACCTGATTTTTCTCCTTCATGACTGCTAGCAGCTCTTCGCCTGGCTCCAGGATCTCCATACCGTAGGTTTCCTGGCATTCCCAGAGGGAATTTACCCGGCCCTCTTCCGCATTTTTCTCGAACTGGTCTCCCAACTCGTGGAAGAAGCGGCAAAGGGTGTCCTGCTCCTCCGGCGTCAGGGAATCATACAATTCCTTGTTCATTACATAGGCCAGAATAAAGGGCAGGTGATCGGTTTTGACTACATATTCCTGGACCGATGCAACGCCGGAATGCAAAATCGTCGACAGCGGATTCTCCTGGGAATTAATGATTCCCTGCTGCAGGGCATACACCACCTGGCTAAAGCCCATTTCTTTTACTTCGGCCCCGAGCGCGCTCCAATAGGCCTCGTGGTAGGAATTCTCCATCGTTCTTATGGTCAACGCCTGAAGATCCTGTGCCTGCAATACCGGTATATTAGTGGTCATCATGCGGTAACCACTGGTACGCCAGGAGATCAGCTGCAGCCCTGCCTGGTTATAATAGGGTTGGAACCACTCCTGCAGCGGGCCCTTCAGCAGCTGGTTACACTGCTCCAGATCCTCGAACAGGTAAGGGATGTCCAGCAGTGCCAGCTCCGGTACCTCACTTCCCTGTCCCGAAGTGCTCCCAATAATCATGGAAACCGTGCCATTGCGAACGCCAGTGATAATACTGCCGTCATTGCCCAAGGCCCCATCGGGATAGATCAGCAGCTCGATGGTATTTCCCGAAAATTCCCGCATTTTCTCTGCCAGATCGCAGAAGACCCCCGAGGACGCCGCCAGGGAAATCCGCCTGGGCCGCGGCCCTGCCACAGGAACCTCGCTATCTGTGTGTATTTCAGTCTCCCTCTCCGCCGGATTGTTACATCCTCCGGTTCCCAGCACCAGAATGAACACCAGTAAATACGTCAACGATTTCCTCATTGCACGCTCCTCCCTGCCGGTATCGTCTCACGGAACTGAGACGGTGTCATTTTCACATACTTCTTAAATACCCGGTTAAAATTCTGAACCGTATTGAACCCACACTTGAATCCCACGTCCTTAATCGGAATTTGCGTCATGGCCAGCATGTCCTTTGCATGCTCGACCCGGATGCGGTTTAGGTAGGAAGTAAAGGACTCCTGAACCACCTCATTGAACAGCTCACTAAAGTAGGATGCATGAATACCGAGATAGGCCGAAACATCTCCTACCCCCAGGCTGGCCTGGGCAAAATTCTGCTGCATATACTGCTTCGCTGCCTCCACATGCCGGTAGCAGCTCTTGCGGCTGAATGCCTTAATCGACTCGATCGCTTTCCCGCTCACACTGCGGATACATTCCTCCAATCCTTTTTTATCCGTACAGGCCGACACGTCCACATAGATCTGCTCCCGTCCTTCCGGATCAAAGTCCAGGGGATAAGAAATAAGCCGTTCCATCAATAGATCCACGATCTGCCGGCCGCTTTCCTGTATCTGTGTAAATGTCATTTGCTCCGAAGCCAGCTCTGCCAGGATGCGCTTTAGAATCTGCCGGGCCTCCTCCGTGTCTCCGTTACTGGCTGCATCCATCATCTGGCACACCCGCTGCGCATAGTAATTCCGGCGCACCTGCTCTTCGCTGTCCGGCACAGGCTCATTATCCCTCTGCCCTTCATTCATATACATGGCATAATTTACTTCCTGCAGGGCTTCCCTGTAGGAGTAAATTAAATCTTTCATATGGGGATAGATATTTCCCCCGGCAAGCTGTACCGCGTATACTGTCGGCGCAAAGGCCTGCCGGATTAACTCTTCAATTCCGTTCCCTTCCCGTTTGATTGCTAACACGGAGCTGTCCGCCTGGAAGCAGAGCACGATCGCCGTGATATCATTCTCCATCTGTACTGCGGTTACCCGGCAATCAAATTCTCCTCTGCCGAGAATCTTCTGGATACTCAGAAAGAAGAGATTGGCATCTACCAGACCGCTATTATATGATTCCTCCGGCTTCTTTCTGCACACCAGCACCACGTAGCGGTCCTCCAGATGAACCAGCTCGCCGATTCCCTCCAGGACGTCCTCCAGATATTTTGTGGTCATTTCCTTTCCGATCAGGATGTTGCGGTAGATCTGCTCCAGCACCTCATCGGCCAGAAGCCCCTGAGACTCCATCATCTGAAGATTCTCGCCTAAGGTCCGAAAATAAGAAAGCTCCAGATAATCCAGCTCATTTTTGGCGTTTTTCACCAGCGACTTGTCCCCTGTCTTCGCCGCCTGAAGTACCAGGTAAATCAGGCGGTTAATCGGCTGATACATACGGCGTGTCACCAGATAGGAGCCGCCGCTTCCAATTCCCAGGAAAATCAGCATGCCCGGAAGAAGCATTGCTAACAGCTGATTCGCGGACAGACTTTGGCTCTGACGGTCAATTACCCGCAGCAAAGACCAGCCGGTAACCGCATTATCCACCCGGTAATATTCCATACTACTATCTTCCGGCGTATCTGCCGACATCAAATATGCTTCAGACTTCTCCAGATCTACGCTGACGCCAAAGGGGCAGGCGAGCGTACTTCCCACAATCAACTCTCCATCCCCATTGAATAAATAGGTACCACCGCCGCTCACTCCCAGAGAAGAATACAGCTGGCTGCCGCTAATTTCAAAGTATAGCGTTCCGATCACATTGGCCAGCCGCAGATCCTGCACGAAGAACAGCCTGTCCTCAATACAGATAATTTCAGACTCCGGCAGGTCTTCCGATGCTTCCGCCGGCAGCTGCAGGCCCCGGCTGCGGATTACGGAAGCCTCCGGAAATTCCTCCAGGGATTGCTTCTTCCCCTCCGAGCTGAACACAACCTGCGCATAAGGAGAGTAGAGCCAGACATCCTGGACCAGGCTGGACCGGTTTGAGGTATTTTCCAGAAGGGAAAGGAGCTCATAACCAATGGTTTCATCGTTTGAAAAGGGATCCACCAAATACCGTACAATGATCTCATTCCACACCAGTCTTTCCATATCCTCCCGGAGAAAGCCTACCGTCAAATTCATCGCCTCACTGGTCTGCTGCAACAGCGAAAACTCGGTCTTATTGCTATACTCCCGGTGATTTCTTAATAGCAGAGAATTCATATAATACCCAAAGAATGCAATTAATGCAAAAAGCAGCACCAACAGAAGTAAGAAGGTGCTGAAGAATACGCTATTCTTCTTGAATAAGCGGACAGAGGATGGCTTCTGTTCCGAAGACACTTTTTTTTTCATAAAAACTCCTGCCTGGAAACCGGGAAGTTCTTACTCCATTTTAGCAGAAAACCTATCGGATTACAATCGAACTTTAATAGAATCAAGCTCCTGTTTCGCACAAGGTTAGACGGCAAGCTCCTATACCCGAATGGCTTTCACCATCCGGGTACAGGAGTCATGTTCTTATCGTCTTAAAAATATCTAGAGTATCGTACCTAACTTCGATTAACGGCTAACACCAAGCTTTTTGCAAAGATCTCCGAACTCCGCCGATGCAATAAATCCTTCTACTACCTGCTCGCGTGTCATGCCTGAACCCATTCGAAGAGTCCAGTGGGCAAATCCCTCGAGATCCGGACTGCGGTCAAACAATGCCGTATACAGAACTACCAGGAAGCGGGTGTTCCCCAGCTGCTTACCTGTGAACTCTGTGCTGTAGAGGAATCCCTTAGCCGCCTGGCCGGCAGCAATCTGTCCGCTCAGCATGCCATTTACCCAATATTCCTGTCCCTTTACATCTGGACGGCGTTCCAGAACCTTGGTATACAGGCGATATACATACTTCGTTGCTGCCGGATTCTTATCCAGCACGTAGCTGCTGGTGTAAGATCCCGGAAGAATTTCGTACTGCTTACAAAGTTCCGTAAATTCCTTCGAGGAAATGAACTGGGAGAATATATATCCTCTGCTAAAGTTCATATTCAGGTGATTCTGCCAATCTGCTTTACCGGCCGCATCCGAAGCGCGTCCCATCAGTGCTCTGTAGAGGGTCTCCAGATACTGGCTGTCGGACACTTTCTTGTTTAGATATTCTGTGCTGAACAGAAAGCCATAAGCCACCTCGGCACCGGTCTTGGTCTTATTCTTTAATGCGCTTACCCAGCTATCCAGTCCGCTTGCATCCGGCTTACGTCCCAATACCGTCTCATAAAGGCGGGTTACGAAATCCTTTACCAGATCCTTCTCAACCGGATCTGTCGGGTCCGTCGGATCGCCCGGCTCTTCGATCTCGATCAGCTGTGCGTCATCTGCGGTAAATCCCGAAGCACTATAATAACGAGCCGTTACGTATCCGTTATCGTCCTTTTCAAAGCGGTGATGCTCCAGGAAATCCCACATCATTACCATTTCTTCCGGATAGCAGTTATGGGCGCGTGCCAGTGTCTGGGTATACTGCACTAACGGAATGTCCTGGTAATTCTCCCAGGTATACGTTTTAAAGCGCTGTGTCAGGTTTGAAGAGGTATAGCTGTCACGGTCTGTATCCAGGCCGTTTGCTTCAAACAAATACTCGATCCAGGTCTTCAGCGTATTAGAGGACCAGAGATCCGGAAGCAGATTTGCAATATCACTTTGTCCGCAAACCAGATAGGCCGGAATCATTTTTCCGGAACCGGTAGTGGTATCTGAAAAGGAACTAGAAGCCACTGCGGCATAAAATTCCGGATTCGTCCGCGCAAAGCCCTGGGTTACACGGGATCCTGCGGACTGGCCGCTGCCGTAAATTCTGGAACTATCAATCTTTACATAATCGCGGCTGATGTTCTGCTCTAAAAGCGCGATCATGGAATAGTAGAACAGGTCGTTATCCGCGTGGTTTACCGCGGTCGCCGCGCTATACTGCTCACAGGTAATCGCTACAACAAAGCCATTGTCATCGGCCACCTTCCACCACTGCGTTGAATCCAAGAAAATGCGGTCGGTCTGGGACATACCGGCGTAGAGGACCAATACCGGCGCTCCCTCATTTCCCCACTTTGCTGCCGCAGAATCGGGGATGTACAGCAGATATTCGCGCGGATCAAATTTAGAATCCCGGTTATTATCGGCAAATGCCATAACGCCGACCACTATCGTTCCACCCTTAGAAGCCTCATACGCTTTTACCGATACGTCAGCCTGGCTCCAAAGCTCTACCATGCCGGTGGCTCCGCCGGTTTTCTTATAAGTAAGGGTCTCATAGCTGGCAGCATTCTTCACGGCTGCCGCTGCTTCCTGTGCCTGGACGGTAGCCGCCGTGTAATCCAGACGGTAGCCCAGAGCATTGCTGTAAGCAAAGGTATTGTCATAACGGGTAAAGATCGAGAGGAAGCCGTATATATCCTGGGCCTTCACACTCTGGTTATCCGTAAGCTTCACCTGAGAGATGCCGTACTGTGCGTTGGGATTCTCTTTCCGGATACACTTGTTGGCATAATCCGTCTGCCACGCACCAGAATTGATATCCTGTCTGTATAATCCTGGCGTTGCGGTTGCAATTACGTCATTAGCCTTCTTCCAGTAGGAAATACTGTAATCACTTCCGTTATAGCCTACAAACCAGGTGGGAACCGGAACCTCGCTGCGCCGGATCTGGCGACTGTAGCCCATTCCTGCTAAAACATTATCAAAATCCTTAATTTCCGGATCATAACCGCTGGTGTTGGTTCCATCATAGGTTTTCGCTCCAACGGAATCCAGATAGCTTTGTCCCACGCTCTGTCCGCCGATGTATGCCTGACTGATAACAAAAATCGGGAAATCCGCAGCCCATGCTTCGAGCGGGGCAGCACCTTCGCCGTAACCTGCCAGGTAGAATTCTCCGTATGTCGAGAATACCGTTACCCGATTGGCATTGGAAGGAGTCCTCAGGAAGTTCATTGCCGCCGTAACATAAGTGCTTTCCTGGGCAGCACTCCCCCAGCCGCCTGCTCCGGGTTCCAGTACAAACAGGCCTTCGCCCTTTTCATCGGCCAGCGCGAACCATCCCTGCTCCTCGATGAATGCCGCCGTGTCCACACCATCCGGAACTGCCACTACGGTAAAGTAGGAACGAATGGATGCATTCTCGGAAATATAAACCTTAACACTGCGGTCGGTGCCGATTGCTTTGGTGAAGTATCCGGTCAAAGGCAGCTGACACGCTTCCGAATAGTCCGTCGCTAGGGACGTAACCGCATCCAGATCGTCTGCCTGGCGGGCTTCCTGTGTCTCTGCCTTAGAAGAAAGTACCCATTCACTCACACTCTCCGGATACGTCACAAAGTTATACTCCTTTACGGAACTGTCTTGTGCCGCGGACATATGGTACACTGAGCCGACTGCCAGTTTCCCGCTATCCTCATATACATTTAAGTAAGGCTGTGTAATGTAATTCCAGGAAGTTACCTTTATACACGAATGATCACTAACGCCCCACTGGAGAAACTGCCAGGACTTATAGCAGGAGAACCGGATGTTCTGGGCAATCCATTCATCCGACCAGCCGGCTGCCTTATAATAAGGCAGGATATCATTAAGAGACTGCACGATATATCTGGGATTGGCTCCGCCCCCCGCATGGTCCTGCTCACCGCTCAGCGCCCAAATTGCCACACCACTTTCTGCTACTGCCTGCTTCTCTTCTGCCGTCCATGTCAAGGTCGTCTGGTTCGGGCCGTTTCCGATCCAGCCATTGTTGCAGACAAAGGCATCTACCAGATCCGGATACTGGCGAATCGTGGATCCGCTGATACCGGTACCGTTGGAGTTCCCAACGAGAATTACCTGGTCAATGTTGTAATTGCTTTTAAAGTATTCAATAACACCGGCTACTTCCTGTGCCGCATCATTGTTTGCACTGGAATATACATGAGGGCTAACCACAATCACATCATTATTCGGATTGCTGTCCTTTGAGAGATCTACCCAGGAAGCAGTCGAATTATCATAGGTAATATTTGTCCCAAGGTTGCATGCCAGGAAGTTATCTCCATCGTATCTTTCCCAATAGGAGGTTCCCTGTCCTGTTATGTACAGAACCATCGACATGGCCTTGCTGCTGCTGTAGCTGTCCGGTACATAATAGTATACCGGGACCTCACCGTCAAAGTTCCTGTACTTGGTTGGCGCTACCGCTACATCCAGCGTAGCGAACTGATAATCATCGTAGGTCTGGTTAACCGTTTCTTTCCAGACTCCGTTTTCCAGATAATGCCCGAAGCTGTCCGTAAGAGTCAGACTGCTTGCTAAGTCCGGAGCAGTGCCGACACCCAGAACCAGATCCAGATTCTCACGGGTGAAATATTGGAACTGGCTGTCGCCTGTCTTTACCTCATACCCGGTGATATTTCCACTTCCGTCATATACATTCGCAATTGCCCATGTGGTAGTGCAAAGCATACCAAAGGCGTCATTGCCTGCCGGTCCGTCGTCGAAAGCTAACGTTACCTTATAACCATCCACACGAACTTCCTTGACAGTGCCGGTTTCAAATGCGCCCGGATTCGTTCGGAACGCACGATCCCATACCGTATAGCTGGAAGCTAACGCGGCGCCGGTCATATTGGTTCCGTTCTTAAAGGTAACTTCTATCTTCGAGAGTCTCTGTCCATAGAAGTTCGGAGCCGTATAAGCCTGAATGCTCTCTACGTCATCTTCCGTAAATACGGGAACGCCGGCATACACATCGATGGCCGTCTGCGTCTCCTCCTCACTATCCAATAACGCTATTTCGGAGGACTCTTCCTCCGGAACCGCTTCTGTGCTTTCTTCCGCCTCCGGAACCGCTTCCGTGGATTCGCCGTTCTCCGTAACGGCGGATGTCTGCTGGGAATCGTCCGATCCCAGCTCTGCCGCATACACCGCTGCCGGCGATGCCATGCTGATCATCATAACCAGTGCCAACAAAAATGCCATGGATGTACGCAGCTTCCGTGCTACCTTCTTTGACATACACATTTCTCCTTCCCTAAATTGAATCGTCACCCACCGGGTTTTCCGGCTGTATATCCAGGTTATAACACAGACAGGCTCGCCTTCCTACGAATAAATCCTTGAGATCATGAAAGGTTTCTCATGGCATCTGAGGTTTTGTTCAGCATTGGAATAAAACACCAAAATTTGTTCAGCATTTGGGATTCTTGTGTTTCCCGTGCCACGGAGGTAAACAGACGGAAGGACCGGTGCCCTGGCACCGGTCCTTCCGATAAATCACATTGTTACTTCAGCTGCTGTTTTAATTGCTGCTGCCTCTGTTTCTCCTTATAATTCTCCACCCTGGTATGAATCTTCTCTACCGGGCTCAGCAGCGATTCGATTGACACGTCATGATTCATCGTGTCAATCAGCAAGGCAATATACTTACTCAGATCCACGCTGGAATAATAACTGCGGGACAACACCTCCGGGCTCTGGTAGATCACATTCGTGGTCAGAATCCGGTCAATAATCCCTTCCTCAACCGCCTTATCAAAAACGCCCATCCCATTGGTAAACAAACCAAAGGTCGAACACACAAATACCTTCCGTGCCTCCCGGGATTTCAGCTGCTTTGCCACGTCAATTACACTATCACCGGAGGCAATCATGTCGTCTACGATCACCACATCTTTGCCTTCCACCGAAGCGCCCAGGAATTCATGCGCTACAATGGGGTTCTTCCCATTCACTATCTTCGTATAATCTCTTCTTTTGTAGAACATTCCCACATCCAGACCCAACATACTGGCAAAATAAATGGCTCTGCCTACCGCGCCTTCATCCGGGCTGATAATCATCATGTGATCTGCATCAATGCTCAGGTGCTTCTCTGCCTGAAGCAGCGCCTTAATGAACTGGTAAGTCGGCGAAATTGTCTCAAAGCCACGCAGAGGAATCGCATTCTGCACCCGCGAGTCATGGGCATCAAATGTCACAATACTCGTAACCCCCATGGACGTCAGCTCCTGCAGCGCCAAAGCGCAATCCAGGGATTCTCTGGTAGAACGCTTATGCTGGCGGCTTTCGTACAAAAAGGGCATAATAACCGTAATCCTCTTCGCCTTACCGCCCACCGCCGCGATCACCCGCTTCAGATTCTGGAAATGATCGTCAGGTGACATGGAATTTTCTTCTCCATGCATGGTATAGGTTAGATTGTAATTGCACACATCCACGAGGATGTATAGGTCGTCCCCGCGAACCGTCGTATTAATGGTTCCCTTTGCCTCACCGGAACCAAAACGGGGCACGGAGATGTCTACCATATAGGAATCCTTCCGGTATCCTCCGAAAGTATCCTCCCTTTTTCTGCGCCACATGGCCAAATAGGCATCCACACGCTCCGCCAGCTCCTCACAGCCCGGCACAGCGATCATCGCCAGGGGGCCCAACGGGATCGTCGTGGAATAATTTATATCACTCGGCTGCTTCTTGTCCATTTTCTGTTTCATTTAAGTTTCTTCTCCTTTATCTATAAAAACCTCATGGTTTGGAATGACGTTTCTTAATTCGGATATCCGAATTGTAAAAGCGGAAATCCCGGTAACTCTCCAAAATTCTGGAAGAGACCCGTTCTGAATAGGTATCCCGAATTTGGTTCAAATCCAGGTTCGTGGAAATGATCGTGGACTTCCTGCGAATCGCTCTTTCATTAATACAGAAAAACAACTGGGATGTAACAAAGCTGTTATTCAGCTCTGTCCCCAGATCGTCAATAATCAAAAGATCGCTATCCAATATATAACGGTACTGCTCCTCTGTCTGCCCCTTCTCCTCCGCGCGGAAAAAAGCATGCTGTGCCAAACTCTCAAAAAGGCTGCCCGCCGACAGATAAAGGACCGAGAATCCCCGGTTCAGCAAGGCCCCCGCAATGCAGTTCGAAAGAAAGGTTTTACCCGTACCGGCCCTGCCAATCAGCAGGAGGTTCTCCCTTCCGGGAATAAACTCGTCCACAAAACGCCGGCTCTCCCCGTGAATCATCTGCATATTCTCATAAGGTGTTTTGCCATCCCGGGCATACTTCGGGCCGCAGTCAAAATAATCAAAAGAAAACGTATCAAAATTCTCCCTTGCAAGCTGCTCGTGAATCGGATACCGGGAAAACAACAGATCCGCAATAGCCTGTTGGAAGCAAGTACACTTCTCGCCTTCCACCTCTTTGATATAACCGGTGTCCCGGCACTTGGGGCAATGATAATGCATGTCCATATAATCCGCACAAAGCCCGGCAGACGCCAGCAGAACTTCCTTCTCTTCCCGGCTGTTCGCAAGCTGCCTTGCCAGCCGGTCTGCCTGCTCTCTGTCCCCCGCCAGCAGGGCCCTCGCCCGCTGCACCGAAAGATCTGAAATGGAGTGCTCCATTTCTTTTAGTCCGGCCACTGCCGAGAAAGCATGCCGGATCCGGCGCTCCTGCTCCGCCCGGTTACGCGCCTGTTTCTTATCATATTCCCGCTGAATCTTCTCATACTGTGGATTTGTCAGCCCCATAGCGCATCCGTTCCTCCTGTAGCAAAGCCTCGTAATCCGTATCTCTCTGATCAAAATTATGGAAGCGGTTCGGCGCTGCCGGCTTCCCCGCTGACTTCGATTGCTGGCTCTTCTCCCGCTTATTTGTTTCGGAGTATTGTCTGGCCGCTTCTACCGTCCCAATCTTCGCATCGTGCCAGGCGGTCAGAATCTTGTCCGCATATTCAAAACTGGGCTTTTGAATGGATGCCATGGTTCGGTTACAGGCCTCCAGCACCAGCTCCAACGAAAGCTTGTACTCGTGCAGCCACCGGTTTACCAGACGCTGCTCCTCCGTACCAAGGATCCGGTTCGCAATCCCAAAAGCCTTCATGATCTGTTTATTTTCCTTCGCATAGGCGCGGCTGGCTTCCTTAACCTGCTGCACCGTCGTCTTCCCCTCCGCATGCCATCCCAGGGCGACGGCTTCGATGTATTTGCTGCTCTTATGGCCTCCGTCTACACAGTATTCGATCAGATACTCAATCAGATCCGCCGGGAAATCCAAATCCTCATAAAGATACGCAAACAGATCCATGTCCTTCGGCGCCAGGGTTCTCCCAAGATAAGCTTCTGCGACAAACAGCAGCTGACGAAACTCCTCATCCTCCTGCAAGTGGAGCAGTGCCGAAGCCTTACCGGACGTCTTGCGGGCAGGCGTTCCGCTCTTCACGGCTTCTGCCGCCCCGGTCTCTGTCGCCGCCATTTCCTGTACGGCCTCTGAAGCCGACGGCACGTCCAGCACCGCGACACTCTGCAGCTGCCCCTCCTCGTACTCCATCTTGAGCAGGGAAAGCTTCTCCCAATATGCCAGCGCACGCATGACATCTTTCTCCGTATGGTTTAGCCGGTCTGCCAGGAAGTTCACCGAGAATTCCATGTTCCGGTCCTCCAGCAGCCGCAGCAGGTATAAATATACCTTTACAAACTCTCCGTTTGCATCCGCCATATAGCGGTCAATAAAACCGTTTGAAACAACCGTCTGTTCCAAACGCATATTACTTAGCAATACCAACCTTATCCCTACTTTCCTTGCACATATACCGATTACTCTCGCAACAAATTATAGCACATCCTCAGGCTTTTGAGAATAGCGAATTTGCCCAGAACATAAGCATTTCTGCGGTTTTCCACCACTTGTGGAAACTGTGGAAATTGTGGATAAGAACCATTTTCCGACAAAAAATCCACAATTTTATCAACGCTGAAATTGTTGATAAAATTGTGGATAATGTGGATAACTAGTACCCCAGCAGTCTTTCTCCAACATTTACAATGTCTCCGGCACCCATAGTTATCAACAAATCCCCGTTCATAGAATTTTTTAGCAAAAAGTTTTCTATTTCATCAAAAGTTGGGAAAAAGTGGGTCTCACACCCTAGCTCCAACAATTTTTCCTGGAGATTTTGTGAACTAATCCCTAAATTGTCCTTTTCTCTGGCTGCATAAATTTCTGCCAGCACCACCATATCTGCCAAGGATAGTGCCTGTGCAAATTTATCCAGCATTGCCTTCGTCCTGGTATAGGTGTGGGGCTGAAATACACAGATGACCCGTTCACAAGAACATTTTCTGGCAGCTTCCAGCGTTGCTCGAATTTCATCCGGATGATGCGCATAGTCATCTATAATCGTGATGCCCCCCAGCTGCCCTTTGGTTTCAAAGCGGCGATGGGTTCCGGAGAACCGGTGAAGGCCTTCCTTGACGGTCTCTGCCGGAAGTCCCAGCTCCCGTCCTACTGCTACGGCGGCCATCGCATTCCACACATTATGCTCTCCCGGTACATCCAGCGCCATATCCGTCTGCAGCCCGGCCGACTTTTCAAAGACCCGGAAATGCGGTTTCGCCATTCGGTCAAAGGAAATTCCGCCCAGCCGGTAATCGTCCGACGCACGGCTTCCCACGGTTCTGACCTGACAAATGAGCCCCTCTGTGATCTCCTCGTAATTCTCGATGTTACTGCTGATCACCAGCAGGCCATCCTTCGGAATCCGCTCCGCAAACTTCCGGAAAGAATTCCGGATATCCTGAAGGCCCTTAAAGAAGTCCAGATGGTCTTCTCCAATATTCAAAATCACGCCAATTGTCGGGTAAAAGGAAAGAAAGCTGTTCGTATATTCACAGGCTTCCGAGATAAAATACTCGGACTTACCCACCCGGATATTTCCACCGATGCTGTCCAGCATACCCCCCAGAGAAATTGTGGGGTCACAGCCTCCCTCCAGGAGAATCTCTGCGATCATAGAGGTGGTCGTCGTCTTGCCATGAGTCCCTGACACCGCAATTGCATGCGCATAATTACGCATCATCTGCCCCAGAAGCTGTGCTCTGCTTAAAAGAGGAATCCCCTTCTCTGCCACAGCCACATATTCCGGATTATCCTCATGAACCGCCGCCGTAAATACGACTACGTCAATCCCGTCCGCGATGTTCGAAGCCCTCTGCCCATAAAAAATCTGGACTCCGGCCTCTTCCAATCTCTTCGTCAGAACGCTTTCCGATGAATCCGATCCGGTAATCCGGAAACCACGCTTCAGAAGCACCTCTGCGAGGCCGCTCATACTAATGCCGCCAATTCCTATAAAATGCACCCACACGGGCTTTTCAAAATCCAGCTGATACATAGTTCACTTCCCACTTTTTTATTTTGCCTGTTTATACAAACAGCGTCTTACCAGTTGTACCAGAAAAATGGCTGTTGCATAAAGTCAGCCGTTCCGTAGCTTTTAAGAAAACAGAACCGGGCTATTGCAACAGCCATTATATTCTATTCTGCCGTATCGTCCTGTGTTAACACTCCGGCAAGATCTGACACAATCATTTCTGTTCTTTCATAGTGGGGCTTGCTTGCCTGATATGCCTGGTATTGATTCCAGCCGGTTACACCCAGCGCAACAACCAATCCCAATCCACATACTGCCGCAATCAACCTTCCGGTAAGCTTGTTTAATTTTCGTTTTCGATTTGCTTTTTCAATTTCTTCTTTGCGGTTTGACTTTCGGGCTTTATATGCATCTACTTTTTGCTGACTCATAAGCAGTACCGTCCTTCACCTATCATTCTTTATTCGACCATTTTACAACGGATCTGAGCTTTTTGCAAGGCTTTCTTTTTAAAAAAGAATGCACATCTCCCCCCCTAGAAAAGCCCTTCTTCCAGCATGAGGCGAGCCGCGCCATAGATTCCGGCATCGTTTCCCAAGACCGCCAGGTGAATTTCCGCCTTCCTGAAGGACAAATTGGTCATCCGCTCATAAGGTCCGCGGATACAATCAATCAGATAGGACCCGGCCTTCGAAACACCGCCCCCCAGCACAAACACCGCCGGATCCAGAATATGGGTTACACTGGACATCGCCCATGCCAGGTAAAAGCCCATACGTTCTGCCGCCTGCACTGCCAGGGAATCGCCTGTCTTGGCAGCATCCAGTACATCCTTCGCCGTCAAAGGCCGCACCTGCCGCAGGATGCTGGCGGCCTCAGACTCTGCCAGAATCCGCCCGGCTTCCCGGACCAGCCCGGTTGCACTGGCCACCTGTTCCAGACAGCCACGGTTCCCACAGTTACAGACTTCTGCTTCTTCCGGGCGCACAATCATGTGCCCGATTTCCCCGGCCAGGCCTTTGCTGCCCGTGAGCATTTTCCCGCCGCAGATCGCACCGCCTCCGACACCTGTTCCCAGTGTAATCAGAAACATACTGTCATAGCCGGCACCTCCGCCCTTCCAGGCTTCTCCCAGAGCTGCCACATTGGCGTCGTTGGCACAAGCCACCGGAAGCCGCTCTAAGCGGCGGCTAAGCTCTGCCGCCGGAAACAACTCCCGAAAGCCAATGTTCACACACTGCTCGATATAGCCGTCTTCCCGTACGCTGGCAGGCAGACCGATCCCGATACCGGCCACCGCCTGCAGCGAAAGACCGGATCCCTGTATATGCCCTTTTACGGCTGCCGCAATATCGTCGAAAACATACCGCCCATTTCCTTCCTTGCGGGTGGAAATCTCCCATTTCTCCTGCAGAACTCCTAATGGGTCAAAGCAGCCCAGCTTAATAGTGGTGCCGCCCATGTCCACGCCATATATTCTTTTCATTTTTAGATCCACTCCTCCCGCGCTGCTCCTTCAGCCCTCCTTCGTATACCCCTCCGGGTTACTGCTCTGCCAACGCCATGCATCTTCACACATTTCTGTAATTCCACGCTCTGCCTTCCAGTGGAGCTCCGATTCTGCCTTATCCGTAGCTGCATAGCAGGCCGCGATATCTCCGGCACGGCGAGGGCAGATTTGATAAGGAATCTCTTTGCCGGTGGCCTTGCGGAAGGCCTCAATTACTTCCAGTACGCTGTAGCCTACACCGGTGCCAAGGTTATAAATCTCGGTTCCGCCTTCCATCCTCCGGATCTTCTCAATCGCCTTAATATGGCCAACCGCCAAATCCACCACATGAATATAGTCCCGGACGCCCGTTCCGTCCGGCGTGTTATAATCATTGCCATACACCCTTACGCATGGCAGCTTTCCCACCGCCACCTGTGTAATATAGGGCGTCAGATTATTAGGGACTCCCTTAGGATCTTCTCCGATTCTCCCGCTCTTATGCCCCCCCACCGGGTTGAAATACCGCAGCAGGATTACCTTCCACTCAGGATCTGCCTTCACCAGATCCTGTAGAATTTCTTCGATCATCAGCTTCGTTCTGCCGTAAGGGTTTGTAACCGATAAAGGAAACTCCTCCCGGATCGGCACCGTAGCCGGATCACCGTATACCGTGGCCGATGAACTGAAGACGAGATTCTTGACCCCATTCCTCCGCATCACGTCACAGAGTACCAGGGTTCCCGTCAGGTTATTATCGAAGTATTCCAAGGGTTTCTCTACCGACTCGCCCACGGCCTTCAGACCGGCGAAGTGGATCACCGCTTCAATCGACTCCTTCTCGAAAATCGCCTGCATGGCGTCGGCATCCCGGAGGTCTGCTTCATAAAAAGTCACACTGCGGCCGCTGATTTCTTCTACACGTTTTACTGCTTCCAGACAGGAATTGCAGAGGTTGTCTACGATAACGGTCTCATATCCCCGGTTCAGCAGCTCCACACAAGTATGGCTGCCAATAAAACCGGCACCGCCTGTTACTAAAATCGACATGATCTTTCTCCTATAAAGTGAAACTTAGTTCAGCGGGAGTTTTTTACTCCCTCTGAACTTTAGTTGAACCAATTCAGTCGGATAAATACGTTCTCAGCTTCTCCACCCGATCCAGGCGCTCCCAGCTTAGATCCAGATCATTTCTTCCAAAATGTCCGTAAGCAGCCGTCTGCTGATAAATCGGCCGGCGCAGATCCAGCATCCGGATAATGCCTGCCGGACGAAGATCGAAATTCTCCCGGATAATTTCCACCAGCTTCCGGTCGGACAGCTTACCGGTACCAAAGGTATTGATATTAATGGAGGTCGGTGTTGCCACACCAATCGCATAGGAAAGCTGGATCTCACACTTATCTGCCAGACCCGCCGCCACCAGGTTCTTCGCCGCGTAGCGGGCAGCATACGCCGCGGAACGGTCTACTTTCGTGCAGTCTTTACCGGAGAAAGCGCCGCCGCCATGTCTGGCATATCCGCCATAGGTATCCACGATAATCTTCCGGCCGGTCAATCCGCTGTCGCCATTGGGACCGCCAATCACAAAACGGCCGGTCGGATTGATATAGAACTTCGTGTCCTTCGTCACCAGGAAAGCCGGTAAAACCGGTTCAAACACATGCTTACGGATATCCTTATGGATTTGCTCCTGGCTTACCTCCGGATCGTGCTGGGTCGACAGAACCACACAGTCCAAATGAGAGGGCTTTCCCTCCTCGTCATACTCAATCGTAACCTGGGTCTTACCGTCGGGACGCAGATACGGCAAGGTTCCGTTCTTCCGTACCGCTGCCAGGCGGAGGGACAGCTTATGGGCCAGCGAAATCGGATAAGGCATATACTCCTCCGTCTCGTTCGTCGCATAACCGAACATCATTCCCTGATCTCCGGCTCCGATGCTGTCGATCTCCAACGCCTTGTCCACACCCATCGCAATATCCGCAGACTGCTCGTCAATTGCCACAAATACACCGCAGGTATTGCCGTCAAAGCCATACTCGGATTTATTATATCCAATCTCCGTCACGGTCTTCCGGACAATCTTTTGAATGTCTACATAAGCGTTCGTCGTGATCTCTCCCATTACCATTACGAAGCCGGTATTGCTGCAAGTCTCGCAGGCCACACGGCTCATGGGATCCTGCGCAAGAAGTGCGTCCAGAATCGCGTCGGAAATCTGGTCGCACATTTTATCGGGATGCCCCTCGGTTACGGATTCTGAAGTAAATAGTGTTCTTTCCATGCTTGTCCTCCTCATACAAAAGAACGGGCCCGCCATTCGCGGACCCGTGAATAAATACAAATTCAGCGAGCCCTTTTATTGCTCGAATTACTCGCTCAGGTTGGCACCTTCCGTGTTACAGGGGTTGCCGTGATATCATCGATCCTTGGGTCTCCATCACTCTGAATAAAAGGGATTCTGTCGCTACTATTGTACACAAATCTGGCAGAAAAAGCAAGTACTTTCAATACCGGAGTTTATCCAATCTTCATCCTTGCTTTTCTGGCTTCCCGTTCGTCGGGTACCAGTTCAATTACGGCGCCAAGGGCCTGAAGCTTCTGTTCAAAGTTCTCATAACCCCGCATAATATATTCTACGTCGTCCAGCGTCGTAACGCCCTCTGCACTAAGTCCTGCCAGCACCAGCGCGGCACCTGCTCTTAAATCCGGAGCTACCAGCTCCGCACCGGTAAAGCGGCTTACACCGTCAATCACGGCTACGTTGCTTTCTACTTTAATCTGCGCGCCCATCTTGGAAAGCTCGTCCACATATTTAAAACGGCTCTCAAAAATACTTTCCGTCACAATTCCCCGGCCGTTGGCAAGAGCCAGAGCCACACAGATCTGGGGCTGCATATCCGTAGGAAATCCAGGATAGGGCAGTGTCTTTACATTACAGGAACCAAGCGTAGTCTTACCAACCACGCGAATCGTATCATCAAATTCCGAGACTTCACAGCCCATTTCCATAAGCTTAGAGGAAACCGCCTCCATATGCTTCGGAATCACATTGCGAACCATAACATCTCCCTTCGTTACAGCCGCTGCAAACATGAAGGTTCCGGCTTCAATCTGATCCGGGATAATGGAATACTCGGTTCCATGCAGTCTCTCTACTCCGCGGATACGGATTACATCCGTTCCGGCGCCCTTGATATTACCTCCCATGGAATTCAGCATATTGGCCACGTCCACTACGTGAGGCTCCTTCGCCGCATTTTCAATCGTGGTACTGCCGGGAGCCATTACAGCTGCCAGCATCAAATTAATCGTAGCTCCCACCGATACCATATCCAAATAGACGTGACCGCCGGCCAGAGAAGGTGCATCGCAAATCACCCGGCCATGCTCTACAACGGCTGTGGCCTTCAGTGCGCGAAAGCCCTTTAAATGCTGATCCATCGGGCGGCTTCCGATATTACATCCGCCGGGAAGAGCAACCTCTGCATGGCGGTATTTCCCCAGCAGCGCACCCAATAGATAATATCCGGCACGGATTTTCTTAATATAGGCATTATCCACACGTACTTTGTGGATATTGGATCCATTTATTTTTACTGTATGCTGATCCACGTGCTGAACCACCACACCAATATCCACCATCGCGTCCAAAAGCACACGAATATCCCGAACATCCGGCAGATTATCAACAATTACGGTCTCGTCCGTCATAATGGAAGCTGCCAAGATCCCCAGAGCGGCGTTCTTTGCTCCGCTAATGACCACATCTCCCACCAGTGGATTTCCGCCCTTCATGATATATTGCATAATCAGTCTCCCCTGACTCATATTTTTCCCTTGCGCCTCGCCTTTTGCTGCAGATTCTTTGCAGCAGGAGAGAAGCTAGGTAACATTCTACCACTAAACCACGATTTTGTAAACATTTTTTAACATTTCCGCAATATTTGTATAATACCAGGGTCCTAAAAGCATGCTTTTAGGACCCGCAAAACATGAGAAAGCAGCAGGTATCCGGGTACATTAATGTACATATCCCAAAAAGCGGTTGCCTGCCTTCTCAAAAGCTGCTGTAGCATCGCCCTGTCCCATTTTATAGGTCTGACCGTTCAGCGGATCGTAAACATGCACATTGTAATGGTCATATCCGATCAGAAGCAGCGGCTTCTGGTCTTCCATAATCACAATTACCGGAGTCCCCAGATGCAGATAATAATAAACCTGCTTTAGGGTACAGCCATTCAGATTTACGACGGAGCCTGGCAGCAGGCTTTCCAGAATCTCCTCCGCACTTTGGCCTTCCTCTAATAGCGGCGCCACCTCTGTGCCGATTCCTTCCAGCAAAAGAATCCCCCGAATGCAGCCTTCCAGGCGGTCTGCCGCTGCCGTTACAGCCGCGTCCTCATGGATTGCAAAGGGGCCTGACTCCTCGCCTTTTGCCGTACGGTGCCAAATGCGCTTGCCCTGCGTATCCGTAACCCATCCCATTTCATCGTAGATGGCATTAATCGCATCGCCTGCCTCTTCAAAAACTCCCTTCAGACGGCCTGTGCCATAGGCATAATAGCGCATCTCCGTATTTTTATGCTTCTCTGCATTCAGAGAAGTATCATCCCCATACAGAATCTTATTGGGCGCGGCCACATTCAGCGTCTTACGGCTTTCATCCGACGCTTTTAACGGCAAATACCATACTCTCCGGCGCTTTTCACCCTTCCGGTTCTCCAGAATGGTCTTCTTCTGCATTCCCTCGGTGCTATTCTGCATCAAAGTATCACTTTCCATCCGCTCATATTGGCCGGCTTCTGTTTTGCGCAGCCGCTCCAGATGAACCTGGCCCTCACTCACCGCAATCGAAGAAATGTAAACCTTGTCACTCTGGTACCTTACCTCTTCCTGGCCCTCGGGATTCGTAATCGTCAGCGCATATTGGGGATACAGCGTTTCAAAACCCTCTGCCTGAATCTCGGAAATTCGTCCCATGCTGCAGATAAAATCCTGATTAATAAAGCCCTGCGTCCGAAGATATTCTCCGTCTGCCGCATCCAGCACATTGGTTTTCCCGGTGTCTAAATAGAGGATCCGCACCGACCCCGCCTGCTTCAGATTCTCTCCCTGCTGCCAGGCGATGGCATTCTGCTCTTCATTCACCACCAGTCCTCTTGCGTCTGCGTTCTGCACTACTACCACGACCTCACGGCCCACGTAATCCACCGCATATACATTATTGTCAAAAAGTATATACAAAAGATCCTCCCCTTTATAACAAAGGGTATCAATTCCCTGCTTCAGAACCCGATAGGACTTATCGGAGGATACGTAGAAAATCTCCTGGAGGGCATTGTCTTCCTTAATATAACGGTAGTAGGACAATCCCACCTGGCCCTCATGAGCGCCCCGATTCATATATCCATAAACGAAGAATTCCACATTTCCATTATCATCGGCACTTACGATCTGTATATCGTATTCCCGGCGCAGTTTACGGAAGCCGCTGTCGCCATCCTCCCGGAAAGAAAACACCAGAATCGCCTCGCGCCGGGACTTGGAATAGCTCCAGAGGTCTCCCCCTACGGAAAAGACCTGATAATCCTCACCGGGAGACGCACTCAAGGTGACATCCGCCTCCTGTACCGCGCCAAATTCAATAGTCTCATCGGTAATTGTGTCCATCGAGGCTTCAAAAAGCTGTACCATCGTCCGCTCATAGGACATCAGATAAAAGCGGATCGCAGACCATTGCAGACAGAAAAATTCCTCTACCATATAAGTGCCGACCCGGTCATTTTCTCCATCCGCCTGGACTTCATAACGAATCCGGAAGGAACCAAAGGTTTCATCCATTTCCAGAATGGTCAGCTGCATCTCTCCGATCTGGGTGGGCGAAAGCGCACCCCAGAGAAGCTGGTCAAAAGAGGAATGGATATCCACTCTCGCCAGGGTTTCGTTATCTGCCGTGCTGCTGTTCTCCCAATTTTGGGCGAATTTCTCCGCCTCTCCGGAATTAAAGGTCGCGTTATGAAATTCTGTCACATACTGCAGCATTTCCGTCGTTTTTAAATTGCTGTTTAATACGATGCGGGTGTAATAGGAAATTTCGCCATGGTTCTCCGTAGTCAGAATCAGCTTCAGCCGATATTCCGTGTTTTGCTTAATCAAATCCTGAATCGGCAGAACGGTCTTGATTCCTTCCTCTGTCCCTTCCCAGTTGGTTACCTCAATCTGCTCAATCAGGTTACCGCCATCCAGGCTGCGGACTTCATAGGAAATCCCTTTAATTAAATTGCCGTTTACCTGTACCCGCACCGGCAGACTACGGTCCGTGCCGAGGGGTGTCAGACTCTCCTGCATATAGGCTTCATCCATATCGGGCACATACCCATACAGCACATTAACGGAATATCCCTCTGACTCCAGGCTGACCACCGGAAGAGTCGCGCCCTCCATTACACCATAGGTAACTGCCGTCTCTTCTTCATGTCCCGTATACCATATGAATGCAATGACTGCCACGATAAAAACGCCGCCAAGCACCATGATTTTTTTTAGCGTACTATTCATTTAAAGCTCCAGTTCGATTTTTCGCCCTGTCTCCTGATAGTGATAATACCGTACTCCCGCCGCATGGAACATCCGCTTGGAGGCCCTTACGGAATCGGTGTCCGTGTATTTGTCAAATCTATATACCACCGTACGGATTCCGCACTGAATGATTGCCTTGGCACATTCATTACAGGGAAACAGGCTGACATACAGCTTGCTCCCTTCCAGACTGCCGCCCCGGTAATTCAAGATTGCATTTAATTCACTATGTGTGGTATAGAAATACTTGTTATCATAGGGATCGCCTTCCCGGCCCCAGGGAAACTCATCGTCCGAGCAGCCGATCGGGAACCCGTTATATCCCATGGACAGGATCTTATTGTCTGCACTTACAATACAGGCTCCAACCTGTGTGTTTGGATCCTTTGAGCGCTGTGCGCTTAGCATCGCCACGCCCATAAAATACTCATCCCAGGTAATATAGTCCTCTCTCTTCTGCATATCTTCCCCCCGCCTTCCTTCCTCTATTCTTCCATCTGTGCAATTCTGCGGGAATGGCGCTCCTCCCCGGAGAATTTCGTATGCAGAAAGGTCTCTACAATCTTCAGCGCCAGTCCCGGTCCCGTCACTCTGGCTCCCAATGCCAGAATATTCGCGTCGTTATGCTCTCTGGCCGCCTGCGCGGAGAAACAGTCTCCGCAAAGAGCAGCCCGAATTCCCTTTATCTTATTGGCGGCAATTGAAATTCCGATCCCTGTCCCACAGATCAGAATTCCCTTCTCACATTCTCCGGCGGCCACCGCATGAGCCACCTTATGGGCAAACTCCGGGTAATCACAGGAGCGTTCCTCATAACAACCATAATCCTGATAAGGAAATCCCGCCTGCTTTAAATAGGAAATAACCTCTTGCTTTAATCCATACCCACCATGATCACTGCCTAATCCAATCATTCTTCTGTCTCCCTGAAAATAATTTCTGCCGCAATTTTTACCATTAAATCAATGTATTCATAACAGGCGCCGTACTCTGCCAGGGTGCCGCCATGGGGCTCGGTAATATCCCCGGGCTTTCCTACAAACTCTCCAATTGTACAAATCTCTGCCTTTCCCGCAAATTTCTCCCGGGCAAGGCCGCATTCGTAAGACGTCATCGCAAGGATCAGGGTAGCCTCCGTCAGATCCGATTCCATCAGCTGTTCGGAGCTTTTCTTAGAGGGCTCCATCTGGTTCCCTTTCAGAATCGCCACCGCCTTCGGATTCATCGGTTCCGGAAACAGTACCACCATTCCCCGTGAACAAACCTCTATGACTTTTTTCTTATTCACACTGTTCATCACTGCCTCAGCCAGAATACTGCGGCTGGTATTACCGGTACTGACAAATATCACTTTACTGTATTTTCCCACTTTGTCCTCCTGTCCGTATGATGCGATAGCCGGCTGCTTTTACCAATCGGTTCATAATCGCCGTTCCCAGCGTTCCCTCTGAAAAGGCCTCTGAATAAATAAACTCCGTCTGTTCTTCATCGAACTCCCGCAGGCACCGGTACAGATTCCGCGCAATAGATGCCTCCTCTGCCCGTGTTCCCACGGTCTTGCAGGGTGCCGCGTGGTAATTTCCCCGGCTTTCCTGTGCACAGAGAATTCCTACGCGCTTGCCCTCCCGAACTTTTCCCCCGGCCAGTTCTTCGATCTGCCGGATCACTTCTGCCCGGTCTCCTTCCACAATCACCATCTCTGCCTGCGGTGCATAGTGGCGGTACTTCATCCCCGGTGCCTTAGGACGCGTTTCTTCCGAAGGCTTGTCTAAAATGGCCGGATCCATTTCTCCTGCCCCCAAGAGCGTGCGGATCTGTTCCAAAGTGACATAACCGGGACGCAAAATCACCGGGGTATCCCCCGTCACATCCACAATGGTGGATTCTAAGCCCAGCGGAACGTCCCCGCCGTCCAGAATCATCTCGACCCGTCCCTCCAGATCCCGGATTACATGCTCTCCTCCGGTGGGGCTTGGCTGTCCGGATAAGTTCGCGCTGGGCGCGGCCACCGGTACGCCGGCCGCACGGATCAATGCTCTGGCTCCTTTATGAGAGGGCATGCGCACGGCCACCGTATCCAGACCTCCGGTAGTCTCGTAAGGCACGGCATCGCTTTTCTCAAAAACTAATGTAAGCGGACCGGGCCAGAAGGCCTCCATCAGACGGCGGGCGCCCTCCGGAACCGAATGCACCAGACCGGTTAACTGCTCTTGGTCTGCAATATGCAGAATCAAAGGGTTGTCGGAAGGACGTCCCTTTGCCGCATAAATTTTCGCCGAAGCTTCTGCACGCAGACCGTCACCTCCCAGACCGTAGACTGTCTCCGTCGGAAAGGCAACCAGGCCGCCCTCCCGGAGGATGGCAGCGGCTTCGCTTATTATCGTTGTATCGGGATTCTCCCCATTAAACTTCAGGATCCGCGTTTTCATGAAAGCTATTATAGCACAAAAGCCCTTGGGTGACAACCAAAGAACCTTTCTCCCAGTATTCCCCTTTCTCCCAAAGAATCTTGTGTACAATCCTGTAAAAATACGCTATACTTTACCCTAGTGTAGTGTATCGCTCACAATTAGAAAAGAACGGAACACGGAGGATGAGCTGTGCTTACCTTAAAAGATTATGTAAGGGCAGAAAGCCTGACCCAGGCTTACGAACTAAACCAAAAGAAAAGCAACCGCATACTCGGCGGAATGCTTTGGCTGAAAATGACCCACTTGCCGGTCCAGACCGGTATTGACCTGTCCGGTCTTCGACTGAATACCATTGAAGAGACTCCTGATGAGTTCCTGATCGGATGTATGACGCCACTGCGTGACCTTGAACTGCACCAGGAGCTGAACCGTTATACCCAGGGAGCTGTCCGGGAAAGCCTGCGCCATATTGTCGGTGTGCAGTTCCGTAACCTGGCTACTGTGGGGGGAAGCACCTTTGGAAGATTTGGCTTCTCGGATGTGCTGACGATGCTGATGGCATTGGATACCGACGTAGAGCTCTACTCCGGCGGGATCCTTTCTTTGGCACAGTTTGCGGCGATGGCGCCGGACCGGGATATTTTAATCCGCATTCGCATTAAGAAGACGCCGCGTAAAAGTGTATACCTGTCCCACCGCAACAGCCAGACGGACTTGCCGGTCCTGACCTGTGCTCTGTCTGGCTGCGGAAGTAAGTTTCAGGCGGTGATTGGTGCCCGTCCCGGACGGGCGGTGCGGATTCCCGATGAGCAGCGGATTCTTAGTGAAGGAATTACATCGAATACGGCAGACCGATTTGCCGAATATGTGAGCAGGCAGATCGTTACCGGTACCAATATGCGGGCATCTGCGGATTACCGCCGCCATCTGGCGGAGGTTCTGACCCGGCGGGCCGTACTGACCATGGGAGGTGAAAGGCTTTGAAAGTAGGAATCTATGTAAATGGCAAGAAAATCGCTACAGACATCGCTCCTGACCTTTTGCTGATTGATTTTCTTCGAAACCATGGCTGCAAAAGCGTAAAGCGCGGCTGTGAGACGGGGAACTGCGGTCTGTGCACGGTTTTCCTGGAGGACAAGCCGGTGCTTTCCTGTGCCGTTCCGGCTGCCAGGGCTGACCGCTGCCAGGTCGTTACCCTGGAGGGACTTCAGGAGGAAGCGGCTGAATTCGGTGCTTTCATTGCCGATCAGGGGGCGGAGCAATGTGGCTTCTGTAATCCGGGCCTGCTGATGAATGCGATTGCACTTTTTCGGGAGAATCCGGATCCCGCGGAGGATGAAATCAGGGAATATCTGGCAGGTAATCTCTGCCGCTGTTCCGGATATGAAGGACAGCTGCGGGGAATGCGTACGTATTTAGACTTTAAAAAAGGAGGGAAAACCGGTCATGAAGTATGTGAATAAGCCCATCCGCAAAATGGATGCAATGGCTCTTGTGACCGGTAAACCGGTTTATCTGGAAGACCTTCCGGATGCAGGATATTTGATTGTTAAGCTGCTGCGCAGCCCCCATGCCCACGCTATGATTGAATCGATTGACGCCTGGACAGCTTTAGCGGTCCCTGGGATTGAAGCCGTCTATACCTGGGAGGACGTTCCGGAAGAGCGTTTTACCATGGCCGGGCAGACCTGGCCGGAACCCAGCCCCCACGACCGGTTGATTCTGGACCGGCATCTGCGTCATGTGGGAGATCCGGTGGCCATTGTCGCCGGTACGACGGAAAAAGCGGTGGACCGCGCGCTTCGGAATCTTCGGGTAAATTATCAGATTCTGCCCGCAATTCTAGATTTTCATGAGGCAAAGGATAACCCGGTACAAATCCATCCGGAAGAGACCTGGGAATCTCTGGTTCCCGTAGGCGCGGATAACCGGCGAAACCTCTGTGCCTGCGAGAAGCTCTCAGAGGGAGATATCGATCAGGTGCTGGCCGAATGTGACGTGGTGGTCTCCGGGACCTACCATACCAAAGCGAATCAGCAGGCCATGATGGAGACCTTTCGCACAAAGTGCTTTCTGGATCCCTATGGCCGCCTGAATATTGTCAGTTCCACCCAGATTGTCTTTCATGTGCGCCGGATTGTCGCGCACGCCCTTGGCATACATAAATCTATGATACGTGTGCAGAAGCCCCGCATCGGCGGCGGCTTTGGCGCTAAGCAGACAGCGGTTTCTGAGATTTATCCGGCCTTTGTTACCTGGAAGACCGGTAAGCCCTCTAAAATTGTCTTTACCAGAGAAGAAAGCCAGATTGCTTCCAGTCCCCGGCATGAAATGGAGATTTCGGTCCGGGTCGGCGCCACTAAGGACGGGCGGATTCGTGGCATGGATGTCTATACGTTATCCAACACCGGTGCCTATGGCGAGCACGGGCCTACTACAGTCGGCCTGTCCGGCCACAAATCGATTCCTTTGTATGGCGCTCTGGATGCCTTCCGGTTTGACTATGAAGTCGTTTACTCTAACGTGATGTCTGCCGGCGCTTACCGGGGGTATGGCGCTACGCAGGGAATCTTTGCCGTAGAATCGGCTGTGAACGAGCTGGCTGCCAAACTGGATATGGACCCGGTGCATCTCCGGGAGATGAATATGGTCCGGGAAGGGCAGGCGATGCCTGCCTACTACGGGGAGATGAATACCAGCTGTGCCCTGGACCGCTGTATCGCAAAAGCAAAAGAAATGATTGGCTGGGAAGAGAAATATCCCCGCCGTATTTTAGAAAATGGAAAGATTCGCAGTGTCGGCGTGGGCATGGCCATGCAGGGCTCCGGTATTTCCGGCATCGATGTGGGCTCCGCCTCCCTGAAGCTGGAGGATGACGGCTGCTACACGCTGGCTGTTGGCGCTGCCGACATGGGTACCGGCTGTGACACGATATTAGCACAGATTGCCGCGGACTGCCTGGAGTGTGATCTGGACCGCCTTACGGTATTGGGCGCAGATACGGACGCCTCTCCCTACGATTCCGGTTCTTATGCCTCCAGCACTACTTATATTACAGGAAAAGCCGTGGAGAAGGTCTGTGATTCGCTCCGGCAGAAGCTTCTTACGGAAGCCGCCGGGGTTTTATCCTGCCCTACAGCGGAGCTTTGCTTCCAGGGGCAAGAGATCCTGCAGGTGGAGGGAGATGCAAAGATTTCCCTTGCGGATCTGGCCGCCCGCTCCCAATGCGGATGTGAGGCCTCCTTTCAGGCTGTGGAAAGCCATTTTTCCCCGGTCTCTCCTCCTCCCTATATGGTGGGTATGGCCGAAATTGAGCTGGATCCGGAGACGGGCGCCGTAGAATTACTGGATTATGTAGCTGTGGTAGACTGTGGTACCGCAATTAATCCGAATTTAGCCAGAGTTCAGGCCGAAGGCGGGATCGTACAGGGCATTGGAATGGCACTCTTTGAAGATATACAGTATAACAGCCATGGACGGATGCTGAATAATTCTCTGATGCAGTATAAGCTTCCCAGCCGCCTGGATATGGGGCGGCTGCGGGTCGAATTTGAGAGCAGCTATGAGCACTCCGGCCCCTTTGGTGCCAAATCCATCGGAGAGATCGTAATTAATACACCGGCACCGGCTCTGGCACATGCCATCGCGAATGCCACCGGTCTCTGGTTTAAGGAGCTTCCGATTACCAGTGAAAAAATTGCCATGGGTCTGAAACAGAGGAAATAAAGTGAACCTTATTTCCTCCCCATGATCCGGGCGAACAAGATCCCCGCAAGTGTAGATAGGCCCGTCGCCACCAGCGCGGGCCCAATGATTGCAGTGGGATTTACACTTCCATATTGCTGCCGGTAGGCCACCATCGTCATGGGAATTAACTGCAGCGATGAAATGTTTAAAATTAAAAATGTACACATCTCCTTCGAAGCCACGCCCTTTTTCTCCGGATTAATCTCCGCCATGCTCTCCATGGCTTTCAGCCCTGCCGGCGTCGCCGCCCAACCCAAACCCAGGATATTCGCCACAAAATTGGTTGCGATGTATTTAAGGGAAGGATGCTCCTTCGGAATCCCCGGGAAAAGAAAACGCAGTAAAGGTTCCATCCGGCGGGAAAGCTTCTGAATCAGCCCTGCTTTCTCACCAATTTCCATAATACCGGACCACATGGCCATTACGCCCAGCATCGTCATACAGAGCGTTACGCCGCTGCCCGCTCCCTCCAGTAGCGCATTCGTAATCTCCGCCGCCCTTCCGGACGCGACTCCGTATCCAATTCCCAGCAGAAGCATAAAAGCCCAGATTGCATTGATCATATTGTCCTCCGGTTTTATTATACTTTATCTTATGAGTCTCCTGCTTCAAACATGTCCGGCAATTGCTGCCGGTTAATCCCAACAAATGGTTATCCTCGTCCCAACATCCATCGTACTCTCCAAAGAAATCGCCGCACCGTGATAAGCAGCAGCATGCTTTACAATAGAAAGTCCCAGTCCGGTTCCTCCGATCTCTTTTGAACGGCTTTTATCGACGCGGTAAAACCGTTCAAAGACTCTGTCTCTATAAACCAGTGGAATGCCTATCCCGGTATCGGATACCGATAATTTTATTTTTCCCTCCTCACTTGTGACCGAAACCGTTACTTTCCCGTTTTCTCTGTTATATTTGATTGCATTATCACAAAGGTTATAGACCATCTCTTCCAAAATCCTGCGAATTCCCATAACCTCCGCAGATTCTCCCATTAACGCTACGGAAACATTCTTCTGCTGCGCCTCATTCTTTAAAAGCCCTATCATATCCTCCGCTATTTTATACAGATCCACCGGCGCCTTTTCCTCCGGTATTGAACCTTCATCAAGCTGGGAAAGCTTGATTATGTCATTGATAAGCGTGATCAGACGCCCCGATTCCTTATAAATATTTTCTGCGAACTTTGGAATGTCTTCCGCTTTTACCATCCCGTTCATGATAATCTCCGAAGTGCCGTAAATGCCCGTCAGCGGAGTTTTCAGCTCATGTGAAACATTTGAAGTAAATTCGCGGCGAAGGAGATCCCGTTTTTCTTTCTCCGTAACATCCATGATAACCATTACGATGCCGGAAATGTCTTTATTATTAAATACCGGATTGGTAATAACCTGATAATAATGATCATGTAGCACAAGTATCTGGTCACTATGCTGTCCGTTAAGAGCCGTATAAATTGCCTTGCGGAATTTTTCGCTTCTGTTCAAGGTTAATATATTTTTATTTTTGATATCTTCCTGTATATCAAAAAATTTTAATACGCTTGTATTATAAGACAAGATATCCGTTTGACTGTCCGTAATAATAAGGCCTTCTCTCATATTCTCGGTTATCATGGAGAATTCATGCTGCTTCCTGTTAGCGTCCGAGATCCGCATTGAGATATCTTTGTTTAAACTGTTGATTTTAGCCAGCAGGGGAGAGAGTTCCTCGTAAACCTCATTATTTTCAGGGTTTTCAAGGTCGATTTCATTGATGGGCCTTACGATTCTCTTTGACATTCCGGATGCAAATACCGCTGAAAGGATAATAATAATTATAATGATCATTAAAATCGGCGGCAGCATCCCGAAAACCAGATTCCATACGGTATACTGTGTATTGGAAACGCGGATAATCGTTCCATCCTCCAATTTTTGCGCAAAGTATATGGTCTTTTCGGAAAGCGTTGAGGAATAGCGTATTGAAACCCCGGTTCCTTTTTGCAGCGCTTCTATGAATTCTTTACGGCCGGCATGGTTTTCCATCTTCGCAATATCTGCTTCATTATCATAAAGCACCTTGCCGTCCGAATCAATCCATGTGATACGGTTGTCTGTAGGATCCAAATTATCAAAATAGAAAATACCCTCGTTTTCCAAACCCTGTGAAATATAAACCGCTTGATTTTTAAGTTCGCCGGTCAGTTGCTTTTCAAAATAATTGTATAAGACTCCTAAAAAAAGAAGGATACAGGAAATAAGAGTTATGGATGCGATCAGGATAAAGCTTCTGAATATTTTTTTGGTCATTTTACCCTCCGATTTTGTATCCGATACCGCGCACCGTTTCTATAACAGCCCCACACTCTCCCAATTTCTGGCGGAGTGTGCGGATATGAACGTCAAGTGTCCTGTTTTCGCCGTCGAAATCATATCCCCAAATTCTCCCGAATATCTGATCTCTTGTTAACACGATTCCGTCATTCTCCATCAGCAAACAGAGAAGCTCAAATTCCTTCAAAGTAAGCGTAACATTTTCTCCGTTTACCTTTACAATATGCTTTACCGGACATACGTAAAGCCCACCTATTCGATATTCATTTTTCTTCTCCTCACTGCCGGCCCGCCTGAGCAAAGCCTTGATCCTGGAAATCAGCTCCATAACCCCAAACGGCTTTGCTACATAATCGTCGGCGCCGCTGTCAAGCCCGACGATTTTATCATATTCCGTTCCCTTCGCTGTCAGCATAATGACGGGAAGATGCTTTGTTTCAGGCTTTTCCCTGATTTTTTTGAGTATGCTAAGACCGTCTTCCTCCGGAAGCATGATGTCCAGCAATATAAGGTCTGGCTGTTTTATTGCAATTGCGTTCCGGAAATCAACGGGTTTTGAAAATCCTTCCACTTCCAGCCCGGAGTTGCGGAGTGCATAAACGACAAAATCCTGTATGCTTTTGTCGTCTTCCAGCAGATAAATAAGGCTCATTTTGTCCTCCTATTAGTAAAAGAAACCATTCTTTTAGAAACCGATAATTCTATCATAAGGGATAGCACTGTCCGTTTCAAGTCCAATCGACCGCCTCTTCTTCCTGTTCTTTTTGTTTGCCGGTAATGGAATAAATTACCCGCTCGGATATATTGACCGCATGGTCGCCGATCCGCTCAAGGTATTTTGCGATCATCAAAAGATCAATGGCCTGCCCGCCGTTTTCCGAGTCATCTCTTATGATGGTTATCAAATCCCTTTTTACCGTATCAAAAAATCCATCAACAATATCGTCCTGCCGGATCACATCACGCGCCAGCTCCAAATCGCTTTTTACAAAAGAATCCACACTTTCCGTGACCATTTTTATCGCCGCTCCGGCCATATCTTTTAGGTGTACCCGATCGATCGCGCTGTTGCCCACAAACTTCGTAATTTCGGCAATGTCGGCCGCCTGGTCGCCAATCCGCTCCATATCCGTTATCATTTTCAAAGCGGAAGAAATCATGCGTAAATCCTTAGCGACCGGCTGCTGCTGTAAAAGCATCCTCATACACAGGGACTCTATATCCCGTTCTTTCTGATTGATTTCCCTTTCAATTGCGGCAACCTTGCCCGCAAAGGCTCTTTCATCCTGGATGATATTCCGGGTCAGGTTATGGTCCGGTGAAACGTTTCCTACATGATAATCCAGAAGTTCATGGATTGCGACGGCAATGGCCTCCTCGCACAGTGCTCCCATTTCGATCAATTCCAGATGAAGCCGCTCCAGTTGTTCATTAAACTGTGATCTCATTATCCAAACCTCCCGGTAATATAGTCTTCGGTGCGCTTATCCTCCGGCATGGAGAACAATGTCTCTGTCCTTCCGAATTCGATCAGGTCGCCTAACAGAAAAAACGCGGTTTTATCGGAAATCCGGGCGGCCTGCTGCATATTATGAGTGACGATTATAATCATATATTCCTTTTTAAGCTGGGACACAAGGTCTTCAATCTTTGAAGTCGATATCGGATCAAGCGCACTGGTCGGTTCGTCCATCAGCAAAACATCGGGCTGGACGGCCAAGGCCCTTGCGATACAAAGCCTCTGCTGCTGGCCGCCCGAAAGACCCAGCGCGCTTTTTCTTAGTCTGTCTTTCACTTCGTCCCAGATAGCCGCGGCGCGAAGGGCCTTTTCCACAATCTCATCCAGTTTTATCCGGTTTTTTAAACCGTGGATTCTTGGTCCATATGCCACATTGTCGTATACACTCATGGGGAAGGGGTTGGGCTGCTGGAACACCATTCCTATTTTTTTACGTAGAATCGTGGTGTCCACTTTCGGATCATATATGTTTTCATGGTCCAGCTGTACCTCGCCGTCGATTCGGACACTGTCAATCAGGTCGTTCATCCGGTTTAGCGTTTTCAGGAAGGTGGATTTGCCGCAGCCTGAGGGGCCTATAAGCGCGGTGATTTCCTTTTCCTCAAGATTCATATTTATGTTCTTAAGCGCATGATTTTGTCCATAACGCAAATTCAGGTTTCTTACGATAATTTTACTTTTTACCATGCTGATTCCTCCCTTACTTTTTTCTTGAAACATCGAATTTTCTGGTCAGCAGCTTCGTCATAAAGTTAATGATTAAAACGATCATGAGAAGCACGGCGGCAATCCCGAAGGCGATGTCATACTGTCCCTTTGACATGCTGAGATACAGTTGGACCGAAAGTGTTCCGCCCGATTCAAAAATCTTATGAAACAATTGGCCGCTTTGGGGAAGGTAGTAGCCGCTGCCCGCCGTAAACAGCAACGCGGCCGACTCGCCCACAATACGTCCGACCGCCAAAATGAGCCCGGTGATGATCCCCGGCATGGCGGACGGCAAAAGGATCGTC
>Ga0153924_1000216_pt1 | contig 38372 bp, 40 predicted proteins | sample TSNJ008MetaG_FD_104709 | JGI IMG/M metagenome (GOLD analysis project Ga0153924, IMG submission 104709) | Attine ant fungus gardens microbial communities from New Jersey, USA - TSNJ008 MetaG | ecosystem: Host-associated > Fungi > Mycelium > Unclassified | place: USA: New Jersey, Wharton State...
ACGAGATAGAGGAAGCGCTGCTGCGTCACGGGCACGGCCCGAACGGCGGTCTTCGTCGTTGCCGTCGTCGTGCGCGGCTCTCTATCAAGGAGCGCCATCTCTCCGAACATTCCGCCGCGTGTTACCGTCTCGAGAAGGTGGCCGCTGCGACTAAGCTCGACCTCACCCTCGAGAACGACGAACATCTCGTCGCCTGCGTCGTTTAGTTCGAAGATCGTGACCCCTGGCTCGTAGGAGCGGACATTCGCATCGCGATCGAAAATATTAAACGAGGGCACCGCGCTGCTCCCTTTCATTCCTCACATCACGGATTCGTGCGGTGTGGTTCGTTGCCGGGAAGGCGTCGCCTGCGCGGGTCGGCGCGAGAATTCGGGCAAAGGGGTTTTGTGAACGCGGGATCGATCGCACTACTAGGATTTCCCGCCGCCGCTCGTTCGCCAAGAGTTGTTCAGCGAAGCGGGGAACTGGTTTTCGGAAAGCGTGCTCACGGCGTCGGTCGCAGCCAAATTCACGCGCGAGTTCATCGGACGGATGGCTGAGGAGGCCACGAAGGCTCGCTAGCCCCAGATTGCGTTACGCGGCGCCGCGTGATTTGTACTTGCGCTCGACCGTGGCGAGCAATTCGGCGACTTTCTCGTGCGGCACGGCTGGACTGAAAAGAAATCCCTGGACCTCCGGGCACAACAACTGTTTCATGTAGCCGAACTGTTCGTACGTTTCGATACCCTCCGCAACGCAGCCAAGTCCAAGCGCCTTGCACAGCGTTATGATGCTGCGGACGAGCGCCGATGCGGTTGGATCCGACACGACGTCGCGCATGAACGAGCGATCGATCTTGATGCGGTCGAGCGGGAATCGCCGCAGATACGACAGCGAGGACCAGCCGGTTCCGAAATCATCGATCGACAGCGTGACTCCGACCCGTTTGAGGTTGTGCATCGTCACGATCGCGCGCTCGGTGTCGTCGAGAGTAAGACTCTCGGTGAGCTCCAGCTCCAAGAACTCGGGATTCAGACCGGAATCGCGCAGCGCGCGTTCGATGACGCGCACCAAATCCTCACGGTTGAATTGATATGCCGACAGGTTGACGGCAACGCGCATCGGCGGCAATCCTTCGGCCTGCCATTTGATCCCTTGCTCGCACGCCGAGCGAATCACCCACTCGCCGACGTCGACGATCAAACCCGTCTCTTCCAGCAGCGGAACGAAGCTGCTGGGCGCAATGAGTCCGAGCGAAGGGTGGTTCCAGCGCAACAGCGCTTCCACGCCGGTTACGACGCCCGAACGCAGCGAGACTTGCGGCTGATAGTGCAGGACGAATTCATTGCTCTCGGAGGCGCGGCGCAGGTCGTTCGTCAATGCGAGGCGGGTTTGCGCGGCTTCGTTCAGCGCAGGCGTGAAGAACTGGAACGTTCCGCGGCCCGCGCCTTTTGCTTTGTACATCGCGATGTCGGCCGCACGCAGGAGCGATCCGGGATCGCCGCCGTCGCCGGGAAACCGGCTGATGCCGATGCTGGCGCCGATGTGCAATGTATGGCCGTCTACAACGAACGGAAGCTCGAAGCTCCGCAGGATACCTTGCGCCACGGTTTCCGCGTCGCGGTCCTCGTAGATGCTCGGCAGAACGATCACGAACTCGTCGCCGCCTAGGCGGCACACGATGTCGCCGTCCCTCATGCGATTGCGCAGACGGACTGCAGCCGCTTCCAAAAGGCCGTCGCCGACTTGATGCCCGAGCGAATCGTTCACGCACTTGAAACGGTCGAGATCGATCATCAAAACCGCAACCTTTGCGCTACTCCGACGGGCACCGGCGATTTCATGTGTGAGTAGATCCTGGAGGAGCGTGCGATTCGGCAAGCCGGTCAGCGAATCGTGTACCGCCATGTATTGAATGCGCGCCTCAGCCTGTTTTCGCTCGGTGATGTCGCGGAAGTTGCATTGCACGACGCCGGCACCGTTGACCTCGTAGACGATCCCGACGAATTCCACATCGAGCGGCGCGCCTTGAGCAGTTTCGAGCCCCAAGTGCGCGAAGCGTACGTGCTGCAATTCGCGCAGCTGCGTGAGCGCGGCCGGGACTTCCGGAATATTCTGCAGTAGGGCGATTTCGGACAATTTGCGCCCGATGACTTCCCCGCGCTCGAGACCGAACATCTCGACGAACGAATCGTTGATGTCGGTTACGATCTCGCTCTCGAGGTCGAGCAAGAGAATGCCGTCTCCCGCTTCTTCGAACAATCGGCGGTATCGAATCTCTGAGGCGTGGAGCACGCCCTGGACGCGCATCCGTTCGGCGTTCTCGCGACGCAAATCGTCTTCGAGCGTGCTGTTTCTGAGAATGTAGCGAATATCGTACGGCAACGTATTCCAGCGAAGCGGTTTTGTGATGAAGTTTGTTGCGCCGAGCCGGTATGCGGTCTCGATCGACGTCACGTCGTCGAGACCGGTCGCCATGAGGATCGGGACGTGCATAAAGGCCTCGTCGGCGCGCAGGCGCTCGCACACCTCGAAGCCGTTGACGCGAGGCATCTGAACGTCGAGCAGGATGAGATCGGGTTTCACGCGGTGAGCGAGTTCGAGAGCGGCCGCACCGTCCTGCGCTTCTTCTACGGCGAATCCGGCCAGCTCCAGCGCCTCTCTTGCAAGAAAACGCAGCGTATCGTCATCGTCGACCACGAGAATCGTATGCTTGGCATTCATTGCTACGTCGCCACCTTTCGGCAGCGCAAGTACTCCGAGAGGCGCTGCGATACGGATTCGTACTCGGGTTTGATCCGCGCAAGCAGCGCTTGCGCGCCCTCACCATTGCTTTCGCCGGCGAGCGATTCGAGCTCTCGAAGCAGCGCGGAGAGTTGCACCGCGCCGACATTCGCGCTGCTCGATTTCAGCTTGTGAGCCCCCTCTTTCAGGCTTTGGAAATTACCTTCGGTAATCGCCGCTTCCAACGCGATCAACACGGGAGGCGTCGATTGCTCGAAGCCTTGGATGACCTTCTCGACGACGTCGGCGCGGCCCGGACGCTGTAGCTGCGCGATGCGATCGAGTGCCGCCCAATCGATTGCTGCTTCCGCCGGCGCTGCCTCATCGCTCCGAGCCGGCGGGGCGGGTTTGGAACCGATCCAACGCTCTAGCTTCGCTCGCAATTCTTCCAACTTGAACGGCTTTGGCAAATGATCGTCCATGCCGCACGTCAAGCAGTGTGCTTTATCGTCTTGCATCGCATTCGCGCTGATCGCGATGATCGGAGTACGCGAACGGTTCGGAATTGCAGCCTCGATTTGGCGAATCGCTTTCGTCGCTTCGAATCCGTCGAGCTCGGGCATGTGGCAGTCCATCAAGACGATGTCGTACGTACCCGAAGCAACCGCCGAAACCGCGGCCGCGCCGTTGTCGACGACGTCTGCACAATATCCGAGATATGCAAGCGATTCCGACGTCACTTCTTGGTTGACCGGGTTGTCTTCGGCGACGAGGATTCGCGCTTTCGACGTTACGGTAGCACGCGCTATAGCGGGCTCCGCTTGCTTCGACTGCGCGAGAGGCTCCGCAATTGGCGCCACCTTCGATCTGTCGACGGCACCGACGAGCGCGTCATAGAGCTCGGAATGGCGGAGTGGACAATAGAGCCAGTCGCTGATGCGCAAACGCTTCATGGTCGATTCATCACGCTGCATATAGACGGCGCTCGTGACGATGATCGCCGAATCTCGAGCGGCACCGCCGTCGCGAATCTTCGAAATGAGCCGGAATCCGTCGCTACCGGCGAACTCTGCGGCAATAATGATGACGGGGTAGGTCGCACTGCTCAGGCGTGCCAGCGCGCTCATCTCGTCGCCAGCCGTCGTAACCAGCATTTGCCAGTTTTCGAGCTGCGTTACCAGTTGGGTGGTTCTCGATGATTCGTCTACGACCAAACAGTGCACCCCGGCCAGCTGCGATCCGTCGCGCAGCGCCGCTTGGGACTGCGCGGCAATCATCGGCAGCGTAATGAAGAACGCGGTGCCCTTGCCGACTTTACTGTCCACCGAGATGTCGCCGCCTGACAGATCGACGATCTGCTTGACGATCGCGAGCCCTAAGCCCGTCCCTCCGTACTTTCGCGTCGTCGCGTCGTCGGCTTGTGAGAACGTTTCGAATAAACGCTGCTTGTACTCGTCGGTGATCCCAATGCCGGTGTCGCGAACGATGATTTCGAGGTCGACGCTCGTGTTGCGACGCTTGATGAGCGAAGCTTGGAGCCAGACGCCGCCGCGATCCGTGAATTTGACGGCGTTGGAAAGCAGATTCGCGACGACTTGACGCACGCGAACCGGATCGCCGTTGACGCGAGCGTTCGTCTGGGGCAGCGCTGCATGGAGTTCGAGCTGCTTCTCTGCTGCGCGCTCCGCGACCATTTCGAGCGCTTCTTCCATGATTTCGGAAACATCGAAGTCGATATGCTCGAGCTGCATCTTCCCAGCTTCGAGTTTCGAATGATCCAGAATCTCGTTGATGAGCTCGAGCAGGTTCGCACCCGAACGCTGGATGATCGTCGCGAGGCGCCGCTGCCGCTCGGTAAGATCCGAGGCCAGCAGTAACTCCGCGGTGCTGAGCACGCCGTTCATCGGCGTGCGGATTTCATGGCTCATCTTCGCCAAAAACTGACTTTTGGCTACGCTGCCCGCTTCGGCGTCTTCCTTTGCGCGAACGAGATCGGCGCGAGCGGCGCGCAAGCCTTGACATGCGAACGAAAGGCCTTCGGCAGCCAGCCTGATCTCGTTTTGCAAGGTATTGAAGCTGGCCGCCATTTCGCCGACTTCATCGCGCGAGAGGACTGGCACGGGAACGATATTCACGTCGACATGCGCGGCATCGATATCCCCGCGACCCAGCGCTTCGACGGCAAGGGTGAAGTCTCTCAGCGTTCCGCTTACCAGCTGGGTCGCCGCGCGACTGACTTCAGTCGCGGCGTGAGCGATCGTTCCGGGAAGCACCAAGCCCACCGTAATCGTCAGGAACGCAACCGCGACGAAAATATCCTGAAGCGCGGTAACCATCGCGATATGCGTGTTCGCAACGCTTCGTATGGCGATCAGAAAACCGGAACCGTCGAATGCGAGCACGATGAGCATCGCACCGGTCAACTTCACGTAGAGCGAGCGCGGCGTGCTGCGCCCGCCGGACTTTTTCCGGTCTGCGAACCTTCGCCATGCGTACAGCACCACGCCGGCATAAGCCAAGGCCAGCCCCAGTATCACGGTAGGAAGTCCGAATTGTTCGAAGCCGAGAACGGCGGACGCGATCCAACAGCAAGCAGCAGCGAGTCCCAAGTTGATGGCCCATTGCGGCGCCCGGTACGGACGCTCCCGTCGCGGCGCGTCCCGTCGCAGCTTCCAGACGACGATGCTCGGAGCGCATATGCTGATCAAATACGTGAAGTTCGCTGCCGCGATGAACCAGATCGGGCTTCCTACATATAGCAACACGATCTCAACGCCCGCCGTGAACGACGTTGCGACCCACGGAGCGTCCGTCAATTTCAACCGCCAGCCGAGAACGCTCGGAAGCACTCCGTCCTCTGCAAGCTGTGAGAGCGTGCGCGACGCTCCGGACAGCGGTTGAAACGCACCGAGCATCATGTTGAGCATCATGAACCCGATCGCCATTGCTTTCGCAAGCGATCCAAAGATCGGCGCAAAAACCGGTCCGAGCGCCACCGCCAAATCCCCGCTCAGCGGTTGCGGCCCGAGAGCACCGAGCAAGACGACGGGCAAGGCGATGAAAAAGAGCCCCGCCAGTGCAGCGCTTGCGAGCATCGCGCGCGGCACGTTGCGCGCGGGGTCGATCGTTTCGCCGACGTAGCACGCCGCCGCTTCGAAAGCGGGCGCGGCGTAGCCGATCAAATAGAGCCCGGCCATCATTGCGGTGAGACTTCCGAACCATCCGTGAAACGGCGTCGTCAGATGAAAGGTCGTCGCGCGATGCCAGTCGACATGGTGAGTGAGGATCGGAACGAGCGTGGCAAGGAACGCGAGAATACCCGAACCGATTGCAAACGGCACAGCCAGACGCGCTGTCCATTTTATGCCGCCCAGAGTGACGAGGACGCAGCACAAAATGATCGCCGTGGCAATAACGTTCACGGAGAAGCCGGGCAGAAACCATTGATGGACGGCGGAGGAAGATAAGACCACCGTGAGCCCGCCCACGGGCACCCAGCCCCACCAATAGCACGTTCCGAGCAATGCGCTAAGAACCGGGCTGTACGGACGCAGCGCTTCCGATGCCGCCGCCGCAATGCCGCCGACGCGCTTCGGCCACATCAACACGAGTTCGGTCCAGCCGGGCGCTGCGGCCCAACCCAGCAGCAAACCGACAATAAGGAGTGGGATCGCTGCCGTTCCTTGGCCGGCAATACCATCTTCGCCCATCAGCAGCGCGCCGATAAGAAAGATGCTTTGCACCGAGCCCGCCATAGCTATCGCCGTCGTGCCGAGCCAGTCGGTGCTGCGTGGGTGTGACTGCGCAGGCGTGCTGCCATTAAACGACCGCGACGCCGAGCGATAAACACCCGGACCGATCAGCATAAGGATGCTCACCCCGTCTTTACTATCGGCGACTATCGGCGGTCAAAACGCCTCAAATGTAGGCACGTTCGGTAAAGACTGCTTGACGAAAAGCGCTGAAGCCCGCTTGCTTGCGCGCGCAATTCCGGGGAGGGAAAGGGCTCAAGTCACGGTAACCTGGGTGCTTTGACGTTGGCCAAGGTAGCTCAGTCGGTAGAGCACGCGCCTGAAAAGTGCGGTGTCGCCGGTTCGATTCCGGCCCTTGGCACCATCTTGCGGCCCGGCGAAGAGCCGGGCCCGTTTTATGAATCGGCGGAGGGGACGGCCGATAACCTCTACATGGCACGCTTTTCGCACCGGGCGGGCATTGCTGTGTTCGCTATTCTTGTTGCCGCGTGTGCCTCGACGGCTTACGCGGCCGGCGTCCTGAAGGTCGGCTCGGACGTCTCGTATGCGCCGCTCGAATTTTATGGACCCGGTCATCGCATGCAGGGGTTCGACATCGATCTTGCTCAGGCAATAGGGAAGAGGTTGGGCCAGCCCATTACGATCACCAACCACACCTTCGACGATCTGCTACACGCCGTGAGCGAGGGAACGTTCGACGTGGGGGTATCGGCGATCTCGGACACACGCGCGCGGGAAAAGCAGGTTGACTTCGTCGACTACTTGCTCGCCGGCAGCGGCGTGCTCGTACCGGCCGGAAATCCGAAGCACGTTTTCGACTTGGGTTCGCTATGCGGACTACGCGTCGACGTGCAGCGCGGCACATCCCAAGAGACCGCGCTCATCGAGCAGTCGAAGCGCTGCACCGATATCGGGCTCTCGCCTCTGAAGCTGATTGAATTTGCTACCGACGATCAAGCCTTTCAAGCATTTACGCAAGGCAAATCCGATGCGCACGTGACCGACTTCCCTGTCGTCGTTTACCTGGCCAGGAGCAACGACCATAAGTATGAAGTTGCCGGGCGGCAATTCGATCTTGTGCCATACGGTATTGCCGTTCCGAAAGGCGACGTGGTGCTGCGCACGCGGGTCGTCGCGGCGCTGCGGAGCGTCATCGCCGACGGCACGTACGACACGCTTTTGAAGAAGTGGGGACTAGAACAAGGCGCGCTTCGCGGCGCGCCCGTTAATGCCGGAACGTTATTCAGCAAATAAGTCTTAGGAAAGATTTTTCTTGAGGAATTCGGTCGAGCGCCGCCAGGCGAGCTCGGCCAAATCCTTTTTGTAGTGACCCAGGCCCGCGTGGCCGGGCTGATTGGGATTGTGAAACGCGTGCTGCGCGTCGTAGCGGTGGAATTCGTACGTGCGGTGCGCTTCCTTGAGCTGCGCCTCGATCTGATCGACGCGCCCAATTGGAAAGAAATCGTCTTTGGTTGCCCAGTGGCCCTGCAGCGGAACCTTAATCGAGCCGGCGTCGCCGGCTTCCGGCGGAGGGAACCCATAAAAGGTCACGGCTGCATCGAATTCGTCTGGTACGTACATCGCTGCCAGCAGCGCGAGTGCACCACCCATGCAGAAGCCGATCACGCCGACCTTCTTCGATCCGGTAGATTTGAGATATTGGGCGGCGCCGCGCGCGTCTTGCGTCGCGGCGTCGCCGAAATCGAGTCCTTGCATGAGGTGGTTGGCTTCGTCACCCACCGCAGCGGTGCGGCCGCGATAGAGATCGGGAATCAGCACGCGAAATCCCGCCGCCGCTAGTTCGTCAGCCGTGCGCTTGATGTGGTCGGTAACACCCCACCACTCTTCGAGCATCACAATGCCCGGCGCGTCGGCCGCTCCGGGAGCAGGCGCGTAGTAGCCTGGTGCGCGCTGCCCGTCGGGTCGCGCGAACTCGATCATCTCACCCAACTGCAACTCCTTCCTCGGCGTCTTGCCGATCCAGGTTCTCAGTTCGCTCTTTCAAGAGCCAATCGTTTGCAGCGGCAATCCCGCCGGCGGCGGCGCGCCCTTTCAACCAGTGGACCAGCTCGTCATCGGTTTTATACGTGGCGAGTGCCTGTTCGAACTCGCGCGGGGTGATCCCCCAGCGTTCCATCATGCCCTTATCCATCGGACACGGATAAATGTAGTCGTGGATCGTGCCGGCGGCGGCGGCACGCGCTTTGTCAGACACCCGCAAGAGCCACAGTACGCCGTCGATCGACTGGCGCCCGCGCCGTGGGAAGGTCTTGCCGTCTCGAAAATCAGTAGCCATACCAGCCAAGACTCCGGACCATGCGGAGGCGGTTGCCGGGAACGCTCGAACAAAAATTCCGCGTGAACGACCGGCATCAAGCTCGGCTCGCAGTGCTTGCCGCAGTTGCGCTCTTCTTGGGGCTGCCGCCTCGCTTGACGTTCGGCCCGTTTTGGCTCGTGCCTCTGATCGTGGCCCTGCTGCTCACTCCGATCGTTGCGATGGCGCCGACGCAGCTGCGCACGGGGCGCCTCATGCGCGCCTTGACGATCGCCATGGTAGCTGCGCTCAACTTCTTCAACGTCGCTTCGGTCGTGCTGCTGATCGCCGACTTGCTCAGTACGCACAAAGGACACGCGCAGATGAGCGCGCAGCAACTGCTGGAGTCGGGTGCCTTGATCTGGATGACGAACGTCATCATCTTCGCACTTTGGTATTGGGAGCTGGACGGAGACGGACCGTTCGATCGCGACCGTCACGCTTCGGCGTGCGACTTTCCTTCACCGGACTTTCTCTTTCCGCAAATGTCGATCGATCGCAGCCGAATCACTGGCTTACCGCCGAACTGGAAGCCAATGTTCCTGGATTATCTCTATCTGGCGTTTACCAATGCACTCGCGGTCAGTCCGACGGATGTGATGCCGTTATCCCGTATCGCCAAGATGTTGATGCTCTCGCAGTCACTGATTTCGTTCATCACCGTCGCGCTGATTCTCGCGCGCTCGGTTAACATCCTGAGCTGAGTTGCCGGAGCGAGCGTGCGGCGGATCGTCGCCGAAGGTCGAGTAGTCGTGGGCGAACGCCGACGGCGGAATCTGGAGGTCGCCGCGGAACGGCAGGTCGAGTTCCGCGATCACCACGAAAATCGCCCCGATCACAGCGCCGAGAGCGATCGTCATCGCCAAGTGTTCACGCACGTCGGGAACGTAGAAGAAGTACGACGTGCCCAGCGTAACCGCGGCAACGAAGAACATCATAGCCCAAAGCAAGAGCGGGACGGACTGTCGGTTTTGGAAGAGACGGTCGCTGCGCGCATCCATGAATGCGTGGGTGTGATGCAAGGCGTCCGCTTGAGCGTTTTGCTGGGCAAAGCTTTTCGGATCGAAGGATTCGATCTTGGCCTCGACCTCGGCGGCGGCTCGATGCGCTTGTAGACTGTTTTTACCATCTCGCATCATCGGCCATTCTTCGCGCACGACGACGTCGACGTAGCGCTGGATCGCGCGGTGCACGTCGTTGCGAAACGGTTGCGGGAATACGCTGACTTCGTGGTACAGATCCGAGATCTGATCCGCCTCGGTTTGAACGATCTGCGCGGATTGATCGTACTCTTGCCACACCGTGACGACCATGAATGAAAGCATCACGGCCAAGATCGTTCCAAGCGTCGCCAGAATCGGGCCGGCAAAGTCGTTGGTCTTGCTGCGCGGGGGGCCGATGAGCCGGAGGCGCGCAAACATAAGGCCGATCGCGGACAGACTGCCGCAACCCCCGATCAACGCAACGCAGACCATCCAGGTGGGGATGGTGTACACCCACGTCATGAACTCCACTTCCGCCAGGACGCGCCCCCGCCTGCACCGAATCCGGCGGGCTGCCGTGGTTCGCGGGTATGATGTAATGGTAGCCTGCGACCTTCCCAAGGTTGACGCGTGGGTTCGATTCCCACTACCCGCTCCAGCAACCACAGCACCCATTGGTTTGTTTGAGCGAGTGCGGCGACGTAGCCAAGTGGTAAGGCAGGGCTCTGCAAAAGCCCCATTCGGCAGTTCGAATCTGCCCGTCGCCTTAGAAATTTCGCCTGATGAGAATAGCAGTCGTCGGTGCCGGCGCGATCGGCGGATTCATCGCTGCGGCGCTTGCGCGTAGTGGAACCGAGGTGGCCGTCGTTGCACGTGGCGCGCACCTCGAAGCGATCCGCCGCAACGGCATCACTGTAGAAGCCAGCGATTTGGGCCCATTCGCCGTTCCGCTCGAAGCAGGTTCGGATCTGCGCTCGCTCGGCACGTTCGATGTGGCGATCCTGAGTTTCAAGTCGCATCAGTGGGCGGTGTTGCTGCCGCAACTGGAATCCTTGGCCCGTGCCGGCACGACGATCCTGACCTTGCAAAACGGCGTGCCGTTTTGGTTTGCGCGCACGCCGCCGCTTGCGTCGGTCGATCCCGGCGGAGAAATCGGGGCGCTGTTTCCCGATGAGCGCGTCATCGGCGGAGTCGTCCACGTCTCCGGTCACATCACTGCACCGGGGCGCATCCATCAAAGCGGCGGCACGCGCTACGTTCTGGGTGGATTGCATCCTGCAAGTGATGGCCTGGTTGAACGAGTGATCCAACGGATGCGCGTCGCGGGTTTGGAGCCCGAACGCACGCACGACGTTCGAGCGGTCGTCTGGCTCAAACTCGTCAATAACGTCGGTCTCAATCCGGTCAGCACGCTGCGCGGGATGACGATTCACCAAATGCTTGCCGATCAATCCTCGCGCGAGGAAGTGCGCGCGCTGATGTTCGAAGCGCTCGAGGTTGGCCGCGCGTTAGCTGTGGTTCGCGACGTCGACGTTGACGCGCGGCTGGCATACGCGCAGCGCCTTGGCGATGTGAAAACGTCGATGCTTCAGGACGCGCTCGCGAATCGTCCGCTCGAGCTCGATCCGATTGTCGGCGCCGCTGTCGAACTCGGCGATCGGCTAGGCGTTTCCGTTCCGCGTCTGCGTGCGGTCTACGAGAAGTTGCGCGCACGAGCAGCCGCCGTCTAGTGAAGATCGAGGATCTGGCAGGCGTCGGGCCCAAGAGCGCGCCGCTCTTTCGCGATCTCGGAATCGAGAGCTCAGCGGACTTGCTCGACTACCTGCCCTTTCGCTACGACGATCTGCGTTTTCCCAAGCCGTCAAACGTACTCGGCGCGACCGGCGGCGAGGAAAATGCGGTTGGCGTGGTGACACACGTGCGCGAGCGGCGCGTGAACCGTGGCATGGAAATCGTCGAAGTGCGGCTGCGTGACGAGGCGGGCGAATTCGTGGCGAAATGGATCGGCCGCAATCGCTACGTTTATGGCCGATTCAAGGAAGGCATGCGGCTGTTCGTGCGAGGCAGGGTGGAGCGCACGCTGGCCGGTGTTACGGTCAACGTAACCCAGTACGCGCACTTGCGCGACGGCGAAGGCTATCGCGGCGAGATGGTGCCGGTGTATCGCGCTAGCAAGGACCTTGGCACGCGCAAAATCGCTGCCGTCGTTCGGAAGAATCTGCCGGCGCTTTTGAACGAAGCGGGTGACGACCCGTTGCCCGAGAGCGTACGCGTACAGTCGTCGTATCCAAACGTACGCGATGCCTACCGCGCGGTCCATTCTCCGCACACGCCGCAGGAGGCGGAACGCGCGCGGGAGCGCTTCATCTTCACCGAGTTTCTGGTGCTCGCCGCCGCGGCGCAATTGCGCCGCGCCGAGCGCGAGAGTGCGCACGATGCAGGCGCACTCCAGATTCCCGCCGATCTGCTGGAACAGTTTGCGGGCTCGCTGGGCTTTGCGCTGACCGGCGCGCAGCGGCGGACGATTGCGGAGATCTGGGGAGATATGGCGCGCGATGTACCGATGAACCGGTTACTGCAAGGTGATGTCGGGAGCGGTAAGACGCTGGTGGCGGCGGCGGCCGTGCTCTTGGCAGCGCGTAACGGCGTGCAATCAGCCTTGATGGCACCGACGGAGATTCTGGCTGCGCAACACGCGAGCAAACTGGCTCCGTTGCTGTTGCCGTTCGGAATCACGGTCGAGGCGATTTTCGGCAGTCAGGGCGCGCGTTCTCGAAATGCCGCGCTCGGCCGCCTCGCCAGCGGCGAAGCGCTGCTCACGGTCGGTACCCATGCCCTGTTGACGCAGACCGTCGACTTTGCACGGCTCGGTCTGGTCATCATCGACGAACAGCATCGGTTCGGTGTCGAGCAGCGAGCGCGATTGCGCGCAAAAGGCGCCGCTCCGCATACGCTGCACATGACGGCGACGCCTATCCCCCGCACGCTTGCGCAGTCGGTATACGCCGACCTCGATCTTTCCACGATCGACGAGCTGCCTCCGGGCCGCACGCCGATCGAAACCTATGCGCTGCGCACCAGCCGTTTGGAACGCGCGTACGAATTCGTCGATGCCAACGTCGCGCTCGGTCATCAGGCCTACATCGTGGCACCCGCGATCGACGAGGAGAGCGAATTGACCAGTGTCGTGGCCGAGGCGGAACGGTTGAAGAACGACGTTTTCCCGCAGCGTCGCATCGGTCTTTTGCATGGACGCTTCTCGACCCGCGAAAAAGACGACGTGATGAGACGATTCTCGCGCGGCGAGATCGATATTCTGCTGGCGACAACGGTTATCGAAGTGGGTGTCGACGTACCGAACGCGAGCGTGATGGTCGTGCTCGACGCGCAGCGATACGGCCTGGCTCAGCTCCATCAGCTGCGCGGACGAGTCGGGCGCGGCGCCGCCAAGTCGTATTGTCTGCTGATCTATCCGGACGAGGCCGGCGAAACCGAACGCCTCTCGATTCTCACTGAGTCGGTCGACGGCTTCAAGATTGCCGAAGCCGACCTGAAGATTCGCGGCGCCGGCGAATTCGCGGGCACCGTGCAATCCGGTGCGGCCGACCTGTGGATCGCGGACTTGGTGCGCGATATCGACGTCTATCGTGCGGCCAAGGCACAGGCCGAACGAATCATCGCTGCCGACCCGTCACTCGCGCTACCAGAACACGCCGGCTTGCGCGCGGCACTCGAACGGGGCCCGTCGACGCGCGCGCTCGTACTCTCCTCGTAGCAGCCAATTCAAGAGGGCTCGCGACTGCGGTGGCCAAACCCGGCCACATGCAATTACGCCGTTTCTTGCCTGCCGCCGCCGTCTTGGCCGCGGCCGTTTCGTTCGCCGCTCCCGCGAGTGCTTCGTCGGTGCAAGTTACCCGTGCAACGCTCGCCAACGGCTTACGCGTCATTGTCGTGCGCGATCCGCTCGCGCCGGTCGTAACGACGATCTTGAACTACGAGGCCGGTTCCAACGAGCAAACGGTGGATGGCGAAGCGCACGCGCTCGAGCACATGATGTTCCGCGGCAGCCGCACGCTCACGTCCTCCCAATTGATGGATACGGTCAGCCTGACCGGCGGCGATTTCGATGCCGACACGCAGGATGCGGTCACGCAATTCTTTTTTACCGTGCCTTCGCCGTATCTCGACATTGCGTTGCACTTGGAGCGCTCTCGCGCATCGGGACTCTCCTTAGCGGCCGACCAGTGGAGTCAAGAGCGAGGCGCCATCACGCAAGAGGTCACGCAAGACAACAGCAACGCGATCTTCCGTCTCTTCGAAAAGATGACGGGCCGCATCTTGGCCGGTACGCCGTACGCAAACAATACCCTCGGAACCGTGTATGGTTTTGCGCATCAAGTGACGACGCCCGTGCTACGGAAATTCTACGACACGTGGTACCATCCGAACGATGCGGTTTACATCATCGTCGGCGACGTTGACGGTCCGTCGACGATTGCCAAAGTCAAAACCCTCTTCGGCGATGTTCCGGCGGGCAAGCTCCCGGCCAAGCCCGCAGTCACCCTGCGGCCCGTAACGGCAAAAGTGTACCGGGATTTTTCCGATCAGCCGTACACCATCGTGCTGCTCGGATACCGCATGCCGGGCTATGACAGCCCGGATTACGCGGCTTCACAGATTCTACAAGACGTGCTGAGCAGCCAGCGGAGCGATCTGTACGAGCTTACCGCAAGCGGCAAGGCACTCTTCACCGGATTTCAGGCGCAGACGTTCCGTAAAACTGCGGTCGGTTTGGCGATCGGCGTTGTGCCGGTGACGGTCCAGCCGGAAACGATCGATCGAGAGATTCGCGACGTGATCGACGCCTATCGCAAGAACGGCGTCCCGGACGATCTCGTTCAAGCCTCGAAGCAGCGCGAGATCGCGCAGCTCGAGTTCAATGCGAATTCGATCGAAGGCCTGGCGTTTCAGTGGAGTCAAGCCGTCGCAGTGCAGGGCCTCGCCTCGCCCGACGATATGGAAAGCGCATTCGAGAAGGTCACCACGGCCGACGTGAATCGCGTGCTGCGCACCTATCTCAACAATAACGAAGTCGTTGCCGCGTATGCCGTACCCAAGAATAACGGCGTCGTAAGCGGCGGTGGCGGCGGTCCAGGCAAAGAGAACAACATGGTGCCGCCCAAAACACATCAACCGCTGCCCTCATGGGCGCAGACCATTCTCGCAAATCTCAAGGTGCCGAATAAGACGCTCGACCCGACGTCGATGATGCTTGCCAACGGCATTCGGCTCATCGTGCAACCCGAGTCGATTACGAAGACGGTGGTGGTCTCGGGTCAGATTGAGAACCGGCCGTACGTGCAAGAACCGCTGGATCAGCGCGGCATCAACGAGCTAGCCACTGCGCTGTTTCCGTTCGGAACCACAACGTACGATCGTGTGGCGTACCAGGCCGAACTCGACAAGATCTCCGCGACGGTGAATGCGGGGACCGACTTCAGCGTGCAAGTTCTCTCGAAGGACTTCGATCGCGGCGTGCAGTTGCTCGCCGACGACGAATTGCACCCGGCATTCGATCCGAAGAGCTTCGCGATCGTGCAAGGTCAGCTCGTCGGCCAAATGCAAGGCGAGGTCAAGTCCCCGGACTATCTCACGCAGGTTGCTCTGGCTAATGCGCTATATCCGGCCGGCGACCCCTACCAAGTCCGCCCGACGCCCAAGAGCGTCGGCTCGGTGACACTCGACGACGTAAAGGCGTGGTATCGATCTGCGTATCGGCCCGATCTCGCGACGATCGTTGTCATCGGCGACGTGACCCCAGATGCCGCGCGTGCGACGATCGAAAAGTATTTCGGCGAATGGACGGCGACCGGACCCAAACCCCAGACCCATCCGCCGTCGGTTCCGCTGAACAAGCCTTCGCAGGCGGTTGTCCCCGCACAAGGACGCGTGCAGTCGTCGGTCGAGCTCGTCGAGCTCAACGATCTGCGCCGAACCGATCCCGACTGGGCTGCGTTGCAGCTTGCCAACACCGCGCTGACAGGCGGGTTCTATTCATCGATTCTCTACCACGATTTGCGCGAGGTGCACGGCTACGCCTATTCGGTTAGCAGTGAGTTCAACGTTGGCCAAACTCGCTCGAGCTTTAATGTTAAGTACGCCTGCGATCCTCAAAACATAATTCCCGCCGAGCAAGCGGCGCTCGCCGACCTCACCCGCTTACAGAATGTGCCGCTAACGCAGAACGATATGCTGCGCGCCAAGGCGCTGCTGCTGGGCGATGTGCCGATTAGTCAGGCTAGCTACGACGGCGTCAGTTCGCTCTTCTTGGAATACGCGAGTGACGGCTTGCCGCTCGATCAGTACGAAACCGATGCGCAACACTATCTCGACACTACCGCAGCGCAAGTACAAGCCGCATTCGCCAAGTGGGTTCGTCCGAATGATTTCGTGCGCATCGTCACGGGGCCCGGCCCCAAGTAATGTGAGCGCGCGCTTCCCACAGCGCGCATGCGCTGTGGGTTTCGATATAGACCATACGCTTTGCATCGACAACAAGCTCGAACGGGTGGTGTTCTTGCACTTGCTCGAGCGCGTCGTCAGTGACGGCGGCCAACCGCTCGGGCCGCTCGCATACGAAAGCGATCGCGTCGACGAGTTGCTCGTCCTCGCGCGCAGCGGCGCAATGACGATCGAAGCGGCCGTCAGCCTCTTCGTAAGCGAGCGCGGAGTAGCACCGGCCGAAGCATACATTGACGCCTTCAAACGCATGGCGTTGTCGATGGCGCAGAGTTTCATCGTACCCGACCCGCAAGCACTGCCGACGCTTGATGAGCTCACACGCGCCGGAGTTCCGGTCGCGGTCCTTAGCAACGGTTGGAATCCGCTTCAGGTGGCAAAAGCGCGGCGTGCGGGATTCGGCGGTCCGGTCCTGGCGAGCGCGGACCTCGGGGTTCAAAAGCCGAGCCGGCTGGCGTTTGAAGCATTGGCGCGCGAACTGCGAATCGATCCTGAGCGTTGCTTGTACGTCGGCGACGACCCGCGCACCGACATGGCGGGTGCGCTTGGTGCGGGTTTTCAGGCGGTGTGGCTCGACCACGAAGGGAAGAGCTATCCCGTCGATCTTCCCCGGCCAACCCACGTCGTCCACGGTTTGGAGGAGATCCTTGCGTTGGTTGTTACGGAGGCGAAGGCTTGAGTCCGAAGATCACCGGCGGCACGCTCGGGAGCCGAAAGTTGAAATCTCCTAAGGGCACGAGCGTGCGTCCGACGCCGGGGCGCGTGAAGGAGTCGCTTTTCTCGATCCTGGTGGGTCGCATCGAGGGCGCGAACGTGCTCGATCTGTTTGCCGGCACAGGAGCAATCGGCTTCGAGGCGGCCTCGCGCGGCGCAGCGCGAGTCGTTTCCGTCGAAGCGCAACGCGAAACGGCGCAAGCCATCGAGGAAACCGCACAGTCGCTCGATATCGCCGATCGCGTCACCGTCGTTGCAGCGCCGGTCGAGCGCGCGCTCTACCGGATCTCGGGCCCGTTCGATATCGTCTACCTCGATCCACCGTACGCGAACGAGGTCCCGTTGCAGATTTTTCGTTTACTCGCGGAGCGCGGACTGCTCGCACCGGACGCGCTCGTGGTGTACGAGCATGCGGCGAAGCGAATTCTTCCTGACATACCGGGGTATCGCTCGACGCGCGAAGAAGTGTATGGCGATGTCGCTCTGGCATTCCTGGTGCCCCGGCAAGCATAAGACTTGCGGGGCGAACGAGTAGGTTGAAACCGCGGATCACGCGAGCCATCTACCCGGGATCGTTCGATCCGCCGACGAACGGTCACCTCGACGTCATCGAACGCGCCGCCGGCGCTTTCGGCGAAGTAATCGTCGCCATCGTGGTCAATCCGCAAAAACGCAATCCGATGTTCACGCTCGACGATCGCGAGCGAATGCTTCGCGCATGCTCAGCGCATCTGCCGAACGTGCGCGTCGATCATTTTCGCGGATTGCTTGCGGACTACGTCAGAGCGCAGGGTGCCGACGTGATCGTCAAAGGGCTTCGCGTCGTCTCCGACTTCGAAACCGAGATGTCTACCGCGCTCATGAACCGGTCGCTCTCGAACGTCGATACGCTCTTTCTGATGTCGGATGCCCGGTATTCGTTCGTCAGCTCGAGCCTCGTCAAAGAAGTCTTCTTCCTGGGTGGTGACGTCGCGCCGTTCGTGCCGCTTCCGGTGCTGAACGTGATGTCGGCGAAGCGATCTACACTCAAGCAAGCGTAACGGAGGTTCCTAATGTCGGTCTATCGCGTGTTGGACAAGCTCGAGAGTTACGTGCACGAGGGAACGTGGCTTCCCGCGGGTTATCGTATTCTCTCGGAAGAACGCCTCGTGGAATTCGTGGAGAAGATCCGCTCCACGCTCCCCAAAGAGGTTGGGCGCGCGCAGATCATTGCCAAGGATCAAGATCGCGTGATGCGCGCTGCGCAGGAGAAAGCTAGCGCGATCGTCGAGCAGGCCTCGAACGTGCACGAAGAGCTGCTCGATCAGCATGAGATCGTTCAACGTGCTCGCACCACTGCTGAAGTAGTGTTGCGTGAGGCGGAGGAGCGCGCGCGGAGAGTCCGCGACGGCGCCGATCAATATGCCGCTGCGGTGCTTGCCGAGATGGAGTCGCGTCTTGCCGCTGCGCTCGGTTCGGTGCAGAAGGGCCGCGTCGCGTTGACGAACTCTGCGCGTCCGGCAGGTGCCCCGGCACAGCAACCGCTGGCCGATGCCGCCGCTAAGAGCAAGCGCGCTGCCTTCGACCTCCAGGCTCCGCCGGACACAGCGCAGCTCGAATCGGTTGGAGCAGCGAAAAACTAAGAGCACGCTTGGGTACGATCGCTGCATGAGAATTGTGATTGCAGCGGTCCTCGCTCTTAGTTTCGCAACCGTGCCGGCGCTTGCCGCGAACGGTGGCGTCAACGGAACGTTGCTCGATGAAGCTGGCAGGCCGGTGGCCGGTGCGCCGGTGGCGATTTTTCGTATGCCGATTCGGCAGGCCGACGTCGCGGTCGCGACGGTCAAAACCGATCGCCATGGATTCTTCGCCGAACTCGCCCTGCCGCCCGGGCGGTACGTCGTCTCGAGCGTCGCTTCCACGCACTCCTCGAGTTGCGTGATCGACGACGTTTTCGACGGCGTGGTGACGCGCGTGAAACTGCGCTTAGGACCCAGTACGAGATGTAGCGGTCCGCGTCTTCATTCGGCGCTCATCAATCCCGCGCTCACCAGCGACGTCTACATCGTCCACTAGTCGCGTACGATTTTGAAGTCGAAGCACGTGTAGCTTCGGTGGCGTACGTGGACCTCGGCGATGCGATCGTTCGTCAGGAACTCGGCCGCGACGCCGGCTGCCCCGCCGGGAGGAGCGATCGCCGCGTCGGCGATGCGACCGTCGTGGCCGTATGCGCGAACGACGAGCTCGCGCTCGGAGAAATCGGCGGGAAAGTCTGGCGAGTCGTAGGGAGCGCACGCGTGCGCATGGATGAAAATCGGGCCGACCTCCGCATATGGATTGGTGTCGGCGAGTGGTTGGTGTGAAAGTAAGATGAGCTCTTCGGGCTCCTGCGAGATGCGAAGGCAGGATCGGCAGGGAGCCTGATTGCGCTCGATGTGCAGCGGATGTCCGAAGCGATCGAGCAGCGTGCGCCGCGCTTCCGCGGCAATTTCGTTTGGAATCGGCAGATAGCGCATGTACCGATGGTAGTGCCCACCGGATTGGCAGACCATCCGATTCGTGCTCTCGTTCAGACTCTCAAGCGCCTCTCAGACCGCTGTCAATGCCCCGCCGTACGCTCGATTCGCAGGAGGATACGCCATGCTCCTCATCGCCGTCGCCGGCGCCGTTGCAATCGGCACCGCCGGTTTAGCCGGCAACACGGGTGGGGCGCCCGCGCCCATGCCGGAGATGCATCCGATGTCAATGCCCGCTGCGCCGCATGCGGACGCGCCATCCGCGCCGCGCTCGACTTCACCCTCAACGTCGCGATCGCAGGCTTCGCAGCCTGGTTGGGCTGCGCCCGATCTCCATGCAGGCCGGGCGGATGCCTTCCGGATCCCCGACCTGCGGAGAATGCGACTGCGTCACTACCACCGATTTGCAGGTTGGCCCGTAACGCAGTGCACCTACGAGTGGACCCATCTAACGGACTTGCCGCCATATCTCGAACATGTGTACCGTCCGTCGGAAGACTGTCTGCCGTACGATCGAAGCTATCCCTACGCGATGTACCATACCGAGGAACAACTAGACGAGTTGGGCCGGCAGCTCTCGCCCTGGCATCGCTTCACGGATGCCGACCTGCCGAATGCGCCGTAGCTAGAACGGAGTAAGACGAATCGCGGCGAGCCGACCGTGCGTTGCCACGCTGATTGTGCGGCCACCGTCGACGCGAAGCGTATCACCACGCTCGCAGGTTGTATCGTCGATCGACGCCGCGCCCTCGATCGCGAAGACGAACGCGGTCTCATCGTTGTCTAAAACGAAACGCTGCGGTGAGGTCACGATTTCGAGATCGTGTGTATAGGCATTGCGTAATGTCATGACGTTGAGATCGCGTGCCGAGCCGCCGTGGAGACGGCAATCGATTCGAGATTCTCCCGAAAACTCGAACGGTTCGTAGAGTGGTAGCGTCACGCGCTCACCGTCGAGGTGCAGTTCGACGGGATCGCCGTCGATGGCAACGATGGTTCGATCGTAGCCGCGATAATCAGAAAATGGCCCGTCGCGGTCGATCTCCGCAATGGAGACGCGCCAGAGCATGTGCGCGTTCGGCTCGCCGGAAAAGGCGACGGCGATCTCGCGAACCAGACCGCCGCCGTTTTTCCACCGTTGTTCCCGATACCCGCTCGCAGGGAGGTGCGCAATCACACCGGCGGGGCTTGGACGTTGTGCGCGAAGGCCTCGAGGCGCTGGCGATCGATCGCTTTGACACGGCCGCGATCCAGCTCAACGGCATGTGCGTTCTTTAGGCGCAACAGCGCGCGCGCCGCCATATCGCGCACCGTGCCGGCAGCCGCGGCGATTTGCGCCTGCGAGAGGTTTTCGACGCCTGGAAGACCGCGCGTCATACCAACCGACGTGCGCGCGTAACCGAGCAAGAACTTTGCAACGCGCTGGAGCACGTGCGCGAACGCGAGGTCGGCAATGGTGTCGATCGAACGGCGCCGTGCTTGCGAGCTTGCGATGAGGAATCCAAGTGCAAGCTCGGCGTCGTTGCGGATTGCGTGCATCACCGCTTCACTCGGCAGCGTGACCAAGGTCGCGTCAGTCAGGGCTTCGGCGCGTGTCGTGGCTCCGCCACCGTCGAACGTCCCGCTCTCGTTGAGCGTGTCGTGCGTTAGGCGCTCGCCGATCGTGTGCGTCTTGCCGTCGGGCGAGAGCAGCGTGTAAATCACTTTGCCGCTCTTGACGATGCCGAGGTACGGCCACATTTCGCCTTCGTCGAAGATCGTGTCCCCCGACTTGAAGCTGCGCTCGCTCATTTGTCCGGCGAGTTCCTTGACGGTCGAGGCTTTGGCTTGCGTGAACTGCGTAACGTGGGCCAAGAAGGTCTCACCGTCGGCGTGCTCGTCGATGCGTTCCAAGCGAATCGTCCAACGATTGCCGCCCAAATTGCGCGCGTCCCAGGAAAAACGGCCGGGACGTAGTTGCGTCATCTCATTGCGAAGCGCGCGCGGATCGCTTTCCTCGTTGATCTCGAGAGAGCCGCCGACTTGAAGCTTGTCGAACGCGTCGAGAATCTGCTCGGTCTTGGTGGCAGGCGGGAGCGACCGGGCATCGAGCGTGATGGCGGCAGTTCGAGTGATTGGCATGACCTGCGAAGGTTATGGGCACCCTTGCGATCTTCCTCGCTGGGAGCCTAGCCCGCGGGCGCGGAATACCCTGGGCCCATGAATAGCAAGGCTCACGACGACGACGTCGTCATCATTTCAGGCGCGCGCACGCCCTTCGGAAACCTCGGTGGAACCTTGGCGGGCCTCACCGCTACCGATCTCGGCGTAGCCGCCGCGCAAGCTGCCATCGAGCGCAGCGGTGTTCCTGCCGAAAAGATCGACGAGATCGTCTTCGGAAACGTCGTTCAGAGCAGCGCCGACGCAATTTATTTGGCGCGGCACGTTGGGCTGCGCGCGGGCGTACCCGTGGGGATCCCTGCGTTGACGGTCAACCGCCTGTGCGGCTCCGGACTTCAGGCGATTCTTTCGGCCGCGCAATCGCTGCGGCTCGGCGAAGCGACCTACGCGCTTGCCGGTGGAACCGAGAACATGAGCCAGGCGCCCCACGTCGTGCGCGGCGCACGCAAAGGCCTGCCGCTGGGTGCAAACGTGCAATTCGAAGATTCGCTCTGGAGCGCGCTAACGGATTCGTATGCGAAGGCACCGATGGCGATCACCGCCGAGAACTTGGCGAAAAAGTACGAGATCGCGCGCGAGGCATGCGACGAATTCGCCCTCGCGAGTCAATCGCGCGCGCTCGAGTCGCAGTCAAACGGATACTTCTCCGATGAGATCGTGGCGGTAACGGCACCTGAGCCAAAGGGCCCGCACGTCGTCGATCGAGACGAAGGGCCGCGCGAAGGTCTCACAATGGAGAAACTCGGGAAGTTGCCCGCGCGTTTTGCAAAAGACGGCGTAGTCACGCCGGGAAACGCAAGCGGCATCACCGACGGCGCCGCAGCCGTCGTGCTCACGACGGTGAAGCAAGCAAGAGTCGACGGGCTCTCATGGATCGGGCGTTTGCTCGGATCGAGCGTCGTCGGAGTCGATCCGCAAATCATGGGCATCGGACCGGCCGTTGCGATTCCCAAGGCCTTGCAGCGCGCGGGCGTTATGCAGAAAGATCTGGCGGTGATGGAGATCAACGAAGCCTTTGCGCCGCAGGTGCTTGCGTGCGTGAAAGAGCTTTCACTTCGCAATGGCGTGCGTCTAAATCCGCACGGCGGCGCGATCTCGCTCGGGCATCCGCTCGGCGCTTCCGGTGCTCGCATTGCAATTACGGCGCTAAACGATTTACGCGCACGCGGCGGCGGCTACGGCGTCGCGTCGGCGTGCATCGGCGGAGGGCAAGGCATCGCAGCAGTCTTCATCGCCGAGTAGTGAGCCGCCGGGGCAGACCTTTGGCCGCTGGAACTGGGGCCGCGTTTTCGATGTGCTTGCGCTGTGCGTGGTCGCATTCGTGGCGTGGAAGATCTTCCTCGCGCCGCGAGCCTTGAATGCAGCAAACGCGTTTCCGGCGCCGCACGTCGCCTATCCGAAACTCGGTGGCGGCACCTTTCGCGTGGTCGATCAGCGCGGCCGGGTGCTGTTTCTTGATTTCTACGCGTCGTGGTGCGAACCGTGCCGTATCGAAGTGCCGCTGGTCGAGCGCTACGCACGCGCGCACCCTGAGGTCACGGTCGTCCCGATCGACGTCGGCGAACCGGCCGCCGTTGCGGCGCAATACGCGCGCCGCATGCACCTGCGAAACGTTGTTTTGGATCCCACCGGAAGTTCGCAAGCGTTCTTCCAGATACGAGGCTTTCCAACGGTGGTCGTTATCGATCCGCAAGGGCGCATCCGCGCAAGCTGGCCCGGCCTCAACCCTGCGATCCAGCTCGCCATGGCGCACGCGCAGCAAACGCTGCTCCGCTAATCGCTTTCGATCTCTCCCATCAAATCGGTCCCGGGCGGTGCCGTGAACGCAGGCAAGACGAAATGTACTATATTGTCGAAGAGCGTGCCGTCAATTGGACCGATCGCAGTGAATCCCGATCCGGCGATGGTTAGGCTGTAGCGATACGAAGGATCGAGTACGAACGGAAACCACACGTCGATCGTGGTTCCGGCATGCACGTGAACCGGCTGCGTCGCATGTACGGTCGCGGAGAAGAAGAAGTAGCTATTGCCGCCGGGAGTGATCCAGCTCTCGGCTTGCGTGGGTCGGCGGCCCGTGACGCGCAGGAATGCACCGGCGGTGGCGTCGGTCGGGGCAAACTGTATCTTGATGCCGTAACCATCGGGATCGAGAGCGCCGATCCGCTCGCTTCCGCTCAAGGCGAAGATGCTTGCGTCGTAAGTGTCGAACGCATAGTCTCTCACCCGTTCGCCGATCGCCGGCAGATGCAAAGCAGCGAGCGCTACGGTCTCGGGAGCAAATCCTCTGGCGATGAAATCGGCCGTCGTAACGCCGTGCACGCGCGTACACGCAAGCGGCTCGTAGCACACCTCATAACTTACGTTTGGAATGGGATAGTTGCTCGTTCGATGCCACCACGAGCGATACATGCGAATGAATCCATCGACACCGATGTTGCTTCGAACATGCCATTGAACGAGCGCTTGATCTCCACGAACGACGACGTCATCGATCGTGAGTTGCGATGGATCGAATCCATTGCGACGGACGAAGTTCGCCAGAATGATCGGTGCGTCGTGACGGATCGCGCGAATGTCGCGATGCGGGCCCGCATCGTCGGCCACCGAGGCGCTCGGCTCCGCGAGGAACGCTGCGGCTATCACGCAAACCGCCAAGCGGAGCTTTATCGCGCTTGCCAGGCCGGTTTGCGCTTTTCCAAGAAAGCGCCCGTCCCTTCGCGGAAGTCTTCCGTGACGACGAGCGTGCCGAATTCGAGCGCTTCGAATTCGAGCGCATCGTCGATGGAGAGATGCGCACCACCGTTGATCGCGCGCTTGCACGCTGCAACTGCGAGCGGAGCTTTGCCGGCGATGAGGTTGCCGATGCGTTTGGCTTCGGTGAGAAGGTCTGCAAGCGGGATTACCTTCTCAACCAGGCCGATACGATGGGCTTCGTGGGCATCGATCATCTCGCCGGTCAAGCAGAGAAGCATCGCCATGCCTTTTCCTGCGAGGCGCGTCGTGCGCTGCGTTCCGCCGTACCCGGGCATAAGACCAAGGTTAACTTCCGGTTGACCGAATTTGGCATTCTCGCTAGCGATACGGATGTCGCCCGACATCGCGAGCTCGCACCCGCCGCCGAGCGCAAACCCGTTTACCGCCATGATGACGGGCGTTCGCAAACGCTCGATCTGGCGCGTGATCGATTGTCCCATGCGAGCTTGGGCTGCGCCGGCAGCCGCGCTGCTCAGCGCATGGAGCTCACCGATGTCGGCTCCCGCGGCGAACGCCTTTTCGCCCGCGCCGGTAATCACGATCGCACGCACGTCGGCGTTTCGCTCGAGTTCGAGCAGCGCGAACGAAAGCTCGCCGAGAAGCTTGGCGTTCAGTGCATTGAGCACGCTCGGCCGGTTGAGCGTGATGACGCCGATTGCTCCGTCTTTGTCGACGAGGATCGTCTCGAAGATGCCTTCACTCATAGTCGTAGAAACCTTTCCCGCTCTTTCGTCCGTAGCGACCGGCCAGCACCATTCGCTTAAGCAGGGGCGGCGCCGCAACCGCTGGACTCTTGAATTCGTCGTACATGATTTGCGCGATATAATAAGTGGTGTCTAACCCAACGAAATCGAGCAATTCGAAGGGTCCCATCGGGTGCCCGCAGCCGAGCTTCATGCCTTTGTCGATGTCTTCTTTGGATGCGAGCCCACCCTCGTAGCAGCGTATCGCATCCAGCAGATAGGGGATCAGCAGGCGGTTGACGATGAACCCCGGCGTATCTTGGGCGAGAACGGGCTCTTTGCCGAGCTTCTTCCCGAACGCGAAAAGCGCGTCGACGACGTCTTGCGTCGTTGCAATCGTTTTGACGACCTCGACGAGCTTCATTACGGGAACGGGATTGAAGAAATGCAGCCCTGCGACGCGGTTCGGGCGCTTGGTCTTGGCGGCGAGTTCGATCACGCACAGGCTGGAAGTGTTGGTGCAGATGATAGCTTGCGGAGCCAAGAGCTCGTCGAGTCGCGTGAAGAGCGTCGTTTTCATCTCGACGTTCTCTACGATAGCCTCGATGACCAGATCGCAGCCCGCGAGATCCTCGACCTTCGTCGTCGGCTTGATACGGGCGATGACGGCGTCGCGCTCGGCTTGCGGCAGCGTGCCTTTTTGCACGAATTTATCGAGCGACTTTGCGATGCTGGCGATGCCTCGGCGCAGCGGCTCCTCCGCTACCTCCATCAACACAACGTCAAAACCGGCGGCCGCGCAGGCTTGTGCGATGCCGTTGCCCATCAAGCCGGCCCCGCAAACGCCAACCTCGCGAATTTCAGACACCATTCATACCCCTGTCTTATGATTTCATAAAGAGCGCAGGGGCTTTCTCTGCGTTGCGGTAGACATACCTTTGCTTGACTCGTCGGCGTAAAAGGGAGGAGTGCGTAGCGGTGCGGACAGCCTATCACGAGGCACTCGAGGCGACACGACTGGACGTCGTTCGTTTAGGCGCGCTTTGCGGCGATGCGATACGCGTCTCCGTGGAAGCGCTCGAACGCCGTGATGCGACCGCCGGAGCGCGAGTTGTCGCGGGCGACGACGCCGTCGACGAACTGCGCCGTCGCATCGAGTCGCATTGCATCGAGCTGATTTGGCGCCAGCAACCCGTCGCCGGCGAGCTGCGTGAGATTGCGGCGATGCTCGAGATTGCAACCGACCTGGAACGCGTCGGCGACTACGCCGTCGACATCTCCAAGAACGCAATCAAACTCGCGGACCAACCGCTGCGCCCGCATCGCGTTGAGATCGACCGGATTGCAAGCGTCGCACACGGGATGTTGCTCGACGCAATGCGCGCCTACACCGAGCGCGATCCGCATTTGGCCAGCGAAGTGATTTTACGCGATGATGAAGTCGACAAGCTCTACAAACGCAGCATCAAATTGCTGCAAGAAGAGATGCAGCAAGATCCCGAGCTCGTACGCGCCGGTACGCGTTACCTTTTCGTGCTAGCCTCGCTCGAACGCGTCGGCGACCGTGCGGGCAACATTGCGTGGCACACAAAGGACATGATCGGCACTGAGTGATCCTTCGACAAGCTCACGATAATCCGCCGTTACCCCGTTCGGAGTTTGCAGTAACCGCGCGTTATGCGTATTTCAATCACGCGGCGACCGGCATACTCCCGCAGCGCTCGCGCGATGCGTTGTGCGCGTTCCTCGACGCTCAAGCCGCCGGCGGCGTCGTCGGCATGGCGAGTTATGAAATGAAGATGCCTGCGTACCGCGAGCGTATCGCGCGCTATATCGGTGCGGCGGCAAACGAGATCGCGATTCTGCGCAACACGGGCGACGGTGCGAACGTTGTAGCGCAGGGATTGGATTGGCGCCCCGGCGATCGCGTGATCCTCTGTGACAACGAGTTTCCCGCCAACGCAATTCCGTGGCTGGGCTTGCGGCGGCTTGGCGTGGAAATCGACTATGTCGAGACCGCGCGCGAACGGATGACGCCGGACGCGTTGCGAGCAGCGATGACCGACCGAACGCGCGTGGTGACGGTTTCATGGGTCTCGTTCGAAGACGGGTATCGTCACGATCTTGCGGCGCTTGCGCAGGTCGCGCACGAGCGCAACGCGCTCATTTGCGTCGACGCAATTCAGGGGCTTGGTGCCTTTCCACTCGACGTGCGTGCGCTCGATCTCGACGTCGCCTACGCTGGCGGACAAAAATGGCTGCTTGCGCTGCAGGGTGTGAGTTTCGCCTATGTGCGCTCCTCGTTGATCGAACGGCTTGCAGTGGGATCGCCGGGCTGGCGGTCCATGGAAGACATGTGGGATTTTCTGAATTACGAGCAACCGCTGGTTCGCGCTGCTTCGCGATACGAGGGCGGAACGCCGAACTTCATCGGCGCGGTCTCGCTCGAGCGGTCGATCGATCTGCTCGAAGAATCGGGTCCGGATGCGATCGCCGGTCACGTGCTCGATCTTACCGACCGTCTGGTGGAGGGTCTGCAACGCTGTGGCGCCAACGTCCGCTCGCTGCGGGGACCGGGAATATCGTCAGGCATCGTCACCTTCACTGTGCCCGGTGCCGACCCCGTAGCGCTTGGACGCGCGATTCAGTCGGACGGTGTGGTTACCACGTGGAGAAGCAGCGGCATTCGGGTCGCTCCTCACGGTTACAATACCCACGATGAAATCGATCGATTGTTGCAACTGGTGCCCGAACGCGCGCGAGCACTCACCACATAATTAAGGAACATCATGATCGGACTTCTGCTCGCAACTGCGCTCGCTACGGCTACGCCCGCGGCGCAGATTGCCCCGGGTACCTACACGTACGCCGCAACGATGAACGGGACGAAGGTCGGCACGTCCACGGTTACCGTCAAGAGCGACGGAACCACGACCGAGCTGGACGAGCAGGCATCGGGATCGATCAGCGGGCAGAGCGCGGTTGCAAATGCAACGCTAATCCTCGGCGCCGATCTCTCGCCGAGCTCGTACCAGTTGAGCGCAACCAACGACGGCTCGCCGCTCAAGGACTCGGCTACGGTCGCCAATACGACGGCAAGCATCACCAACGTGCACGGCCAAAAGGCGTCGATCGATTTGCTTGCGAGCACCAAGCACTTTGTCGTGCTCGATTTCGGTGTGTTCTCAGGCTTTCTCTCACTGCCCGCGCAGATGCGAGCCTGGAACAACGGCGCAGTGCTCGCCGTCGTGCCTGCACTCGGTCAATCGGTAACGCTCGTTCCCGACACGAACGCACAAGCCGCGCGCCCGACGAGCGTCCCGGCTGCCGATCAATCCTTAGTCTTTGAAGGCCACACGCCGTTCACGATCTGGTACAATCCAACAACCAATATCCCCGACGAAATCGACGTAACCGCTCAAGGCATCTCCGTCATCCGCCAACCGTAGCTACTCGAGCGTAACGCCCAACCCTTGTCAAATAACGCGCTACGCTAGCGATCACAGTCTAGTAGCCGTTCTCTTTGATGAATGACGAGGTCATTACGGCGTCGGACATGCCGTGAATGAGGCGTTTGTCGGCGGGGGCGATGGTTGCGAGGATGCCGCCGAGTTGAACTTGCGTTTCGGCGGTGACGAAATAGTACGGACAGAGCCTTACGCGGCCGTCAAAGGTGCGGATTTCGTCTTCGGAGCGATCGAGATACGGCATGCGAATGCGCTTGCCTTTGTGGAAATCTTGAAGGATGTAGGGCGTGCGGTCGAACGAGTTCAGTGCTTCGTTCAGCGTTGCAGTCCACTCGTCTTTGGTCAGGTCGTTTGCGATCTTCACGCCGCGCGAGCCCCATGCGAGCTCGGAGTACCCGGATGGCTTGACGACGTAGTCGCGCTCGCTCTTTCCTAAATCGATCAACGCGTGCCAATCCGCGACCGGCAATCCATGAGCCTCTAGACCTGCGATCACGCCCTGAGGCGGAAGCGGACGTGGATCGAGCACCCACGTTTTCGGAAAAAGCGCGCGCAGCCGGTCGTAGATGGCGGCGCCGTCTTTACCGAGTTCGCTGCGCCACAGAGCCTCGAGCGCCGGGTGAAGGAAGAGCGCGAACGAGAGCTTCTCTTCCAGCGTCGCCTTCGGCGGCGGCACCATCGTCACACGGTTGTGGCGCGCCGCATAGAGCATCAACTCTTGTTTGGGAACGTTGAGCAGATCGAACAGCTCGAAGTTCCGGTAGATCGCGTCGAGCTTTTCCTCACGTCCGTCGTCGAGACGTGCGAAGAGCGCTTCTTCGGTGAAGACGATGTCCTGCGGCTTGCACACGTACGCCTCGACCTCGCCGATCCGGCGCATAGCCTGCGCGAGCCAGCGCAATTCGGTGCGGTAGTCGCCCGACTCGTCGGAAACCACGATCGCGACGCGCGGGTGCGGCGTGCGGCTGGCGTACGACAGCATCGCTCCGAAGCCGCGTGGAATCCCGTCGACCCCGCCGATCGATTCGATTCCGGCTTTGCAGTACGCCTCGGTCATCGCGCCGACGAATCCCATGCCGCCTGGTACGCTGTCGAGCTCGGAGGCGATGAAACCGCGATCGGTCATTAGCAGATCGGGACGGATGACGCCGGGGATGTCTTGTTTGAAGCGATTTTGGCGCGCCAGGCGTACGATGTGTTCGGGTTTGCCGCGATCCAAGTACTCGGCAATGAATGAAGGCGCAGTGCCGCGCGCGCTTCTATTATAAAGACTATTCAGCGCCCGGTAGAAGGCCAGCAGGTCGCGTCCGATGCGTTCGATCTCGGCGACGGTTTTTGCCGAAAGCGCAAACGGCTCGGGACTCACGCGCCACGGAATTCGCGCCGTTTCATCTTCGGTTCGGAAGAGTCCGGGCGGGATTGCATCGTGGATGAACTGCGCTTGTTCGCGAGCCGTCAGATTCGGAACCTGGGCCGTACAGGGCATATCTACACCCCTAACGCCGCGTCCCAGTCGCCGGTTGCATCGTCTACTTAACGGTCACTGCACCCGGCGTGAGGATTGCGTGCTCGACCGTTACCTGGCTGTTGGCATACAGCAGGGTCATATGTAGTGTGCCGGCCACACCCACCTGGCGCAGATCGACGCTATCCAGAGCGCGTGCCGGACCCTCGCCGCTGATGAAGCGCACGTTCGATGCCTGCGTGAACGACGAGCCGCCCGCCGCATAGGTCGAGCTCAATTGGATGCTCACGACCGAACCGGAAATCGCCGGGGCGGCGGTAATGCAAAGGGTCACGTTGACGGGTGTGCCGCGGACGTGGAGGACCTCGCGGGAGCATTGGTTTTGTGCTGCGGGGCCGGCGGCGGCTCCCAGCAGGAGCCCGGCCGCAAGCAACAGAGGCCTCATCGTGGTTGCGGGCTTCGAGCCCGGCGCAGTTGACGCCTCGCTGTATGCTTACAGGTGGTGCCACCCATCCAACTCATCGCCCTCGATCTCGACGGCACGCTCCTGGACCCCTCGGAAGCCATCTCGCCGGCCAACCGTGCCGCTATTGCACAGGCCCGCGCTTTAGGTGTGCGTGTCGTGCTGGTTACCGGCCGTGGAAGCGACATTCCGCTCGCACTGGCACGCAACTTGGGTCTGTCGGATCCGCTGATCTGTGCGCACGGTGCGCTAACGAAAGACGTTTGCACCGGGCACGATCTTGCACGCATTGCGATACCGCGCGAATTTGCCGCGCCCATGATTGGGTTTGCGCAGCAGCATCGCCTCGACTGCGCGGTGTACGTGGACGAACGTTTCCATCGCCTCGCCGGCGGCCAGCGATACATGGATGACATGCAGGGCCCAAATTGGATCGATGTCCCGAGCCTGCTCGAGCTTGCCGATCGCGAGCCGACCTTCATTCGGTTTTTCGGAACGGCCTGCGTCGATGCGATCAATGCACGCTTTGCGGGTATGGCGGTGCACTTCAAATACGAAACGTGGGGCTCGTTCGAAGAGCTTGCGATCACGAGCGAAGAGGCGACGAAAGTACACGCGCTGGACCGGCTTTGCCGCACATTGAACGTCGATGCGCGCACCGTGCTCGCAATCGGCGATTCGCGCAACGACGTACCGATGCTGCGCTGGGCCGGGATCGGCGTTGCGATGGCCAACGCGCTGCCCGAGGTGATCGAAGCCGTCGATTACGTGACCGGACGGAACGACGAGGATGGGGTTGCGACCGCGCTCGAGCGCTTTGTGCTCGGTCCTGCCCAGCGGGAAGAGCGCAGCGCGTGATGCAGGGAGCTCCAACGCCGGAATACGAATCCCGTTTGCATGATATTCTCGAGCGAGGGGACTGGCAGGCGTTACGCGAGTTTGCGCGTGCCGAGAACCAGATTCCCGACGACGTATATGCCAAGGATCAGCACTTTTGGGAAGTGATGCTCTACAAGCTGATCTGCAACCGGCTCGACATGCTTGCCGAGCACGCCGCTGCTCGCGCTTGGCTATCGACGCACGGATATACGCAGGACATCGGCGGATACTGATCGCCCGATGACCGTTCGCGTGCGCGCGTTCGCGCGGATGCGCGAACTGCTCGGAGCCGGCGATTTCGAGCTCGAAGTGCGCGAAGGCGCGACGTTGGTCGACTGCTGGGAGGCATTGCGTGCGCGTGAACACCGGATCGATTCCTTGGCGTCCGTCACCCGCATCGCGCGGAATGGGCGCGTTGCAACGCTCTTGAGCGAACCGGTTACGCAGGGCGATGAGATTGCGTTGCTGCCGCCGGTAGGAGGCGGCTGATGCACGCACTCTTCGAGCGCGACGCAATCGTGCGCGAATGCATCGATCCGCGCGCGCTCGAAGACGCCGTCCGAACCGACGAGTGCGGGGGAATCGTCACCTTCCTCGGCGTGGTGCGCGAACGCGCTCAGGACGACCGCCCCGTCACCGGGCTCTCGTATGAAGCGCATGAATCGATGGCACTCGACGTCTTCGCCGCAATCGGCGAGGAGCTGCGCGCGCGATTTCCCAAGATCCAATTGCGCATCGTCCACCGCGTCGGCGAACTGCGCATCGGTGAGATCGCCGTCGCGGTATGCGCCGCCGCGCCGCATCGCGGAGAGGCTTTCGATGCGTGCGAATATGCTATCGAACAACTCAAAGCGCGCGCCCCGATCTGGAAGAAAGAGCACTACACCGACGGTGCAGGCGAGTGGATCGAAAATTGATCCGTGCGCGCGCCGCGCGCAACGAGGTCGCCGTGCTGGTGTACGAACCGCGCCGGCCGCGCAACGTTTCAATCGTTGCCGGACACGGATATTCCTCGAGCAAACACAATCTCGATTTCCTCTGCTCGTTTCTCTCCAGCCACGGCTTTCGCGTTTTCAATTTCGACTTTCCCGGGCACAAACTCGGAGCGAGTGGAGGGACGCTGCGGGGTATCGACGATTGCGTCGATGCCATGACCGCCGTCATCGCTGCCGCGCGCGAGGACGGCGACGGCCGGCTCTACACGCTCGGCCACAGCATGGGAGCGATGACCGCGCTCTTCTGTGCGGCGCAAGACCGCTCGATCGCTGGGTGCGTCGCGATTGCGACCGGATACGGCCGCCCGAGCGCAATCGCCACCTTGCGAAACGCCGGCGCGATCGATTTTCGCTCGTCCTACGTCGACGGAGTCGATCTGCCGTCGCTGTTTGAAAGCGCCGACGCGTGGTTCGCGCGTCTGTTGCCGAAGCTCGGCGGGCGTCCGGTGCTCTACCTGGCAGCCACACGCGATGCGATGGTGGCGCCCAGGAGCGTGCGCGATCTCTACGAGCGCGCACCCGAACCGAAAAGTTACGCGACGATCGAAAGCGATCACACGTACGCGGGCGAACATGCGCGTGGTGAAGTGCTGCAATGGTTGAACGCTCTGCATCCGCGCGCTTGAGGCTAGCCGGCCGGCCCGAGCTGCGGCGCTACAGCCGGCATTTGCTGATTCCGGAAGTCGGTTTGGCGGGACAGGAACGCCTCGCTGCGGCGCGTGTGCTGGTGATCGGAGCGGGCGGGCTCGGTTCGCCGGTTTTGCAATATCTGGCAGCGGCCGGGGTCGGGCGAATCGGCGTGGTCGACGACGACGTCGTCGATGAAACGAACCTGCAGCGCCAAACGATTTTTGTAACGGCGGACATCGGCGAGCGCAAAGCGCTGATTGCCGCTGAGCGTGCGCACGCGATCAATCCACTTATCGCCGTGGATGCGATGCCGCTACGCTTCGATGAATCGAACGCGCGCGAGTTAGTGCGGCTCTACGATGCAGTCGTCGATTGTACCGATCGCTTTTCGACGCGCTACCTGGTCAACGATGCGTGCGTGCTGGAGGGCAAACCGGACGTCTATGCCTCGATCTTCCGATTCGACGGACAAGTCAGCGTGTTCGGATATCGCAACGGCCCGTGCTATCGCTGCCTTTATCCGGACGCGCCGCCTCCAGGCTCGGTGCCGACGTGCGCCGAGGGCGGCGTACTCGGCGTTCTCGCCGGTTTGGTCGGCACGTGGCAGGCGAACGAAGCGCTCAAGCTCCTGCTCGAGGTTGGAGAGCCGCTCTCGGGAAGGTTGTTGCTCGTTGAAAGTCTTGGCGCGCGTACGCGCGAGGTGCGCTTCGAGCGCGATCCGCGCTGCGCCGTTTGCAGCGATCGTCCCACGATAACGGATGCTGTCGAGCACGTCGCGCAGGACGAGCACGACGACGCTGAACTCGAGCCCGCAGAGTTAGACGAAGCCTTGGCGGATGCGACCCTTCTTGACGTACGCGAACCCCACGAAGTGGCACTCGGCCTCGTGCAGGGAGCGCTGCACATACCCGCCTCGGAACTCGAAGCGCGGCTGCACGAGCTCGATACATCGCGTCGCTACGTCGTTGCGTGCCGTGTTGGGCAGAAATCGCTTTGGGCGGCGCGGCGCCTGCGCGACGCCGGCTTTACCCGCATTCGGCACCTGCGCGGCGGCCTGCTTGCCTACGCTGCTGCGACCGAGCAATTCGGCATGGTTTAGCGCGTGATTGGCAATGTTGGCAGTGTATTGACATAACTGCTAGACCTCGATAGTATGTTGCCTGCGCGCCACTTTTGAGACGACTCGGCGCGCGATTGAGGAGGTTATGACGCTGACGAATACACTGGTACGGCCTGGAACGACCAGGACGCGTAACGAGGGGCGGGCGACACCTTTGGCGGTCTTCCGCGAGCTCTTCGGATTCGATCCCTTTCCGGATACTTGGTCGATGGGGCTGAGTACGGCGTCTCGCGGACCGAAGGCGGGTACGAGGTAGAGATTCCGGTTCCCGGCTTCGCGCCCGATGCAATAGAGATCACCCTGAAAGACGACGTGCTGACGGTATCGGGCAAGAGCGAGAAGCGAAACTTCTCCCGTTCGCTCGTCATCCCGGAGGACGTCGATCCCAACGCGATCAACGCGCACGTCGAGCACGGTCTGCTCACGCTCGCGCTAAACCGGCGTCCGGAGGCGCAGCCGCGTAAGATAGAGATCTCGGTCAACAACTAGCGACGCGATACCAAGCGCGCGTTTGCTTGGAACAAGAGGCGCATTCGTAGATTGCGGGTGCGCCTTTTGCCTTGCCGAAGCGTTGAACGGTGCAACGCAAGCGATTTGGACGGACCGGGGTCGATCTGCCGTCGATCGGTCAAGGGACATGGAATTCACCCGAGAGCGGCCCGCGTAAGGCGGAAGCGATCCGAGCGATCCGCCGCGGCATCCAGCTTGGAATGACTCACCTCGATACGGCTGAGATGTACGGCTCGGGGGCCGTGGAGCGGCTGCTCGGAGAGGCACTTGCGGGCATCGCGCGCGAGAGCGTGTTCGTCACGAGCAAAGTGCTGCCGTCTAACGCGAGCTACGAGCGCACGATCGAAGCTTGCGAGCGCAGCTTGCAGAACTTGGGCATGGACTACCTTGATTTATATCTGCTGCACTGGCCCAGCCACATTCCACTGCGCGAGACGATGCGCGCAATGGCCGACCTGGTCCGCGCCGGCAAGACCCGATTCGTCGGCGTCTCCAACCTCGAAACGCAAGAAATGCTCGAGGCCCGCAACCTTCTCGGCGATATTCCATTGGCGTGCAATCAAGTGCTCTATCATCTCAAAGAGCGCGGAGTCGAGCATCGTCTGATACCGGCCGCCAAGGACGCCGGCATTGCCATCGTCGCGTACACGCCGTTCGGCCGCGGAGCATTTCCGCGTGCGTCGAGCCCTGCTGGTGCGGCACTCGAACGCGTAGCGGCCAAGCATAACGCGACGGCGCGTCAGGTCATCCTGGCGTTTCTCACGCGAGAGGCCAACGTGTTCACGATTCCCAAAGCGTCGAGTGTCGCGCACGTCGAGGAAAACGCGGCGGCCGGCGATCTCTATTTGGACGAGAGCGACGTCGCGGCAATCGACGCGGCCTTCCCGCTCGGCCGCGCAGGTCCCCTCGCAACGTTGTGATGCACGATGCGGCCGCAATCAAATCGCGCGCGATCGAGCGAGCGTTAGAGCTAGGAGCTGGCGACGTGCGCGTCGTCGACGCGCGCGACGACGAAGAATCGCGCGAGCGCATGCGCGCAGCTTTCGAGCGCGGCGACTTCGCCACGTGGGGATACGACGACGCATATGCGCGCTCTGCAGCCAGTCCAAGCAGCGTGCTCGAGGGGGCGCGCAGCGTCATCTGCATTGCCGTTCCTTACGCGAGACCCGAGCGCAAGCGCTCGCATTTGCAAGGTCGCGTTTCGAACTACGCGTGGTCCGCCGACTATCATCATCGCGTGCGCGCGCTCCTGCGTGAGGTAGCAGCCGAGATCGATCGCGCCGCGGCCGCGCCGGTTACGGCCATTGCCTGCGACACGAGGCCAATCGCGGAGCGCGCATTCGCAGCCCGCGCGGGTCTGGGTTGGGTCGGAAAACACACAAATCTCATCTCGCCATCGCTCGGCTCGTACGTATTTCTTGGCGAGATCGTGACGACGCTGCCGCTAGAATCGGACAAGCCGCTTCGCAAGAGCTGCGGAGCGTGCGCGCGCTGCGTTGATGCGTGCCCGACCCGCGCGCTGCGCGGAGATTACACGATCGACGCAGGCCGGTGCATTGCCGATCTTACGCAGCGCACCGACGCCGTTCCGCGGGATTTGCGTCCCCTGATCGGTGATTGGGTCTGGGGGTGCGACATCTGTCAGGCCGTTTGCCCACCCACGCGCAATGCCGGTGCGCGCGCACGCGCGGAGTTCGAGCCGCTCGATGCCCGAACCGCAGCACCCGCGCTCACAGAGCTCCTCCAGCTTCGCAGTGGAGAATTCAAGCGGCGCTACGGCCGCACGGCTATGGGCTGGCGCGGAGCCGCCGTGCTTCGCCGCAACGCAGCGATTGCGCTCGGAAACGCGTTGGATCGATCCACCATCGGAGCTCTCGCGAAATCGCTCTCGAGCGATCCGCACCCGATGGTGCGAGGGGCCGCAGCGTGGGCGCTTGGGCGCATCGGCGCTCCAGCTGCGATCCGGGTCTTGCGCGAGCGCAGCAACATTGAAACCGACTCCACCGTACGAGAGGAAATTATCGCCGCCCTATCATGAAACGATATGCGATTCTTGCTTGCGTCCTCTTGGGCGCGGCCCCGCTGCACGCCGCGGCCGGCGATGATTTGCTCAGCCGCATGGCCGCGCTCAATCCAAATCTTCACAGCTATTCGGCAACGATGCACGCGCACGTCGCGCTTACGACGTTTCCGTTTCTCTCCACCGACATCGTGGCGACCTACTATCACAAGGATCCCGACCTCGACAAGCTCGATATCACCAGCGGTCTGCCTGGAGTTGCGCAAGGGTTCTCGAAGCTCTATCCGCATATCGAGCCTCCCGGGCGCTGGGACGAGGTCTATGTTGTGACCAAAACCGCCGACGACGGCACGACCGCGAAATTCCGGCTGGTTCCACGTAAGCAAGGCAACGTCGAACACATCGAAGTTACGGCAGACGACGCCTCTGCGACCATCCGGTCGATGCGCTGGGATTACGCAAACGGCGCGTGGGCAACGATGAACAACAGCTACTCGGACGTCCAGGGGAATACCATGGTGACCGGGCAGACCGGCCATGTGGAAGAGCCGAACTACAAAGGTGACATCACCGCGACGCTCTCGGGCTACCAGCTGAACCCGTCGCTGCCCGACTCGCTATTCAGCCAGTAAGGAGGCAGAGTGGTGCGGATCGGGCCGAAGGCCCGAACGTCACGGATTCACCCAAGCTGAATCCAGGTCACAGGTTCTGATAGACTGGCGTTAGAGGGCCAAGGGGGACCGGTACGCATGGAGGAGGTCTACCTCAATTCGCAATCGGCGGCCGGCGTGCAAGTTCGCGTCGAGGCCCTCGTGCGCGAATACCAAACCAAACTCGCGCGCTATCTCCGCCGGATGGTCGGCGATAGCGAACTGGCACTCGATTTGACGCAAGACGTATTTTTCGCCGCGTATCGCACGCTCCAGCGCGACCCGGACCGCCCGCTGACGGCTGGATGGCTCTACAAGACCGCAACCAATAGCGCGATCTCGCATCTGCGCCGCAAGAAGATCGTCCGCATGCTCCCGCTGGATCGTGACGGCGACGACCGGTCTTGGCGCATCGACGAGCAGAGTGCCGCGTCGCTCGATCTGCAGTCGGCGATTTCGAAGTTGCCGGGCGATCAAGCGGCGGCGGTATTGCTCACCAGCTACGCCGGTTACTCCTCCAGCGAAGCCGCGACCATTCTTGGCACCTCTCCGGACGCGGTGCGCCAACGCGTCTGCCGCGCTATGAAGATGCTGCGTTCAGTCATGACGGAGAAATCATGAAGGACGCGTGCGCGCGCGCCGAGATTCTTGCCGGCGCGATCGCTCTCGGCGAAGCGACGCAGGCGGAGCGCGACGATTATCGCGGCCACATTGCGACCTGCGCTTCGTGCTTGCGTTCGCTTGGCGGCGAGCGCGAGATCGAGCGCGTGATGGCAACCGTCGCGCAGGCGAAGGACGGTGAAACGTGGGAGCCGTCGCCGCGGCGTGTCGATGCGCGCTCTCGCAGGCCGCTCTGGCGCGCCGGCGTGGCCGTCGGCATCGCCGCTGCCGCGATCGCCGCGTCGTTGGGAATTCACGCGTTTCTTGCTGCTAGCGTTCGCGCGCCCGTTGCGATCGCACGCACTGCACCTGCGCCCGTCGTGCATGCGCTCCACGTTTCACTCGAACATCGCGCGCGCAGCACGCCACGACCCGTCGCTAAAGTTGCCGTCCGTCCGCGCAGCATCGTCGTCGTGCACAACGTCATCACGCGTCA
>Ga0153924_1000217_pt1 | contig 38284 bp, 55 predicted proteins | sample TSNJ008MetaG_FD_104709 | JGI IMG/M metagenome (GOLD analysis project Ga0153924, IMG submission 104709) | Attine ant fungus gardens microbial communities from New Jersey, USA - TSNJ008 MetaG | ecosystem: Host-associated > Fungi > Mycelium > Unclassified | place: USA: New Jersey, Wharton State...
GTCAACATCGCATATAAAATGACACCACAGGACCAGATATCCGCTGCGGAACCAACGTAGGGATCTCCTTTGATGATTTCCGGAGCTGCATAATGAGGGCTCCCACAAGACGTTTTCATGAGGTCCGTCGTCCCTGAAGTGTTGATTTGCCATGCAGCCATACCAAAGTCTGCGATCTTGATATTGAAGTTATGATCGAGCAATATGTTTTCCGGTTTCAAGTCGCGATGAGCTACATTAAAGCGATGGAAGTAATCAACAGCACCAATTATTTGATGAAAGTACTTGAGAGTCTCGGTGATGGAAAGTGGCCCATGTTTACAGAGGTGTTCGAACAGTTCACCGCCTTGGATGTACTCGAGAACCAGGTATAGATAGCCAGATGTCTCCCAGACGTCATAGAGATGCATAATGTTTGGATGGTCGATGAGCTTCATGACCACGATTTCTCTCTCAACAGCCAGCTTTTCGCGTTCCACTTCTTCTGCAAGGCGGTTGAGGGAAATTCCAGAGGCTGCAAGGGAGGACTTGGATATAATCTTGATAGCTGCATATTGACCGGTCCTCGAGTGTCGTGCGATTCGTACATGCCCTCGAGACGATGTGAGTGTGTGTGTGTCAGGGGCCTAAGGACAGGCGGAGCGGTGTATTTACCAGAACAACCCCGTCCAATGGTCCTGCCCACTTTCCAACGGCCAATCATCTTGGGGTCCTGATTCTTTTGTTGCAAGGGGGGGAAGCTAGGCACCATGATAGAATATAGAAATGTAGGTCCGCTGAGAAATAAAGAAACGAAAGGGAATCGGTAATAGAAAAAAATGAGAGTGAAGCTTCTAGGTTTTGTTGGCCCAGGTCAGCCGCCGAAAGACGACAAAATCGTCGTTCGTCACACCTTTCAAAAATACGCATCTCACGTGAACACAAACGACTCATAACCCCTCCTTCATACTTCATTCAACTTCGCAGAATAAAAAAAATACTTTTTTGTATTGGGTCCTCCAGTTCCAAATATGTCGGAACCGCCACCTTCAGCGCACCCGATGCCTCAACCTCGAGAATCAACAGTTCCTCCACCCCCTCAGAATGTGGATAGTGCCCCTTTTGCCGTGTTAGTCAGTCTATTTGAGAAATTGTCAACGGAGAGAAAGCAAGACAGGCGAAAGAAACTGATTGCTTCTTGGTTTACTGTATGTTGAGCAGTGTGCCGTTCATTTTTTTGAGTGCCGTCTCTCCTAACGCCTCGGTAGCATTGGAGACAAGAGAAAGGATATGATTTGTACCCTGTTCTACGGCTTTTATTGCCCCAGGTAGTCTTTTCTATATAGGAAACAGCCATGACCATTCATCAGCTGTGGGGTTAACTTCACACACACAGAAAGATCGGGAGCGCGCGGTGTATGGATTGAAAGAAAAGAATATTGCAAAGATCTACATCAAGCTCATTCCCCTTGGCATGAGAGACCCAGATGCCGTTCGTCTGTTGAACTGGAAGAAACCAATTGACCGAGAGGTACGACGCTTTTTGATCCGAATACTAGTATCATCTTATCTAAAGACAAAACAATTCTTTACAGAAAGCGTCTGGTGACTTCCATGCTGTCCTTTACGAAATCGTTAGCAAGCGATCCTCGGTCATCGAAGGCTCATTATCTGTTGAAGATCTCAATCACATTCTAGATGAGTTGGTACAGAATATGGGCAAACAGTACGTGTTGACCGCTTTTTGACGAGTTGTGCTGTTAAGCGGCTGTAAAGAGATGCCCAGTCGAAGATCCTTCAACGAGCCTACAACAGAGCCACAGCGCAGGAACAGCGTTGGATTGTTCGTATCATTTTGAAGGGTAATCTATCGTCGACCTCTTTATCCCATCGCTCTTCATGTTGACCAACGAGTTTTTTTTCAAAAAAGACATGCAAATCTCGGTGAAAGAAACCACCATTTTCTCTGTATTCCATCCAGACGCCCAGGACTTGTTCAATACCTGTTCAGACCTCAAGAAAGTAGCCTGGAAGCTGTGGGATCCCTCTTTCAGGTTGAATTCTGAGGTAAATGCTTAATTTTTTCTGCACTGTTCACTTCCTAGTTTCATGACGCTCAAAAATTTAAACAAAACAAAATCAGGGCAAAGCAATTCAACTCCTCCATGTTTTCGCTCCCATGCTATGTAAGCGACCGACAAGGAAACTAGAAGATACAGTTCGAGAAATGGGCGGATCTGACTTTTATATCGAAGAGAAGCTTGACGGAGAGCGAATGCAATTACACAAGCGCGGAGACGAGTACTTTTACGGTTCCAGGCCAGTCCAAAAAGGTATATTTTTGGTCTTGCCTATATCTGATCCACGAAGCAGGAAGGGCAAAGATTACACCTATCTTTATGGAAAACACGCTGGAACCGGCAGTTTGACTCCGCACATTGACAAGGCCTTTGACAGTCGTGTTGATGAGTGCGTTCTCTCCCTCTCCCTCGTCTTCCTCGTCCCCTCAATGTCAATGTCGACTAGTATCATCCTTGATGGAGAAATGCTGGTTTGGGACCCTGTTACGGAACGTAATATCCCGTTTGGAACACTCAAAACAGCTGCGCTAGGTCATTTGCGTTTTTACTCGTTGCTTCGAGTTGAAACCTGATTTCTTTTCGGGACATCATTTTAGACAAAGGCAAATCCAGAGCGACACTCAATCCTCGACCCTGTTGTAGGCCTTTTTTATGGGGTTTTCAAGCTTTTTTTAATACTTTATTAGTCAAGGTTTTCGATCTGCTCTATCTCAATGGCCAGTCGTTGATCCACAGGTCACTGACGTTTCGTAAACGCAACCTTAAACATTGCTTGAAGGAGATCAAGGGGCATATTGAGTACGTCATCGAATATAAAGGGAAAACTGTAAAGGATATCAGAGAACGGATGGACCAAGTTATGATAGCAAGAGGCGAAGGTCTGATCATCAAGCACCCTCTTTCAAAATATGTACTCAATGGAAGGAATATGGATTGGGTCAAGGTTAGGGCCTGTTCTTCACATTTATATATGTGAGAGAAAGAGAGGTGATATTAATCCTTTTTTTTTCACGTTAGGTGAAGCCGGAGTATATGGTAAATGACAACCTTCCTTCCACACCGATCGAAATTCTCATGAGAATCTCCCAGGACAACATGGGTGAAACGGTCGACGTTCTTGTTGTAGGTGAGTGTGAGAGAGCGTGTGTGTGTATGCGCACATGCATGTGTGTTTCATTAGTTTGCCGATACTTTATACTTTTTTTGTTGCACAATTGACAGCTGGGAACTATGGCAGTGGAAAACGTGGAGGAGGTGTATCAACTCTAATTTGCGCTGTTTTTGATGACCGCCGAGAGGACGAGGAGGAGGATGAGCCCAAGTAAGAAGATATCATCTTTCTCTTTGCTCATTGGATGCTTGATTCATCACACATGCTTGCTAGATATAGTACATTTGTCCGCGTTGGCACCGGCCTATCGTATGCTGATTATGTCTGGGTGCGGGACAAACCTTGGAAGGCATGGAATGCACAGCAACAGCCCTCGTTCCTCCTGACTGCAAATCGAACTCAAGAGGACAAAGGGGATGTATTCATAGAACCCGAAGCGTGAGTTATCGTCGCACTTAGCAAAAAAAGGGAGCTGATGTAGGCCAGTTCGTTTATCCTCAAAGTCAAAGCAGCTGAAATTATGCCATCGGGTTTCTGTCATTTTTCCCTCGGATCTGGATATGTCTCATTGACCGAGGTTTTTCTCTCTCCCTTCTGCTTAGATCAATATCACTTGGGGTTCACAATGCGATTTCCTCGAGCTGTGGCAATTAGGGAAGATCTGACAGCTGCAGACTGTATGACAGCTTCGGGTATGTGAATGTGTGTGTACGATAAGCTCATGGAGTAGTTGTCAAGATTGATTTACAGCTGTCTTGGAGAGTTTAAAGACGGAAAGAAAAAGGAAATTGGACAGCGACATGGTGTATGTTCATGTTTCTCTCATCTAGATGACGTTGCTGAAAGACATCATAAGAGGGTCCAAGAGAAAGAAACGTAAAGCAGATAACAAGGTTTGTGAAGGGACAGAAAAGCCAAAACGACACAAATCGTTGAGAAACTCTGTTTGATTAGGCCACGGTGCTGCCTCAATATTCAGAACCGAGTATGAAAGACGTGTCGGTAGAATCCGATATTTTTGAGGGAATGAAGTTTGGTGTGTGTTCCTTACTCGGACAACTTGACAAAAAGCCCCGAAAATAACTATGGAGCGAACACACAGTTGTGGTGTCGGATCCCAAGTCTCGGACAGGTGACCGAGATCGTCAAGATCTGATGAAACAGTTGAGTACTGTTAAGCTGACGGGTTGAATATGGGTTCAGATATGAAACATAGAATCTATACGCATGGCGGAACGTGTGTGCAAATTGCTAAACTCGATATGTTGGTGGTCTATGGTGGGACTGTTACCCGTGAGTCGTTGATGATCATCTATTCTTGATAAATTCATGGATGGGTGTGCAAGCGTACGATCTGAAATTGATTATGGATAAGGATGTGAACGACGTGATCAAGCCTACGTGGATCAAGAGGTCGATTACGCTTGGAAAGGCAGCACCGTTCCATAACAAGTTAGTTTGTCTGTGTGAAGTGTGGAAGGATGGGTGAGAGATTGATGTGCTTGTCTAGATATTTCTTCCATGCGACATCAGGGCGTAAGGAAGAGGCTGATTACGACGAGGGTGAGGGTGTGGACGGGGATGTGACGAGTGAAGGAGAGATAGCAGAATGGTTTAGGGGTGGAGATATGGAGGTGTCTGAGACGGAAAGTGATCACGATTCGGCAGATGTGAAGAGGGAGGAGACGTCGGAGGAGGAAGAAGGGAGAGAAGATGGAGAAGAAGATAGAGAAGACAAAGAAGAAAAAGAAGACGGTGATGATGTGAAGATGGGAGAAGGTGGGGAGGCGAGAGAGTATGATGAGAATCTGATATTCAGACACCTGTAAGTGACGGTGGAGTAGTTGTTCCAGAGGGCTGATCAAAAACAGATGTTTCTACCTTGATACGGCTGAGAATGCTCGTCGAAATGGGATGGAGGTGAAGAGCGAAATGGAAGAGGAGATTACGGCAAGGTAGGTGAGACCCGGCTGAGTGGATGTGGACTGAGAACAGGGATAGGTTTGAGAAGATTAGGGAGCTGATTGAAGGACAAGGGGGGAGGATAGTGGGACTTGAGGAGGGCAAACTGACACACGTTGTGGTGGACATGCGAGACAGTAGTCGGAGAATGGAGCTGATGGAGGCGAGTTACCGGTAAGCAGGCGGTTGGTGCGTGGTTGTCTCGGACTGACGTGGGTGGTGCAGAGGAAAGCGGCGTCACATTGTGATGAGTGAGTACATTGAGACGTGTGTCGTGGAGCAGAGCCTGGTGGACGGGGAAGGTGAGTGACGGGTCCAATTTATCTGAGGGCAGGAGAGGCCAGTGTGCTGATGCTAGCTAGAATTTTTGGTGTAAGAATAGAACTGAGTGAGAAAAATGATCCGCAGACGCGCTGATTTTCCCAGGGCAGCTCTATGGCAGACTCGCCCATTTCGCAGTTGCTGCACACGCTTGGGCTGTCCCGCGAGGAGCTCAGTCGGCACAGCGACCAGATGCGTCGTTTTCTGACGAATGCAAATGCTGACAATACTCCCAGGCACGATTCCATGGACATCGTACTCGAACGCCAGCGCCGTCTTTCCCGACGCGACCGCAGATCCAGATCCCACCGACAACGGCCCTCCCTCGACGCTTTCATGCTGTCCCGTGACCTCCAGTCCCCCGACATCTTCCCTCCCTCTCCAAAAACACCTATAAAGTCCGTCCCTCCCTCCTCCCCGCCTCTTTCTCCCCCATCATCTCCCCTCCGCCCCGTCAATCTCGTCTCCTCCCCAGGCCCCCTCCTCCCTCTCCCCTCAGAGGATGACTACGACAAGCTCCCCTACTCTCTTCCCCCAGGCCCCTACTCCACAAACAAACCCGACCTCTCCTACGCCGCCCTCGTCGGCCAGGCCATCCTCTCATCCCCAGAACACCGCCTCACCCTCCAGGAAATCTACGACTGGATCACTATCGTCTATCCCCATTTCAAGCGCGGCGAAACAACCTGGATGAACAGCATCCGCCATGTCCTCAGCACCACCGTCTGTTTTCGCAAGGTCCCCAGGGACCGCTCCCAAGGTCGAACTCAGTGGGCTATATGGGACGACGACCTCGCTTGCTTCAAAGGCGGCAATTTCAGGAAGCACCTCTGCAAGGACTACATGACTCAGGTCTCCGCAAAAGACAAGCTTCCCAAGGGCAAGGCCCGTGCCCGCAAGAAACCCGATATTGATGATCGTGATTCCCGCAAATCCAAGCGTTCTCGAAAGGATTCCCTGTCCTCTCCAGTTTTTCCATCCTCCACAGCAGCCACTACCTCTTCATCATCTACTACTACCTTTGCCCCCCTTTTCCCTCCTACGCGTCCCACCCCCCACCACCTCCCCTATTATCAGAGCTGCATCAATAATCATGCTCTTCCTGCTGAAATTATCTTTCCTCCTCTCCCCCCAGCTTCAGCCTTTACTCGTGTTCTCTATCACCGCAATGAGCCATCCTCCGCCACTAGTTCTGCTTCTTCCGCCAGAGCAACTTCTCCCCCTCAGACTCTCCCCAGCTTTTCTTCTAGCACACCCACTTCTTCTGCTTCCTCCATTCCAGGCCTTACTCCAAATCGCCGATCTTCTAGTTCTCCTTCCATGCCCGCTACTAGCGATATGGACTTGGAAGCAAATCCTATCTGCTCCATCACCGAGTCTGACCCTCAATCCGACCAAGATGCGCGTCCCTTGTCCCCTACAGCCAGTACTATCTTGAAACCTGTTCGCTTCTGGAGCGATCAGTCCAATCCTATCGCCCTCGAGCCCGGCATCCACTTACTGAGCAGCAAACGCGTCATTTCAGAAGACGAAGATGATCTGCTCAAATGCAAGGCCGACGGCCAGCGTCAGAATTCCCTCATCCAGGTATACTGCTCTTCTGCATCTTGTTGACGTTTAGTTCTGACTTCCGTCCAGGGTATTTCACCATTTCTTGTCCCTCCAACCTCCCCTACCCTTGAGAAAAGAGCAGCAAAAACTTCTTTGATGTTACTTGATCCGCAAGTCTGTCCCTCAACGCCCTCTCCTTGTACTCCTCCCCCTAGTCGACACCTCCAATTCTCACCCGTCCGTACTCCTCTCTCACACAAGGGCCTGCACATGAGTCCAAATGCGAGCTTGGCTCATTACAAGTCTCATCTTGATCCTCCTCCTACTATATCTTTCGGAGAAGTAGATGACGACTACGACCCTCTGAAGACACCTCGTAGGCGCAAAGACAGTAACCAAGGCAATCCTCTGACTCCAAGGAAGTTGTTCAGTTCAAACATAATCGACTCACCCTTTCGTACTCCCAACGGATATGGGTCTTCACCGTTCAGTCGAACGCCTCATGCAAAACCTGTTCTTGATCCTCAGGATCCACGAACCCTACTCGATGATGAACTGCACAGAATGGGAACCCTTTCAGATAGCCCGGGAGGTTTGTTTGGAAAAAGCAGAAGTTCGTTGTTATATGATAGTCCTGGTGGACTGGATTTACCTGGAAAGTATAGGAGCTGGTGGTAGTTTTTTTTTGGTACTGACTTGATCTTTTTTTTGATTTTTGACTGTTTCTGTAATGACATTCATGAAATTGTTCGTGTGCCACTTATCTGTGTCATCTTTGTACTCTATCTGTTTAGATGTTGCAAGGTTCACCGATATTGGGCAATGAAACGCAGTAACTAATTTTTTTTGGGTCATGGCTGAAGATTGTATTTTGAGATAATTTTGTAGTTACAGAACAGTAGATTGTCTGCCAATTAATTTTCCTTTTTCTTTAAAAAAAGAAGCATGTCAGTAAACGATGCTTGAATACGGTCAAGAGAAGAAAGGAATCAGCTGGCTGTTCTTAGTTTTTTCAAATACACATCTCCCCATTCCCCTTGAAGGGGGTCGGTTATTTGGTGATAGTTTGATTCATCTTGGAATTAGATATGAAAAATGTACTTACTCAAGTATCAATACTAGGCATTGAGATGATCTGGAAAGATAGAGTTAGCAGAGAACACACAAACGTCGTTGAATGAGGATGGGTTCAGAGGTGCAATGTTTGGCTATTTTGCTCTGCCGATCGTCATGGTTCTTTGAACTACGACTGGGGCGGCAAGAAAACATCTTTTTTTTTCGAATATGAAAAGCAATAACTCACAGATAGTAGACTATGAAGAGAGAGAGAAACCCACAAGGCGTAACAAAAAAATTGATCCTTATAGGTAGCACGTGGGAATAATGATTAGTCATCCCGAGTTAACTAATCACCTTTCAAAGCAAGTTCCCCTCCTTGAAGCGCTCAACAACTTCCATCTCTCACACACATTACCATGTCTTCCTCAAATGAACCAAGGCTCCTCGACTCTTTCTCAGTACCCAAGGAGATACTCGAGGAATTCGCCGAGATGGCAGAAGAGGAAAACATCGACCCTTTTGCCGAAACTGCAAAAACACGACAAATAGCAGCACGACAAAATGATTATCACCATCGTAGGTTCAATCGTGTCGCTGTTGACAGTGCAGATGCATTTGCTACCAAAGACGGAGAAGAAGTTGAAGGAGGCTATAAAGATGCTATGAGGTTGTCACGATTGGAACAGGAGGAACAACGGGTGTACAGAGCCATCCAGGAAAAGGAGAGAAAAGAGCGAGAGGAAGATGGGCTGAAGATGGATATAGACAAGACACCTCCTGCAAGTGAACTTCTCGATGTCGCGATGGAGTTGGCTGCGGCAAGGGATTTGGCGATGGCGAGGCAGCAGCAACAGCATGACTCAGCGGTGGGTACGAAGAGGAAGAGAAAATGGGACATGGAAGTTACGGATGAAAATAAAGATCCCAATCAGCGCGACACAGGTGAGTGGTCCAAGGAAGCCTTGGAGGCCTCCGCACCAAAGAAACGTCGCTCCAGATGGGACGCTACACCTAGCGACGCTACACCTGCGCAAGCCGCTGAAGCACCCTCGAAAAGATCGCGGTGGGATCAAACACCTGTTGTTCAGGATGTCCCTATGGCCCCAATTATTATGAATGCTCCTGGAATCAACCATGACGACAAGCATAATCGATACCTTACAGACGAGGAGCTGGACGCCTTACTTCCGGAAAAAGGATACAGCATCGTGACTCCTCCACCGGGCTACGCACCTGCTATCAACCCCAGGAAATTTTTGCCCACCACCACTGTCACCGAAGTCGGTGGATTCCAAATTCAGGAAAGCTCGGATGCGGCTGCGCAAGCTGCTGCAGCTGGCTTGGCGCCTGAACTTCCCACTGAAATTCCAGGTGTTGGAAATTTGGCTTTCTTCAAACCAGAAGACGCGCAATATTTTGCTAAAATCTTGAAGGAGGAGGATGAGACGGAGTTGTCAGTTGATGAGATGAAGGAGAGGAAGATCATGCGACTGCTTCTGAAGATCAAGAACGGCACACCCCCGGTTCGTAAAACCGCCCTTCGTCAGATTACGGACAAGGCTCGTGAATTCGGTGCTGGTCCGCTGTTTGACAAGATTCTTCCACTTCTGATGGAGCGCACCCTCGAGGATCAGGAACGACATTTACTTGTCAAAGTCATTGATCGTGTGTTGTACAAGTTGGACGATCTCGTTCGTCCTTACGTACACAAGATTTTGGTTGTTATTGAACCTCTCCTCATCGATGAGGATTATTACGCTCGTGTCGAGGGTCGTGAAATTATATCTAATCTCTCGAAAGCAACTGGTCTCGCTCATATGATCTCCACTATGCGTCCTGATATCGATCATGCCGACGAATACGTGCGTAATACAACTGCCCGAGCCTTTTCAGTTGTTGCATCAGCATTGGGCATTCCTTCCCTCCTTCCTTTCCTCAAAGCTGTCTGTCGATCCAAGAAGTCATGGCAGGCTCGTCATACTGGTATTCGTATCGTCCAACAAATTGCTATCATGATGGGTTGTGCCGTTCTTCCTCACCTTCGTAATCTTGTTGATTGTATCGCCCACGGTCTAACGGACGAACAGCAAAAGGTCAGGACGATGACGGCATTGGGTCTCGCTGCTTTGGCTGAGGCAGCTGCGCCCTATGGTATTGAGTCATTCGATAATGTGTTGAAGCCGCTGTGGCTTGGTATTCGTCTTCACCGTGGCAAGGGTCTCGCTGCATTTTTGAAGGCCATTGGCTTCATTATTCCTCTGATGGACCCTGAATACGCATCATACTATACCAAGGAAGTGACTGTGATCCTCATTCGAGAATTCCAGACCTCAGATGAGGAGATGAAGAAGATTGTTCTCAAAGTTGTCAAGCAGTGTGCTGCGACTGAGGGTGTTACGCCCACGTATATCAAACAAGACATTCTTCCCGACTTTTTCAAGGCATTCTGGGTTCGTCGGATGGCGCTTGATCGTCGTAATTACCGCCAGGTTGTTGAAACTACAGTTGAACTCGCACAAAAGGCCGGAGTGTCGGAGATTGTGGGTCGAATTGTGAATGACTTGAAGGACGAGTCGGAACCCTATAGAAAGATGGTTATGGAGACGATTACGAAGGTTGTCGCTACTCTGGGTGCTTCTGACATTGATGAACGTTTGGAGGTTCGACTCGTGGACGGTATCATCTATTCTTTCCAAGAACAAACGACAGAAGACCAAGTCATGCTTGACGGCTTTGGAACTGTTGTCAATGCCCTTGGTATTCGCGTCAAACCCTATCTCACCCAGATTGTTTCCACGATTCTTTGGCGATTGAATAACAAGAGCGCAAAAGTTCGCCAACAGGCTGCTGATTTGACTAGCCGTCTTGCTGTTGTTATCAAGCAGTGCGGTGAAGATCAGCTGTTGAACAAGCTTGGCCTCGTATTGTTTGAACAGCTGGGTGAAGAGTATCCCGACACACTAGGCAGTATCATTGCTGCAGTGGGCGCTATTGCTAATGTTGTTGGTATGACTCAGATGAACCCTCCTGTGAAAGATCTGCGTAAGTCTATCATCAATGTATCCAAAAAATAATCGCTCATTTGGAATTGATCCCTTAGTTCCTCGTATGACTCCCATCTTGCGAAACAGGCACGAGAAAGTGCAAGAAGCGTCTATCAATTTGATTGGACGTATCGCTGATCGTGGTGCAGAGTTTGTGCCTGCTCGTGAATGGATGCGTATTTGTTTTGAGTTGCTTGATCTTCTCAAAGCACATAAAAAAGGCATTCGTCGAGCTGCTGTCAATTCCTTTGGTTATATTGCCAAGAGTTTGGGTCCTCAGGATGTTCTGTCCGTTCTTTTGACGAATCTTCGGGTACAAGAGCGGCAGTCTCGTGTGTGTAGTACCGTTGCTATTGCTATTGTTGCAGAAACTTGCGGACGTGAGTGTTTATTATTGTTATTATTTCTGCTTATAAGCTCATCATTTTTGGTTCATCTAGCATTTACGTGTATTCCTGCAATTCTGAACGAGTATCGTACAGCCGAACTGAACGTTCGCACGGGTTGTTTGAAAGCTCTTTCCTTCGTCTTTGAATACGTCGGTCCACAATCCGCTTATTATGCTGATTCCGTAGTGACGATGCTGGAAGATGCTTTGACCGATCGTGATCTCGTCCATCGACAGACGGCCAGTACCATCGTGAAGCATCTCGCACTGGGCGTGGCAGGTCTTGGTTGTGAAGATTCGATGCTTCACTTGATGAACCTGGTATGGCCTAATTGTTTCGAGACGTCACCTCACGTCATCGGTGCCGTCATGGAAGCTATTGAAGCGATGCGCGTCACATTAGGACCTGGCATTTTACTGAGTTACACGTTGCAAGGCTTGTTTCATCCTGCGCGTAAAGTCAGAGAAGTGTATTGGCGAGTCTATAATGCGTTGTACTTGGGTGCTTCGGATGCACTTGTGCCGTTTTATCCTGACCTTGGAGAGTTGAGTGAAGGACAAAATGTGTATGATAGACATCCTTTGCAGGTTTTCATTTAAGTTCGTTGTCGTCGTTTTTACGTGTGTGTTTTAGTAAACGTACGCTTAAACGTACAGTTCAAATATTGCCTAATCGTGTATATTTATTTATTTTTGCTACCAGTGAAGTATAGGTTCTCTGCAAATGATATACGTATATGATGGTGATAAACAATAATTGGATGATAGTTCGAAAAGAAAAGAAAAAAATACTAAGTGGTGGGGGTTACCACACACAAACACACTATGAAGAATCACCCATCAATCCTACAGGAAAACCCGAAAAGTCGACTTGATCTTGAATGGTTTGTCCAGCAATAGTATAACTGACACGCAGTCGTAGTCGTATAGCGCTCTATGAGAATTATGAATATGTATTTAGAAAATTCCCAACACAAAGAAAAAGAAAAGGACTGACACCAACGGGCGCTATAATCCGCATTTGCTGAGTCTCTGTCACTCCAGGTTCCACATTTGTATTCGACATGGGAAGCATTTGTAACTGTTGTGACTATTCATCAAATCATCAGTATTTCCGCATTTCCTTGCTGCTCTGGACAAAAAGCCTTGACAAACCTTGGGTACGGCAGCCTGAAAATTGATCCCACTAGCACCTGATGAATTTTGCACGCTGAATTTTGCTAATATCATGACAATGCCAGGCTTCGCAGCAGAAGTCTGGGGAGTCAACGTAATCTTCAGGTCATTCTTCTCGTAGGCAGTGTAAGCTGTTAATCGTGGTGCTGTTTTTACTACAGCAGCAGCAGGAGGGGCAGCAGGGGTAGCAGTAGATAAAGAAGGCATAGTAGGAGGCGATTGTACAGGAGATGAGGAATGTGTTGATGAAGAATTTGACAAGAAAGAAGACAACGGATTTGTGACAGGAGGAGGAGATGTGGTGAATGACGACGAAGGAGCCGGGGATGATGCTAGATTCGTAGAACCAAATAGGCCAAGGATATCATCCATCGTTGATTTCCGTTGCTGCTGCTGGGAAACTTGTGGAGAAGTCGTCAGCGGTGAAGACCCGAATATTTCTGCTAGAAGATCTTGATTCGACTGTGCTAGTGCTTTGGGCTGACCATTTGTTGTTGTTGGTGCGCCACTACCTACTGAAATAATGTCATCCCCACCCATGAGATCGCCTTCAGCCGCTGTTGACCCCACAGGCTTATTCTCGCTCACTGCAACGTCACATGTGAATCAACAAAGCTTCTCTCTGAGAGTAAAGCCCGACGCACCGGTACCCATGATAGTGGCCTTCAGTTCCGGCGGAGGCATTCTCTCTAGCACACCCTCCCTAAGATCTCCTAGACTGAACAAGCTGACGAACTCTACTGCACGCTGTTGTAATTCCAACTCAAGAGTAGTAGTATATTGGGCCAAGACTGCAGCAATGCGATCTTGTTCAGCAGAAGATGTGGTAGTGCGAGAGGAGATCTTAGTGATAGCCGCCAGAACAAACTGGCGAGTGAGGTAATTGGCATAGGGAGAGTCAAGGGTAGAAACAAGGAGGTCAACAACTTCTTTGTCTGTGATCTGACAAGCATTTAAATCATATTGGCGCAACATAGCTATCCAGCTTACCCTGAGGGACTGGTCTTCATCTGAGATGACACCATTCTCGAGTAAGACTTCGCTATATTCACCGATCACCCATGTCGCTGCCAATGTGAGGGACTCTTGAGAAATATCGGCCTTCAAAGCCAAGTACAGCTTTGACGCGGTGTACGCTTGAAGCTCAGGAGTATGAGCTACAAGGCGGATAAAAGCTGAGAGTATTTCCTCTCGCACAAAATTGCCGGCCTAGAAGAAGAATCAACACGAAATCACTATGGCCTGTAATCGACATTGCCCACCAATTTCAGTACTCGTAACACAGTATCGATGTGCCAACGCTTGTTGGGCGCAAAACGTTCAGCAGCCAAACATATCTGTGTTGTCATGCCGAGTTTAAATTCGTCGTCTGCAACTTCTAAGAAAGCAAGCAGCTCTCGAATCAGATATCGAACGTTCTTCTCATCAATCAGAACATATGACAATTCCAAGGCACGTCGACGAATTGAAATGTCGCCATCTCGTAGACAGTCGAGGATGATGTTTCGGTGACGTTGCACTGCATTTGTATCCATTGACACAACTTTGTTAAGGGTATTTAGGGCGACATAACTATGATCTTCGTGAACGATTATAATCTGGTCGTGCCTTCCTACGTACCGGATATTATTATCCCGATTGCTCAAAAATTTTCCAAGAATATTGATGGCCATGACCCGAAGTCCGGTATCAGCCTCGATTTCTAAAACTGTAAGCACTGTCTCATATAGTATCGAATTTCCAACATTCTTGGTGGAATCGGTGTTGGTTGCAACCTGAGCAAACGTGTGAAAAGAAAAATCTGATGACACAAAAAACCTAAACTTACCTGTGCCAAAATGTCATTCATAGTCTCGCTGGCTTGAGGGTCGCCCTTGCCTAATATACGAAGCAAACGGAGAACCTTGACTTGCAAAAAGGGATCTGTGATTCCAGAAACATCGTGCTCCGGACTATAGCCCGTGGTAACGAGAGATTTGAGATTTCTGACCAGCAGAGGGACTGCCTAAGAATAATAATGATAAGACAGGTTCAGCTCGCCAATCGAGAGGCAAATCAAATGGGAAGAACACAGACATTTCGGAACTCGTCGAGGAGCTCGGTTTTAACTTGAATGATTTCTGATACAAGCGTTATCGTAGTCAATAAAACACCGTGGTTGCGATCTGTCAGGAGATTTTTGGCCTTGTTCACAAAGTGGTCGGCAAGATCTGGGACTTTTTTGATCACTCTGAGAGCACACAACGCAGCCTGTCGGTCACGTATGAATGGATGGTTGTTGAACAACGTAATATACAACAGACCTTTTTCCGAATGTATGTATTTCCCGAGCCCAAGAGCTTCTCGACTTCATTGGCAAGATCGCGCGACATCTCTTCGGAAGCGATATTGGCAAAAGTGCACAAGGCCAGTCCAACTGCATACAGATTGGAATGGTTCATATCACTGTAGGAGATCAAAAAACATAAGCACGGTCAGTGCGGAAGACAGTGACCTAAACATACTTCTTGAGCGAATTCGTGACCAACGTCAGAACTTCCTGATTCTCATCTAACAGCAGCATAATTCCAAGATATCCCAATCGCTTATCAGAGAACCGCGGACTTGCTACGAGCTTTAGACATTCAATTTGACCAAAATGGGCAGGGGAGCCCAACATATGGATATAGAGGAGTTTGGCAACATTGTTGTACCGGTAAAACGAGTCCTCTTCCCTGAAAGAGGCACGAATTGCAGCAGACTCCTGTTGTATGAGTGCGCGTTCATCTGCGACTGTCTATTGAACTGGAATGAGCAGACATCAGATTGGAGTGAGGCGAACGGGCCTTGCATGCTCGGATGCCTTTGATGAGTGCTGAGAGAAAAGTCAGTGACCATTTCCTAGAATCTTTTTTTGAAAGCCATGCGCACCCTTGAGATTGTGGTATGGCATCGATGGCTCAACAATGAATAGTGACAAGGTATCACACAACAAAACATGTCACTTTGTTCCTGATGTGTCTTTTCATAGAAACTGAAACTGGACTTTTACGAACTCTACCAGGGTTTTCATATGGTTCTGCGCATCTTCTATGATCCTTCCCTAGTGTAAAACAGGACCTCTTCAGCGTTGCAGCTCAGCCGGAGAACCAGTCAATTTCACTGTGGAACTCATTGTATTTATTCAACCCTGCTGCAACCTTGTTGGAATAGCAATCCTTTTTCACATTCTATTGATTCCATAAGCATTATAGATCTCCATGTATGTCTCATTCCCACAACCCAAGCCTACTTCTAACCTTCCTCGAGAATTGTTTCCCTTTTCAATGAGTCAAATGTAACAGTCAAATTTGCAGCTTATTTTGCGATGCCACTGGGGTGACCAGTGCAACTTTGATGCCGATATGCTTGCTATCAGGAACTACTGCTACTGAAATTGAGATTGGGAGACTCATGAAGGTCATACCGTTGAAGTAGTGATTATATTGACCTAATGGTAGCAAGCTCACGTGTTGTTCAATGACATCACGTCTGGGTACAGGCCTCCTGTAGACACACATCCGACAAGTACTAGCTTGCTTGTTGCGGGAGAGAAATGATGAATACAAGAAAAAGAGCGCCTCACGTGTTGTTCATTTTTTCCTCTCAGCCATCGAGTCATGCCTAAACTTATGGACTTTCCATGGTACATTTCAATCTAGGTCTATTCGCATTGCTGAAATCATTACCCTCAGGGCCGAATCTTATGACAAAGATGAATTCCCTGAACAGGGCTGGCCAACTACCATTGCCGCTTTTCGTCGCAACACCGTTCCTTGGTATGGGCTAGGTTGGTTTATTCCAGGAGACATGATTGATACCTACTTGCGCCTCACGACGGACTGGTGGAGCCCCCGTGAGCTCAAATATGCTGTGTTCGTGAATAAGTGGTTTGAATATGGCTATGCGGAGAAATAGTGAGTGCTGTCAGATAATCATCGCTCGCTACAATTAACATCTGCCCACAGCGAACTTCCAAGTTGCAGCTGGTTAGGCAGTCGTAGGCGCGAGTTCTGTGGTATCGATCAACAATATGTTATTGTATACGTGACGCACAACACCCCACCTGAGAGGAAGTTGTTCGACAACAAGGCGGAATTGGATGGCAGGATTGAAGCTTGCCTTAGAATAATGGACTTGCCAGATGAAATGAGGGAGCCAAAGTGGTATCCTATCATGATGTGATGGATCTTTGGCTTGAGCCTTGAGATACATATGGATTAAGCGAAAGTAGGGCGATGGAATCATGTCAGTGTCATTTGTATTCTAGTATCATATCGACAGAATAGCGGCTGCCTGACCTGTTCTCAGAGAAAGGCGAACGGGAAAGAGCAGCTATTGAAGATGTATTTTATGCCTCGAAATAGTTGAATTCATCTTGAGTCCAATCATGTTCAGAAAGTGTATAATTACAATTCTACATGATCTACTAGGCTGGGGGAGGTCGATGTGATCTGAGCTGCTACAGATATACTTGATGTTGCACTAGAAATACAACTTGTTGCTGGAATGATAGTCGTACTCGAAGACACCATTTCGGTCTTCAAACTGACCGATTGCTTGCTTCCGATATCTGGAAGAGGGATGAAACGAGTCCACCAAAGGGCAATCCGAAGTCCACGGTCGATAAAGCGTTGTTTCAGAATAAAGAGGACGACAAGAATGAAGAATATCAACGCAGACAGAAGAATCATGCGGTCCAACCTGTCTGTGTTTTCCAGAGCGGTGATGAGCTGCTTGGAAGTGAGCAGGAGATAATTCAAGGAGTCGTGTGTTTGGGATGTCGCTCGTAACGTGGCTGACGATTCATCTGATGTGGCTGGTGAGCAAAAGACGATCGATGAGAAAATGTGCGGCTACCTAGCATCTGGGTAGTCAGTACTGAACGCTCCAGCTCGCCCTGCATGAGGGATATTGTACGACGGAGGGCGTCAGTAACGTCGTTGTTTGCCTTGTTGAGTGCATCGTCGTTACTTTGTACTGACGTCAGACCAGGCAAGCGTACGGACTGAAATTGCCTACGATTTTGTACCTGATTTTTCTTTGACTGCAGAAGAGAAAAAGAGCTCCTGGCGGATGGCCGTGGAATTTCTCAAATCTATGGCTTTCTTGGAAAGCAGGAGAGCAGCACGGGTATCCCTTCTCAACCTGGACTTGTGACCTCACGGGAAGCTGGGCACCAAGCAAGCAGGACCTACTGACAAAGAGAGTCTCGCAGTTCGTTGACGGTCGTCTCCAGCTGCAGTCTAGCCTTGTCGTCCTGCTCGTCTGCAATGGCGACAGCTAGCTGTTCGACAAGTCTGCCCGCACGATCCAGGTCTTCTCTCAGCTCCGCAGCGAGTTGCTGCTGGTCGGCAAGGGAAGAGTCGCATTTGCTGAGACGTGGGATCTGGAAGCTGCGAACGTCGTGGAGGATGCGCCTGGCAGCGTCGACAACATCGGACATGGGCAAGTATGATTGGTGCGGGAAGACCCGGTTGCACTGCCTGCTTTTTTTTTCCTTTTTTTTCTTTTTCTCTCTCTCGTTCGAACCACTCCAATGGCTTCTCCCTTGGGCAAATGGGATGCAAGGTCCGCTTGCTCTTTCTTTTGTTCTGCTCATTTGCTCACATATTCTCTACAGGAACCTAGGGCCTGTCCCCCACGACGCTAGCTACTACTCAAAATGCATGTTCGGTGGTGCCCTCGCTTGTGGTACCACCCATGCGGGCATCACTCCTCTTGATGTTGCAAAGTGTAATATGCAGGTGTGTTGGCTCAATTCTAGAGCTCCTTGTATACCTGGCTTAGTTCCATAGGTCAATCCTGCCAAATACAGCGCTCTCGGCGGTACTCTCAAGACCCTCATCGCTGAGGAGGGCTCCAATGGTATCTGGAAAGGCTTCGGCCCCACCTTCGTCGGCTACTCTTTTCAGGGTATGTTCAAGTACGGTCTCTACGAAGTCTTCAAGGATACGTACATGAACATGGCTGGCGAGGAGCTCTCAAACAAATACAAGCCCGCTATCTGGCTAGCTGGTTCCGCCTCTGCCGAGGTCATCGCCGATATCGCCCTCTGTCCTCTCGAAATGACCAAAGTCAAAATCCAAACCAGCCCTACGGGTACTTTCCCCATTCCCTTCAGCGCTGCTCTCAAGGAGATGAGCAGGACCAAGGTTGAGACCCGGTTCCCCTTTGGCTCGCTCGTTCCCCTGTGGTCGCGTCAGGCAAGTCCAGAAAATTATTTTCGTATGCAGTTCTTGATGTGGGATGGTCAATTAGATCCCCTACACCATGGCCAAATTCTTCTTCTTTGAGAAGATCGTGCAGCTCTTCTATACTCATGTCTTCACAGAGCCCAAGGAAACCTACGGCAAGGGTACTCAGCTTGGCGTCACCTTCGCCTCTGGCTATCTCGCTGGTGTTGTATGCGCTATCGTCTCACACCCTGCCGACTCCCTCGTCTCTCAACTTGGCAAGTCTGCGAACAAGGGCAAGAGCCTCGGCACTATTGCAAAAGAAGTCGGTGTCGTCTCCCTTGCCACTAAAGGTCTCGGTACTCGTGTCATCATGATTGGTCAGTATCTTCCCTGTTAATACTGGGAAACAAACTGATATCATCTATATCAGGTACCCTCACTGGCTTCCAATGGTGGATTTATGACACCTTCAAGGCTTCTATGGGCATGGGCACCACTGGCGGCAAATAGACGTTTCTCCAATTCCGATACCTTGATGTCTGTGATCTCCCTGTGATGACTTTTTGTGAATCGCCCCTAATTCCCGTTTGACCTCCTCCGAGTACTGTATTAACTGCTTATTCGTCTTTATAAAAGCATCAGCATAGACTCCGGCTATCGTCATGATATACTTATATGGAATGAAAGTATGGATGAATCCCAGTGTTCAGAGACGGTGATGCAAGAACAACTATTGTATCTGATGGGAAGATATAATTCTCTTGAGAGAGGTCATTGGTTCAGAGGCCCCAGAAGTAGTGTGTTTATAATCAACCTTTCTTCTCTCAAGCATGGCCTCCATGATTCTTCATTTCTCCAAATCAACAAATAGAACAAGTATACATCCAAATTAATGAACAGATTTTTTACGAAACGACCTTCTCTACCCCCCGAGGAAAGATATAACCTCCATTTCGACGAATATGATCAAACACCTCCATTTCCAAAAGTGTCTTTGCATGAGACCACACCCCGCTCTCGCCCTTTCCATCTCTCACACACCGAGCCACCTCGTCAGCTTGGAAATGCAATCCTCCCCCGACGTAGTCAAATGTTCTCGTTTCTTCTCGGACTACCTTGTGAGCATTGTCGTGATATTGCACTGTGAACTTTTTGGGACAATAGATGGGCGGAGCAACTGTGATAGAGCCGCGCTCATAGCGAACTGTACACCCAAAGTGAGAAGTCACGTTGATACTGGTTGATAAGATGGCTTGGGCAGAGGGGAAGGTGAGAGTAAATGACGTATTAGCATCAACGCCTGTGAGAGGCGTTTTGAGCATCGATGAAGAGATGGAAACTGGACGAGAATGAGCATTCGAAGGGTGTTCATAGATGGCCATTATCGCCTTGGAGACTCGTAAGTAAGGTGTAAGGTGCTTCCGTTTCATGTATCATTTCTGAACTTACCCAAACAAGGGGATAGGGGCCACTTTTAAAGACAATGTGAATTCGATTTTTTGTGAACAGATCAAGATGCTCACAGATCAAGAAGGCCGCCGCCACCGAGGTTGGGGTCGATAATTCTATCTGTCAAAGGAAGTTCTTTTCAAAAATCGTGAGGTTAAGATCAGACTTGAAGCAAGAGGAAAGACATACTGTCGATATCAAAGTTGACGGACAAATCGGCATGTAGCACAATCGGGTTTCCAAGACTCCCCGATTCTGCTACCTGCTTGATTTCTGAACTGATGGGCAAGAATCTCGTCCACATGGCCTCCATGATGAAAACGTTGTTCTCTTTTGCAGCCTGGAGGAGAGAACGAAATTCTGCAGCGTTACAGGTGGCAGGTTTCTCGACCAAGACATGTTTATGAGCCTTGATCGCAGCCAGTGAATTCTCATAGTGGAATGGATGGGGGGTACCAATGTACACCACATCAACGTCCTAGGCATCTTTGAGTCATTGAGGAGCCCTCTGCAAAAGTTTACATGAATCTACCTTGTCTGTGAAGACTTCGTCGTAGGAACCATAAGCCTTGATGCTTTCGTCGCCTCCGGCATGAGTGTTGATGAATTCCTGAGCTTTGGCTGTACTTCGAGAGCCGACGGCGACGGTCTTGTGAATGATATCTGTGACACCTCGACTTTGATTTTGTTCAGCGTAAAGCGGATCGATATGCAGGCCTGGGGAGACTCACGTCTTTGGATCTAACAAGATATCCTACAAGAATTACTAGGGTCAATCCGTAGAAATATGTGGAGTTGGACTCTCTACTTTGAAGAAGGCCGAGGCAATTTTTCCAGTGGAGATGATACCCCAGTTGAGTGTATACGGTTGACTGGCCATCGTTCGACTGAACAAGGTTACTGGGAGAGAACAGAGATGAGATAGATGATTGTGAGGTTATTATGAGGTTCCGGCGGAACAGCGGCCCGCTCTCATGATGATGATGACATCTTTGCCACTCACAACGTCCTTAGCTATTCTGTTTGAGCCCTCTCCCATTCTCTCTCTTGTTCTTGAACCACAGCTGTCCTTGCTCCTTGAATCCGAGCCGCCGCCATCCTACGCACGCCTTATCGACCTTTCCCTAGATGTAATAGGGAAATGGGATGTTTCATCCCAGTCCGAATTCATCTCTGGTCATCCAAGGATCGGCGAAAGTAAAAACTTGTCGATGCTGAGTGCTCAGGAGCAAGGGGCCACTGCGATGGCCGATCCCACGCCGCCCGAGGTATTGGAGCGTTTGAGGCATCTGAATGCATGCTACGAAGCCCAATATCCTGGTTTGCGGTACATCACATTCGTCAATGGGAGAAGCAGGGCAGCCATTGGACAGGAGATGGAGGATGTGCTAGGGATCCAGCATTCGCTTTTGCCGGACACTCCACCAGTAGATGGGTTCAAACTCAAGGCATACGATCAGTCAGATGAGAGGTGGTTGGCGGAGCTGAAGAGGGCTGTCGACGATGTTGGAAAGATTGCCAGGAGTAGATTGAGGACCTTGAGTGAACAGGGGGTAGAAAATTAGCATGAAGAGGCCTTGTTCAAAAGATTCTGAGAGCATAGACTACAGGACATGAATACATCTGAATTGTATCTCAAATAGCTGCTCTTTCCCGTTCTGCTTTTTTCTGAGAATAGGTCAGGCAGCTGTTAAGGTCATACAATGTTGTCGCACCTCAAGTACTCGTCTTTTCCGCTCTTCATAGTCTGGAGGCAGCTGCGCTCTCACCTGTTGTAGCATTTCTTCAATCATCTGTTCCTGGCCTGGCAGTACATTCTGCACTGAACACCGTTGACGTGGTGGAGGTGGAGGTGCTTTGGGTCGAGGAACAAAAGATGTCCTTCCAGATTCAGGCCGATACTGTGTATTAGGAACCGACGACGCCTGTCTCCTCATCGCTTTGCGGCGTTCATATTCTGCCTTGAGGCCACTTGCCCAAGCTTCTCGATCTTGTCTCCGCTTCATTGACTCTTCTAGCAGAATATTTGGATCAAGTTTGTTGCCCCATGCATCGTAAGCCTGCCCACATGTGCAGTACGTGTCTGATCAGTCGGAAAAGGACACATACCTTCCGCCTCTGTGGATCACCCAATGTTTCAAATGCATTGTGAATCTAGAACGACGTCTGCTTTTCAATGGGCTTTTCACACATACAAACATACACGCACCAGATGAAATTGAGCTTCCGCAGCACGACGGTGGGCACTGCTTGCATCAGGACTGAGCTTATCTGGATGTGTTTCCAATGCTTTTTTCCGATATGCCTTGCGGACTGTCATCGAATCAATTTCATGTATTTCTGCAAATCATGAAGACGAGCTGACTTTCGTCGGCAGATGCAGATTTGGCGATTTCCAGGATGTCATATAACGATTGGAAGTAGGGCATTGGCCAGTGGTATATGCCGTCAGACGGGAGACTGAAACATTTGAAAATCCAACACGGAGGGTCAATTTGGGTCGCGTACTTGTTATTGAACACGTGCATAGCCCTTATTGATTGAATCTTGGCAGCGGCCATGGACGCTGTTGAGAAAGCCAACGCGGCTCGTCAGAAACAATGGTAGTGACCTCTCCTGTGTTTTCTGTTTTATCTGACAACTCTGCTTTGCTAGGATTAAGGACAGGAAGGTGGGTGAGGGCACCTATGCTGTTGTATACCAAGGTCGGTGCCGCTATGCCCTCGGTATGGATCCCCCAGAGAGCTTGAGATGGTCCAGGACGAGAAGGATCAACAGGACGCAAAGTTGCTATCAAGAAAATCAAGGTAGGACAATTCAAGGACGGATTAGACATGTCCGCGATCCGCGAAGTGAAATTCCTCAGAGAATTGAAACATCAAAACGTGATTGAAGTGAGTCTCGATGTGTTACGGTATAGAAAGAACCTCATCCCTCCCTCCTACAGCTCGTCGATGTCTTCTCTTCAAAAACCAACCTCAACCTCGTCCTCGAATTCCTCGACTCGGACTTGGAAATGATCATCAAAGACCGTTCGCTGGTGTTCCTCCCAGCGGACATCAAAAGCTGGATGGCCATGACATTTCGCGGACTCGAGTTTTGTCATAGGAATTGGATTCTCCACCGGGTAACGCTTGTTTTGTTCCTCCTCCCGGACCACCGTCTTAGACTTTTGGCATAGGATTTGAAACCTAACAATCTGCTCATCGCCTCGGATGGACATCTCAAACTTGCAGACTTTGGTCTCGCTCGGGACTTTGGCGATCCGGGATACAAAATGACATGCCAAGTGATCACCCGATGGTACCGTCCACCAGAGCTTCTATTCGGCAGTCGGTATTACAGTACAGCAGTCGACATATGGTCTGTGGGATGTATCTTTGCGGAGCTGATGTTACGGATACCCTACTTAGCCGGGGAGAGCGACATGGACCAACTCAAGACGATATTCCGGGCGTTAGGGACGCCTACGGAAGACGATTGGCCTGTATGTATGTCGGTGCTTGGGGATGCGAAAATACAAGCTCATCTCACGGTCACGGACAGGGACATACGAAACTGCCAGATTATGTGCCAGTGGGACAATTCCCCAAACCACCGATGCGCGATCTGTTCACCGCAGCGAGTGCTGATACGCTTAATCTGCTTGGGAAATGCCTCGTTTATGAACCACGTAAACGAATTTCAGCGCTAGATGTGAGAGCTATTCTTCTGATTGCCACAGACTGATGGGATATTTGCAGGGGCTCAATCATGCTTACTTCTTTGCTCTTCCCTATCCAACTCATCCCTCGAAGCTACCCAAGTGCTCAAGTGTTGTCAACAAGGCAGCTGATGAGGAGGATGCCAATGTTGATGTGACTATACCTGACGCTAAAGCGACGAGTAAGGGTGTGAAGAGGAGATTGGCCTCACCCACAGAAGTAAAAGCAAGATCGATCGCACGACGTCTCGATTTCTCAAAGGTGCCGCCTTCTTCACCGTGACACTGGTCTTTGGCGTTTGTTTCGTGTCCTACTATCTTATTATGCCTTTCTCAATCAATGATTTTGTTCACATCAACTTTGCTCTGAGCTGACTACAAGTATGCTTTCAAAAGATAGCTACTACAAACCAGCAGACTAGATATATGTAATGAATCAAAAAAAAACAAGACAAAGAGAAAAGCTAAAAAATAAGAGAAATGAGAAACAGACAGAAAAAAAGAGAAACAGAGAGATCAGGGGAAACAGAGGTGAAAAACAGTAACTAGAAAAAGAGACAGAGGGAGATAAAAGGAGACAGAGGAGCAGAAATCGAGAGAAACAACGAACAGAAATCGAGAGGATAAAAAAAACAGAAACAGAGATTCAGAGAAACAGCAAATAAAAATTCTAAAGAAATAACAAAGATTAAAAAAAAACACAGATGAAAAGAAAAGAGAAACAGAACGATACAAAGAGACAGAGAAACAGAGATAAAAAGAAATAGCAAAACAGAGATCAACAGAGAGATGATAAGAAACAGAGAAAACAAGGAGACAACATTCAAGTGAGGCGAGACAACGATAAGCAGATAGAAGATGACACAAAAAAAGAAACTTTAAAAAGTCCAAGGAGAAAGCGCGCTCTCAGTCGTCCCAGTCACCTTTTCACATCAGAATGAGATGTCATAAACAGGCAGGGTATTCTTAACAGCCGACTGAGCCTCACCCTGAGCTCCGGACTTGTCTACTGTAGAGCGGGTAGGGGAGGCGAAGGCGAAGGCAGGCAGCTGTTGGGCCCCTGCTGTACTCTCCGAATCTATCTTTGGGATGAAAGGAGAATGAACCTCAGATGTAGGCGGGACTCCTTGCGCAGGAATTGAGGGTGTAACCATGATGGGTACAGATGCTGACGGAGCGAAGGTCACCTCCGGAGACATCTGAGTCATTCGAAATTCAGGTACAAGTGTTCGAGATATCGTAGACTCTGGCTGTACACTGAAGCGCAGTTTACTTGGTTCTTTAGGCATGCTGGACTTGGACCCGACAGAGTTCTGCGTAGGGATTGAAAGCCGCCCGGATGTTGGTGACACTGAAACGTTGTGCGCAGGGGTTGGAGGCCCAGATGTCGGTGGCACTAAAACGCTAGAAGGCGAATGGCTTTTTTGTGATGGTGTGGACTGCATTCTAACGTCGACAATTTCTCCCATGGTTCGCACAGGCTGCATCTCAACGTCAACAATTTCTGTTGTGGTTTGCACAGGCTGCATCTCAATGTCGACAATTGCCCTCGGGGTTTGCCTGTTGGACCGTGACTTGAATCGTTTGGGGACCGGGACATCCTCTTCTTCTTCATCATCGACAACTATTGGTCGTGACCTTGACCTCCCCTAAAAATTCAGAATCAGTCATCGAACGCACGAAATGATAGCCCCAAACAAACCTGTGGTACAGTAGCTTGGATATATTCTAGCAGAGATATTTCCCGAATCTGCGTATCATCTTCATCTGCCGGAACCCTTTCTCGAGCCGGACGTTTGCGTTTTGATGGACGTGCAAGTGTTTTGTCTTGAACTCGAATTCCATCCTGGTTTTGACCATCTGTCTGTATTTGTTGGCTCAACGCCTTTTTGCGTTTATCCATCTCTGTTTGTTGGGCCATCTCCATTTCCTTGGCTATCTCCATTTCTTTTGCCAACTCTTTCTCTATTTGTTGAACAATCTTTCTTGTGGTGGGTAAATCCATTTGCGTAGATTCTGTTGGATCAAGCGTCCCTGACTCCTCAGAAGAGCCAGATTCACTGCCAGACGGTGAATCACCAATCCAAGCCTGATGAAGTGGGGATGGAGCGACAGGGGCTGAATGCGACTTGTCTGATCGTTGTCCAAGACCTGTGATGACAGGTGGCCTCAATGTCTGGTTGCTTGGTGCCGTACGCAATGGTGCAGAGGATGTGACGGGGGTCCACGGGTAAGCTCTTAGGATATCTCTAATATGACCTGAGAAATGGCCCTTCGATTCATGACGCCGCCAAAAGGGTCTGCCGAGCCCTGGTCGCGAAGTAGCTATTTGACCGCTACCAAGTGCATGATCTTTATCTAGGCCCTTCTCAGGCTTGCAAGGGACAGAAACAGAAGGAACCAAGGGCGCGGGTGGTGGTGCTTCACTCAATGACCAGTTATGAAAGCAAAAAGTATCTGTTCTCATTTTCGTCATTTTGTTATAGAAGAACAAAATAGGGAAGACACACCTTCTTTGTTGGACTGAAGCAGGGTCACGATTCGGTCTACGCTCTTTGCACTGATCGACTTATTTACTTTAGACATCAGAAAATCTGTCACTGCATCCAAATTTTGGGATGGATTTCTCTCGGCGTCAAGAGTAAACTCGGTGCCTGGCATGATGGCAGTTGGGGGCACTCCTTGTGCCTGAAAGGACACTGTCGCTGAAGTTGAGGTTGTGAAGGCGTGTCCATTCCCTGTCTGCCACTTCTGGAACAATTTATCAACCAAAAATCTCTGGAATGATGTTTGATCACGTGCCTGTGTCGAGGGCTGGTCGTCCTCCGTTGACCATTGGGTCCAAGATGAGGTCGAAAAGGTGCGTCCATTCCCCGTCTGCCGTTTCTGGAATATTATCAGCCAAAAATTGTATTGATGTTTGATCACGTGCCTGCATCAGTGGTTGCTTTACTTTTCTGTCCTCCTCAAATGGCCAAAAACAGCTATAAGAGCTGGGTTTGCCAGTTCGCAGTACCTGAAAGATTTTAAAGATGAGTTATTTATTTGAGATGGCAATAGACGTACACTCTGGAACGGTGTCATTGACCGGTTTAGTTCTCCACCCTCCTGGGCTAACCTGTCGGCCCAAGATGGGACCGGAAAAGGGTCTCTCTTTTCTTCTTCTTCCTCTTCTTCTTCCTCTTCCTGCCACTCCTGGAATGGTGTTTGAGCACGTGCCTGTGTCGATGATTGGTCTACTATTTCATCATCATCCTCCTGGGTCTGTGGGGCCCAAAGTGAAGTCTGCCGCTTCGAATAAGTTTTCAAAATAATGGGTCCAAAATCACAATAGACGTACTCTCTGGAATGTTGTTTGAAAACGCGTCTGTGTCGATGACTCGATGTCAGGATCTTCATCAGAGCTGAGGCCCTCTTCAACCGAATTGAGGCGCCTTACAGACCTCAGACGCCGTAAGGGGTTCAGACGAGTCAGAAAATTTGAAAAATTCCAAGGCTGAAAACAACATCAATCTTGCGAACCACCAGACCAGATATACACACCTGTCTCTGGGGGGTATTCACCGGTCCCTGGGCGGGACGTACGTAAGGTAGCGAAGACCTGCTCGAGTGACTAAACTTTCTGCGGATTGCGCTCATCGCTGCGAAGGGGAAGGGTAGGTATGGTAGAAAGAGAACAACAAAAGATCCCCAAAGTTTCGACCAGGTTTCCCACAAACACGTGAGCCTGTGTACTCAGGCATCATCATCCGCAATGACAAACATAGTACTGCAATGCCCTGCAAGGTGATTGAGACTCCTTACCCGCTAATTGACACAGATCCCCATGCGTTGCGTGTTATAAGATACTTGAGGCCCTCTGACTATGCTATCTGGCTGGGCGCAACTGGTGCCTTCCCCGCTGCGTTGTATTTCTGGGGTTCGTGACCTTATTAATCTCTACCTCTAATTCTCAGCTTCGTGCAGAAATGGCAGATCCCACTAAATTTAAAATGAGAACACCGTTGCGTCTTGGAGGCTTACTTGGTTTTATCGGGGGGTTTCTAATGGCTTACCAGCGCTCGAGCGGTTTGTGCAAATTCTTTCGACCCTTGGTTTTTCTTTCTTATGTTATCATTAGCACGGTTCTGGGGCTGGTCAGAGAATCAACGTGAATATGATCGTGACCTTGATGAGCTCAGCCAACGTGCCAAGGAAGGTAAACCTCTCTACGGCGAGAGCTATCAGCCGGAGTGGGTGCAAGGCACTGCATTCCGCAACTCACAGTTCTCTCAGCTCAAATTCTGTACGTACCCTACTTCCATGGACTGGAATGTTTACTTATGGCTTCATCACAGCGGTCTTCCCAATGTAATAACTTTCTTCCTCTTTTCTCTCTCACTTTGCTGACATCTTTTTGTCTAGGTTTAACTTCGTGAACCATCCTCATCATGGGACAGACCCAGCGAAATATGATGTGAAGAAAGAATCGTCTTGAGACCTCGGTGCTACTCTTATGGATGGCTACTTTCCCGTCTTTGAATCCATTCACCTGTTCCAAAACCTTCAAGCGGACAGCAGTTCGAGATTTAGTTCAAGCTTTATGCGCTCTCAAATGGGAAGGCAATTTACCCACTTGTATGCCTATTATTGAGTTGAACCAATATATTTGTATTGCTGCTCTCGAAATCATTCCGCTGCGACACTTCGACATGATCTTAAGACATATCCCGTGGTCTTCTGGCTGCTTCAGATGGACAAAACCCGTGGTCATCAGGTCCGATCCAGTCAACGGTAACTGACATCCAAAATAGCTCTTTTGTCTCGCAGGAAAATTTTTGGAAATACATCGGCTTGGGTATACAACGTTATAACCTCGGATCGTCTTAACTTATAAAACAAGACATGTGGCGGGAGATGTAAGAACATCTCATTCTCAATACCATGAAATCGGTAGTAGTGATACTAGCACTCCTCAGCATCATTAGTGCCAATGCCACTCCTCTAGAGAGTCGGCAGACAGGAGGTTACATCCAAAGCCCTTCTGGATCTGCCTCCTTCACCATGTACAATGGCTGCGGTCAACCTGCTTGTGGAAAGGCTGCATCAGGTTTCACCGCTGCGATAAACCAGCTTTCCTTTGGTGCTGCCCCTGGTCTCGGTGCAGGAGATGCTTGTGGCCGCTGCTTCGTTGTCACCGGTACATCTGACCCGTTCTCCCCATCTTTCTCAGGCCCCTTCCATTCCATCGTAGTCAAAGTCACTGATTTATGGTGAGTCCTACTTATCGCTAGAATCATTGTGTGACGTTGATTCGTTCTAGTCCTGTCCAAGGAAACCAGGTGAGATAACTTGAAGCTAGAGCCCCACTGTGGATGAAATGATATGTCTTAAGGAATGGTGCGGTCAAACTCAAAGCAATCGAAACAATCAACATGGTCAGCCCTTCCAGTAAGCTACCATTATTCATCAAGAAAAAATGCACTGTTCAATAATTTTACCAAAGCTTTGACATATGTCAGGATACAGGGGGCGCTAGCGCTTTCTTCCCATCTGGACATGGAGCACTCCTTGGAAATTTCCAAGAAGTATCGTGTAGTCAGTGGTCGGGTTCAGACGGTGGGGCCCTTTTCAATGGTGCCTGCCTTTCAGGCGAAACGGCCGCTAACTGGCCATCGACTGGTTGTGGAAATCAGGGCACTGCACCCTGAGATCCCAGCAGCCAGAAGATTTGGTATTTGAACTAGTTGATTTTTGATCGTAATCGTCGAATCAAGGCTGGGTCAATGAGTGGCCAATCGAAATCTTTCCTGCGGCAGGGTTCATTTATGAGTAATAGTGATAGATTTTATCATTCAAATTTTACTTCGTGTTCACTGGGGGAATGAATGGCCGCCTCAGGAAGACGTTGAGGTTTTCTCTTGGTCCTAAATCGTAGATATGCTCCTCCGGCGGGATAGATAAGATAAGTGGTACTATATCAGCTGAGCCTGGAAGGCAGACGAAAATGCTGGAGGGTCGGCTCAGCGAGCCTTTCCTGACTGATGGCCTAAGAGCTTCGAGGGTAGTAATGCCATTGAAAAGCTGCCAGGTGATTCTGAGGGCCAAAGACTAGAAGATGATTTAAGACTTATTTTTTCTTCCAAGAAGGATTTTCACGGACGAATGAGAAGCTGATCGTGAGACCAATCAATGCGACGAGTATTGTCCTCGAATGGGGCGATTCGAACAAAGAATCGTCCACTTGGCCATCGCTGATCCTCTGTTCTCTTGAAATGTAGAGACCCAATGCAATTCCGATGAAGTACCTCCCGATCGGCCCACCAAGACACCAAGAATGCAATTTTGTCCACCAAACATGCTGTATCCTTGGATCTACTTGTGATATTTTCAAGGCATCAATAGACTGATGCCAGAGCATTGGAGCAACAGGAAAGACCCCAATTGAGAAAGCGATAGGGATCGCCGATAAAAGGGCCAGAAATACTTTTATTTTGGCCAGGGTAACGCAGTTCCCTAGCTGTTATGCCCCAGTCAGCATTCAAAAGCAGGAAGAATTGAGCTTGGAAACAAACCCAAGGACAATGGTGATCAAACTCTAGCCTGCAAACATCACAAACAGAACAATGATGCGTCCTAGGAGGCTTCCAAGTAAGTCTACATGTTCCTTTTGAACAAGTTTCTAGTTCGCCTTCAACGTTGGTACATTGATATGGGACCATGATTTCTTCTTTCAATGGCATGTCAAATGTCAAGACATTGTGTGTCGTTCGCCCGCTCATGAGCTGGAAGTAACAGAAAGTGAGAAATGCCATGATGGTATTCATTGACAATCAATAAACGACTAAGAGAAGAGACTCTTGAGATCAGACTCGCCAGAGAGCAAGTTCTTAGGGCTGACTTGTCTGAGTATATGCTCCGTTCCGCCAAAGCCAACGAGCTACAGAGGTTTCAGGTATGATCTCCTTCATGAATTCAAAAATGCCGCACCCCCGATTTCTACGATGCAGATATACCAACTATAGCTAAACTCAGACATCAATTTTAATTTAGCTCTTTCTGCCAGGTCTACTGCTCACGAAATGAAGGCGCAGACTGCTGCAGTAAGTACGCTTTCTGCGCATCTCTGTCCATGTCTTCGGGTAACCATGATGATAACACGGGTCCTAGACCTGGGAAAAGATCACGTTTCGAGAGAGATCTGAGTTAATGGTAAAGTCCAGAACACAACTTGATCGCAGTTTGATGGTCAAGTCGATCCTTGATGGCTTGTTCATAGGGGATTGTCAAGCCACAGCATTCCGATCTTATTAGGCTGCGTGTGCTTTAGCGTCAGGCACCTATAATTGATCCATTGCTAGTATTCCAACTCTAACCAGAACAACCCAACCATAGATTATGCTCTCCTTTCCCCAACAAAAGTGGCAAGTGGTTCGCACAAATATCCTGAAGAACGTGCCTCGCAGTGAAGTTGATCTCATTACTGATCGGCTTTACCTTGGGAGTTGGGTTGCTGCTGGGAATAAAGAACTGTTGGCCGAGCTTGGAATTACCCATGTCGTGTCTATGCTCGAAATTGAGCCCCGCATTCCTGATATCATTGACAAGACCAACAAGTTGCACATCCAGATTAATGATACGCCGGACAGCAATATCTTACGTCACTTGGAGGAGACAACGAACTTTATCAAGTCAGCGATGGAGGTCGACGAGAACAACAAGGTCCTTGTAAGCCCTAGATTCACAGTAGACGAAGAGCGCTTTGTCTGATTATCAGCCTAGGTTCATTGTCTGATGGGCATCAGTCGAAGTGCTACAGTGGTCTCCGCGTATATGATTGCCACTAAGAAGATCACAAGTGCCGAAGCCATTGCATACGTGCAAAAGAAACGACCCGTTGTCTCCCCAAATCTTGGATTCAGACAACAGCTCGACACATTCGCAAGTAAACAGAGAGTGCAAAACAGCCCGAGCGGAGCAGTATTCTCGCCTTTGCGGCAGCTCAGAGCATGGTCGAACATTAAAAGACTAAGAAGGAGAGATGACTGAGAAGGCGTTGCACTCGATTCCCAACTTTTTCTAGTTCCATTAGCATTGATGGGGATTTAAGTTCTTTTAGGCTATAATGGTTCCCTTATTATATCGATATACATATATAATTCCCAGCCGATATCAGTGTGTGCATCGAATCTACAAATCGGGATTCAGGTCCAAATCCAAATCAAAGGTTTGTGGCTGAGGGGCACGACGATCTGCACGGTAGGGGTTCGCACCCATGTGTTGATTGAAGTTCATGACTGGCGACACAGTATTGGCAGCAGCTGAAAACCAATGCTGAGAAGAGTCAAGCGAGGTGAAAAGAGGATACGCACGCCGCCCCACGGAATGTGTTTCGCCCAAGGAACCAAGGGGAGCTTCAGCGTTGAGGTGCCCACGACGCATCTTTTCTTCGTTAGGGAAGGGCGGGAAAAACAGAGGTGGCGGTGGTTGACCCGGAAGATTCAGGTCTGGCATGTTTGGTGGTGCTGAAGTGAACGCGCTCAAGCTTTGTGCATATGCCAGGAGTTCAGGATAGGGAATAGATGCTGAGGATTTTGAGGTAAATGCCTAGAAGGACAAATAGATAGCACACCTTTCTTGGCCTGTTCTATCGCTTTGAGTCTCTCTTCACCTTCTTCAATCAGTTCTTCGAGTTCTTTCTTCCCCTTGGTGAGTTCCTCACATATATTTCTCCACTGAGTGTCTAGATCAAGGATTTCTTTCTCAAGAGTTTCAATATTTCTCTGCTTAATTTGATGAGTCTGGGCAGTACTAAGTGCTTGTGCGAGGACCCTGTCGCACTGAAGAAATGCATCTAATGGTGGTGGCGGTGGCGGCTTCGTTTGTGGAGGAGAAAGCGAAAGAAAAAGAGTTTGCGACAGAGCTTGTAGTTCATTCAATGGACCCATAAGTATCGAAGACATAGAAGAAACATCCTGAAGCATTGCGGACGGTGCTGAAACAGCATTAACTTGTGATGGCTGGGACATTAGGTCGGGCAGTTGTTTGGTTATGTGTCGAGGTTCCAATTACTTCACCACGAATCTTGAGGGAGGGCGTGTCTCGAAAACTGGGTCTATCTCATTGCAATAATCTGTCGTACTCAAAATGTCTTCCGGGAATGCGGGGCTCCAGCAAACACAGTACGAGGAGGAGCAATATGAACTCACTGAGGACGGTCGTCTATTTCAGCCGAAAATTCCATGTGCAACAACCTACAACGACGGCTCCTCAATAAACTGGCTGCAAGTGGACATGACAGAACGATCACGACAACAGATTCTCATGTCGGAAGCAGGTGTACGGGGCATCATATACCCAGCTCTGGATGCTGCGTGCGTATGGTTTGTGGTCATTTTCACCGGTATGGGAATCGGGATAGCAGGAGCCTGGCTGGACGTGTTAGTCAAATGGTATGTTGTATCTAGATGACGTGTTTCCGATACTAGACGGACTTCAGGTTGGGGGATCTTCGCGAGGGTCGTTGTGCATACGGATTCTTCTATAATCAAGTTTCTTGTTGTAGCGGCATCGACCGTATGTCAGCAATGTCAGCTTTTCCTGTATGTATATCATACTCAGCGTCCCTCAGCGGGGGAAGTCTGCCGCGACTGGCAGTCGTGGAGCACATACTTCAATTTCAATACGATTTTAGGCTCATCTTTACTGCAATCCTTTGTTTATATCGCCCTTGCTGTAAGCTATATCCCATCCAATGCCCTAGATTACTTCTCATCCGCTACTCAAGATCGCATTTGCAGCAACTGCTGCCATACTTGTCGTCACGTATGCCCCTTAGTGAGCCATCTTCGATGCAATGCTTGCAGCGACTTGAGTTTTTGTAGTGCATTCCACACCGGAAGTGAGCTCTTTGTGATTCTGACATTATGTGCACACTGACGACAAGAAGTTCCTGAGATAAAAGCAGTGAGTTTGTTCAATTCTCAGTCCCTCACCACGACCGATCCCAGTAGATTTTGGGGGGTTACGTCCTGGATGCTTTCCTCTCACCCTGGACCTTGCTCATAAAGGCTCTTGGTCTTGCTCTTACAGTTGCTTCCGGTCTGTCTCTTGGAAAAGAGGTCCGTTGTTTCAAGTCTCTACTTGTTGAACTATATCTCTGGAATTAGGGTCCTCTCGTACATGTTTCCTGTTGTCTGGCCTTTTGCATCTCTCGGTTTTTCAGGCAGTTCAAAAATAATGAAGGTCACTATCTCATTCTTTTGTTGTCGGGACTTCCCAATTTTGTTGATAGCTCTAAAGCGAAGAATACTCGCAGCGGCCGCAGCGGCGGGTGTGTCAGTAGCATTTGGCAGTCCTTTAGGAGGTGTGCTCTTTGGTCTGGAAGGTGAACAAATTCACTTATTGTGAAAGACACTGCATAACGGTCTTGATCCAGAATTGGATACATTCTCGAACGAACTTGAGGTAATGTGGAAGGGATTTGTAGCATCGGCCATCGCTGCGGTTGCTTTGCAATGGGTCAATCCCTTCGGCACTGCGAAACTTGTCTTATTTCAGGTAGGCTTGCAACACCTCTCACTTACATTATACTTAGCTTCTATAGGTCACTTTTGTGGATGATACCTGGAGGGCGTTTGAACTTGTGAATCCAGGTTGCATCTCTGCGGCGCCATCTTGACATATTTTCGCAGGTCCCTTGGTTAATTTTGGGAGTCATCGGTGTAGGTTGGAACATTCACTCTCCGATTCTTGACTACTTAAACCAAGCCCAGGGTGTCCTGGGCTCTCTTTTGATCAAATTAAACGTCAAAATCGCAGTCTACCGAAAGAATAGTATGATTGCTGACTGGCCGGTCCTGGAGGTCATCTGTGTTACTGCTATAACTGCTGCCGTCAGCTATCTTGTGAGTTGCTTGGCACCATCACTCGCTTTATCCCTCATACAATTCCATAGGTAGTTTTTGCGCGGTGGGTATATTCTTCTTCGTTTGGCTTTATTGTCTTCAACCGCGATATTTCTAGGGTGCAAAGCTCGGAGTTGGTTACCAACCTTTTCCAAGAATGTGATCCATCCAAGGGCGATTACCACGGTTTGTGCAAGTATGTTAATCGTAGGGCAAATTTGCGTTCCGCTAAACTGGATCTTCAGCCCGACCGCTGCTGGACAAAACATCTTCCTGCTACTTTTAACGGCAGCATTGAAGCTAATTACTGCAGCCTGGACTTTTGGAATGATGGTCTGTGTCCTTGGCGTGGTCGCTCTCTTTCTATACACACTCATGATCACGGAGCAGATACCTGCAGGGATATTTTTGCCCACAATCGCTGTTGGTGCATGCCTGGGTCGAGCAGTCGGCCTTGTCACGTTTGTGCCTTTATTCTCTTCATCAAAATCGTTCCTGAATACAGTAATTAGTCAATCGATGTATCGTCTGTATCCAAAAGCAGCGATATTTCTCAGTTGTCCCCCTGATCCTTCAGTGCGATGCATTTCTCCTGGGTTTTATGCTGTTATCGGGGCTGCAGCTATGTTGGGCGGTGTTACTCGAATGACAGGTATGCACAACTTCACAATTTCTTCTTCCTTTTGAATGACCGGAGGGTTTGGTCAGTCTCTTTGGTCGTCATCCTGTTCGAGGTGTGACATTGTCCTTTGACCTGATAGTTGTGGGGTTTGACCTTGATTACCAGCTCACAGGCGCTCTTTCACACGTCCTGCCGATCATGATTGTGGTCATGACTGCAAAATTGGTGGGAGACGCTCTTGGTACAGATGGAATATACGCGACTTGGATTGCAATGCATCGCTACCCTTGGTTGCCTCCTGTTGATTTCAAAGATTTTCGGAAGGATACAAGTGAAAGCATCATGAAGAACGCTGATAGTTTAATCAAGATTGAGGATGGAGCATTGACTGTTAGTGAATTGGGTATGTCAGCAATTATACTGCTCGAATTACGAAGCTAAACAGTCTTTAGATCATCTCCTTACCCGTTATACGTACTCTGGCTTTCCTGTAGTGAAAGGGCGAAATTTAGTTGGGTTTGCTTCGAGTGAAAAACTAAGGGCTTTTCTTCGTATGCAAATCATTTAAAAATAGCCATGGATGATGACTGATCGGTTATTCAGATGCTCTCCCTCGCTCTCCATCGCAGTCGCTTGAGATCTGCTCGTTCTCCCATCAATTTTCGGATCCACGTCCGGACCTTGATGTGAAAACAGATTCTTCAGCAGATCAATCACACACTCTGAACCAGGCTTCTATGGGACCCGAGGTTGCCGAGATGCCAACAATAACAGAGACTTCCGGAATTCAATCAGCTATTCCTGGAGAGAATATTATTGACTTCTCGTCAACGCTTGATACTACAACTCTACAGCTTAGAAAGCAAGTTCCCAGAGAACTAGTCGTCACCATGTTCCAGAAAATGGTGAGTTCTAGATGCTTTCTGCAGCAGTGACACTTGTTCTGATTTTTTTTTCGATTCAAAGAACCTAAGAGAAATTCTATTTACAGAAGATGGCCACCTTGACGGGATGGTGACCAGAAGGGACATAACCAGACTACTAACGAGCCATTTTGACCATGCTGCAGCACTATATGTACCCCATTCTGCTCAAGAGCGATAGGCGCTCCAAGAATTCGAGTGTCTTCTTGACCTTCGTACGTTTTCAGATCTGTCAGATGACAGATTGGAATATTTAATTCAGTGACTGTACAGATACTTTCTTTTAGATAAAAGCTCAGTATATATACACTCCCGTTACTATTCTGTGTGGCACTCTCATGCCTTAGGTATCTTGTAAATACGAATTATCATTTGTCTCAAAATGATATTTGAACCTGACAATGACCTCACAGCCCTCATTTCACTCATGTCTCAGGGTATCCCTTTACTGTCAACACCATTCCAGTTTCCACCTGCCGCAGGCTGTAGATGACTGAACCAAGGCACATCAAATCTTCAGGGGCCGACCCATATCGCAATTCCAGCCTGAGTCCGACAGCAATGACCAACTTCTCCGTCTAGATTATTGTCAAGACGACAGGACGTTACTAACAATATTATACTCCTCTTTCTCCCAAGGTGCCCAGTCGAACACCGGTAGAGGATGTCCTTCCGTATTGAACACCCAACTGCTAAGTGGAACGATATCATCTTCTTTGAACAGCAGATACAGATATTTAAGTCTGATAGAATTCATGAATTGAGTGGCAAAGTCTTCACGATACGAAAAACTCACGTCTCTGCCAGGAAAAAACTGAAAAGCATTAGTGAAGATCAGATTAGACATGATTGCACAAGACATTACCTTGGCATCTCGTTTTTAGTACCCGGACTTTCCCGATCGACGTTAGATACGCTTGCGTAACCATATTGTGTCTTGGTATGTTTCTCAATCGCTTGAAAGATAGACCTGAAAGGGAACCAGTCCTGAATCAGTTCTTAACGGACTATGAGGTGAGACGTACCATCCACGTTCACGCCACTTCACGTCGCCAGTCAACTTCCACATGTAGAAAAAGGACTCTAAGGTCTGTAATGAAGAGCACCAATTAATTGTCCTTCTGGTGGAAAAAAAAAGTGCGATAAAACATACCTCAGGTCTTAACAAATAGCTATTGATCATAACTCTGTAATCTCTATTCTTTGGATCTTCCTCCCTTTTGAAACTTTCTCCAGGCATAGGAACTCCTGGTGGAGTGCCACTCATCTTTCCATCCTTTTTCCAGTTCGCTATCTGCCTGACCCACAACCCTTCCCATTCAAGGGAGCCAAAGCTTGTTCCACGCGCGGGATTATTACGATCATTGCTTCCTTGAGTCTTCATATAATTAGCATAGTCCACCATCTGGACTTCGTCTGGACCCAAACCAGATTCCTGGTCGTGGTAGATCAACCAACACATTTCAGCGAGGCCTTCAGCTGCCCAACGGTGTAGTTGTTTCTGAGATGAAGTATAAGCTGGAGAATCTGTAGTTGAGAGACTGAAAAGCCCAAGTGCGAGTAAACCCGGGAAGAAACAGGATAGATGTTCGAGTTTGTGGGTTGTAACACCGCTCCTTGTGTCAGTCACATAGAGGAGATGACGGGTTGGTGTAATATAGAGGAGATTAATGATTACACCATTGACGGAGTTGAGGTCTGGCGTGGCGAGTGAAAGTCTGAGGGGGAAAAAGCAAGAAAAAATGTACATAATTCAAGAGCCTGTGGTTCAGATCTTGCGGTGAGTAGGTATTGTTTCAGAAGGTATTCGTGAGCACTGTCGGCATAAGCAC